>Ga0066903_100000567_pt1 | contig 23796 bp, 34 predicted proteins | sample PanSoiMetaGPlot1_FD_67491 | JGI IMG/M metagenome (GOLD analysis project Ga0066903, IMG submission 67491) | Tropical forest soil microbial communities from Panama analyzed to predict greenhouse gas emissions - Panama Soil - Plot 1 (version 2) | ecosystem: Environmental > Terrestrial > Soil >... | reverse complement strand
TTTGACATATCACGGCGAACCGTCTCAATTCAGCTGGCGCGTTAATCATTTCCCCTCGGTCGGATCCGTTGCTGATCGGCAGGACGCCACGCGCTGGCGCCCCGTCGGTCGCTGCAATGGGTGAAACTCTGCTAACGCTGCATGACGTCGCCGACCATTTCAAGGTCGATACCAAGACTGTCCGGCGCCTGCGCATCGAGGATCCGGACTTCCCGCGGCCGATCACCATCCGCGGCGCCGAGCGCTGGACGCGCGCCGATATCGAGGAATGGGAAAAACTGCAAAAGCTCAAAGCCCGGTTAGAGGGACAGGAGCGGACTTTAGGGGACTCTAGCGGACAATCCGGGACAAGCGCGCATCCGACCGTTTTTCCCCCTTCGCGCCGCGCGAATCCTAAGTAGCATCGACACCCGCCTACATTTCGGGGTCGATCATGCTCGAGCAAACGCGCCAGGCATTCCGCGAGGCCTTGAAAAAGGAAATCGACCCGGCCGTCCGGCAATGGGCCTTGCGCATGCTCCGCGGCGAAGACCAGGCCCGGCGCAAGCGCCGCCGGCGACGCAAGGCGCCGGCCTCGAGCTGATCGGCCGCGGCTGACGTTTCGCCCGCAATCCCCACTGGATACTTTTCAATGCTGGTCCTAGGCCGCGCTGAAGGCGATCGCATCGTCATCAATGCCGACGGTACGCGCATTCTGCTAACCGTGCTCGAGGTCCATCGCGGCCGGATCCGCCTCGGGTTCGAAGCGCCCGCGAATGTCTCGATCATGCGGGCCGAATTGGTCGAGGATCCGCCCGAACAGAAAGGGAAACCGGATGAGCAGTGAGCAAATCGAGGCCGAGGGCCGCGACCTGGCCGAGGTCGGCGACGTCGGCGACGTCGGAACGCCGGACGTCAATTGGAACGCGATCAAAGCGGCGCGCTACTATCCGCGCCAGGTTAAGAAGTTCGCCGAGGCGGCGCAGGCAATGGCGACCATCGACCAAGAAACCGCCGCGGCCTGTTCCTACACTCTGACGCGCGGCAAGCGCCGGATTGCCGGGCCGTCGGTTCGCCTGGCGGAAATCTGCGCCTCGGCATGGGGAAATCTCGACTTCGGCGCCCGGATCGGTCGCGAGGCCGATACGTTTGTCATCGCGCAGGGATTCGCTTACGACTTGCAGACAAACACCCGTTGCACGTTTGAAATCCGCCGGCGGATCACGACCAAAGAAGGGCACCGGTTTAACGATGACCTAATCACGCAAACCGTCAACGCGGCGCAGGCGATCGCGCTACGTAACGCAATCTTTCGCGTGATTCCGCGGGCCCTGGTGGCGCCGATCCTGGCCGCGGCGCGGCGAGTGGCCGCCGGCGACGAAAAGACGCTCGGGGACCGGCGCACGGCAATGGTCGCGCACTTCGCCAAGCTCGGCGTATCGCTCGAGCGCGTCGCCGCGGCCGTCGGCAAACCTTCAACCGAGGAAATTACCGGCGAGGATCTGGTTACGCTCCGCGGCCTGGTCAACTCGGTCAATGACGGCCTCATGACGCTCGACGATGCTTTTCCGGATCCAAACGCGAAACCGGCGGCCGCCACGGCGCCGCCGGCGATCGAGGCGGCGCCCGGCGAACCCCTCTTTTAGCTCGAGCGGAAACCATGGACGAACCGTTTACGCGCCTCGCCAGGCGGGTCGGGCAGGATGACCAGCTAAGCGCGATCGCGCGGCTAACGTTCGCGGCGCTGGATTGTTTCCTAGACAAGCGCACCGGCCATTGCGCGCCCTCATTCGATCGCCTGGCGGGGTGGATCGGCCGCGATCGCCGAACCGTGCGCCGAGCAATTCAGCAACTCGAGCGCGCCGGCTATATTGCCGTCAATCGATCGACCGGCCGGCGGAATTCCTATGAGTTACTCCCGATTGAGGCCTCGGAACCTGTCACTTTTGACAGGGGAACCGGGGACAAAAATGTCCCCAGTACCGGGGACATTTTTGACAGGGGTACCGGGGACAAAAATGTCCCCGGTTTGGGCGATTCGGACCACTTACAGGTATTAAGAACAAGAAGGAAAGAACGCGGCGCACCTCCCACCCGTCAGTCCGACTTGTTCGAAGGCGAGTTTCGGAAGTGGTTCACGGCCGCCCTGGCCTATCACCTCGAGGCGGCCGGCCTCGGCGAGCTCGCGGCCTGGTTCCCACCGATCGCGGCTGACTTCTGGCTTTTCCAATCCTGGCTCCGATCGACCGACCCGGAAACCGCCCTGGCGTGGGCGCGGGCCCTCGCCGCGATCGCGGCCACGCCGGCCGAGGTCCTCGAGGCCTTTGAGTGGGCAACGGCGGCACCTGCCGTAGACCGGGCTGGACGAAAAGTCTTTTCCCGGCCTGATCACCTAGGCCGGATCGTTTTCCGCATTCAGGCGCAACGTAAACAAAACTCGCCCTCGCCCTCGCCCTCGCCTCGATCCACGGCCGAGGCCGACACGGACGCGGCCCGGCCGGGTTGGCATGAGCTCGGCGCCGCGCTGCGCGGCTGGGTGAAATCGGAACGGCAACGGCGCCCGTAGTGGCGGCTCGAGACGGGCCGCGAGGGGTTGACATGTTCGCAGCGAAACCGGTCGAGGCCGAGCGCAGCGGCCCGCAATTGCGCGTGCGGGTGAATGGCGAAACGGTCGAGGCCTCGGCGGACTTCTGGCGGGCCGTGCTCTTTGACATGCGCGTACGCGAACCGTTGCGGGCGGTTGTGTCGCGCGACCTGGCGACGCCGATCGAGGCGGGCGCCTGCTGGTGGAACGGGGACGGCCGATGAGCCTAAGCGCCGACCTCGCCGGCCTCATGCGGGCCCTCGAGGAAAGCAAGGTTAACGATTGGGGCCTGATCCTGATCGCGGCCGATGCCGCGGCCGAGGCCGAGGATTGGGCCCTTGAGGCGGGCCTACGCTGGTGCGCCAAAAACCAGAAGTGGCCGCGGCGGATTCATCCGTCGGGAATGTTTGCCGGTTCCTGGCATTGGGATCCGGCCTGGCGATCCGGGCCGGCGCGCTTACCGCAAAACGTCGACCAGTGGTTAGGCCCGGGCGGCTATCACGATCCGGATTTAACAGCGCTCATCCGGCGAACGGGCGCCGGACTGATCGCCCTCGAAATCATCCAACCGGGGGGACACGATGACTAGAAACGTAGGCGCCCGGATCCTCGAGGCCCGCGAGCGCTGCCGACGCATGCACGACCAGGCCCGCGGCGAATTCGTCGCGTTTGTCTGGCTGACCGAGAACCAGGCCGAGCAAACGCACCACGGCACGACCGATTACGCGCTCGCGGCCTGGTGCGACTGGCGGGCCGCGCATCCGGGACCGATCCGCCGAGCTCGCGGAACCCTCGCCTACATGGTGCCGGACTTGCGCGAACGGCGCACGATCACGGTACCGGCAACGATGCTCGAGGCCTACGACGGCACAAGTTTAGCGCTGACGGGTTGCACGTGGGGGTATGGCGGCGAGGGCCCGCACGGAACGGCGCTTGTGCTCGCCGATGCCGGTTTCTTTGCCGACCAAGACGCGGCCATGGATTTCGTCGGCGGTCTGCCGTCGCACCATGTTTGGGAATTAGATCACACGACGGCGCGTACGATCGCGAAGGGGAAACCATGAAACCCGGCCCGCAAGTATCTGCCGGCCGCGGCCTGATTCAAAACGGAGAATCCCAAAATGGAGACGATTCAAGTAACAACCGAGCTCCGGACGAATGCGTGTTGGAATTGCGGCGGCCTGTACGCGATTTCGAAGCGGTTCGCCTTAGAAGCCGAGCGCGTGCAGCCGGCCGCATGAAAACTCGAGCAATCACCGCAACGGCGATCGAACGGCCGGACGGCCGCATTTGTTTCGTTGACAACGGCGGCGCTCAGCTAACGGGATGGATTGAAGCGGACCGATTGGCAACAGTCGAGGACCCGGCCATTATTGCGGCGTTCCTCGCCGCCGAGGACGCCAGACACGCGGCGACGACCCTAGCGCGCAATTGGTCGCGATGTTTCCGGCGCATGCTGCTGCACAACAGAAGGCGAAACCCCGTTTCGTCGTGGGATCGCAAGTTCTATTCCTGGGCGGTTTCGTGCAAGTGGCGGTTTCTGGATGTGGATCGGCCGCGGCAGATTAACCGACACCGACTACCGCGGCCGACTTGGGATCATGCGTTCGGGCGCCTGTGGTGGGAAGCAAATAACCGGTTGAATCGGCATCTAGTTCGCGCGGCCGCGGATGGGTGGGCGGCGTGGTTTTACAACGCGCAGAAGAATTCGGGACGTCGGATTTCGGTGAGATACAAATCATGAAGCGCGACAAGATCCGAATACGTGACCTGCGCGCCTTGTATGCCAGGCAAGGCGGCAAGTGCGCGTATACGGGCGCCGATCTAACGCCCGAAACTGCCTCACTCGACCATATGACGCCGTTATGTCGCGACGGCGACCACACTATTTCTAACCTGGCGATCGTGCTTACGTCCGTGAACATCGCGAAAGGAACGATGACGTATCCGGAATTCCTGGCGCTATGCCGCGACGTCGCGCGCCACAGCCAGGCGGGCGCCGCGCCTGGTGGAGTGCACTTTAACGGGGAATGCGACCGGGGATTATTCAACGATTGAGCGCGCCATATGCGGGGCCGCCACGGGCCGGCCTGTGGCGGGCCGCCATATGGCGGGGGTCCTACCAAATCGGTCGCGCGGCGCGACTCCTCCGGGAACAGCCAGGAAACCGCGCAAAGTTAGTTTTCACCGCCATATGCCGGGCCGGGGTGGGCCGGCCTATTGAGGCTCGAGGCATGCCGGCCACGCAACCGACCAGGCGAGGCGATTACGACCGTTACCGCGCTCGCCAGGCCGAGATTTCGCGCGAGCGCTCGTTACTCGGCCGCGACATTGGCCGATTGCCGCGCGTCGCGGATCCGCAACGGAAGCGCTCGTGTCGCCGCGACCTCGAGCGCTTCGGCCTCACCTACTTTCCGGATCGGTTCCCGTTACCCCTTGCGACGTTCCACCGGATCGGCCTCGAGGTCCTCGAACGCGCGACGCATACCGGCGGCCGCTCGGTCCTCGCCTGGCCGCGCGGATCCGGAAAAGATTCGTGGGTTGAGGTCGAAATCCTCCGCGCACTGCTCTACGGTCACCGGCGCTTTGTGGGATTGATCGGCGCGACCGAGGCGCACGCGCGGCGATCGCTCAAGAAAATCAAGCGCGAGCTAGAGCGCAACGAACTACTCGCCGCCGATTTCCCGGAAGTGTGTCACCCGGTCCGCAAGCTCGAGCGCAATCCGATCCGGGCGCGAATGCAAACCTACCGGGATCAACCGACGCTGATGGAATGGACCGAGGATAGCCTCATCCTGCCGACGATACCGGGGAAACCGGCCAGCGGATCCGCCGTCTTCGTCGCCGGGATCACGGGCGCCATTCGCGGGCCCTCGATCCTCGGCCCGGACGGCGAGGCGATCCGGCCCGACATGGTGATCATTAACGATGCGCAGACACGCGAAAGCGCGGCCTCGCCCACACAGACGGCGCAGCGCGAGGCGATCGTTCTGGACGATGTTCTGATGCTCGCCGGGCCTGACGTCGAAATCGCGGCCACGATGCTTTGCACGGTCATATACCGCGGCGACCTGTCGGACCGTTTCCTCAACCCGGAAAAACATCCGGGCTGGCGGGCCGTCCGTACGCGCATGCTCGAGACATTCCCGACCGATATGGACTTGTGGGACCAATACGCCGAGATCCGCCGGGCCGGCCTGCGCGAGGGCGATCGCGGCCGAGCTGGTAACGTCTTCTACCTCGAGCACCGGGCCGCGATGGACGGCGGCGGCCTGGTGTCCTGGCCCGCGCGCAAGCAAGCCGCGGAGATTTCCGGCCTACAAAGCGCCATGAATCTTTACATCGATAACCGGCGCGGTTTCTTCGCCGAGGCGCAGAACGAACCCGAAGACGTGGAAGCGCTCCGCAATGCTAAGCACCTGATCGCGGATAAGGTCGCGGCCCGCACCAACGGCGTCGACCGGTTCACCATCCCGCCGAATCACCCGCGCTTGACGGCCTTTGTTGACCTCGGCCAGCTATGCCACTGGTACGCCGTGGTCGCCTGGTCGGAACGCTTCGCCGGCGCCGTGATCGACTACGGGACCTGGCCGCGGCAAAATCGCACCGTCTTCGCGGCCGACGATGCGCGGCCGTCGCTGGTGTCGCTGTTTGCCGGACACCCGCAAATAACGACCGAGGATCAAAGGATCTACGCCGGCCTCGAGGGCCTCGCCGCCGAGGTCCTCGACCGGCCCTATTCCCTGGTCGGCGGCGGCAATCAGCCGATCGAGCTCGCCCTGATCGATTCGGGGCGCTGGACGTCGACCGTTTACCAATTTGTCGATCGACGCGCCGCCCGGATCGGCGGCGGCCAGGTTTACCCGTCGAAAGGTTTCGCGCGAACGACCACAAGCCGCGGCGTCAGCGAATGGAAACCGAAACCCGGCGAGCGGAAGGGTTACCACTGGCGGCTGACGTCGGGGGACTACGGCCGGACGCGGGCCGTGCAATTCGATCCGGATGCCTGGAAAACGGTAGTCCATTCGTCCCTAACCGCGGCCGCCGGCGGCGCGATGGGTCTTTGGTTGTTCGGCCGATCGGCCGGCGCTCATGAACTGCTCGGCGCCCACTGCGCCGCCGAGACGGCGACGCCGGCGACCGTGCGCGGGATGACGTTTGACAAGTGGGAGCAACTGCCGGCGCGGCCGGATAATCACTTGTGGGATTGCCTGGTTGGGGCGGCCGTGGCGGCCTCGGTCCTCGGCGTTCAATGGTCGGCGACCGCGGACGGGTCGACTGAACCGCGGCCGCGGGGCCGGACACTGGCGGAAATGCAAGCCGACGCGCGACGCCAGGCGGCCGAGGATCGCGGCCGGCGGGAAGGGGATCGACGATGATTTCGTTTAGAGATTTCATGCGCCAGTTTGTGCCGGATTACGACCGGCAAGAAGCGCACCGGATAGGCGAGGCGATGCGCAACGTTGGCCGGTTCGGCGCGGCCGAATACGAATGGCCGCGGCCTGCGCTGTTGAAAGGGATTCCGGCGCGCGCCGACGGCCGCGGGCATCCGTGGGCCAACGCTCATAGGGTAATGCTTCCGCCGAGGTACACGCTGACGGATTTCGACGCGATCGAATCGGTAACGGAATCCGGCGCGGATTTGGTCGAGGGTGAAGATACGTTTTTCGGCGAATATGCTTGCGGGCGCGCGGGGACGGAATTCATCGCGTTTTTTGACATGAAGAAACAACGCGCCGACGTCCAGACGGCCGCGGCGAAACATCGGTCGCGCGTCTACGTCGACCTCTGCGAAAAAGTAGGGAACGGCCAAGTAATCCGGCCTAAGTTCTTTTTCGTCTACGGCGGCGCCCCGGATGAATGGGACATTGAAGAGGTCGACCCAATTACGCGCCAGCGCTCCGGGAAACTCTTTCACCTTGACCGGCTGTATCCGTGGGAAGAGGTTTGGAAAGAGCTCGGCCTAATCGATCTGCGCCAGCGGGCCGAGGAACAAATCCGACGGCAGGGAAGCAAGTAGGCGCGGTAATCTGTGCGGGCGCGTCCGGGCAAAGCGCGACCGATAACGCATGTTCTGTTATTGAACCTGGCGAAGGGGCGCAAAGATGACCGAGTTTATCGTTGCCGAGATTTCGAAAAACTGGACGCTCGAGAATGCCGGCGGCGAGTTTACGCCGGACGATTTCATTCGCGCGAAGTTTGAAGAAGTGATCGAATTCAACCGGCGCCGCGGCTACTTGCTATACACGTTCCAATTCCACCGGCTAATGACCAGTCCGACGAATCTAAATGAAACCATCATCGCCGTATTTGGTAAGGCCGAATAGGTGGCTAAGCTGGCCGTTTCTTCTCGCCGAGGTCCTCGGCGATCAAATCCCGTAGGTAGGCGGCGACCGTCGGCGGATCATGCTCGAGGGCGCGGGCCTCGACCTGGCGGGCCTCGCCGCGGGTGAGGCGCACACGCAAAGAAACCGTTTTCTTGGCGGCCTCGGAAACCCTACGATCGGGCGGGGAATCCATGCGGACAAGTTAACCGCCTACGCGATGGGGGACAAGCTTTCCGAGCTCGGCGCTTGCCGCGGGCGGCCGGCCGTGGGTAGTGTTGACAACACCCGGCCAGGGATTCGCAACGATGGCACTCACACCGGAACAACTCGAGGCGCTCGTCCTCGCCCCACAATCCGTAACCGTCGACGGCAACAGCGCAACTCGCGGCCCGGCCGTCGACCTGATCGCCCTCGCCAACTATGCGGCCGCGCAACGGGCAATCGTCAACTCGCGGCCGAGTATGCGGACGTTCAAGCTGATTCCGCCCGGCACCGCCGGCGTACCCTGGTCGGGGCCCGGGGCCTGGTGATGGCGTGGTGGCAATTCTGGCGGCGCCGATCGGCACCGGAACGGGCGCAACCCGCGGCCGTTCCGAAAGCACAATTTGACGCGCTCAACGATCGGTTTCGCGAGCTCCGCGCCCGCTACGATGCCGCGCAAACGACGGACGACAACCGCCGGCATTGGGCGGCCGCGGACGGCCTGTCCGCGGCCGCGGCCAACTCGCCGCATATCCGCCGGATCCTGCGCAACCGGTCGCGCTACGAATACGACAACGGCGCCTATTGCAACGGCACGATTCGCACGCGGGCCGACGATTTGGTCGGGACCGGGCCGCGGTTGCAGATGCTGGGGCCCGACGCGGGCCTTAACAAGGCGATCGAAGCGCTTGTAGGTACGTGGATGCTCGCCGCCCGGGCCGCCGAGAAATTCCATACCGCGGACCAAACGCGCTGCCGGGACGGCGAGGCGTTTATCCTGCTCACGACGAATCCGCGGATCGCGCACCCGTTGAAACTCTGGTTGTTACTGGTCGAGGCGGATCGGGTCGCCGATCCGACCGGGATCGATTTCCCACAAGCCGGGAAACTGGACGGGATCGAATACGACAACCTCGGCGAACCGATCGCGTACCACATCCTCCGCAATCACCCGGGCGACCTGATCACCCCGTACCCACTCGCCGCCGATCGCGTCGACGCGCGTTTCGTTTTGCACTGGTACCGGGTCGATCGACCCGGCCAACTCCGCGGGGTGCCGGAACTAACGAGCTCCCTGCCACTATTCCCCTACTTGCGGCGCTGGACGCTCGCCACGATCGCCGCCGCGGAATACGCGGCCTCGCAATCGGGAGTGCTCGAGACGGACGGCCCGCTCGATCCGGATACAACCGTTTCCTCGCCCTTTAAACCGATCGATTTCGATCGCGGCATGTTTACCGAGCTGCCGGCCGGCGTGAAACTGAAACAAATCACCGCCGAGCACCCGAACCAACAGTACAGCGGATTCAAGCGCGAGGTCTGCAACGAGACGGGGCGACCCGTTCGCATGCCGTCCAACGTGGTGAGCGCGGATAGCTCCCAACACAATTACTCGAGCGCCAAGCTTGACCACTACGGTTACCGCGGCGCCCTCGGCGTCGATCGCCATTTCGCCGGCCTCAATCACCTAGACCGGATCCTCAGCGAGCTCGCCCGCGAGGCGATCGCCGCCGGCCTGTTGCCGGCCGGCCTCGAGGTCCTCGCCATTCCGCATAAGTGGTTTTGGCCTGGCTGGCCGTCGATGGACAAAGACCAGGCCGAGCAAGACGGGTTTCGCCTGGCGAACGGAACGCTTACCCTCGCCGATTATTGGGCCGAGCAAGGCGAGGATTGGGAATTGAAACTTCGCCAGCGCGCCCGCGAGGTCGACCTCGCGGAATCGCTCGGCGTGCCGATCATGCCGGAGAAACCGAAACTTCCGGCCGAACCGCCCCCCGAAACTCCCCCGGGAACGTCGACCAATGGCAAACCGCAAAACGCGCGGGCCGCGCTCTTCAACGGCCACGGTTCAGGCGGCCGCGCCTGAACTGATCCGATTCACCGGCGACGCCGGGCCGCTCGAGCTCCTGGCCGAGGTCGACCAGGCCGGGAAGAAACTCCGCCCGTTCAAGATGACGGCGTACACCGGCGCGGCAATGAACGTGCCGGGTTTCTACTCGCCGGTTGTGGTCGACCTGGCAGGGATGACAGTACCCTCGCAGCGCTTGCCGATCCTGCGCCAGCACGACCCGGAACGAATCGTTGCGCATACCGAAACGATCGAGGTCACCCCGCAACGGTTGAACCTGGCGGGGATGGTTTCCGGGACCGGGCCGGCCGCCGGCGAAGTGCTCCAACTCGCCGATAACGGTTTCCCCTGGCAAGCCTCGATCGGGGCGGCGATCGAGTCAAAGGAATACGTCGACGCCGGCCAGACGGTCAAAGTGAACGGCCGCAATTTCTCCGGGCCCGTGATCGTTGCGCGGGCCTCGACATTACGCGAAGTTTCTTTTGTGCCAGTGGGGGCGGATCCGGGAACGTCCGCGCGTTTCGCTGGCGGGGGGACTACTGACATGAAATTCGCCGAATGGTTGGCGGCTCGCGGTTTCGATCCGCCGGACAAACTGCCGGACAATCAGCGCGCGACGCTCGAGGCGGCCTATCGGGCCGAACCGGAACCCGCCGCGAAACCGGGTCCGCCCTCGGCGAACGGGAAACGGTCGATTGCCGACCGTGCCGAGGCGGCCCGGGCGCGCGAACGCGCCGAGGCGCATATTGAAGCAACCTTGACAACCGCCCTCGAGGATCGCCGGATTACCTCGGCCGATTTCGATGAGCTCCGCGCCGAGGGGTTTGCCGATCCGGACAAGTGGACCGACGATCGGCTCGAGCTCGAGTTTATCCGCCGCGAACGGCCGCGCGGGCCCGGCCTGAGTTATCAGCGCGACGCGCACGCGAGTGAAGACGTAGTGGAATGCGCCCTGGCGATGGGCGGGTCGCTGAACGCGATCGAAAAGCACTATAAGCCCGAAGTCTGCGAGATGGCCCGCAAGCGCTGGCGGGCCGGGCTGTCGATCGGCGAACTAGCGCTCATTGCGGCCAGGCGGAACGGGTGGCGCGGCGACACCATGCGCGGACACTTGAAAGAGGTCCTCATGGCGGCCGCCGGCCATGTCGCGGCCGCGAGTTTCGTCCGCGCTGATGCCGGGCCGTCGACCTATTCGCTACCGAACATTCTTTCCAACGTCGCGAACAAGTTCGCGCTCGATGGTTACTGGTCGACGGAACAAGTGTGGTCGCAACTCTGCTCGCGGAAATCGGTCAACGATTTCAAGCAAATTACTTCCGTGCGCCTGACGGGAAATCTGATGTTCGTTCGCTTGCCGCGCGGCGGCGAGATTGAAGACGGCGAGGTCGGCGAGCAAGTCTACTTGAACCAGGCGCACACGTTCGCCCGCAAAATCGGCATCGCCCGCGAGGACTGGATTAACGACGATACCGGCGCCCTCGGCGGAACGTCGCGCGAAATGGGGGTTGGCGCCGGCGATGCCGTCAACAACGAATTTTGGACGGTATTCCTCAATAACGGGACGTTTTTCGCCGCGGGGAACAATAACGTCGGGCCGGCCGGCGTGCTGTCGCTGGCATCCGTCGGCGCGGCCGACGGCGTGTTTCGAAAGCAGACGAAACCGAACGGCCGGCCGCTCGGCCTGGTGCCGGCGATCCTGTTAGTGCCGACGGATAAGCGGATCGACGGTTACAACATTGTGAATTCCACTCTCGTGGTCGCCTCGACCACAACCGACAAACCCCTTCCGTCCGGTAACGCGCTGCAGAACGCCTATACGCTTCTGAGCTCGGCGTACATGTCGAATTCGCTGTTTACCGGTTTCTCCGCGACGGCCTTTTATCTCTTGGCCTCACCCGGTCAACTGGCCGTGATTCAAGGGGTGTTCTTGAACGGCGTTGAGACTCCGACGATTCAAAGCGCGGAATTCGATTGGGACCAACTCGGGACGTCGCTGCGCGGCTGGTTAGACTTCGGTTTCGCGTTGCAAGAATACCGGGGCGGCGTGCGCTCGCCTGGTACGTGACCAGGCGGCCGAGCTCGGCCGCGATCGCCTCGAGGGGAACGAATCATGAAATGCGAGATTTTGAGAAACCCGGGCCTCGACCTCATTCACAACCTGGCCGCGAAAGGGATTGAAGGCCCGGTCGAGGTCCCAAAGGATTTGGTCGAGGGGGAAACCCGCGACCTCCCGGACGACGTCGCCGAGGCCTTGATTGCCTGCGGCGTCGCGCGGGCCGCCGACAAATCGGAGAAACCGCGCGGCGGCAAACACGAATCACCGCCGGCGGCGAAGCAACCGGCGGCGAAGTAACGACGGCCGGGCCGATCGATTCAACCGAGGGGATTCACCAATGGTCGGAAAAGCAACCTATCGCCACGGCGACCCGGTTTTTGCGAAGTACACGCCGGCCGCCGCGGTCGCCGCGGGCGACGTTATCATCGTGAACGACACTCCGCGCGTCGCTCACCTCGACCTCGCGATTGGCGAGCTCGGCGCCCTGGCGTGTGAGGGCGGGATTTACGAATGCATTTGCGACGTCGCCACGCCGGCCGACAAGAAAATGTATTGGGATAACGTCGCGTTCAAAGTCACCGCGACGGCCGGGTCGCTGAAAGTGTTCGGCGTGAGCACGACGGCGACCACGGGCGCGAATCAATCCATGTACGTCCGGCACGATCCGAGCGCGTGAGAACACCGGCCGGGCCGGGCCCGGCCTTGCGAATGCTTCAACAGGCGGCGGAATGGCTGGCCGCGACCCTCGCCACAAGTGAAGGGGTCGACGTCACCTATACGCGCGCCGGGCAAACGCCGATCACGATCACGGTTGTACCCGGCCGGGTGCGCCCGGAACGCTTCGCCCTGGCCGACGGCCGGGTCAATCTCGAGACGGAACCCGCCGATTTTCTCGTCAAGGCCGAGGCGATCGATTTCGGATCCGGGCCGGTTGAACCGGCGACCGGCGACCGGATCACGCTCGCCGGCCGAACCTATGAGCTCATGCCGCGCGACGGGGAACCGTCCTGGCGACCGTTGACGCAATACCCGCAAACCCTGGCCGACGGAACGACCGTGGTTCGCTGTCCGATGTACCGGTTACGGACGATTCGCGTCAAGGTAGGCCCGTAATGGCGGCCCGGATCACCGAGGTATCGGCCGGCGTTCTGAATTTCCTCGCCGGCGTCATTCAGCCGGCGCCGCCGGACGTCGCCGAGGCGGCCTACGCGGCAACGGACGTGCTCGAGACATTGGACGGGAAGCGCGTGCGCGTCGTGCCGGTTTCCTACGGCGACGCGGAACGCCTCGCCCGGCGGCGCGTGATGAAGGAATACAAGGTTGCGACCGTGATCGAGGTACCGTACTTGGCCGCGGCCTCGCCGGCGGCCGAGGGCGCCATTCCTCCCGATTGGGTCGACCAACAGGTCGCATGGGTCGAGGCGAACATTTTCGATCCGCTCAACGAAACTTTCGTGCATGCCGAAGACGGCCTATTGCTCGGGTCGCTGACCTGCTGGGCGTGTGAAGTGACGTCCGTTTACGATCCGATTCGCCTGGCCGAGGAAAAACTACTCGTCTCGATTGTCGAGACGTCCTACCGGGAAAGCGTAGAGGGTTAGACCAATGGCAAAACTAGGCCTCGATGCCGTCGCGTACCTCAATACGGCAACACCTCCACCGAGCTGGGCCACGCCGACGTGGACGCCGATGGATTTTATTTCCGACCTCACGGAAAAAACGGACTGGGATAATGCCGAAATTATCATCCGGCGTTCGTGGATCAAACAGGGCGCAAAAACCGTGGTCGACGTCGGGGTAACGTGCAAGATGCTCCGCGAACCCGGCACCGCGGCCTATGCGACGATTCGCAAGGCGCTCTGGTCGCGGCAAGTGGTGGACGTGATGTTTTTAGACGCCTCGCTCGCAACGGTCGGCGCCGAGGGGGTCCGCTACATCGCGCAAGTGCACAAGGGCGGCGGCTCGCAGAATCCCAACGAAGCGCTGTGGCGCGAGATCGATTTCGTTCCGTTTCCCGACGGCGACCCGACGCACCTGCCGAGCTGGGCGCAAGTCAGCGTAGCGGGGACGGCCGTTTTCACGCCGATCAATGCGGCCGGGACGGCAACGCTCACGGGCGCCATGGGCGATGACATACTCTTCGGCGATGATGCGGCCGCGGCCGAGCTCGGCGACGAATTGCGGGCGCAAGGCCGGCGGCGATCGACTAGCCAGGGGGTCGAGGTGCCAGTGGGGTAAGACATGGCCGCGGGAATGGCGGCGCCCGGCGACATGTCGGTCGCGCGTTTCAAGGAATCGTTTTTCGACGCCGAGGCCGTCCTTAAGAAAATGGACGCGGCGACCCGGCGTGTCATGTCGCGCTTCGGCGCTTTCGTGCGCCGGCGGGCGCAAACCTCGATCCGCTACCGGGTCAAACCGAGCGAACCCGGGCAACCGCCCTCGGCGCACCGGACATTCATGCGGACGAAAACGAACAAGCGCACCGGCGTCAGCAAACAACAACCGGCCTCGCCCCTGCGCGACCTGATTTTCTTCGCCTACTCGGCCGAGACGCAAAGCGTAATCGTCGGCCCGGCCTTGTTCGCCGGATCCAAGCAACAGCGCGGCCGGCAAACCATCCCGGAAACCCTCGAGCGCGGCGGAACAGCCACGATCACCGAGGCGATGAGCGGCGGACAGTGGCGGCTTATCTATTCGCTCGAGCTCGCCCAGCGCACCACGAAACCGACCCGGCGCCGGGCCGCCCGGATCGCCCGGCGTGCTTTCATGGCGCCGGCCCTCGAGGCCGAGCTCCCCAAGCTGGCGCCGATGTACTCCCATTCCTTCTGAGGTCCTGACGTGTCCACGTTCACCGATTCGACCGGCCGCGAATGGGAGATCCGGCTAACCGCCGGCGACCTGAAACGGATCAAGCGCACCGCCGGCGTCGACCTGCGCGACGCCTTGAAACCCGGCGAGGGCGACTTTACCGCGGCGCTGGATGACCCGGAAAGGTTTCTCGAGCTGGTCTGGGCGCTGTGCGGCCGCGAGGTGAACATGCCGCGCGACGATTTTGAGCGCTTATTTGATCGCGATACGACGGTCGCCGCGGTCGCCGCCATTTGGGAAAGTGTGTGGGATTTTTTCCGCGGGGCGAGGGCGGGCCCGGAAGCAAGGGCGACGCTACTCGCGGCCGTGGAAAAGGTCGAAAACACGACGGCCGAGATTCTGCACCAGGCAGCGGCGAGGGTGAAAGCTGGCCCGACCTCGAGCGGCTCTGTCAACACCTCGGCGGAATCGTCGGCATCGACTACCGGCCTTTCACCCTCGCCGAACTAGCAGAAATGGCGCGCGGCAAGCGCCGCGAGGCGTGGGAGCATACGGCGGCGCTTATCCACTGGATCGCGGCGACGTTTGCCGGGCATCGGGTCGACCCGGAATCTTTGAACCCGGTCCCGCGGCTGGCGGCCGAGGTCCTCGACCAGGCGGCCGCGGCGGCCGAGGCCCGCGAGGGGTGGGCCAACTTGCGGGCGGGCCTGGCGGAAATCTCAAGGGGATGGTATGGCGGCGGGAAGCGCTAGCGGCGGCGGATCGGAAGGGATCAAGGCCGGAAAGGCCTACGTCGAAATCGGCGCCAAAGACGCGGGCCTCAAGGCCGGACTCAATGCCGCGAAACGGGCCGTCCTGTCGATCGGAAAGGACATCGCCGCGGCCGGCGGGATCGGCCTGGGCCTCGGCTCGGCGATCATGGCGCCGATTCTGGCAAGCCTCAAGGAAGTAGTCGAACACTTCTCCGCAATCAATCGCGCGGCGATCCGCACCGGCGCCACGACCGAGGCAATATCCGACCTCGGCTACGCGGCGAAAGCTTCCGGGACTTCCCTCGAGGCCGTGGAAAGCGGTTTGAAGTTTCTGGATAAGGCGATGGCCGCGGCCGCCGGCGGATCCGAGGAAGCAAAAGACGCGCTCGCGGCTTTCGGCCTCACCGTGGACGATTTGAAGGGGAAAGACGCCGACGAAAAAATGCGGCTGATCTCGCAAGGCCTACAGGGGATCGAGGAAAGCGCCCGCGGCCCGGCCTTGCGGGCCTTGCTCGGCCGCGGCGCCCTGTCGTTGCGGCCCATGCTCGAGAATTCCGCCGAGCTCAACCGGTTGCTACAGGAAAATGCGGCCGTCGGCGGCCGGGTCAGCAAAGAAGACGCCGAGAATGCGGAAAAGGTCGAGAAGGCCTACATACGCACAACCGCGGCGATCAAAAACGCGTTTCTCGCGATCGGCGCCGCGATCCTTCCGCATGCCGACTCGATCGACCAATTCGCGACCGGCCTCACCAAAGCGATACGCGACGTCAAGGAATTCATTGACGAGAATCGGGCGGCCGTCCTGGCCGTGCTCGGCGTCGGCGCCGGGATCGCCGCGGCCGGCGCCGCGCTGATCGGCCTCGGCCTGGCGGTTTCGGTCGCCGGTGCCGCCATTGGCGGCCTGATGACGCTCGCGACCACGGCCGGCGCCGTGCTCGCCCTCATCTTTTCGCCGGCCGGCCTGATCGCGGCCGCGGCCGCGGTCGCCGCCCTGGTCGCGGTCGCGGCCGTGCTCGAGCTATTCCCCAACCAGGCCGCCGAGGCCGCCGACGCCGGCGAGAAACTCTGGAAGGGTTTCGGCGAGACGTTCGGCCTCGCCTGGCAGGGGATCAAAGACGCGCTCAAATCGGGCGACCTGTCGCTAGCGTTCAAAATCGCGGCCGATGCCGTCGATGTCGTTTGGAAAGCATTCCTGCTCGGCATGATGCAAGCGTGGAACCAGTTCAAGAAGGATTTTGTCGATAGCTGGCACGACGCAATGACGGAAGTAAAGGTCGCGATTGCCGAAACGACGCAATGGGCGCGCGAGCATGGAATGAACGTGCCGGGGAAAGGAACGGCCGGCCGCGAAATCATCGCCGGCATTACTTCGGCGCTGCCACTGTTCGGCATTGGAAAGGCGATCGAACAGGGGTTAACCGATTCGCCGGCGGCGATCCGGGCGCAGGCGGCGCAGGAACAGGCGGCGCGCGATCAATTCCGCGCCGGCCAGGCCTCGGCCCTCGCCGCGAATCTCTGGCTATCGATCTGGAAATTGCGAACCGACGTGGCTGAGGCGAAAGGGCCGCCGAAAGAGCTCGGCCCGATGCCGCGCGAGGTCCTGCGCCGCGCCGCGGTCGAGGGCCTCGGCACCGTCCGCGGACAAATCGGCGGCTACGGCGCTAGCTTCGCCCTCGGCGTGTCCGGCGAGGCGATCGCCAAAAAGCAACTGACGCAACTCGAGGAAATTAACGAGAACACCAAAGAAGGCGGCGGCCTGAGAGGATGGTAGCGCTATGGGTGTGATTTTCTTTGTGATCGCGGCCGTTCTGTTTTTCCTGGCCGCGGTCGGCGCGAACCTGATTCCCAACGAAACGGCGTGGGGCCTGGTCGCGCTGGCGATCGGCTTGGCGATCGGCTCGCGCTGGCCTTACTTCCAATCCCGCGCCTGAACGGCCGCGGCCGCCAAAATCGTTCACCACGATTGCGCAGGCGGGCCGATCGCCTCGAGGGGTAAGACGGATGACCAGGGAAATCCGGGGGTAACACATGGCGGGCCGGCTGATCGAAATCAAAGGATCCGGCGACTTCACGCGCGGCCCGACCTCGATCGACGGCAAGGGCCTGGCGATCGTATTGGACGCGGCCGACCAGACCGAGGCCGAGACGCTCGCCCTCGCCTATTTCGGGCCCGTTGTCGGCGGCCTCATTCGCGGATCGGTTCAGGTCACCGACCAGGGGGGCGACGTCTATTCGGTCGACGTCGCCTACAAAAATGCCGTCCCGGCGCAGGCGGCTGACACGGCCGGCAACTCGCCGAGCGGTCAACGCCCGGCCGGCGGCGGCAAGAACAACACGGATCCGCTCACCCGCGACATGACTTTTTCGACCGGCGGCGCGACGAAAAAGCGCCTCAAATCGATTTCGACCCGGCACAAGTTAAGCGCGGTCGCCGGCGACACGGCGCCCGATTTCGGCGGCCTGATCGGCGTCACGAAAGACGGTAAGGTCGAGGGTTGCGAAGTGATTGCGCCCTCGGCCGATTTCACGATTACCAAGCGCTTCCTATCGCTCACGATCGGCTGGTTTCGTCACATGCTCGATATCATCGCGCATACGAACGCGACCGACTGGCTAGGCATGGCGGCCTATGAAGTGCTCTTTAAGGGTTGCGACGGCAATTACAAAGACGGCGACCAGTATCCCTGGACGGTTACCGGGAAATTCGGTTACTCGCGCAACTACACCCGCGGCGAAAGCGCCGAGATCGACAACATGTTAACCGTCGGGGCGATTCAGATTCCCGATATTCACGGTTGGGAACACTTGTGGATTAGCTATCTCGCGAAAACGGAAACGATCACCTACAACGGCGCGCCTCTCAAAGTCACGATCGATTACCCGCGCTGGGCCTATGTCGAGGTCGTTTACCTCGAGGGGAATTTGTCGCAATTGGGGCTGGACGTATGACGCTCGCGGAACGCCTGGCCGCGATCGCCGCGGCGCCGGATGAGGCCGACCTGGCCGAGCTGCTCGGCGTCGCGCCGGCGGCGATCGCCCTCGGCGAAGACGGGTTGACGGTCGCCGGCGAGACGGTTTCTTACGCCGAGGCCCGGCGGGCCCTCGGCCGCGAAGTGGTCGAGGTCCTCGAGGCGCTCGACCGGTTCGCGGCCGATCGCCGCACGGTCACGATTGGGGATCTATGCCCGATCAATTCTGCGAAGTAAAACCGGGCGAGCACCTGCCCGGTTTGCCCACCCGGCCGTGGAATAAACTCCTCGGCCTGGTGAAACCGAACCTTGCCGGCGCGGGACTCGAGGGCGCGCTAACAACCGGGGTCGAGGTCCTCGTTGCCAACAATACCGCGGCCGCGCTGGACGTGTACGGGATCCTCGGCCTTGACATGGTGAACGATTTCGCCGCGGATCCGGATTACTGGCGCGGTCGCGACCTCTTCGCCGGCGGGACGCCGGCGGCCGGATCGGTAGTGGCCGTGGTCATGCAAGGCCTGGCCGTCGGCGAGGTCGGCCGGGCCCGGCTCGCCGGCCGGATCGCTTGCAAGGTCGACGTTACCGACGTCAACCATCTGTACGCCGTTCCGACCAACTCATCCGATCACCTGGTAAGCGCCGCGAGCGGACCGATACGGATCCTCGGCCTTGAAAACGATTGGGGCGCGACCGGCGTTCAGTGGGCCGTCGTAATTCTGGTCGGAGTGGCGCCGGCGGGTTTCGCTCGGTTCTCCCTGGTCGCCGATCTGAGCACGGCGCAGGCAAGCCAAGCGAATTGTCTTGTTGATAGCTCTTGGGGTGTGACCATTCCGGGGATTCCTCCCAAGATCACGGTTTACAATCTGCCGACGCATACGACGGGCGCGTACGTTTTCTCCGGAGCGAACGGGAACAAAGGCCTCGCGACCTATGATCCGCCGGCGAACAAATGGTGGATTGTGCAACTCGAGTGCAACACGCAAGGCGCCGGCGGCGGCGGCGGTTGCGGCGGCTTTACCGGCACGATCGGCGACTAGGGGAGGGCCGGCGCGTGAGCTGGTACCCGTGCTCCGATTGTTGCCAGGGCGTGCGCTGGATGTGCTGCCCGGGGATTGTGCTGCCGGCCTACTTGCATGGAGTTTTCGCGAGCTCTTGCCCAGCACTGAACGGCCTGGCCGTCGTGTTCAACCCGCGCGACGCTTCGACGGGAGTGCAGCTAACGAATTACTTTTCGATGCGCGGTTGTGATACTCCGAACCCGCCGACCAATCACTTACTCAACGCGGCGCTCCGTTGTGAAACAACTCCCTTTGCCGATCCGCCGGACTGGCATTGGACGCTAGGGCCGCAAGATCAAATTATTTCGGGGACTTCATTTTCGAGTGTGTGTCACGTATTCGCCTCGCCCGTTGTGCTCGTCTCTTCGCAATGCGACCCGTTTCAAGTGGTCTTTCAAGGGCACTTGAAAGCCGATGCCAGCTATACCGGCGGGTGCGCTTACGATAATTCGCCGTGGACTCTCACCATTACCGTCTGATGCCGAGGCCTTGCTACGTTCTGCACGATCAATTGCAAGCCGAGGGCGCTTGTCACTGGTGCGACCTCTATCGAGCTGACGCCGGTTACCGGGCGCTATGGGACGCGACGCCGGCGCCGGCCTCGGGTCGGCGCCGGCCGCCCTGCGTTCACCGCGGCGAAGCAACCGGCGAGGTCCTCGAGTGTGAATCGTGCGCGGGCCGGGTGCGCCTGAAGATTCTCGCCTGCGCTGTGCATGGGTCTTGCACGGTCGATCGCCAGGGCGCCGGCCTCGCCTGGTGCGCGGCATGTCCCGACTATCGCGAGGGCCCTAGCAATGTCGACCAAGGTTGTTAGCTCGGTCGTTTGCAATAACGGTTGCGTCCAATCCGGATCCTCGATCGATTCGACCGCGGACGGCCAATTCCTGAAGCGCGCCGCCGGCGCCTTGCAATTCGGCACGATCACCGAGGAAGCGCAAGATGCCGTTGCCGCGGCGATCGCCGCCGGGACTCGCACTAATATCACGATCACCTACAACGACGCGGCGAATTCGTTTGATTTCTCCGTGCCAGTGGTCGCGGGCCCGACCGGCCCGCAAGGCCCGGCCGGGCCGACCGGCCCGCAAGGCCCGCAAGGGAACCCGGGCGCGACCGGGGCGACGGGCGCAACCGGCCCGCAAGGCCCGCAAGGGGTGAAAGGCGATACCGGGGCGACGGGTGCGACCGGCCCGCAAGGCCCGGCCGGCGCGGATTCGACCGTCCCAGGCCCGACGGGGCCGACCGGGCCGCAAGGCCCGAAAGGCGATACCGGCACGACCGGGGCGACGGGCGCGCAAGGCCCGCAAGGGAACCCGGGCGCGACCGGGGCGACCGGGCCGACCGGCCCGGCCGGGCCCGGCGTGCCGACCGGCGGAACGGCCGGCCAGGTCTTGCAAAAGACCTCGGCGACCGATTACGCAACCGGCTGGATCACGCCCACGGTCTACACCGACGAGCAAGCGCAGGACGCTGTAGGTACGATCCTCACCGATTCGGCCACGGTTGATTTCACTTACAACGATGCCGCGAATACGATCACCGCGGCCGTGATCACAACCGGCCTCGATCTATTCACGTCGACGCTGCGCGGCCTGGTGCCCGGGAGCGGCGGCGGCACGGCGAACTATCTCCGCGCGGACGGGACATGGGCGGCGCCGGCGGCGGGCGGCGGGGTCGCGGTTGACGTTCGCATCTATTCAACCGCCGGCGCTTTCACTTGGAACAAACCGAGCGGCGGGCAGACATTTTGTCGGGTTATGGCATGGGGCGCCGGCGGCGGCGGCGCGAGCGGTCGGACCGGCGCCGCGGGAAGCTCGCGCTTCGGCGGCGGCGGCGGCAGCGGCGGTTGTTACGGCGAGGCGAGTTTTTTACTCGCCGATCTGCCGGCCTCGGTCAATGGTCTGGTCGGCGCCGGCGGGACGGGCGGCGCGGCGATTTCTGCCGCGAGCGCGAACGGCAATAACGGGAATCCCGGGACCGAAAGCCGGTTCGGCATCTCCACCGACGATTATTTCGTTAGCGGGCCTGCCGGCGGGGGCGGACAGGGCGGACAATCCGGGGCCGGTGGGAGCGGTGGAAGTTCGGGCATACGTAGCGGAACTGCTTCCCCATTTTGGACCGGCGGGGCCGGCGGCAATGGACTAGGCGGCACCGGACAAAGCGGGGGCGCCGCCGGTGGAGGTGGAAATTACGGCGCGGCGAGTGGCGCCGGCGCCGGCGGCGGCGGGGTTTCGACAACTAACGTTCCGAGTGACGGCGGCGCGGGGGGCGGCTGTAGTTCTTGGACTGGCGGCGCTGCTGGTACGGCGGGCGGCGGGAATGGCGGCAACAGTCCGGGCGCAAGCATTAACCGGTTTACCGGCGGCGCGGGCGGCGGCGGCGGCGGCGGGAATGCAACGGCGGCCGCGGCCGCCGGCAATGGTGGTAACGGCGGGAAAGTGGGCGGCGGCGGCGGCGGCGGCGGCGGCGCTACGGGTGTCGGCCCGTCCGGGGCTGGCGGCAATGGCGCCGATGGACTTGTGATCGTGATTTGCTCGTGAGGGCCGGGCCGTGGATCGGGATAAGCTCGCCGGGCCGCGCGGGATCCTGTCGGGATGCCTGGTTATACTTGCCCTATGGGCCGTCGTTTTCGGCCTGGTTCGAATCCTCTCAACTCTGATCGAGTAACACCATGAACCGACTACTCCCGGCGGCCCTGGTCCTCGGCCTGGCCGCGATCGCCGCGGCCCACCCGCCGGCGACAGTGCACCAGGCGCCGCCGGCCCTCACGCCTGGCGTCACGGTTCGGGAATTCCAAGTGCCGCAACCGCCGCTGGTGATCGAACGGCCGCCGCGAATCTTTCAGGAGATCACGCAAGTGGTCGAGGTCACGCCGAGGCGGGCCGAGGTCCTCGAGCTCGATAGCTGGCCGTGGTGGGCGAGCTCGGCGACTTGGCCGAGCTCGGCGCCGCGGGCCGATCGCCGCGACCGTTTCGAGGTTACGCGGGTGGGGATCCTCGGCGGGGTCCGTCATTTCAGCCGCGACGGCGACCGTATCGAGGTCCTGCGCATGGGTCCGCTGGGGGGAATCCGACACTTCGCCCGCGATCGCTAACCGGGGGGCGCTCATGATCGTGTCAATTCTGTACGTTTTGTTCCTACTCCCTCCGGACGCGCCGCCGGCGGGGATCCTCGAGACAACCGACCGAGGCTTCGGCGACCAACTCGCGCAGGCGAAAGAGTACCGGCCGCCGCGCGACCAGGCGGCCGACACGATCGACGCGGACAAGGGCCGGACGCGGCCGCGGCTCGCGACCCGGAACCAGGCCGAGATAGCGGCAATGGCGGAAAGCCTCGGCCGCCCGGTCATTTGGTGGACGTTCTGGCCCGACACTTACGACACTACGGCCGCCCTTTTCCTCGAGCTCGCCGAGGCGCAACACGTTCTCATGACGGCCGCCATGCTCGAGGCGAATGACGTCGGCGCCGGAGAGTATGTCGTCTACACGCACCGCGACGGCCGCCAGCGCTGGGTTAAGGCCTCGGACATATCCGGGAAGGAATGCGCGGCCGGGATCCGCAAGGCCTGGCAAGGCGAACGGAAACCGGCCGACGTCGACGGGCCGGGAACCCTCGGCCCTCGAGGCGATCGCCGGGCCTGGTGGGCAGAGGGCGACCCGAAACGCCTCACGCAATCCGAGCGCGATGAGGTCCTCGCCGCCCGCGTCCCGGTCGATTGGGGGAACCGGCCGCGGCGAGTGATGACGATTCGGGAGTACCTCGACCTCCCCGGACACCTGCCCATACCGGCGGAACAATGCCGAGGCCTCGGATTCAATGCCGACCAGGCGGCCTACGCGATCGACATCACGACCACGCGCGGCGGGGATCGCCGATCGCGGCCGGCGGCGGCCGCGGCGAGCTCCCCATATGCGGCCGCGCAGGGAAGCTCGCCGGCGGCCAGGCCGCCGGCGACGCCTCGGCCGGTTATGACGCCGGGGAGGTCCTCGACCGGGCCGATCCGCGGGGCGTGATAAGAATTCCGCGGCCGCGGTCCGCGGCCGGGGTTATGGTTCTGTGCCGTCGGGGTAGCGCTTTCGCGTCTCTGGATGCAACCTCAGCGCGAAACACTCCCCGGCGGCACCTTTCGGCGGCCCTCATTTCCGCGCGATTCTGCGCGTTAACGGCACATTTCGGCCGATTAGACCAGTGCTACCCTAAAGGTTTACATGTTCGT
>Ga0066903_100000566_pt1 | contig 23796 bp, 16 predicted proteins | sample PanSoiMetaGPlot1_FD_67491 | JGI IMG/M metagenome (GOLD analysis project Ga0066903, IMG submission 67491) | Tropical forest soil microbial communities from Panama analyzed to predict greenhouse gas emissions - Panama Soil - Plot 1 (version 2) | ecosystem: Environmental > Terrestrial > Soil >... | reverse complement strand
TCCGTGTATTCCGTGTATTCCGTGGCCAACGAGTCTTACCCTGCCACGTCCCGTTCCTGGTGCTCGTATCGCTTCCGTGCTTGCTGTTGGCGCAGGCCCTCGAGGGCCGCACGAAGCTCCGCGTCTCGACCGCAGCGTTCACCGATGCAGAACTCGCGTCGCGCGAGGCGCTGCCGGCGCCGGGCATCACGGCGCGCGCGGGCGTCGCGTCGCCCACGCGGGCGCCATGGGTCGTCGCGAGCGGCTGGCGCGTCATGAGAAAGCCGGACGCCAAGTACCGCTACGACCTGCCGGCCGGCAAGGCGGCGCTCGCGATGGCCGAGGCGTTCGCGTACGGCGCGGATGCGATCCTGAAGATCGATCCGGCCGACGAGGCGCGCGCGGCCGCGATGCGGACGTTTCTGGACGGGCTGCCGCCCGCGGACCTTCCGTCGATCGCCGACTTCGCCGTCGTCGACGACGGGTCGGCGGCGACCGGTGAAGTCATGAACCTGCTCGCGCGGCGGAACCTGCTGTACGACGTCGTCAAGGCGCCGTCGGCCCGCTTCCGTCTCAACGTCGCCGTCGGGAGCGCGGAGTATCCCGCGGCTGAGGCCGCGGACCCCAGCGCGTTCGCGCTGAAGATTCGCCGTCAGCTCGGCGACGATCAGCGCACGCTGCGCATCTACGGGAGCGAAGTCGTGATCGCGCGTCTCACCGGCGACGCGCGCCGGATCCGGCTGCATCTGATCAATTACGGTGGCCGCGAGATCGAAGGGCTGCGCGTCCGGCTGCGCGGCGCGTTCGGGACCGGCGAGGCTCTCGTCGAGGGTGCCGGCCGCGTCGCGCTGGCGGATTACAGCGTCGCTGACGGTTTCACGGAGTTCTCGATACCGCGGATTGGAACCTACGCGGCCGTGGACCTGTTCGGGCGCTGATCGAATCCCTTATCCCTCATCCCTGATCCTCGAATCCCGGATCCCTCATCCCGAATCCCGGATCCCGAATCGCGAATCGAATCCCGGATCCGTGATTCGGGATTCGCGATTGGGGACCCGGGATTCGGGATTCGAGGATCAGGGATGAGGGACCAGGGATTCGATCTACCAGTGCGTCAGCGATCCATCCGGCCGCCTGTACACATTCCGCCGTCCGGGCTCAGTCACTTCGCCGATCTGCGTGAGCAGTTTCATGTCCGCCGTGACGCCGAGGCCCGGCCGCTGGTTCGCGTACGCCTTGCCGTTCTTGAAGTCCAGGCACTCGGGCAGGTAGTCGATCGGACGGCCGCCGTAGTTGTATTCCATCAGCACCGGACCCGAGAACGTCGAGAGACAGTTGACGAGCGCGGCGGTCGCGATCGGGCCGGTGAAGTGCGGGATGATGCCGACGGCGTGCGTTTCGCAGATCGCCGCCGCCTTCATCAGCTCGGTGATGCCGCCGACGTTGGGCAGCGTGGAGCGGACGAAGTCCACGTCGTGGTTCTCGACCAGCTTGTTGAAGTCCCACTTGAGCCCCCACTCTTCGCCGTGCGTGAGAGGAACGGTCGTCATCTGCCGCAGCTTCGGGATGTCCTGCAGTGCGTTCTCGTCGCGGACCGGGTCCTCGACGAAGAACGGATCGAATTCCTCGATCGCCTTGCAGAGGCGCAGGGCGTCGTTGAGATCGAACCGCTGGTGGAAGTCGATGCACCAGTTGCCGCCCGGGCCGACCGCTTCGCGGACGTCGCGGCACTCCTGCGCGGCCTGCCTGACGATCGCACGCGTGTCGTACACGGCGCCGGTCGGCGGATCCGTCGGCGTCATGCGAAACGCGCGGTAGCCCGCCTCCATCGTCGCGATGGCGCGCTCCTTCAGGCTGAGCCGCGCGTCGGGCGCCGCGCCCTGCGGACGCGCGCCGCCGGTGGCGTAGCACTCGCAGTAGTCGCGCGCCGTACCGCCCAGCAGTTCGTGGACCGGCACGCCGAGCGCCTTGCCCTTGATGTCCCACAGCGCGAGGTCGAGCGCGCCGAGCGCGTGCGCTTTCTCGCGCCCCGGCGGGTAGAACCACGAGATGTACATCTCCTGCCAGATCGCTTCCGTGTGGAACGGGTTCTTGCCGATGAGCGAGCCCGCGCACTGCTCGAGCGTGTCCTTCGAGCCGCCTTCGCCGATGCCGGTGATCCCGGCGTCGGTCTCGACCGTCGCGACCATCGTGCTCTGGTTGAACAGCGGGTTCAGATTCGGCGGGCGGTAGATCCGCACGCGCGTGATCTTCGCCTTTGGCAGATCGATCGTCGCCGCCTTCGCCGGCAGCGCCGGCAGAACCGTCGCGGCAGGCGCCATCGCGAGCGACGTGAAGAATGTTCGTCGATTCAAGGAATGATCCTCCTTGTCCCGTCAGTCAGGACGAACGTGGCTTCCGTGTCCGCATATCTCCTGATATACGCGCTGCCGCGCTCCACGCCCATCACGAACAACGCGTCGTCGAGCGCATCGCCCGCCGTTCCCGTCGGCGCGAGCACCGCGACGCTGAGCACGCCCTGGACGGGCCGCCCTGTACGCGGGTCCATGATGTGCGAGTAGCGAACGCCGCCGACGTCGAAATATTTTTCCGACGTGCCGGCGATGGAGAGCGCCCGATCGTTCAGCGTCACGGTCCGCGCGGTGTTCCGGCGATCGAGCGGATCCTCGATCGCGACGTCCCAGCCCTTGCGATCCGGCGGCGCGCCGAGGCCGTAGACGGTACTGCCGCCCGAACTGACGAGCGCGGCGGCGATGCCGCGCTGGCGGAGCAGGGCCACCACGCGATCGACCGCGTAGCCCTTCGCGATGCCGCCGAGGTCCAGTTCGACGCCCTCCTCGTCGAAGGCGACCGTCTTCTCGGTCGGATTCAGCCGGACGTGCCCGGCGCCGACGTGACGGCGGGCGGACGCGAGTTCCTCATCGGACGGCATGCGGCCTTCGCCGCGGAAGAATCCCCACGCTTTCATCAGCGGGCCGACGGTGATGTCGAACGCGCCGCCGGACTCGTCGTGGTAGCGCATCGAGGTGACGAGAAAGTCGAACAGCTCCGCTTCGACCGCGACGGGATGTTTCGCCGCCTCGCGATTGATACGCGACAGCGGACTCTCGGGTTTGTAGTGGCTCATCAGCCGATCGATGCGGTCGACCTCGTCGAACGCGTCGTCGGTGATGCGGGGAAGCGCGTCTTTGTCCGGGCCGTAGACCTCGATCGCGTAGACGCACGCCATCGAGAGGCGGGTTGCCTCGTAGTGATGAAGAGGGGAATCGGGAATCAGCCACGGTCCCGCTGCCAGCCAGACGAGCGCGAGCAGCGGAACCGGGCGTGCACTCACGGACGGCAGGTCAGTGACGAACGCTGACCGGAACCTGCGCCTTGTCGGGCGGATGGAACGCCACCGCGAGGATGATCGCGGCGAGCACTGCGGCGCTCAGCGGCACCAGGAACAGGCTCCTGAAGTTCACGCCGGTCGCGGTCGCGAACGTGACGCCCATCAATTGCGGTCCGATCACGTTGGCGACGAGCGGGCCCAGGCCGAGGATCATCAGGTTGAACAGGCCCTGCGCGCTCGCGCGCACGTCCTTCGGGAAGAATTCGTCGACGAAGATGTAGACCGTCGCGAAGAAGAACGCGTACGCGACGCCGTGGATCACGTTGATCAGGATGATCGCCGCCTTGTACTGCGGGAAGAACGCGAACACCGCGAAGCGCGCCGCATGCCCGAGGATGCCGAGAATCATCGTCGTCCGCCAGCCGAAGCGCTTGAGCGTCACGCCCAGGATCGCCATCGTGGAGATCTCCGCGATCTGGCCGATGCTCATGACCGGCATGATCCAGTTACCCGGAATGCCGACGCCGCCGCCCGCCGTGGGCGTGCCCAGGAACGATCCCGTCCAGTTGAAATACAGGTTGTGCACCGTCGAGTCGATGAACGTGACGACCCAGAGGACGAGAATGAACGGCGCCGCGAGAAGCCGCAGCGACTCGAGCCAGGCGAACCTGTTGGCGCCGGTCGCGGCGCGGTTCGGCGGCGTGTGCGGCAGCGTCAGGCTGAAGGCCGCGAGCAGCAGCGACGCGATGCCGGCGACGACGAACGTCCAGCGCGTACCCGCCTGCAGCGCAGGGCCACTGAGCCCCGAGCCGAGCACGGTGCCGAGCCAGTCGACGAAGCCCGAGGTCTGCGTCGCGCGCACCTTGTCCCAGTCGACGAGGATGAAGGTCATCGGCCACGCCGCCATGATCCAGCCGATGGTGCCCCCCATACGGACGATGCCGAACTCTTTCTGCGCGTCCTTCATCTGCGCGAACGCGATCGAGTTGGTGATCGAGATCGTGGGGACGTAGAGCAGGCAGTGGATCAGCATGAAGCCGAAGAACGGCCAGAACGCGCGCGTCCAGAAGAGCGCGATCATCGCAGCGCCCGCGATGAGGTGGCTGGCCGCCAGGAACCGCTCGGCCGCGAAGTTCCGGTCGGCGAACTGGTTGCTGAAGAACATGCCGATGATGGCCGCCACCGGGAACGTGCTCAGGATCCACGTCTGTTCCGCCGGCGAGAAGCCGACGCTCGGCAGGTAGCCGAAGATCAGCGGATACCAGGCGCCCCAGATGAAGAACTGGAGCACCATCATCAGGATCAACTTGAGACGAATATTGGGGGTCATTGTGTAGAACGCGAATCGTATAGTAAGGCACGTATGAGCGCAAAACCGTCTCGACGAACGTTGCTGAAGACGGCGGGACTCGCCGCCCTCGGATTCCCGGCGTCCGGCGTCTCACTTGTGACGGCGGGCAGGCCGCGCCCGGACGCGCCTCGAAATCTCCCGAAGATCTGCCTCGAGGCCGGACTCGGGGGATCGGCGCCGGGCGCGTCGCCGGACGAAGCCGCCGCGGCGGCCGCGCGCCGGATCCGTCAGCTGGGCGTGGAGCACGTCATTTCCGGCGGTCCGCGGCTTCCGTGGGACGAAGCGCAGCTCAGGCAGACGATGGATCGGCTCGCGGCAAACGGGCTGACGCTCGCGAACCTCATGATCTCGGGCTTCCCGAACGCGATCTACAACCGGCCGGACAAAGACGCCGACATCGAGAAGGTCATCCAGTCCATCCGGGCGGCGGGGAAGGTCGGCCTGCCGATCGTCGAATACAACTGGTACGCGCATCGCGCGATGGAAGGCTATTTCGAAGAGACCGGCCGGGCCGGCGCCGGATGGACCGGTTTCGACTACGCCCGGATGAAGGATCTGCCGCCGCTTCCCGACGAAGGCGCGCACACGCTCGACGAGATGTGGGCCAACCTCACCTACTTCCTAAAAGCCGTCGTGCCGGAAGCGGAAAAGGCGGGCGTGCGCCTGGCGCTGCATCCCAACGATCCGCCCGCGCCCGTGAGCCGCGGGTCGCAGCAGATCATGGCGACGATCGACGGCTGGAAAAAGCTCGTGGGCATCGTCGATAGTCCGTCGAACGGCATCACGTTCGATTGCGGCGTGACACGCGAGATGCACGGAGACCCCGTGGAGGTGTGCCGCTGGTTCGGCTCCCGCGACCGCATCAACCACGTGCACTTCCGCAACGTCAAGGTGCAGACGCCGTACGAGCGCTACACCGAAGTCTTCATCGACGAAGGGGAGAACGACATGTTCGCGGTGATGAAGGAGCTGGTGACGCAGAAGTACTCGCGGCTCGTCTACCCGGAGCATCCGCGCGGCATCGACTACGACCGCGAGCGGCCCGGCTTCCGCCCGCAGTATCCGGGCGGGGGAGGCTACGCGGCGTATGCGTTCAACGTCGGCTACACTCGCGCCATGCTTCAGGCGGCGGTGTCAATGCTGAATGCCTAATGCCGAATGCCGAAAAGACGTGTAGGAGGCGCATGATGACAGGCCCCGCCAGACTCACGATTGCGGCCGCGATCGCGGTGGCGCTGCTGCCCGCGGCCGGCCACGCGCAGCTGTTCAGCCTGACCCGTGAACAGATGATCGAGTGGACGGCCCAGAACCCGTTCGATCGATTTCCCGACGGCCGCCCCAAAGTTCCTGATGGCCTGATGCAGCGGGCGCGCGGATTGTCCGCCGAGGAAGTGCTCGCGATCCTGCCGGGCAAAGGGTTTCGCAATCAGTACGACGACGGCTTCCAGGTTCTTCATCCGGGCAAGAAGATGGTGGGCCGCGCCTTTACGCTGCAGTTCATGCCGCTGCGTCCCGATCTCGACGGCGTGATCGACGCGAAGGCGAAGGCCGCCGGTCTCGGCCGCATGTACAACCAGACCGCGATCGACATGCTGCAGCCGGGCGACGTGCTCGTCGTGGATCTGTTCGGCCAGGCCGAGGGCGGCACGATCGTCGGCGACAACCTGTTCTACTACATCAACAAGGCCACCAAAGGGGCGGGACTCGTTGTCGATGGTTCGATCCGGGATCTCGAGGGCATCTCCGAGATCGACATGCCTGCGTACTTCAGGCACGCGCATCCGAGCGCGATCGGCAACGTCATCATCAGCGGGATCAACGTCCCCGTGCGCATCGGCAAGGCCACCGTGATGCCGGGCGATCTCGTCTTCGGCGACCGCGAAGGCGTCTACTTCATCCCGCCGGCGCTCGTGCAGGCGGTGGTCGACAACGCGGACGTGATCCACATCCACGACGAGTGGACGCGGATGAAATTCGACGAGGGGAAGTACAAGTCGCGCGACATCTACGGCACGCCGACCGATCCCGCCTTGAAAAAGGAATACGACGAGTACCTGAAGAAGCGTCTCGAGGAGATCCGGAAGACGTACAAGTAATGAGCTGATCCTCCGGCACACGTCGCCTTGATCGCCGATGACTCATCTCCATCGGTGCTTGACAGTCGTGGCGTGTGTGCTGCTGGTGGGTGTCGTGTCCGCGACGCCGATCCTTGCCGCGGATGGGTCGACCCAGTACGACTTCCCTATCGTCTTCCTTGACCTGCAGGGCGGCGCGCCGCAGCGAGTGTCCGGTGGCGCGACTGTGCTGTTCGGCAAGTCCGGCAAGAGCGTGGAGACGCGGCGTGCCATGGAAATCCAGGCGAGCGCCGGCATGGGCGGCGCCCGGGTCGCCGGCGGCATGGCCTTCCTGAACGGCCCATTCGGGCCGGACGTTCGGCTCAGCCTGACGCGCACATCGGCGTCGCCGCGTGGCGCCGCCGCTCACGCAACATACGTGGGACTCGAAGCGGGGTACATCTGGCTCTTTCTCCGTCTGAGCGCCGGCGTCGCCCAGCGTGTCGCAGGTCCTTCAGGACACAAGGACACCGTGGTCACGTGGCAAGCAGGCGTGCAACTGCCGCTGTGGTCCAGGAAACACCACGAATGAGCTGATTCTTCTCCACACGTCGCCTTCCTCATCGATGACTCACTTCAATCGGTGGCTGGCAGGCATGACGGTTGTCGTTTCGGCGTGCGTCGCGTTCGCGACGCCGGTCCTCGCGCAAGAGCCGCTTGTCGCCAACAACAGCCCCACTCTCCTCTTCGACGCGTACGGCGGGGCGCCGACGCGATTCACCGGGGGCGCGACCGTGTTGTTCCCCGTCGGCACGCCCTCGTCCCACGAGAGGGTGAATGCCGTGGACATCCAGGGGAGCGCCGGGATGGGCGGCGTCCGCGTCGCGGGCGGCATGGCATTTCTGGACGAAGGGTGGGGACCGGACGTTCTGCTCACCATGACCCGCACGTCAGCGTCGCCGCGCAGCGCCGACCCTCATGCCACGTATATGGGAGTCGAAGCAGGCTACAACTGGCTCATTTTCCGGATGAGCGCCGGCGTCGCGCATCGCATCGCAGGTCCTTCAGGGCCTGACGGCACGGTCTTCACGTGGCAGGCGGGCGCGGCGATACCGTTGTGCGCATTACGGGGCCGGTGTTAGTCGCTGCGAACGCGAAGAAGACGTGCTCTTCATCCTGACGACGAAACCGGCCCGAACATCTCGAGCCGACGCTCGCGTCGAGGCCGGGGCGGATCGATCAGGCGATTGGATTCCCGCTCCCTGACGACTCGTCACCATCCTGACGTCGAGCGCTCCGCCGCCCGATCTCCTCAAAGCCCGATCCGGATTATTCCATCCGGGGCTGGGTGTCCGTATTTCCAGAGGAGGTCGAGAAAAAGGTATGAGCGTTCGCGGGATCACACAAACGGTGTCTGCCACTCTTTTGGTGCTGGCTTGGGCGGCCTCGGCGCCTCGCGTCGCGGAACCGCCGCCCGCGGCGCCCCAGGGACGTCTCTCGGCGCCGTTGCGCGACCTGGCCCGGAATGCGCGGTCGACTTCGCCGTTCGCGACGAGCGACGTTCTTCGCCGTCTCGCCGAGGGGGCGCGCGCGTTCTTCGCGCCGGTCGCCAGCGCCATGCCGTCGCTGGGCATCAGTTTCGACGGCATCGGCAACGGCGTCGCCGGGTACACCGCAACGATCCCTCTGCCAAACGCGAACGGCGACGTCGGCCCGAATCATTACGTGCAGGTGGTCAATTCCGACATTGCCGTCTTCAACAAGGTCGGCGCGCTGCTCCTGGGACCCGCGCCGCTCAGGACGTTGTGGACGAACTACGTCGGGACGAACCCCGGGAACAGGTGCAGCTCGAGCACCGACGGCGAGCCTCTCGCACTCTACGACTCGATCGCCGATCGTTGGGTGATTTCCCAGATGTCGTACGGTGGCGGCCCGCCGCACGTCCAGTGCGTCGCGGTCTCACAAACGCCCGACCCAACAGGGGCGTACTTCTTGTACGACTTCGCCGTGACATCGAATCTCGACACGAATCCGAGAATGGGCGTCTGGCCGGATGCGTACTACGTCACGTTTGACGAGCTGAACAGCACAGGGTCCGCCTTTCTGCATTCAAAGGTGTGCGCCTACGACCGCGCGAGCATGGTCATCGGGGCCTCGGCAGCACAGAGATGCTTCAACGTCGATCCGGCTTTCGCCGGTTTGCTGCCGTCGGACCTCGACGGCTCGCGTCTTCCGCCTGCCGGATCGCCAAACTACATCCTCGCGCTCGGCGCCAATCCCGGGGAACTCGCGATGTGGAGCTTCCACGTGGACTGGACACTGGTTCCTGGGAACTCGACGCTGACCGGCCCGGTCGTGCTGGCGACAGAACCCTTCACGTTCGCGTGCCAGGACGCAACCGGCCTGCTCAAGACGGACTGTATTCCGCAGCAGGGCACTGTGCAGAAACTCTACTCCGGCACCGACAGGCTGATGAACCGTCTCGCGTACCGCCACTTCGCCGATCACGAGTCGCTCGTCGTCAGTCACACGGTTCAGGCCGACACGATAACGGGTATCCGCTGGTATGAGATTCGGCAGCCCGGTACCTCGCCCCTGATCTTCCAGCAGGGCACCTACGCGCCCGCGCCGGGCGGCTTCTACCGGTGGAACAGCAGCCTGGCGATGGATCAGTCCGGCAACATCGCCGCCGGCTTCAGCGAGTCGAGCGCCTCGATCAATCCGCGCATCGCGTCAACCGGGCGTCTGGCCTCCGATCCCGCCGGCGCGATGACGCAGGCCGAATCGGTGATCATCAGCGGCAACGGATCGCAGACGTCCGGGTTTTTCTGGGGGCCGATCAGCATGATGGCCGTGGACCCGAGCGATGACTGCACGTTCTGGTACACGAACCAGTATCTCCCCGCGAACGGGACGCTCACGTGGCGCACGCGGATCGCTTCGTTCAAGTTCCCGGGTTGCGGGACCGCGACTGACGACTTTTCCATTGCGGCAACGCCCGCGAGCGTCAGTGTGGGCCAGGGGTCGTCCGCGGCCACGACGATTTCGACGGCGGTGACGTCCGGGGCCGCACAGACGGTGGACCTGTCGCTGACGGGACTGCCCGCGGGCGCGACCGCGACGTTCACGCCGGCATCCATCACCAGTGGCGGCAGCTCGACGCTGACCTTGACGGCAGCGGCGACGACCGCGCCCGGAATCTACGCGTTGACCGTGACGGGGTCCGGATCGTCGGCACACCACGCGACGGCCGTCAACATGACGGTGCTGCCGCCCGGCAACGGGTTTTCCATCACCGCAATTCCCGCCACGTTGTCCGTCGTCCAGGGCAGCGCAGGCGCGGTCGCGATCGGAACCGCCATCTCGGGAGGATCGGCCGAAGCGATCGCGCTGTCGGTCTCGGGTCTCCCGTCCGGCGCGAGCGCGGCGATCAGTCCGATGTCGATCACAACGGGCGCATCGGCGGTGCTGATCGTCAACGCAGGCAGCGCCGCGACAGGCTCGTACACCGTGACCGTCACCGGAACCACGCCGTCGAGGACGAACGCGGTCAGCGTACCTCTGACGATTCTTGCGGGAGTGCCTGGACCGCCGGGCGCGACCGGTGCGACGGGTCCCCAGGGGCCGCAGGGACCGCCCGGACCACCCGGACCGGCTGGCGCGACAGGCGCGACGGGACCGCAAGGCCCCGCGGGCGCCGCAGGACCGGCTGGATCAGACGCGAATGTCATGAGTGGCACCGCCGTTCTGGGCGCGCTGTCGGGCCCCAACGACGCGGCGCCGCCGGCGCCGCCCGGGTACGTGCTCGTGGGGATCTTCAAGCTGGAAAAGCCGACCGGTGACAGCCGTTGGTTCGCGGTCTACCTGAAGTCTGCCTCATGATATTAACGCTGCCACGGATGAAGGATCGTCGGGACGTTCGCGTAGCGTTTCATCTCCAGCACGAGCGTCTTGCCGCAGCCGGGATCGAGGCGCACGGTCAGCAGCGGCGAACCGATCGGCGTCCGCGTGTCTCCCATCGTGACGCTCACGAGTTGATGCTCGCCGTAGCCGCCGCCCTGCACGATGACCGTCCGAGGCCGTGACCGGCTGACGTTCACCAGCGTGACGGCCGTGCGGGTGTCGGAGAGCTCCGAGACGAGCGCGGCGATGTCCTCGGGCACACCCGGACGCTTCCGATCCGGATCGAAGTAGCGAAGGCGCGCATTGAGTTGTCCGCCTTCGCGCCCCGGCACGAGCGCGCCCCACATCAGCTGCACCAGCGCGTCGGTCGTGGCCGGATTGTAGTTGAGCATGTTGTCGGCGAGTCGCTTCGACGGCGGCGTCGCATCGCTGCGCACGCTGGCCAGGCGTTGGTCCATCAGCTTCAGATCGCGTTCCAGCGACTGCTCGGGATACGCCGGGTTGTTTCCCTGAAGAAAGCCGACCCATCCCGCGTTCCCGACGCGCCGCAGGTCCTCGGGCTTCTGCGACCAGTACCAGACTTCGAGCGCTCCGACGTTCCACGGAGCGTCCCGCCAGCCGTACCATCCCTCATCGCCATACATCGTCGGATACTGCTTGCGGCCGTCGACGTCCCGCGCGTGCGCGTTCACTGCGTCCATCATGGCGCGCCACGCGTCGACGTATTTCTGATCGCCGCTGACGAGCAATGCGTTGTTGAAGCCCACGAGCGCGCGCGGAATCCGGTTGCGGTCCTCGCGGCGGCCGGTCACCGGATTGACGGGGCTGAATCCCCAGCCGTAGGCGTTGCCCCACCACTTGCCGCTCGGGCCGCCGATCGTCCCGTCGAGATCGACGAAGCTCGGGATCACACCGCCATTGCGCTTCATGCGATCGAGCCACGCGTCCATGTAGTCCAGGATCCACGTCTTGTACTTCGGCTCGCCCGCGAGGAGGTACGCATTCAGCGGCAGCGTCGTCGCGACCAGGTTGAGGAAATGATCGCCGACGACGTCGCCGTATTCCTGGTAGTGGGCGAGGAACTGCTCGAACGTCGACTCGCCGTGCTCGGCGGTGAATCCCTTGACGTCGAACGGATCGCCGACCCAGTCGATCGGCGTAGCCTTGCGGAGCATCGGCCCGCGGCTGCCGTTCTGCATGCTGCGGATGATCTTGTGGACCGGATCGTAGTTCGGGGCTTCCGGATCCTCGCCCATGTAGAAGCCGGCGAATCGCCGGGCGCGTTCCTGGTATTTCGCGTCCGCCGGCATCGACAGGCCCATGCGGTTGAAGAGCTGCAGGCCTTCGCCGTGGTGCATCCAGTCGGACTGGACGATGAATTCCTTGTAGTACATGCCCTGCCGCGCGATCGGCACGTCGGTGGTCCGGGCGTCGGTGTATTGCTTCAGCAGTCCTTCGTGTCCCGTGGAAAACATCCGCAGGATGTCGTCGTCGGCGCCGAGGGCGTGCAGTTCAGGCCACCGGTTGAAATTCTCGAACGCGTCGTCGGGTCCGTCGTTGGCGCCCCAGCGGACGACGCACTGAAGGTGGCCGCGGTCGTCGAAATACTTCCTGTAGAACTCACGGCAGGCCGGGACGTTGTTCGCCAGCAGCTGGCGTTCGAGGAGCGCCCACCGGGGCGGATCCATGCGCGTGTCGATGTGGACGGACGTCTCGGATGTCCCCGTTCCGGCAGACATCGCACACACGGCCAGCGCGAGCGCTGCTGGAGCGAGGGCGTGCTTCACGCGCCGATTCTAGACTCATCCGCGGGGCTTTGCCCGCCGGTCTCGCGACCGACCACATTGAGCCGGATTGCCCGTCGCGCTATGCTCCGGCCATGAACCGCATTGTGTACCTGGCGGTTGCTGTCACGATGTCGCTCAGCCCTCAATCCTGGGCGCAGCGCTCTGCTGGCAACGACCTGATTCGGGTGGTTCTGCCTCGTACTGTGGAGGCCGGAACGTGTCATCTCCAATACTCTCTTGTCGGACCGTTCGGCGGGTACGGTGGATTCGCCCGGCCGAAGCTCGATGCTTCCGAGTTCGAGATTGAGACGGTGCACGAGGGCGAGGCTGTCCAGGGATTGCAGATCATTCTTTTCTGCCCGGGTTATCAAATCGAGACGATAACCTTCAACGCTCTTCCCGCTTTGGATCGCCGGACCGTTCAAGTGCAGCCAAGGCCTCTCGGTACGGTCCGCTTTCGCGGCATGGTGCGAGGATTGACGTTGCAACAGGTCGAAGTGCTCCACGTGGACGTGGGTTACACGCCCTGGTGGATCTGTGAATTCTTCCGATGGATGGACTGCGGCCTCGGCGAGTGGCGCGTCGCTTCTGTCGAGTTGGAGACAGACGGCAGCTTTTCCGTTGCTCTTCCGGATTTCGCGCGGGACGCGACTATCAGATCGTTCACGCAGCCCGGCGAGTTGTCGTTTCGGATTCGCGATCAGAAAACGGGCAATTCGATGTTTGATTTGAGGCCGGCAGCGAGCAACGCAACCAGCTGGGGAAGAGTTCCCGTGGCCGATACCTATCCGGGCGTGCAGATGTTTGACGCTGAATCGCCAAAGTAGGCAGGGCGCGTCCCCCTAGAGCTTTTCCGGATCGGAAACTACCGAAAGAGAAAAGACTCTAGCTCCACGGACGGTCGTTGCTCCGTTCCTTGTCCCACTCGGGTGTCGGCTTGAAGTAGGCGGAGTCGGGCCGCAGGTGCTGCCGGACGGCCTCTTCGTTCAGTTCGACGCCGAGTCCCGGCGTATCGGGGACGATCGCGTAGCCCTTGTCGACGAGCGGCTGTCCGCCGGTCGTCCGCACCAGCGTCTCCCACCACGGCACGTCCAGCGAGTGATGCTCGAGCGCGACGAAGTTCTCGGTCGCCGCCGCGCAGTGGACGTTCGCCATGAACGAGACGGGCGTGCCGGCGAAATGCATCGCCATCGCGACGCCGTGCTCCATGGCGTAGTCGCCGATCTTCTTGGTCTCGATCAGGCCGCCCGCGCTCGCCAGATCGGGATGGATCATGTCGACGGCGCCCATGTCGATCAGCTTCGCGAAGTTCTCCTTCAGGTAGATGTCCTCGCCCGTCAGCAGCGGCGTCGTCGTCGAGTCCTTGATCTGCTTCAGGAGCTCGGGGAACTCCCACGGCACCATGTCTTCCATCCACGCCAGGTTCCATTTCTCCATGGCGCGTGCGAGCTTGATGCAGCTGTTGACGCCGATGTGTCCGTAGTGATCGGACGCGAGCGGAATCTCCATGCCGATGGTTTCGCGGATCTGGCCGATCCAGTCGGACAGCCAGGCGATGCCCTTGTCGGTGATCTGAATGCCCGTGAACGGATGCATGACGCGCTGGCCGCCGCCGATGTCGGTGCCGGGCGGCATCGACAGCGTGCCGGGGACGTTGCGCAGCAGGTTGATCCCGAAATCCTGCTTGAGAAACGTGATGCCGCGCGCCATCCGCGCCTTCAGCATCTCGCCCTGTTCCTTCGCGGTCTCGCGTTCGGTCGTGTCGGCGTAGAGCCTGACGCGATCGCGAAATTTGCCGCCGAGCATCTGCCAGCACGGGACGCCCCAGGCCTTGCCGGCCAGGTCCATCATGGCCATTTCGATGCCGCAGACGCCGCCGGCCTGCCGCGCCGGCGCGCCGAACTGTTTGATCTTCCGGAAGATCTTGTCGACGTTGCACGGGTTCTCGCCCAGGACGCGGCTCTTCAGGAACAGCGCGTACGTCTCGCTCGCGCCATCCCGGACCTCCCCCCAGCCGACCAGTCCCTGATTGGTGTCGACGCGGATCAGCGGACACGTCATCGGCGCGCCGGTGACGACGGCGACGCGCAGGTCGGTGATCTTGAGTGCCGACGGCTCCGACGCGCGCTTGACGCCCGACTGGACGACGTCGGCCGCCGCTCCGGCTGCTGCCTCTCCTGTCAGCGCCATCACGCCGGCGGCGCCGAGACCGAGCGTCCTGAAGAATGATCGCCGGTCGACGGGATGCGACGAATCGTCGAGCATGGAGCGGACTGCAGGCTTCATGGCACTCTCCTGTCCAGGACGTCCGGGCGAGGGTGTAGTCTATCCCCGCTGGAGGAGAAGCGGATATGCACCGAAGAGTGATGTTCATCGCCGGCGCGATCGCCTGCGCCTGGATTGCGGTTTCGGCTCAGACGCTGCCGGCGGGCGTGACGAAGGGTCCCTCGATGGGGGGCATCACCCAGTACGACTTCCCGAACGGTCTCCGCGTCCTCCTGTATCCCGACGCTGCCGAGCCGAAGATCACGTTCAACGTGACGTACCTCGTCGGCTCGCGCCACGAAGGCTACGGCGAGACGGGGATGGCGCACCTGCTCGAGCACATGGACTTCATCGAGACGACCAACGGCCGCAAGATCAAGAACGAAATCACCGCGCACGCCTCGAACTGGAACGGCACGACCAGCGACGACCGGACGAATTACTACGAAACGGTGCCGTCCACCGACGAGAACCTGAGCTGGGCGCTGGGGCTCGAGGCCGACCGGATGGTGAACGTCAAGTTCACCAAGGAGATCCTCGACACCGAGATGACGGTCGTCCGCAACGAGTTCGAGCGCGGCGAGAACAACCCCGCGTCGATCCTGCGCGAGCGCGTCGCCTCGACCGCGTATCTCTGGCACAACTACGGCAAGTCGACGATCGGATCGAAGGAAGATCTCGAGCGCGTGCCGGTGAACCGGCTCGAGGCGTTCTACAAGAAGTTCTATCAGCCCGACAACGCCGTCCTCACGATCACCGGCCGTATCGACGAGGGCAAGACGCTGCAGATGATCGCCGCCACCCTCGGCAGGATCCCGCGTCCGGCGCGCGTGCTCGATCAGACCTACACCGTCGAGCCGCCGCAGGACGGCGAACGCTTCGTGGCGCTTCGCCGCGTCGGCCAGGGGCAGAACGTGATCGTCGCGTACCACGCCGTGTCGGCGTCCCATCCCGACGCGGCGGCGCTGCAGGTGCTCGCGGGCATCATGAGCGGGGGCGGCGGCGGGCGCGGCGGCCGCGGAGGCGGCGGCGGACAGGAAGGGCGTCTCGGCAAGGCGCTCGTCGACACGAAGCTCGCCGAGTCGGCGTCGATGGGCTTTCAGCTGCTGTACGACCCCGGCCTCGTCTCGGTCTCGGCGTCGCTGAACCAGGATCAGTCCCTCGACAAGGTTCGGGACGCCATCTACAAGACGATCGACGACGTCATCGCGAACCCGCCGACGACGGCGGAAGTGGATCGCGTCGTGACGCAGATGATGCGCGGGCTCGAGAACAACCTGTCGAACCCGCAGGCGATCGCGACGGGCGCGCTCAACACCGCCATCGCGCAGGGGGACTGGCGCCTGATGTTCCTGCAGCACGACCGGCTCGACGGCGTGACATCCGCCGACATCGTCCGCGTCGCGAAGACGTACTTCAAGGCGTCGAACCGCACGGTCGGCTACTACATCCCCGACGCCGCGCCCGATCGCACGGTCATCACCGCGGCGCCCGATCTCAAGGAGACGCTGAAGAACTACAAGAGCACCGTGACGGTCGCGCGCGCCGAGACGTTCGACGCGACGATCCCGAACATCGAGTCACGCGTCGTGCGGTCGAAGCTGTCCAACGGGATGAAGATCGACGTGCTCCCGAAGAAGACCGCCAACAACATCGTGACGGCGTCGATCGACCTGCGGTTCGGCGACGCGGCGTCGCTGGCAGGACAGCGTGACGCCGCCTCGTTCGCGAGCGGTCTCCTCATGGCGGGCACGAAGACGAAGACGCGCCAGCAGATCCAGGAGGAGCTCCGCAAGCTGAACGCCCAGGTGAACGTCGGCGGCGCGGGCGGATTCGGCGGCCGCGGCGGCGGGCGCGGCGGCGGCGGTGGCGGCGGATTGTCGAGCGTGTCGGCGAGCATCACGGCGCCGGCCGAAAACTTCCAGGCGGCGTTGAAGCTCGCGGCCGAGATCCTGAAGGACCCGGCGTATCCGCAGGACGAGTTCGATCGCGTGAAGACGCAGCGAAGCAAGGCGCTCGAGCTGCCCCCGACTGAACCGACGCAGCTCGCCGCCGAGCGGCTGAGCCGTCACCTGAGCCCGTTTGCGAGCGGGGACGCGCAGTATGCCCCGACGCGCGAAGAGGAGCTCGCCGATCTGCAGAAGGCCACGCTCGACCAGGCGCGCGCGTTCCACGACGGCTTCTACGGCGCCAACCACGGCGTCATCGCCGTCGTCGGTCCGGTGGATCCAGCCGAGATGCAGAAGGCGGCCGCGGCACTCTTCGGATCGTGGAGCACGTCGAAGCCGTACAAGCCGCTGCTGACGCCGTTCAAGAAGGTTGCCGCGATCAACGAGAAGATCGAGACGCCCGACAAGGCGAACGCGCAGTTCGTCGCCGGCGCGCGCTTCCAGATGTCGCAGAACGATCCCGACTACCCGGCGATCGTGCTGGCGAGCTATCTGTTCGGCGAGCCGATCACGTCGCGCATCTCCGATCGCATCCGCAACCGCGAGGGCCTCAGCTACGGCGCGAACGCGCGGCTGACGGTTCCTGCGGAGGGGGACTCGGCGATGCTGTCGGGGACCGTGAGCCTCAATCCCGGCGTCGGCCCGAAGGTCGAGGCCAGCTTCGTCGACGAGCTGAAGAACGTATACGAGAAGGGCTTCACGGCCGCGGAAGTCGAAGGCGCCAAGAAGGCGTGGCTCGACTCGCGCATCGTCGGCCGCTCGACCGACGGCGCGCTGCTGGCCCTGCTCGTGTCGAGCGAGCAGATCAACCGTCCGCTGCAGTGGAACGCCGATCTCGAGACGAAGATCGCGGCGCTGAACGCCGACCAGGTCAATGCCGCGTTCCGGCGTCACATCGATCCGGCGTCGCTCTCGATCGTGAAGGCGGGCGACTTCAAGGCCGCCGGCGTTTACAAGTAGAGGCGCGATGGGACTCGTCTACATCGGCATCGGCTTCGTGGCGTTCGTGGCGCTGATCGTCTTCGGCGCGCGGTGGGGCGGCGCCGCCGTGCAGCGACGGCGCGACCGGCTCGTCGCTGGGACGATCCTGCAGCTCGGGCTCGCGCCGATCGCGGCGCTTCCCGACGACCTGCCGGCGTTCGAGCTGCTCAACACCGGCAAGAACCGCAGCGCGACGACGATCCATCGCGGCAGCGTGCACGGCGCCGACGTCGTCCTCTTCGACTACACCTTCTACGATCCGCGGATGACCGGTTTCACGGGCCTGCACTACCACAATCATTTCGCGACGACGACCGTGGCCTGCGCGAAAGGATCGTGGATGAACCTGCCGGCGTTCGCGATCGAACCCAGTCTCGGCGAGGTCGTCAAGGCATTCGAAACGCAGATGGCGCAGCAGATGGGCGAGGGCGCGCTGGGAAGTCTCGCGAAAACGGTCATGTCGCTCGCCGAAGGCATGGTCGGCATGCAGTCAGGGCGGCGTTTCCCCGATCGCCCCGACGTCACGTACCTCGTGCGCAGCGGCGAGGAGGCAACGGTCGGCGCGCTCTTCACGCCGCCCGTTCTCGATTTCTTCCGCGATCATCCCGGCTGGATCGTGGAGGGCCTCGGCGACTGGGTGCTGGTGACCTTCTCGTGGCAGTTCCGCCAGCCCGGGCTCGATCTCCGGGCGCAGCGCGCCGACACGGGGCGATTGCCGCCCGAGCAGCTCGGCGCGCTGGTCCGCGCCGCGACCGACACGCTGGACGCGTTCCGCAACGCGGCGCGCTAGAGTCTTTTCTCTTTCCGTGGTGTCCGCCTTCAGGCGGAACTTCGCGGCACGCCTGCTATTCCGCCTGAAGGCGGAAGCGACACAGACGCGGAAACAACTCGAAGGCTACTGCGCCGCGACGAGATCCGCGTAGCCGTCGCTGATCGTGTCGTCGGCCTGCGTGCCGAAGAGCGCGAGCAGGTCGGTCACCACAGCCGCTTTGTCGCTCGCGTCGCGGCGTGACCACGTGCGCGACTTCACCTCGACGAAGTACCCGTCGCTCTGGGGCTTCAGCAGACGATCGAGGTGCACGTAGAACTCGACGCCGCGGTACGCGACCAGCCACCGCCGGCGATCCTTCTCGACGATGCGCTCGGCGGCGGGGCGGAAGTATTCGCGATAGAAGCGCGTCGAGTGTGTCGCGGGGGCGTAGTAGCGCGAGCGCGAGAGCAGCACTGCGCCGAAGCTCTCCTCTTTCGTGCGGCCCGTGAGCGTGAGACGCGAACGCGCGCCGGTGACGTTTCCCTCGCCGTCGAGGAACTCGTCCTCGCGGTAGCGCAGCCATCCCTGGTCCGGATCCTCGAACGACCAGTAGGTGTCGTACTGGTGGTAGTGGCTCGATCGCACGACCGTCAGGCGATCGCCGTTGACGACGGCCAGGACCTGTTCGGCGGATGCGACGCGCGCCTTGACCTGGATCTCGAAGCTCTCCTGCTCGACGGCGCCGCCGACGGCGACGAGCTTCTGGAGCACGCTGACTTCCCGGCTCTTGAGGAACGTGTCGACGCGTGACGCCTCGTCGCGCGCCGCGTCGCGCAGTTCGCGCTCGTCCAGCGTCAGCAGCGCGCGATTCCGCATCAGCCAGCGGCCGTTGCACATGACGTCGACGACGTCGGTCGACTTCGAGGCATACACGATCTGGCTGTAGATGCCGCCGGCGTCGTGGCCGAAGGCGGGCACGTTGTGGAGGCGATCGAGGTCCACCACGATCAGATCCGCGCGTTTCCCGGGTTCCAGCGATCCCGTCAGGTGATCCATGTGCATCGCGGCGGCGCCGAGGCGCGTCGCCATCGCGAGCGCCGTGCGCGCCGGAATTGCCGTCGGATCGCCGCTCGTGCCTTTCGCGAGCAGCGCCGCGAGCCGCGTCTCCTCGAACATGTCGAGGTCGTTGTTCGACGCGGCGCCATCTGTGCCGATGCCGACGTTGACGCCGAGCGCGAGCATGCGCGCGGCGGGCGCGACGCCGGCGCCCAGCTTCAGGTTGCTCGACGGATTGTGCGCGACGCCCGCGTTGGCGTTCTTCAGCGCGCGGATCTCCCCCTCGTCGACGTGCACGCAGTGCGCGGCGAGGACCTTCGCGTCGAAGAGGCCGTGCTTCTTGACCCACGGGACGACGGGCGCACCGTGCACGCGCCGCGAGTCCTCGACCTCCTGCGCCGTCTCGGAGAGATGGATGTGCAGCGGCACGTCGAACTCGACGGCAAGCTGCGCGCACTCGCGCAGGATCTCCGCCGTGCACGTGTACGGCGCGTGCGGCGCCGGCGCCGGGACGATCAGCGGATGTCCCTTCCAGCGCGTGATGAAGTCGCGGGCGAGCGCGAGCGACTCTTCGTAGCTCGTGGCGTCGGGCGTGGGGAAGCGGAGCACCGTTTGCGCGCACAGCGCGCGCATGCCGGCCGCGGCGGTCGTTTCCGCGATCGCGTCCTCGAAGTAATACATGTCGGCAAAGCAGGTCACGCCCGATCGGATCATCTCGGCGCACGCGAGCCGCGTGCCGAGCTTGACGAAGTCGGGGCTCACGAACGCCCGCTCGACCGGCATCATGTAGCCCATCAGCCAGACGTCGAGGCGCAGGTCGTCAGCGAGGCCGCGCAGCAGCGTCATCGGCGCGTGCGTGTGCGCGTTGACCAGGCCCGGCATCACGACGCGCCCGGCGCAGTCGACCGTGTCGGCGGCCTGGTACGTCAGGGCATCGGGTCCGACTGCGGCGATCGAGTCGCCGGCAATCGCCACCGCCCCCCATCGATGGACGGTGAACCGTCCGTCCATCGTGAGGACGAGCGCGTTGGTCAGCAGGACGTCGCAGGCTGGAGCGGCCATCAGAGACAGAGTACTCGCGAAGTGAAGTAGGCTCAAAGGCCACTCACCGATGCGCCCTCTTCGCGTGACGCTGACGTTCCTGCTGGCGGCCTCGGCGCTGGCGCTGTCGCCGCAACAGCCCCCGCCGTACCGCGACGCGCGGCGCTCCGTGGACGAACGGGTGCAGGACCTCCTCGGGCGGATGACGCTCGAGGAGAAGTTCTGGCAGCTGTTCATGATCCCGGGCGATCTGGACAATCCGGCGAACGACTATTCGAAAGGGATCTTCGGGCTCCAGATCGCGATCGGCCCCGCCGGTACGGCCCGCGGCCATGCCGAGCGCATCAACGCCATCCAGAAATACTTCGTCGAGCAGACGCGGCTCGGCATCCCGATCATTCCGTTCGAGGAAGCGGTCCACGGGTTGAACCGCGATGGCGCGACGATGTTCCCGGCGGCGATCGCGCTCGCGGCGACGTGGGATCGCGAGGCCGCGGGCCGCGTGTTCGACGCGATCGCGCGCGAGACGCGCTCGCGCGGCATCCGCCAGGTGCTGTCGCCCGTGATCAACATCGCAGACGACGTACGGTGGGGCCGCGTGGAGGAGACGTACGGCGAGGATCCGTACCTGTCGTCGGTGATGGGTCGCGCGTTCGTCGAAGCCGTCGAGCGCGCCGGCATTGTCGCGACGCCGAAACATCTCGTGGCCAATGTCGGCGAGGGCGGGCGCGACAGCTATCCGATCGACTGGAGCGAGCGCGCGCTGCTCGAGCGCTACCTGCCGCCCTTCGACGCGGCGATCCGCGGCGCGCACGCGCGGTCGGTGATGACGGCCTACAACTCCGTGGACGGGCTGCCCGCCACGCAGAACCCGCGGCTCCTGAACGGACTGCTGAAGCAGGACTGGCGCTTCGGCGGATTCGTGATCTCGGACGCGTCGGCGACCGGCGGCGCGACCGTCCTGCACATGACCGAGCCGAACACGCCCGTGGCGGCGCAGCACGCGTGGGAGGCGGGCCTCGACGTCGTGTTTCAGTCGTCGTACGGCCAGCAGCGGCCGTATCTCGACGCCGTCCAGCGCGGACTCGTGTCGCCGGCGATCGTCGACGCCGCCGTCGCGCGCGTGCTGCGCGCGAAGTTCGAGCTGGGGCTCTTCGAGCATCCGTACGTGGACGCCGACGAAGCGGCGCGCTCGAACGGCAGCGCCGGCCATCTCGCGCTCGCGCGCGAAGCGGCGGCGAAGTCGATCGTGCTGCTGAAGAACGATCGCGCCACGCTTCCGCTCGCGAAGACGGTTGCCTCGATCGCCGTCATCGGCGAAGACGCGACGGAGGCGCGGCTGGGCGGCTACAGTTCGACGGGCGCCAGCAAGGTGTCGATCCTCGACGGCATCCGGCAGAAGCTCGCCGCCGGCGCTCGCGTGGAGTTCGCCCCAGGACCTGGCCGCATGACTCGCGACGTCGTCACCGTGCCGGGCGAGTTCCTGCGGATGACGCCAAGAGGCGATGCGCACGCGGGACTCAACGGCGAGTACTTCGACAACAACCGCCTGGACGGCGCGCCGCGGTTCACGCGGATCGATCCGCGCGTCGACTTCCGATGGACGCTGAACTCGCCGGGCCGCGGCATCCCGTTCGACTGGTACTCGGCGCGCTGGATCGGATCGATCGTCGCGCCGCCGCAGCCGCCGCGGCGTATCGGCGTCGAGGGCAACGACGGGTATCGACTGTATCTCGACGACGCGCTCGTGATCGACAACTGGAAGAAACAGTCGTACGGCAGGAGGCTGACGGACGTGCAGTGGGCTCCAGGATCGGCCCATGCGATCCGGCTCGAGTACTTCGAGAGCACCGGGAACGCGCGGCTCAGGTTGATCTGGGACGCCGGCGTCGCCGACGAGAGTGCGGCGCGAATTGACGCCGCCGTTGCGCTGGCGCGCCGCAGCGGCGCGGCGGTCGTCGTCGCGGGCGTCGAGGAAGGGGAGTTCCGCGACCGCGCGTCGCTCGCGCTGCCGGGACGGCAGGACGAACTGATCCGCCGCGTCGCCGCCGCCGGCACGCCGACCGTCGTCGTGCTGATCGGCGGAAGCGCGATCACGATGTCGCCGTGGATCGACGGCGCCGGCGCCGTCGTCGACGCGTGGTATCCCGGCGAGCAGGGCGGCGCGGCGATCGCGGACGTGTTGTTCGGCGACGCGAACCCCGCCGGCCGCCTGCCGATCACGTTTCCGGTGAGCGAAGGGCAGCTGCCGCTCTCGTACAACCACAAGCCGACGGGCCGCGGCGACGACTACGTCGATCTCACGGGCATGCCGGCGTTCCCGTTCGGCTTCGGCCTGAGCTACACGACGTTCGAGTACTCGAACCTCGCGATCGATCCCGTGTCGATGGACGCGTCCGCGACGGCGGCGATTCGCTGCACCGTGAAGAACACGGGCACGCGCGCGGGCGACGAAGTCGTGCAGCTCTACGTGCGCGACGTGCTCGCGTCGGTCGCGCGGCCGGTGATGGAGCTGAAAGGCTTCGCGCGCGTGCCGCTCGCGCCGGGCGAATCGAAGGACGTGCGGTTCACCCTTGGTCCGGACGACCTGCGCCTGCTCGATCGCAACCTGAAGTGGATCGTCGAGCCCGGCGTCTTCCGCGTCATGATCGGCTCGTCGTCGAAGGACATCCGCCTCCGCGGCGAGTTGACGGTGCGGTAAGCACAATGCACATTCCGACGCCCGGTCTCGAACAGGCGCTGCTGAAATGGTGGTCGCGCTGGGTTGTGCGCGGACGGAAGGCAAGCTCTGAGTACCTGCTCGACGGCGGCCAGTTGCTGAGATACACGGCCCGCTATCGCGTGACCGCGGCGGTCGCCTTCGCCGTATTCACCTCCGCTTACGCGTTCGCCTCCAGGGATGAGCGGCTGTTTGCCGGCGACATCTTCAAGACCGCCGTGCTGATCGGGGGGTCCGTGCTGATCTGGCTGCTCTTCGCCTCGATCTTCGTCACGTCGCTGATCGAGCGTGTCGTGATCACGCCGACGCATCTCCGCCGCCGCTCGTGGCGCGGGCGGCAGGAGATCTTGTGGGGCGAGGTCAGCGACGTCCGCATCGACGAGGTGAAGGCCGACGTGAAGGTCGTCGCCAGGGGTGGCGTCGTGATCGAGGTCAGTCTCTATCTCGACGGCCTTCCGGCTCTCGCCGACGCGTTGCAGCAGCATCAGCGTCTGCCGCCCCGCTTCCGCACCGTCGTTCTGTCGGATCGCGCGGCTCCACTCGCCTGAGAGGCCCTACGGCAGCCGCTTCAGCGTGATGAGCAGCTGCGTTTTGTGACCCTTGAAGAACGTGTTCGTCCTCAGGTACAG
>Ga0066903_100000565_pt1 | contig 23798 bp, 18 predicted proteins | sample PanSoiMetaGPlot1_FD_67491 | JGI IMG/M metagenome (GOLD analysis project Ga0066903, IMG submission 67491) | Tropical forest soil microbial communities from Panama analyzed to predict greenhouse gas emissions - Panama Soil - Plot 1 (version 2) | ecosystem: Environmental > Terrestrial > Soil >... | reverse complement strand
GACGTCGCCATGATATAGCCGCACGCCTTCTGACTGCAGCGGGGCGCGGTTTCGCTCGCTACCGGGCCGGATAAAATTGTCGATGCCAAAAAGCTCGATGGTCGAGTCGAGATCCTGCAAAGCTCTCGCGACGGTGCTTCCAGTAAAGCCGCAAATTCCGGTGATAAGAACTTTCATTCGCAAATAACGGGATGATATCGAGGTTTCATAAAATATGAGAGAAGGATCTTTTCCACTTCTTTTTCAGCGGGTACCCCTTTACGAGGTGCAAAATCCCGGCTCTGGAAGGCGAGCCAATGATGAGAGCTGCGCATCGTTTGCGGTGCTTGTATCCGGATTAGTCGTTGGATCGAATTCCGGAGCCGTTCCGTAGTCAGAGAGATTACGCAAAGAAATAGATCATTGAAGGTTGACGCCGTTGTGATTACAATTTCGCTTCTCAGCGAACGCCTTCCTTTATGAATGACCTCGCAAAATCGGTCCAAGTTGTTGCGGACCCGTGGAAGCAAAGCACTTACTACGATGACGCCGAGCCATGGAGGTTTATCTTTTGGAGTGAAGCCTATCCGTTCTACCCATTGTTCAAGCGCCTTGATTTGACTGCAGTCCTGGAGCTGGCTTGCGGTCACGGCCGCCATTCCGAGATTGTCGCCGAGCGTTCTGGGCAACTTATTTTGATGGACGTTCACGAGGAGAACATAAAGTATTGCCGGACACGTTTGGCTCGCTTCCGGAACATTATGTTTTTGACGAACAGCGGCCACGACTTTCGACCTATTGCAGATAACGCGCTCACTGCGATCTTTTGCTATGATGCGATGGTGCATTTCAGCCCTGACCTTGTAGAAGCCTACCTGCGAGATACGGCACGGGTCTTGAAACCCGGCGGCATGGCTCTCTATCACCACTCAAATTATCCGGTGCCGCGGGATCGGCATTACGGACAGAACCTACACGCTCGAAATCACATGACTGAGAGCCTATTTCGGCAGTTCTCGGGCGGAGCCGGGCTGGCGATAGTCGATACCCTGCCGATCGAATGGGGCGGCGTGGCGAATCTGGATCGCCTCACGCTATTGAGAAAGTAGGTCCCTAGGCAGCCGTCGCAAGTTGGTTCCTGAACCGAGCTAAGATTCTCTGCAGTGTCTATTTCGTGGGATCAACTCGACCTTGCTGGACAGATCGCGCTCGACGGAGCGGCAGAATAAAACGACCTACAACGTTTCGACGCGAATGGATCAAGACCCGACGACGCTAACGAACCAAAACGAACTTAACTTTGGCCAAACCGGCCCCCGTCCCAACGTAGCGTTTTTCGTTTTCGGAGCTTGGTTCGCGCTAAGCGTAGCGCTCATTCTCGCAACCGTGATCTTTGCCCGAGCTTTTCCATGGCTGGATGACTTCGCGTTTCTCCCTTTTGTCACTGATAAAGCACCACTAAGACTTGATTGGTTGTGGCAACCGCACAATGAACACCGAATCCCGCTTCCAAAGCTGTTTTGTTGGGCCACGCTTAAACTGGATGGTGGCAGCTTTCTGTTGGCGAAGTATCTATATGTCATCGCACTCTCGTCTTGCGCCGCGCTGCTGCTGCTATCATTGCGCAAGGCGCGAGGTTATCTGTTGTGGACAGACGTCGCAATTCCGCTAGTACTCCTTGGGTTCCACGACCTCTTCAATACTCTTTGGTTCTTTCAAGCACCCTTTATTATAGCGACCATTTTGTTGTGTTTGCTGCTCGCCATAGTGGTTCGAAATGACGCTGTCTTGAGCAAATCGAGTGCTTTGTTAGCAGGAATGTGTGTGATTTCTCTTCCCTTATGTGGTGCCAATGGCCTTGTTGTCGCCATTTCTCTCATTATTTGGCTGCTTCTCTCAGCGCTGTACTGTTTCCTTAGTAGGCCTGCCGCTATTGGAGCGGCTGCCATCTGCATTGTCTCGGCTGTCACCGCTATCACAGTTTGCGGTTTTTACTTCGTCGGGTTGAACCATTCCGTTGCAGGCGCGTCTCTCCCATGGTTAAAGGTTTGCCAAGATGGCATTGGACTGATGGCGTTCGGTGCGGGCTATGCAGCCAAACTCAACTGGCGAGCGGCAGGATTATTCGCGGCTTTCGTCGTAGCGGGCACTGCACTGATGCTTTTGTTTGCTGCGTGGAAGCACAGACACGATAGCTACCGGGCCATTAGTCTGCTCGTCTTCATTGCGGCGCTCGCAGGGCTTTCCGGTGTCGTGGCATATGGCCGGGATGTTTCCCCTTTCGCACCCCTAGGCTATCTACAGGATCGCTATGCAATGCTTTTCACGCCCCTATTGCTGGCCTGCTATATAGCCGTTTCCTTACATTCCCGAAACAATCCGTGGGCGCAAGGATTACGCATAGTGCTCGCCTGCCTTTTACTTTTGGGTTTACCATATAACATAAGCAAAGGCATACAGTGGGGCCGCAAATTCGATGCACTGTTTGACGGGATGTATGCGGAGGTTTCCGCGGGACAGCCAGTCTGGGCTATTGCTGCGAAGTACCAAGGCTTTGACGGCATCCATCCTTGGGCCGGTGACTTTGAATCCTCTCTATTAGTCCTTAAACATTGCAAGGCGTTAGGAATGTCGCGATTGAACGAAGCTTTTCCTGGAGAAGGCTATTTCATCACACCTCTTTCGCCTTATTTCACGGAATCTATTCGATCGGTATGGAATCCGGCCTCAGGAAAAGGTGAAGTTACCGGCATGGCACCGGGCTTGCGATTCGATTTGAAGCAGCCGCTAAACGTAGCAGCGCTTCGAATGAAGCTGAACTGCCTGGACCTACATGGCCAGCCTATATTTTCAACGCTCACTTACCTTTGCACCGAAGACCCGCGTTGGGACGTCCGGCTGTTGCAAGATGTACGCGTTTCGCCATACTGGCCGGCCATGACAAAGTATATGGATGGCGAGATTCGTCATGTCGTGTTGTGCATTCCGTACGGAACCGCGAGATTTGAGCTGACTGATCTAGTTGCCATTTGTCGGAAGAGATGAGGCCTCATTCTGAAGACTACACGTCGGGCCGCGGAGACTCATGCCCTGGCTTGCTTTTCCCGCTTCGACAATTCCCGCAGCGGCAGCCGATTGGGAGTGTCGCCGTAAACTTTATTCGTTGATGTAAAAATAAACGGCGCTCCGGGAGAAAACTTTCTCGCCGCAGCGTGCGAAGGCTGGGTGATTAGTCGGCTGATACCAAAGAGCCACTCGCGAACGCTTTTCGGATCCGAGGGGACACCACGGTTAGGAAACCATCGTACCCTGCAAAAGAAATTGTTTAGTTAGAATGGAGTGTACCGTGCGCGGCATCTGTGATAGGCCTTGATACTCGACTTCAGTAGCCTCCTGTCTCTTGAAGCGAGAACACTTGAAGGATTCATCGACCGTCAACACCGCCGTTTGCATCGCCGGTGCGCCGTAATGGCGATGCGCAACCTTCAGTTTCTTCGTGATTGAAAATTTCATCAAGTTCGGATAAAGGCAAAGATGTCGTGAATCATGAACGGCGCCTCATGCAGAGAACGGGTCGCAGCGAGAGACGTTTAATTTTACCTGAGGTCGCTTCGGACGCTGGCTGATGCGAAGATTTTTCTACAAGAAGCTACGTCAATATCTCGACCTCTATGTTCGACCGAACGACCGAATCGTCGAAATTGATGCTAAGGGGAGCTCAGGGCTATTGAGATTTCAGAATCACCTCGTTCTGACTTCGACGGCTCGATCAGGGGAAGCAAGGAATCTCGAAGCGGTAAGAGAATTTCGTCCGGACTACGTTTTGCTTAACGGCAACATCCATTACGAGGCAGACATTCAGTCCTTTTTGGAAGATCTTCGGAAGATGTTGTGGCCGTCGGTGCGGCTTATCATCACCTTTTACAGCAATCTTTGGAGACCACTCCTCCGTGTCGCTACTGCGCTGGGACTGCGGAGCAAGACTCCCGAAGAGAACTGGATCGCTCCAGATGACTCGCGAAATCTTCTTCTGCTCGCGGGCTATGAACTGGTGCGCGAGGACAGTAAACTACTCATCCCGGCGTATATTCCAGTGGTAAGTTACTTCGCTAACCGTTTCCTGGCGCCATTGCCGGGATTTCGTCTTTTCAACCTGCTCAACATCGTGGTGGCTCGCCCCGTCAGCCAGTCCAACTCAAACCCGAGAGCCGCTCCTTCTGTTTCTGTCGTCGTGCCTGCTCGAAATGAAGCAGGAAACATTGAGGCCGCAATCTTGCGGACCCCGGCCATGGGGCCGGATGACGAACTGATTTTTATTGAAGGCAATTCGACCGACAATACTTGGGAAACCATTTGTCAAATGCAGCAAAAATATCAGGGCACCCGCACGATTCGGATTGATCGCCAGGAGGGCAAAGGGAAAGGGGATGCGGTCCGGAAAGGCTTTGCTCTCGCGCAAAACGATATTCTAATGATCCTGGATGCCGACCTGACCGTGTCTCCGGAAGAATTACCGCGTTTTTATAATGCGATTGTGAGTAACAAAGGGGAATTCATCAACGGCAGCCGGCTTGTCTATCCTTTGGAAAAGCAGGCCATGCGATTTTTTAACCTGCTCGGGAACAAATTTTTCGCGGTGATGTTTTCGTTTATCCTCGGTCAACGGTTCAAAGACACACTATGCGGGACGAAGGTTCTGACCCGGGAGAACTATCGTAAGCTGGCGTCGCACCGGGAATACTTTGGGGAGTTTGATCCCTTTGGCGATTTCGACCTTATTTTCGGCGCGGCGCGTATGGCCTTGCGCATCGTGGAGGTGCCAGTGCACTATCGCGAACGCACGTATGGTTCGACCAACATCGAACGCTGGAAGCACGGTCTGATCCTGCTACAGATGCTTGGATTTGCCGCCGGCAAAATTAAGTTTATCTGAAAACTCAACATGAGATGACGGACCGCCTGAAAAGCGAGATTGAGCACGGGAAATATCTTTTGGCGCACGGGGCCGGGAAAATTTGGAATTGGGAGACTCCGGCGGGGAAACTGCGCTGGGTGCGCCGGGTGAAAATGCTTAGCAATCATTTGCAGCCCGGAATGACGGCGCTTGAGTTGGGATGTGGCACTGGCTACTTCACTCGAGAACTGGCGCGCTCGGGAGCGGACATTATCGCGATCGACGTATCCCTTGAGCTCCTGGAAACAGCGAGGGCCAACTGCTCTGCCTCAAATGTTCGTTATCAAATCCAGAATGCCTATGCGCTGACCTATTCTGAGGGTGTGTTCGACTCCGTCGTGGGCAGCTCGGTTTTGCATCATCTCGAAATCGAAAAGGCGCTACGCGACATATACCGCGTGTTGAAGCCGGCGGGTACAATCTACTTTACAGAGCCGAACATGCTGAACCCACAGATTGCGATGCAAAAGAACATTCCCTGGATTAAACGAAAGCTTGGCGACTCACCGGACGAGACAGCCTTCTTTCGGTGGCCACTCAGGCGCCTGCTCGAACAAACAGGCTATCGTGACGTTCGAATCGATCCGTTCGATTTTCTGCATCCAAAAACGCCGGTTGCTCTGATCGACCGCGTGAACGCGCTCGGCCGGTTTCTCGAGAAGGTGCCTGTCATCTCGGAGTTCGCCGGTTCGCTTTATATCCGCGCGATCAAATGAGCAGCGTGTTGACGGTCGTGCAGAGCGAGGAGGCGAAAGACCGAGCCGCGACATTGTGTAACCGTGCGCGGCTTGGCGCTAACAAGAATCTTCTTTTTTGGTATCGCGAGCTGTACCACGACCAATTCAGGGACGTTCCAAATCCGTCGACGCTCTCAATACTCGAGGTAGGAAGTGGCACCTCGCCCCTGAAACAATTTCTTCCAAACATCATAACAAGCGACGTGCTTGATCTCGATTATCTCGATCTTGTGTTTGACTGCCACGAGATCGGCAAGTTGGAGGCAATCAAAGACAACAGCATCGATGTCATCACGCTCACGAACGTGTTACATCACCTGAAAAGCCCTATTGCATTTCTTAATTGTGCTGCCAGCAAATTAAAACCCGGCGGCAAAGTCATTGCGACTGAGCCTTTTTTCTCCGTGTTATCGACTCCCATCTTCAAGTATCTGCACCACGAACCAGTGGATTTCCGCATTTCGGAGCCGGAGTTAGGCAAGGTGCAGGGCCCGCTGGCATCGGCGAACATCGCGTTACCGTGGCTGATCTTTTTCCGGCGGCCCGAATGGCTGCAACAATTGAACGAGAATTTCGATGTTGCGACTCTATCGACCCGGCCCTTTAGCTCCCTGTCCTACATGGTTACTGGTGGAATCTCGCGCAGACTCCCGATCCCGCATTCTCTTTATCGGAGATTTTTTTCGACGGACCTCGTATTCAGCCGCAATTTTCCGCGCTTGTGTGCCTCCTTCTTCACAACAACTCTGGCGCGACGCTAAATTGTCGGCTTCGCTCCTTCGTAGCATTGGAAATAAGGTTTACGAACACGCCTTTCCCATCTAGCGGCCGCTTTATGTCGCCTAACAAGACCTGCCATGATCGTGCGGAGCGGCAGCTGCTGAAAAGTATCTTGTCCGAGGGAACTCCGTGGTGGACGCGGGTGCGAACATCGGTGTTTATTCGCAGTTTCTCTCCCACTGTGTTCGTCCGACCAGTGTTGTTCATTCATTCGAACGTTCGCCCGACAATTTTAAACGATTGCTTGCTGCTACACGTAAGCTTTCACGTATACGCTTGAACCAGTTCGCAGTGAGTAACAAGACAGGAGAGTCGCTGCTCTACATTTCCAAGGAGCTGAATGTAGATCATCGGGTTTACCTGAAAGAAGGAGAAACGCAGCGAACTCTTTCTATTCGATCAACGAGGCTTGACGATTACTTCAAATCCGGAGAACACGTCGACTTGATCAAAATGGATTTGCAGGGATTTGAACTTCACGCGTTGAAAGGGGCGAACCATGTTTTGGCGGATAACCCGGACATAGAGCTTCTCCCTTGAATTTTGCCCCCTCGCTTTAAAGCAGGCCGAAGCGAACGCGAATGATTCATCGCGGATCTCCGGGATAAACGCATGGTGATCCGCCAAGTCTCAAGCAAGGGACTCAGCCCACTCCTTCCTGACTGGAAAAGCGAGAGCTCGGACCGGTACGTGAATCTATTCACATCATGGCCTGACGTGCGGTCGAAGCATTCCTGCCTGACGTGTGCGGAGTGAGCTCTCTATTTATCTTCGACTCTGTGGCCCTGCTCCCTTTGGCAGCCTCGACGCGAGTTCGCCAGCTGCCAGAACACGATACCAATCCGGGGCATCAGGCAGCGAGTCCGAACGATCTGCCCACCGGGCGCTACAGCTAAAACGCCTGAGGCATGGAGCCAGTGTTTGGCTCCGCGAGTCGCAACCTTACGAGCCTGCGGTGCTCATCACGCTACTTCTTGTGACTTCCTTGGTTACTTCTATGCGGCAGATCTCAAGAACATTTGGAACGGGCGCATGTTACGATCACATTGAATCCTCGGAGTGCTTCTCCAAGAAGCTCTTGTTGTGCTCGGGAAACGCCGTAAGCCATCTAACGTTCCTAGCCCATCTTGCAAGACCCGCAGCGAGCTTCTCTCGATCCACAATTCTATAGGCTCGGAGATCGCCATCGAAAATTAGCTGTAGTCCATCCGCGTTCGTCATAGTATTCAGACAGTGGACGACCGCATCGACCTCCTCAAAATACGTTCCTGGAGTTGCATCACGGTATAGAGAGAATTCGTAACTAGAGTCGGTTGCTTTCATTCTGTACCAATTCCCTCTGCGCTCCTTGACGACACTGACAAGGAAACTCTTTCTCGTCTGGTCTGGGATCCATCTATCGCAAAGCACCAGATCAGAGGAAACGAGTTCATCAAGGCGAACGCCCGGTGCCCGGCGCCAGTCGATCGACGCGATACCGTTAACGGAATACCCAGGCTCGTCCAAGATACTTCTTATATATTGTTGAACGCTTACTACAACGCCATCCCGCCCTGCGGCCAAGCTATATAACGTCAACGGCTTTTGCTGATCTGCACATTCAGCCAGCAGTCTGTGACCAAGGTTTACATCTTGTGCAAAAGTCCCTGCGGTAAGATTTACTCCGAGCAATTTTTGTATCGCCGTCGGAGGTGTTGGCATCCATAATAAAATGATGATTCCCAACGCGGGAGCGAAAAAATACGCGACCGCTCCTTCTTGAACGCCGATTGAGCGCCGCTTTATCACGCTAAACATATCGTGGCTCAACCACGCGACTGGAATCAACAGGAAGGGATATAAATAGCGGGGTTGCGGAGACGAGATAAACCACCACCAATAAACAGCGCACCCCAGGATAAGCGTACAGCTGGTTAACCTGACCGTTAATCCGACTTGCGACGAATCGAGCAACGAACGGATTCTTAGAAGCACAAAAAAAACAAGGCCAACCAAAGCCACCAGCCAGAACCAGCCGAGAGTCTCGGGAAGGATTCCGAGCAGCACAGGAAGAAGCGGATTGCTTGTAAGCCAGCCGCGCACTATTTTTGAGCCGGAAGCGAAAAGCTCTATATTGTCCTTTCCCAAAAAAGAAGATCTCAGAGCCATGGTGACGGTTGCTCCGCACAACCCAACAGCGACTAAAGTCATGGGAACATGGTAACAACACAGCCTTGCGACTCGCCTCTTGCTTACTCTTTCCCCGGACTTCCACCTTATGCCTTGAAGCAACCGAATGAGACCTTCGACCCAAGAGATACCAAGCGCGACAAGAGCTATAAGAACCCCGGCCGGCTTTATAAAAATCGAAAGGGCCACCGCGATCCATCCCGCCGTTTCTACGGCCCAAGACCTCCTTTGAACCCCGAGGATGACAAAAGCCACGGCCAGAGCAGAAAACGCGGCAAGGAGTGGGTCGACCAATCCCCAATAGGAGTCTACTTTGCTGTTTAGCTCGATTCTATTCGGCTCGAAGTGATAAAACATAGGCATGCTCGCCCCTGCGCACGCTATTGCAACCGCAAGAATTCTCTCAAGGCGTCTCACGGCTACAAACGCGAGAGGCAACAACAGTGCTAATGATGCGAGCAGAATCGGAACGAAGGTCGATCGGAAATAAAAACTCTGAATCGACGTGTTGAATCCAACCGGATAGAGGATCAGAGCGGTCAGAGGTGGCCTACGAGACGGTACTGCTTCCAGAACACTGGCCCAATCGCCTTTTGAAAAGCACTGCCAGGTTGTTTTTGCTTTGTAGAAATACTCCATGGCGTCATACCATGGGGGAGCAACCGCCTTTGCGCTCTTCGATGTAACGCCGAGGCCAATTAATAGCATAACCAAGACCCAAACGCAAAGAGGTATGAACCAATCTTTAGCTAACTGGAATACAACTCCCCTCTTTGTCTCACTACTTTCGTTGTGTCTCATTTTTCAACGTCACACTAAGTCTGTCTATCCGAGTTTACTTATACGTGAAAGGCAAGAGTTAGCTAAAGCTGCCCGATGCTTGCCATCGGACGACGAATCTCGTCGATTCCTTCGTTGACAAAATCCGCCTTTCCAACGCAGCGGATCTCTCTTCGCTCAGCCAAGATTCATTCCAGGGGCCAAGCTTCTCGTCATTTGGAGACACGCTTTTGTAGTCGGCAGTAGGCGAGATTGAAAATCTGCTCATCAGATCATAGGGTCCTTTATATATTTCCAGAATCGACGCCGGTGCGACGTGGGCGGTGGCGAGTGCGGAGTTGATGCAATCCAGCGCAGACCTTCCAACGTCGAAATACCACTGCTTGCCCGTGATCCACATGTGGTCTTTGGGTGAGATCAGGTGTTGTGTTGCAGTTCCATCACGATGATAGACTATAGCCCATTTTATGTGTTTCTGTGCGGTACATCGGCGGAACCTTACCCAACCCACACCAAAATCCAGCAGGCAATGCTGCGGTTCTATTGGAGCTCCCAAATTTCTGAAAGTTTCTATGCAATCTTGATAAAAGATAAGGCCTTCTTTAGCGTATTGACTCCAGACTCTCCAGTCGTATTCGCCTGTATTGCGTCCGATGGAAATCCAGGCAGTTCCTTTCCATCAACTACCACAGGAGGATTCAAGTAACTTTCACAGACAGCGGTAAACCATTCATGTTGCGATAACATACCTTCTTTCCACGCTTCTCCAGTTTACCACGAAGTAGGCCACTTCATACGTTTGTACTGAAGCGAATACCGGGTGGCAATCATAAGCTACATGCTACGGATGAAGACGGAGCGCATGAAGCGAGATCCGGCTTCCAACTATCTTGCCTCGATCGGGCGAGTCGTCACCAGCACTTCGATATACTCCGCGCGAATGCCCATCTTAAGATCGTCCAGTGCAACAACTTGTGTATCCAGCCCACTGGCATTCTTTATATGAGTGACGATATCTTCGCCCCAATGCCAGGTGACGAGCGAGCCTTCTACGCTCATAGGATTGCCATGATACTCAGGAGGGTGGTGATAAACGATCCCTGCGTCCGAAATGGATGCCCACCTTTCTGAAGGCTTGTCTTTGTTAACGAGCGGAGTCGTAAAGATATGGGCCCCCCCAGGCCTAAGTGTGCGGGCGATTTCCATGAAAGCCATCGGAGCATCAAAAATGTGCTCAAAAACATCTTGAGTGACAACAAGATCGAAAGCCTTGTCGGGAAATGTCTGATCTTCAAGGTTCTCGCTACGGTAACCAGCGTTTGGATGAGTATTTCCAAAACCCAGGTGGGGATCATATTGAGACGCTGTGTAGGATCGGCACTGTTGGGCTAACTTGACGCTTGCACCTCTGTTACCGGGAGAACCTTCGTGGATAGTAAGATCGCGCCAATTGGGATACCGCGTCTGGATAACGCGCATCAACGCTCTTTCACGCGGGATGGAGCCGCATTGATCACAAAGATAGTGGTCTCTAAACCAAGAGTTACGCGCGGAAAACGTAACCCTCGCTTCGCAGATCGGGCACCATCCTTCGTTTTGGAAAACAACCAGCGAAGTGGCGTCCACACCTGTCGCGTTGGGCGCTTGCGCATTGAAGAGTTTCCTCCGGTTATGCGCCGCTGCGATAAATTCTCGAAAACAGCGGAGGAGTTTGTTATTCAAATGCTTGTTCAACGAGCTTCAGGATACGAAGATAAATCGAAAGACTGCGTAGTTGTTTGCCTCAAGCAACGGTCTTCGTCGTGCCGGATGCCATATGATCGGCAGAAATCCTTTTTGGATGCATTTGGAGTGGACCCTCGCTCAGGACACGGCTTCGATACGCCATTTCCAACATTTGCGCAGAAAATCGAGTAAGATTCGATCCCGCTCGGGCTGGGTTAATTTCAGTATTTCAACAGCCTCCAAGAGCACGCGCTCGCCTTCCAACCATTCCAATTCGCCTGGAGGGCGTTTGCGAGCGTTGGAACTTTGGAGCCGCCAGCGGCTCAGTGGCTTGGCAATGTAGGCCACGCCGCCGCGCTGCAACAGCCGCACCCAGAAAAGCCAATCGGCACAAAGGCGCATCGAATCATCCACCAAATCCGCAATGCCTTCCGCGTTTCGGAAGACCACACTGCTCGCATTCAATATCGTGTTTTTCACCACCAGCGAGCGCCGAATCTCGTCTATTCCGTCGTTGACAAAATCCGTGTTCCAACGCAGTGGATCGATCTCACTCAGCCAAGGTTGCTCCGGGGTGCCAAGCTTCTCACCATTTAAAGACAGCATTTGCACCTGGCAGTAGGCCAGGCTCAACCCGGGATTCGCTTCGAGCTTCTCGACTAAAGTTTCGAGGAATGCCGGCCCCGCAGCGTCGTCAGACTCCGCGACCCAGACATATTTTCCACGCGCGTGAGACAGCCCCTTGCGCCATTGCTTGAACGTCGAGCCGCTGTTCTGCTGATTAGGAACGAAGCGCGCCCGCTTCTCGTTGCTCGCAAACTTCTGCAGAATGGCCCGGCTGTTGTCGGTGGAAGCATCATCCAGCAGGATGATTTCCATGTTCTCGTAAGTTTGTCCTGTGATGGAACGCAGCCGCTCCGGCAAGTATTTTTCGTGATTGTAATTGGGGACGATGACGGTGACTAGCGGCTCCTCTTCGTGCGATTTTGGACTTGTCGACGCCGGTTGCAGCTCGGGCGCCAGACGGTCGAACAAGGCTTCGATCTGTAAGGCGGCACCGGCGCTGCTGTGTCGTTCCACCGCACGTCTCCGAGCTTCCGCCCCTTGGTTGCGACGCAGCTGGGCGTCGCCAGCGAGCCGCACGACGGCTTGCGCAGCCGCGCGCACATCTTCATACGGTACCACCACCCCGCATTCGTCGCCGACAAAACCAGGAATATCCCCAGCGTCGGCAAAACAGACGATGGGGAGCCCGGCATTCGCTGCTTCCAGCGCAACTAGCGGGCAAGGATCCTCGCGCGAGGAAAGCAGAAAGATATGGCCCGCATACCAGTAGCGGCGCGCTTCTTTGCGGTGGCCGGCGAAAAAGACGCGCCCTTCCAGCCCCGCACTGCGCACCTTCTCCATGAATGGGGCCGGATCTCCGCCGATCCATAGGAATTTCAACCGCGAATCGCGGGCACAAGCCGACCGCGCAATCTCAACAAATAAATCCGGCCCTTTGCGCCAATCTGTCGTCCCGCATCCGAATACCACCACGTCCTCGACTCCGATGCCCAATTCTTCCTGCATCGCTGCCTTTGCCGCAGCGGTGGGTTCCTGCTCCTCCACCCATGGCTCGATGAACGCATACACGACATGCAGATTATCCTTTAGTACGCCGTGGGAGATCGAGAGATTCTCCGCTACCTTGGGACTGGCGGCGAGAAAAAGGTCGCTATGTTTCAGCGTCGCAGCCATAATTTCTCCAGGCGCCCATCGTTCGATGGATTTCTGGAGTTCGTGCACATGCGTCACAATCTTTGCCCCGAGCGGACGCAGTTGCGAAAGCAGCGCGCCGTTTACCACGGTGCTTGAGTAAATCACCCGCAGCGATCCTTTTAGAAATTCGGCGAGCGCGTAGTCCTGTTCCGCCTTGGCAGCGAAATCCGCCAGCACCAGTGTGGGAAAACATTTCTCAAACTCCTTGCGCAGCTCTCCGGCCTCCACACAGATGACCCTAACCGGAAAAGGGTGCCGTTTTTTCCACTGACGCAAGAGATTCAGTAAGAGCACCTGCGCGCCGGCCAGAGCGGCATCGTGGCTGATGACCAACACATAAGGCTCGTCGGACTTGCCGGCGGCGTCCCGGCGGGAGCTCCCTTCCTCGAGCGCCAGGCGCGTGGCGTTCAGCCATGCGTATCTATATCGCTCGTCCGGTTCGAGATGAGCACCTTCGGCCCACTCATTCCAAGCGTTGATAAAAATCAATCGCTCGTCTGCTTCTTCTTTCTTTTGCACCTGCTCCACCGTCGCAGACAGCCATTCATAGTAGGCTTCCGGTGAAGAATTTGCGAAGATAGCCGCGTGGGACCCACGGCGCGCGGTGTTATCCCAAGAGGGCACTACCGCGGCATATGTTTTGCCTGTGCTTGAGGCGGTAATCAACTGCTCGAGCGCAAGGCTTCGCAGTTTAGTATAATCGTAAATGATTCCCTTGAATTCCTCCTCCTTCCCTGCAATTAAACTAGTAATTGTGGGGGTGGGAAAATGGGGCGGAAACTGGACGGCCGCGTCAAAACCGTAAACCTCCGGCGCGGTTTGATCATGGAAACTGCGGACCATCACGAGATGTAACTCTCCGTGCCCGTTGCGACGGAAATAATCTCGCCACCTCTCCGTGGTCGCGAGCGAGTCAGGGAAAAGAGAGGGCCGGTAAACGAGCAGGAGTGGCTTGCCGTGGACGCGGATATAATTTTTCTGTAACAGCGCGTTCTCCACGCGCCGAATGAAATTTACGTCGTCTTCCGGCGAATGGCTTTGCGCGATTAGCACGTCATCCTCACGACCGTCCCAGCGTCGCGTCCAATTTTCGTTTGCCCAACAGATACAGAACGGAAAATCCGGCTTACCCGATTCAAGCATCCTGCGAATGGGCAGATCAAGAAGGACTTTGCCGTCAAACCAATAGTAATAGAAGCAGAAACCATAGATCCCGTACGCCTTTGCCAGTTCAGTCTGTTTTTGCAGGACCTCTGTTTCACGCAGATCGTAGTAACCAAGTCCTATAGGTACATGCGGCTGGTAATGACCGGGAAAGTTCGACCGTCCAGCGCGCACGTTATTCCAGTCGGTGAAGCCTTTGCCCCACCATCGGTCATTCTCGGGAATCGGGTGAAATTGTGGTAAGTAAAAGGCGATAGCTTTAACCATCGGGACTAAGGACGGATCAGCGGACGCGGTAGGTCCCCTCGGAATATCAAAGGCAGGCCGGTAGGCCTCGAAAGAAATCGTTTCCTCGGTTGTTTTACGTTCTTCCGTTCGCCCCTGTAACACGAAATGGGTTAAAGGTTCTATGTTAGCCGCCGCCACGTCCGGATAAGCGCGGAGATAAAACTGTGGATCGAAGCGCGGGTTCGGCCGATACCCAAGCCTCCAACCCACGGTTAGATAATGTGCCAAGGGAGTCATATCGCCGACAACGGACTCAGAGTGGTTTTTTATGTAGAACTGAGAGTCAAACTCGGGATGCGGAGAACACCCTTCGCGAGCTCCACAAGAGACATAATGCTCCAACGGCGTAAGGCCAATCTTCGGTAACTCTGGTTTCTGACTCAGATACCATTTCGCGTCGAACAGGGGATGAGGATCGCGACCCTCTTGAGCACCGTAACGGATGTAGTGTTGCAGTGGGTCCATTCCTGCTTTCTTAACGTCTGGATTTTTCTCGAGATACCAGTCCATATCAAAGAGAGGTGAAAACTTCGATGCAGGCGGATGGGAAACGGGCTCGCCTGTCGTGACGGTCTTTTGCTGCAACCGAAGCAGCGACTCTACTCTCAACGAGCCCAGGACTCGGTGCACCTGATTCTGCAACGCGATGAGTTCCGCCATTGCGCTCAATGCCATGGCAGGCGAGGTCTTTTTTGATTTCAGCGTACGCTGTATCCCCTGAAGCCTCCGCTTCAACACTTCCGCAGTGCCCTTAGGATTAGATGGAATATCCTGTGCCCCCTCGCGGGAAAGCATGCTTCGCAATAGCCGGCATGCTTTCCACAAGAACTTGCGCTTGCGGACTTGCCGAATGTCGCGCAAGAGCGATTGAACAAAAATTGCCGCGGCAGAGCCACTATCTTGCAAACCTTGCGGCGTCAGGCCAAAAACCTGGGCAAAGTTCTTAATGTTTTGATCTAGCTTGAGCGCCTCTTCTGAGCGATGGATCGCGCGCTGACACGCTGCCTTGGCTGCGTCGCGCTCGCTTTGCATCTCCGCCAAGGAAGTGCTGATCGCTTGCGGGCTCGGATCGACCAGAATCGAGAGTTCCAAGCGGAGCGGCGCGTCGCCTAGTGCTGTGGTTGACTGCGGCAGCAATAGTTGAGGGTCATTTCCAAAACTTAGGATCCGGAGATATGATTCATGCGCCAAGCGGCAAGCAGTGCCACCAACTGTCAAAGCAGCAAACTCCCTGCTTCCTGTGGCGGCCCACAGAATCTCGCCGGTGCTTTGCCGTTTCAGTGCGATTTCGGCGATGTCAATGACGGCCGGATAGCTGACCGGATCGATCCTTAGCGGTCGGTCGAGGTTGCGCTTCTTGCCGGGCAGATCGATGACCAACACCTTCCAGGAATCGCTCGCAAAATAGCGCGTTTGGCTTTCCGCTGCTCGATAGCCTTCAGTCATTGGGTGGAAGACCTCAAGCCGCACGAGGCCCATACCTGTTTCTTCGTTCTTGGCGATCTGCTTATCCAGAGAAGCCAGTTCTGCTTCGACAAGGTTGACGCGAGGATAGAAGAGCTCGCTGCCGCAGCTGAACTGTGCCACAAGGGGCGCCGTTTTTTCTCCGATTTCAACCGACGAAGATGCGTTGCGAATCGTCTCGTAAAGATCCAACGCGAGGTGTGGAACGGGGGGCTTGCACTTGTTAGCCTGCCCCTTTTTGAGATGGTGATGCCGCAAGGACGGTTCGAGGAACTTGTGCAGCGAGCTGCGGACGCGAAATGGTACTCGAAGATTGACCCCCAATTCTTTTCGTAGCCCAATCAACACTTTGACGGGATTGTCCATCATCTCTTCGTAGCAAACGACCGACTGCGGGTGCACACGGGTCGCGCTGATGGCCTGCACGAGATGTTCCAGCCAGAGCACGTAGCTCTTCGGATGTTCGAGCCCATCCCGTTTCGCGAGAGATTCGGCAACTTCCCAAGGGTGACGGACCGTCAAAAGAAAGTGCGGCTCGATTTGCAGCGTTTGAAAGATTGGAAGCCATAGCGGCATCAGCCGGCACATTCTCGGATCTTTCAGTCCGAAAAGAGAGGCGTGAGCAAAATCGCGTTCAAGAATGCCGAGTAAAAGGGATTGAATATCTCGCGTAATATCCCGTTCCATCCAATCAGACGGCAGTGGCCTGTCATTGTCCCAGCGTGACCCCAAAGAACGCAATAATTCGTCGTGCAGCGCGACGATCTCAGGGTGTTCCCAATAGCCTTTCTCGTTATCTTTGGTGCCGGGAGCTAGACGCTGCCCGAAATTCACGCCGAGAACGTTTAGCGCGCCGCAAAGGGCAGAAGTCCCGCTCCTGTGCATGCCGAGAACCACTATGGCCTTGCGAGACACCGCCTGCGAAGAGACAGTTGACCACTTATTTGATTTCTCCAACTCATGCCAGTTAGGGGTGCCATTCGTGTGTCCGTCGGATAGCGGGCCGCTTTGCTGTTGCTTCACTTGCCCTTCCAGTGAAGCGTTTTGGTTGTCCGCATAGGCCGCCGCTTCCGCTTCGCTCTCGAAATAGCTACGCTTCCATTTCCCCGCTAATTTGGCGCGAACAACGAACTTATATTTCGGGTGCTTGTACGGCTTTACGCGAAACGTTGGCCCTCCCACGCGTGCATCAGTAGCTATTTGTAGCTATTTTGCAAAGAAATTCGCATACGGTTTTTAAGACAGGGTCGACGGACGCTTGAAACTACCGAACTTTTGGAATGGCACCCGCGGGTGGATGGAATCAGCCGATCGTTTTGCTTGGTTGGCCGGACGTTGCGACCAAGGCAGAGCCCATCGGGGGCAGTCGTTTGCAAAGCGACACAGTGTTCATCATCCTGAGCTCGGCTTAAGCAACGCGAAGCAATTCCTAACGTGAATCTTGATCAGAGTGTCCACCCGCAGGCAGGAGAATCGCAAGACGCCGATCTCGATCGTCAGTGAAGTTCGGTCACGAAAGTGATTTGGAGGGGCGACGTGGCTGCAACTGTCGCGCCGGTCGCCAACCCGGACCGGTCGTGCGCGTGGAAGGTTTTACAATAAGACCGGCCGGGATCTAGTGACCGAATAATCGTCAATTGCGTTTGCGGCAGTGGCCGACGCGATACATAATCGCGACGACTTTTTTCGAATGAAGACCGCTCCACAAAGTGAATTTCATGTTCTGCAAATCAAGTACCCGGCGGCAAAATGTTCGACGTTTTTGAGACGCTTGATTGGAACAAGACTCTGCCGGGCTCGCGGCTGCCGAAGGATGTGATCGAGAAACCGTCCGCGAAATACCTCGAAGCTTTTCAGAGACTAACGAGCAAAAAGCTTGAGATGAAATGAGCACGCATTTAGGAGCGGGGTCCGCAGAAGTATGGCAGCAGTCCTGGGCGGAAAAACGCGTGCTCATCGCGGGTGGTCTTGGTTTTATCGGCTCGAACCTCGCGCATCAATTGATCGAAGCTGGTGCGGTAGTGAGTCTGATTGACTGCCTGCGTCCCGAATATGGCGGGAATGAATTTAATATCGAGGGCATTCGTGATGGAGTTATGGTTAAGGTCGCAGATCTGAGGGAATCTGAGACCGTGGCCGAGCTTGTGCGCACGCAGGATTTTCTCTTCAATTTGGCGGGACAGACCTCGCATCTCGATTCTATGCGCGATCCCTGCACCGATATGGAGATGAATTGCCGCGCTCAACTTTCTCTCCTCGAAGCCTGCCGGCAAAATAATCCTGCGATGAGAATTGTGTTTGCCAGTACCCGCCAAATTTATGGCGTCCCCAAATATATTCCGGTGGACGAAAAACATCCTCTCGCGCCGGTGGACGTGAATGGTGCGAACAAACTGGCCGGCGAAAATTATCATCTCGTTTATGGGCGCGCCTACGGCATGCATGTGAGTGTCTTGCGCCTAACAAATACTTATGGCCCGCGCATGCGAGTGAAAGATGAACGGCAGACTTTTCTTGGCCTTTGGCTGCGTCAGCTGATCGAAGGTCAGCCGATTCGCGTTTTCGGTGACGGAAAGCAGATTCGCGATCTCAATTTTGTCGACGACGTGATAACGGCGCTTCTTCTCGCGGCCGAGGAAGCGCAAGCCGACGGCGGCATTTTTAACCTGGGTTCTTCGGAAACGATTAGTCTACGCGATCTCGCCGAGCTGCTGATTGAGATCAACGGAGAAGGCGCGATCCACCAGGTAGAGTTTCCGCCGGACAGAAAATCGATCGATATCGGTGATTACTATAGTGATTACCGGCTCATCTCCGAGACGCTGGGATGGCAGCCGCGCGTCAACTTGCGCGACGGCCTGGCGCGGACATTGGCATTTTATCGACAGCATCACGAGCATTATTGGCCATGAGTTTGTCGGCCGTGCCGATTCCTCAAGCTGATCCTCTGGCCAATTATCGAGCGAATGCCGGGGAGATCGACGCCGCAATCGATCGTGTTCTCCAATCGGGCGTTTACTTGTCAGGTACCGAAACAAAGAATTTCGAGATAGAATTTGCGCGGTTTCTCGGAGTCGCACATGCGGTAGGGACTAGCAGTGGGACCGATGCTCTCTGGCTCGCGCTGGCTGCATTCGGAATCGGCGAAGGCGATGAAGTCATCACCGTTTCTCACACCGCAGTCGCTACCGTTGCCGCGGTCGAACTTTGCGGAGCGACGCCGGTTTTCGTCGATATCGAACCGCACAGCTTTATACTCAATCCGGAAAGATTGGAGAGCGCGCTTTCGGCAAAAACGCGGGCCGTGATACCGGTTCATCTCTACGGCAAACCGGCAGATGTCGATTCTATCCTAAATTTTTGTCGACAACATGATCTGCGATTGATTGAAGATTGTGCGCAAGCGGCCGGCGCTTTTTACCGTGACCAACGCGTGGGAAGTATTGGCAACGCGGCAGCTTTCAGTTTTTACCCGACGAAAAATCTCGCCGCGCTCGGCGACGCAGGTGCAGTGGTGACAAACTCGGCGTCGCTTGCGAGCACGATGCGAGCTTTACGCGAGTACGGATGGCATGACGCGCGACGATTGAGCGAACGGCGGGGCCGTAATGCGCGTCTCGACGAGATCCAAGCGGCGATTCTGCGCGTGAAATTGCCTCGACTCGACGAGGCGAACAAACGTCGCCAACATTTGGCGGAACTGTATACCGAAAATCTGGGCGATCTTCGTGACGTAGTTGTGCCGACGCAATTCGGATTCGGACGGAGCGTCTTCCACCAATATGTCATACGCTCGCAGCAGCGCGATACGTTAGCGGAACACTTGCGCGCAAAAGGAATTGCGACGGCTGTGCACTATCCAGTTCCGGTTCATCAACAGCCGGCCTACAGCACGCGGGGACTTACGCGGCCGTTGCCGGCCGAGGCAAAAGATCCGCTTCCCATCACGTCGCTGGCTGCAAGCGAGGTTCTTTCCCTGCCGATGTTTCCCGAACTCGAACCTTCTGCCGTGAAGCGAGTAGTCGCCGCTATTCGTGAATTCGTTAGGTGATAGGTGTTATGCAGTCGATGAAGCAGGGTTGCGATCCAGAAACGGTTGCCACTGCGTTCCATGTTTTGGCGCGACAAATTCCTGAACGGGGAAAGCAGATTTTTCAATGACGATGGCGAAGGGATAAGAATGAATCGCGTGAATGTCGCGTTGAAAAGCAGTCGGCACCGCCGTCAAATCGGGAGCGAGTTTTATGTTGGTCAAGTTAAAGTGGTCAATGAGACCGCCGATGTAAGCGGAAAAATTGTTATGAATGTGATGAATATCCTCACACATGTAGACGCCGCCGGGACGAAGATAGGCCAGCGTTTCCTCCAGAGTGACGATTTGTTGTTCCGGCCGGTGGCCGCCGTCATCGATGACGATGTCTAATGGCGGCACCTGCTCTCGAAATTGCAGCCAGAATTCGCGGTCAGCCTGATCGCCAATAAAAATTCGCTTTCCATCACTTGCATACACTTTGCACGCTTCCTGCACATCGATCCCGTAAACCTCGCAGCCAGCGCCAAAATAGTTTCGCCACATATCGAGACTACCGCCGCTGTAGATACCGATCTCTAATACCGATACTTTCTTCCCAACGAATTTTTTGAAATAGCGATGGTAAATATCGAAGTAGTGATTCCACTTCCAAACCCCGTGCCCGCTCGTGTGGGAATCAAAGTAATCCTTCAATGGATTGATGCTCTCTTCGTTAGGCAGCTCCGGCGACGGCCGGTACTCAACAGATGACCAACTTTCCGCAAAATTGAAACCGGCAACGTACCCGGGAATTGTTGATTCCGGTTCGGCGGGGTTTGGACTAGCGGCGGTCATTTATTTTAAAACGGTTCGATGCATGACGACAACAAATCAAAATCTCCATTCGATCAATCTAGTTGTCTCGTTGTATAACCGGAATCCTCTCCTCCACAAACGATAAACAATAGATCAGTGCGGGATTTATAGACCGAGCGCATTACTCTGCATTCGTCTATTCGGAAACCAAGTCGCTCAAGTTGGTCTGCAACATCATCGATAGTTCCGTGTTGAATCGGCGGCTCGACTTCGACACCTTCGGAGCGATTCCAGATGAAATCGGTGGAGGGAATAACATCGATAGCCAACAGGAGAAGCCCCTTTGCGTGCAACCACTCCCGGCAGAAGGACAGGGTTTTTTCCCTGATTCTACGCGGCATGTGCGCGAGAGATGCGATGGAATAAATCGCGTCAAACTTAGCGGAAGGCGCGAACTCGGTGATATCGCAGTGATGCGAGCTGAGGTTTGGATGCAGGGCGCTGTAATCAAAAAAACCCCACTCGTTCCAATTGGCCGCCGCAGGCGGCGTGCGGATGTGTTTGCTATTGTCAACGCAGTCTACAACGATGCCTCTTTTCGCCAGAAATAGCGGAACGGGGCTGACGCCCGTGCCAATATCGAGCACGTGCGATCCTTCGGGCAATTTTCCGATGCGTTCGCTCACCCATGGATAGTTGATGGTGTAAGGAAAGTGACTGGCGTAAAAGCCGAAGGCACTACGAGATAACTCGACCAGCTGACGCAACAAACCGGGGTCACGCTGCGCCGACATTGCCACCTCCAGATCGGCAGCCGAAATATCGCGGGAGATCGTTGCACTTGTCGTTTTGCCTTCGTTAGGCTGTGGCATAATTGCAATGGACCCGCGGCATCACTTAACCGCAGGCGTTTCGAGCCGCGTCGAGCGGAAACGAATCTCCTTGTGAGCCGAAAATGGAAATTCGGGACCGATAATGCGTCGAACGTTCTCTTGGAAGACTTTGTTCACGCCCGTCAAAGGCGCATTCAGAAAACTTTGGTAATGGCTGCCATCAGTAAATATGAGCTGCCGGTCGAACTGGTCCGTGCGCAGGTAATGGAATATTTTCACGCTCTCGAGTTCCTCCGGAAATTTTCTCGTCGCCAGCACATCGTTGGGAAAGTTGTAGCGCATCGGCAATGCACAAGTCCGGGCCCGCATTTCCGCGACAGCAAGAGAAAGGGCAATTTGACCGGAATAATACGGATCGGCGAGTCGTTCCATTAGTCTGGGGCGTAGGTTCAAATAGCGCTCGGCGAACTTCCGGAACAAAGATCTTGGGAAGAAAACCGCGCCGTCGTTCAAATAAAATGGCGCAGTCCGAACGTCCTCGGGAGCATTTGCCTCCATGAGCGAATAGGAATATCGAAAATCAAGCCGCCCGCTGATCAAACCGTCGGCCACCTGCCGCCAGGTCTGGTGAGAGGCGAACATTCCGGGTCGCGCCGGAAAACCGAAGTGCGCCATCACTCCCGCGATCGATGTTGTCTCGACAACATGGTCGAGCACATCCTCCAGGTCGCCGACGGGCAGCGTATCGGCGTCCATCCGCACGAGAACATCTGCGTCCAGAGGTGCCCAGCGAAAGAGTCCGTCGATTTGCGCATAATAAAAGAGGATCTTTTCGGAATCTGATCTCGGCGCGAATATGATCGTGACATCACGAAGGTATGGCTGCCACTGTTCGTAGGCGCTGGTATCGAGTTGACCTCCCATGCAAACCAGGATGCTCGGCTGCCAATGAGACCACGTCAGTCGGTCTAGGGCAGTATTGAAAGCCGCAATTTGAGAAAAAAAACCGCGAGTTGGACTTGCCGGAATTAAGAAAGAAACCTTGGGCATCGGCCGGTGTGAGAATTGAAAAACTTACATTCACCCAGTGAACATATGCGTCAAGCTAAGCAGGAGGTCCACCCAGGCCGGTGGAGTCTTAGCCCAACAAATCCAGGACCAGACTCTTTTCTTCTCTTAACTCGTTTACTGATGCATCAATCTTTGCGCGGCTGAAATCGTTGATTGGAACTTTCTGCAGGATCTCCTATTTCGCGACCCGGCTGCGAATCGGGAACGACGAAATCAAACCCTCCTCCACGCCGTAGCTGGCATTCGGGAACAAACGGCGACTCTGTGCCAATCGAGTCAATCCTGGCGAGGCGCAAATCGCCGCTCTTTGATGGCTCTTCGCCTACACAGGATCAAGAAAGAACCCGTGCCCTTTGTAGCAGAAGCGCACAGACAGAGCGCTCCCGAACATCTCACGCGCACGCGAGGCTAATGCTTCACAAAAATTTAATAGCGAGTACGCGAGCGTAGCCTTTAGGCATTGGCGTTGTCATGGTTAATCCGAGCCCTGCCCGCCTACAAGCATAGCAAGAGCGAGATGAAGGCGATGCCCGGTTGCGGGAACAGCCGCACGTTTGGAACCGACTTCAATTTCATGGGACAAAATCTTCGTCGCACAAATTCGAGCTGCATCTAGGTTTCCAGCAATGCAACGTACCGACGGCCGTGGACCCGATGAAATCCGTCCGCTCAATTTCGAGTTGAACGTGGCGCCGCATGCGAGCGGGTCGGTGCTTGTTTCGATGGGTAATACGCGCGTGATCTGTGCCGTCACGATCGAAGAAGCAGTGCCGCGCTGGATGAAAGAGCAGGGAGTCACCGGCGGCTGGCTTACTGCCGAATATTCGATGCTTCCATATTCCACACAGCCACGCAAAGCTCGCGATATTGCGAAAGGCCGCATGGACGGTCGCAGCGTGGAAATTCAACGGTTGATTGGCCGGTCGCTGCGAGCTGCCATGGATCTCGAAAAGCTCGGTCCGCGCACGATCTGGATCGACTGCGACGTATTGCAAGCTGATGGTGGGACACGGACCACTGCCATTACCGGTTCCAGCCTGGCCCTGGCGATAGCCTGCCGGAAGCTTGTTCGTGAAAGAAAGCTTGACGCGCCGCCAATGAAAAAATTGGTCGCCGCAGTGAGCGCCGGCATTTTGGACGGGCAAGCAATAATGGATCTTAATTACGAGGAGGACAAGCTCGTTACGGTTGATTTTAACCTTGTCGCAACCGAAGACGGCGAATTCGTAGAACTGCAAAGCTCTGGTGAAGAGGCGACGTTTTCC
>Ga0066903_100000564_pt1 | contig 23815 bp, 20 predicted proteins | sample PanSoiMetaGPlot1_FD_67491 | JGI IMG/M metagenome (GOLD analysis project Ga0066903, IMG submission 67491) | Tropical forest soil microbial communities from Panama analyzed to predict greenhouse gas emissions - Panama Soil - Plot 1 (version 2) | ecosystem: Environmental > Terrestrial > Soil >... | reverse complement strand
AGGATTGTGTGCGCGCGCGCTCCGGTTCGTTCGCGACCCGCAGGCGGATCGCGGGCGGCGTCGCGCGAGCGCCGAAGGACCGTGCACGTACGAGGAACTGCTCCTGCGACACGCCCTGCGCGAACGCATCGACACGTGGACGCGCGAACCGCTGGCCTCGGGCGTCATGATGATTCCGATTCCGAGGCGCGGCATCTATCGCAGCGTCGAGGGCGTGGAGGCTGCGCGGGCGATCTCGGGCATAGACGAAGTCCGCATCACGGCGAAACCTGATCAGATGCTCGTGCCCCTTCCGGAGGGCGCCAGCTATCTTGGCTTCATCTTCGCGCACGCAGCCTCGCCGTCCGAGGTGGAGGGGGCACTCCGAGCGGCGCACGCACACCTGCGCTTTGCGATCGATCCGGACGTGCCGATGGTACAATCCCGCCATGGCTGACGCCTGCGAACCCACTCCGTCGCGCGCTCCCGCGGGAAACGCGAGCGGGCGCAAGGTGTTCTGTCAGAAGTTTCAGAAGGAACTGCCGGGGCTCGACGCGCCGCCCTGGCCCGGCGAACTCGGGCAGCGCATCTACGAGAACATCTCAGCCGACGCGTGGAAGCTCTGGGAAGATCGGATGAAGATGATTCTCAACGAGTACCGCCTCATGCCGTGGCAGAAGGAGGCGCAGGAACTCGTCGCCAAACATATGGAAGAATTCTTCTTCGGCCAGGGCGCGGCGTTGCCCCCCGGGTACGTGCCTCAGCAGACCAAGTAGCGTCTCTATCGACTATCGAATCGACGTGAGCGTGCAGCCGGACTCGGCCGAGACCCGCCACGGCGCCTGCTGGTACAGCCGGCGCACCCCCTCCATCCCTGCCAACCCAGGTCATCACACCATCTCGGATGGTTACCTCTTGTACTGTGCCCACCCGATGTGGTTTCCTGTAGTCGGCTACCAGTTCGACATCAGGAACTGCGTCGATTGCGAATACTTCAAGGCCAGTCGGACTCCCGCGCGCTCCGTCAATGGGTGACGCCGCCCGTCGGATACCGGTCTGCCAGCCCGACCGTAGCGCAGTTTTTTACTACTGCCGTCCAGCCCTTCTGTAGCGAACTGCTGCAACCTCCGACAGCCGTCATTTTTGGCGGCGCCGTAACCTGCTCAGATGCCGGCGCTTATCGCCCAGGTTCAAGGCGGGCAGTGGCACAGTCTTTGATATCGCTGGGTTCGGGAATGGGTACGCGACACGATCGCCCCGGCGAGCCCGATGCTCCCGGAGGTGATTCCGGCGACGACGCGCCTGAGACGCCCCCCGACGAACCGCGTCCGCCGCGCATCGACGACCCGCCCCCGAACCCCCAACCGAGTGGGCCGTATGTGGTCCACCGGGAGGGACCAGACAAGCGGGAGTAGACCCGCCCCATTTTGGCCAACGGAGGCGAGCCGTGAATACAGGAGAACGGAAAGAGAGACGTGGGTTTGCGTCAATGTCGCCTGAGAAGCAGCGTGAGATTGCCAGCAAGGGCGGCCGCGCCGCGCATGCGAAGGGCACCGCTCACGAGTGGAACGCGGACGAAGCTCGCAACGCCGGTCGCAAGGGCGGACAGGTCAGTCGCGGCGGACGCGGCCGTCTGATCGTCCCACCCGACAGTGGGCCGGCCGTTCCGGGCGACACGACCTCGAACCTCCCGGAGTAATGCCGGTGAGGTCCGAACGACGTCCGACTTTGGAGGCGACAAACAATGGGAAGACGCGTAGCCGTGGTCTGCGCGCTGGCGCTGACGTTGGCGGTCAGGGCAAGCGCGCAGTCAGGATCTTCAGGGACGTCCACGGGGCAGAGTACGTCCGGTTCCCCCACACAGTCCTCGTCGACCACGGGCGAGACGCGACCCGCGACGGCGACGTTCTACGGCGACACTGGACTGTGGTTTGTGCCGACCGCGGAGGTGCTCGCTGACCGCAAGTGGTCAGTGAGCGGCTACCGCCGCGGCACGAACTACATTCAGGGGTACACCAACGTTGCCGACTTCGCCGGCACCTTTGCCGTCGGCATCAAGAACCGCGCCGAGATCTTCGGTTCGTTCCTCTTCGACACGCGGATCGATCGCGACGTGCGGCCGTTGTTCGTCGCGGACCCGACCTACGGCGGGTTCATCGACCGCTATCCCAAGGTGAACACGACGTGGACGGGCGATCACGTCGGCGATTTCTATCTGGGCGCCAAGATCAACCTGCTGTCCGAGTATCAGCAGAAGCCGGCCGCCGTGGCGTTTCGCGCGATGGTGAAGCTGCCCACCGCCGACTCCGACGTGGGCAACGGCACGGGCAAGGCCGACGGCATCTTCGACTTCATCGTCAGCAAAGAAGCCTCACGGATGGCCGAAGTGTCCGGCTACGCGGGCTATGAGATCCGCGGCGGCACGGACGGGTTCACGATTCCGGGCGGCGCGTTTCGCTGGGGCGCCGGCGTGGGCGTGCCCTCGCGCGGCCCGCTGCGGTTGACGGGCGAACTGAACGGGCTGGTGCCCTCGAGCAGCACGGCGTCGATCAACAGCGGCACGACGCTGCAGGCGGTGGACGGCTCCGTGTCGCCCACGACGGTGAACACCGAAAACATCACGCGGCTGACCGGTGCGCTGACGTATCAGGCGCCCAAGGGCTTCTTTATCGGTGCGGGCGCGAGCTGGAACCTTCCGCGCGAAGAGCGGCTCACGGGGCACGCCAACGCCGACGACTTCCCGAACGGCGACTACTGGGACCTGCAGGTGCGGATCGGCTATCACCCGGGCGTGCGCATCTACGTGCCGCCGCCCCCGCCGCCGCCGCCACCCCCACCGCCGCCGCCGCCCGCACCGACGCACAATCTGAGCGTCAAGGCCGACTGCAACCCGTGCACGGTGCAGGTGGGCCAGAGTTCCACGGTCACGGCCACCGTGCAGGATTCGATCGGCTGCATGGTCACTTACCGGTGGACGGCGCCGACCGGAACGTTTGCGAACCCGACGCAGCGCCAGACGTTGTGGACGGCGCCGCAGCAGCCCGGCACGGTGCCGGTGACGGTGACGGTGACATGCCCGTCGGACAACAAGACGGCCAGCGACACGGTGAACATCCAGGTGACGCCGGCGCCGGCGCGGCCGCCGATCGTGTTCGAGGACGTGCACTTCGACTTCGACCGCTACTCGCTGCGGCCGGAAGCGACGCGGATTCTCGACGAGGCGGTGCAGCAGCTGCAGCAGGATCCGACGCTGCGGATCACGATTGAAGGGCACACCTGCAACATCGGGACGGCCGAATACAACCTGGCGCTGGGCGACCGGCGCGCCAACGCGGTGCGCGACTACCTGACCAGCCGCGGCATCGGCGCCGACCGGTTGATGACGGTGAGCTACGGCGAGGAACGCCCCAAGTACGACAACGCGCGCGAGGAAACGCGACGCCTCAACCGCCGCGCCGCCCTCGTCGTGAACGTCACGCGCTGACGTGAATGCGTAGGGAATAGGGAGGGGGGAGTAGTCCCCGCTCCCTATTCTTCTCTTACTCCCGACTCCGTCCCACTAGTACGCTTTCGCGAACCACGCCGTCGCTTGGGCGGGGCGATCGCATCGCACGCACGCCCCCGTGGCCTTCGGGGCATCGAGCGGCATGTTGCGAATCGTGGCCTGAGTTTCGGCTTTGATCTGCGCTTCGCAGTCGGCGTCCCCGCACCACGGCGCGATGACGAAACCAGGGCGCCCTTCCATCATGGTCTTGAAGGTCGCGTAATCGGCGACGGTGTGCGTGTGCGCTTCGCGGAACGTAACCGCGCGCTCGAGAAGCGTCTTCTGGATATCGTCGAGCATCGCGCGAATGCTGCCCGCAACGCCGTCCATCGGCACACCCTTCTTCTCGCGCGTGTCGCGCCTGGCCACGAAGACCTGCGACTTCTCGATGTCCTTGGGTCCAATCTCGATGCGGATGGGCACGCCGCGCAACTCCCACTCGGCATATTTCCAGCCCGGTGTGTAGGCGTCGCGATCGTCCAGCATCACGCGGATTCCCGCCGCCGTGAGCTGCTGCTGGATCCCCTGCGCCGTCGGCAGCACCGTCTCACGCCAGTTGCCGCGCGGAATCGGCACCATCACGACCTGGTATGGCGCCACGGCGGGCGGCAGCACCAGGCCGCTGTCGTCGCCGTGGGTCATGATGACGGCGCCGATCAGCCGGGTGGTGACGCCCCATGAGGTGCCCCACACGTGCTGCAGCGACTTGTCGCGGCCCTGGAACGTGATGTCGAAGGCCTTCGCGAAGTTCTGGCCGAGATGATGCGACGTGCCCGCCTGAAGGGCGCGGCCGTCCCCCATCAGCGCCTCGATTGAGTAGGTCCGGAGCGCGCCCGCGAACTTCTCGCTCTCCGACTTGCGGCCCTTCACGACGGGGATCGCGAGAATGGTTTCGCAGATCTCGGTGTAGAGGTCGAGAATCATGCGCGTCTCCGCTTCGGCCTCTTCTTCCGTCTCGTGCGCCGTATGCCCCTCCTGCCAGAGGAACTCCGTCGTCCGGAGGAACGGCCGCGTGACTTTCTCCCACCGCACCACGTTGGCCCACTGGTTGATGAGAATCGGGAGATCGCGCCACGATTGAATCCACTTCGCGTACATGAAGCCGATCACGGCTTCCGACGTCGGACGCACGACGAGCTTCTCTTCGAGCTCTTCACCGCCTCCGTGCGTGACATAGGCCACCTGCGGGGCGAAACCTTCGACGTGTTCGGCCTCCTTCTTCAGGAAGCTCTCGGGAATGAAAAGCGGGAAGTACGCATTGACGTGGCCGGTCGCTTTGATGCGCGCGTCGAGCGCCTGCTGCAGCAGTTCCCAGATGGCGTAGCCGTACGGCCGAATCACCATGCATCCCTTCACCGGTGAGTAGTCCGCCAGTTCGGCGCGGCGCACGACGTCGATGTACCACTCGGCGAAGTCGGTCGATCGCGGCGTGATCTCGGTGACGAATGAATCCTTGCCGGGTTTGCTGCCGCCTTTGTCGCCAGGTTTGTTGTCGGGTTTGTCAGTCATCGCGTTGTTCATGTCCTCGTGTCTAGCTGTCCTTCCGCTCCATCAGGTGCCGGCGCCACCGGCCATCGTCGCGGCTGGGAAAATCCTGGCGATAGTGCCCGCCGCGACTCTCCTCGCGCCGCAGCGCCGCGCGCGCGACCAGCCGCGCCACCGTCGTCAGGCTCAGGCGGCGCTGGCGATCCAGATCGGGGCTGCCCTGCGCGCCCCTGCACAGCGTTCGATACGCATCGTCGAGCTTCGCCAGCGCCGCCGTGAGACCTTCGCGCGTGCGGAACAGGCCCACCGAGCGCCACATCAACTGCCTGATGTCCTCAGCCGTTTCGAGAGCGGGCCCATCGGCTTGCGTCGCCATTTCCGGGACCGACGCGCGTGCGACGGGCTCCCACGGCGGGTTGGTGCTGCCGGCCGAGGATCCGCGGCCCGGCGCCGACCCCTGCATCCCGACCGCCGCACGGGCGCCGAAGACCAGCCCCTCGAGCAGCGAGTTGCTGGCCAGGCGGTTGGCACCGTGAACGCCGGTGCACGCCACTTCGCCGGCCGCAAATAGCGCGGGCATCGACGTACGGCCCCACTCGTCGGTGAACACGCCGCCCATCATGTAATGCGCGGCGGGGCCGACAGGAATCCGGTCGCTGGCGAGATCGAGGCCGACGATCTGCCGGCACATCTGGGCAATCGTCGGGAACCGATGGAGCACGTACGCCCGATCGAGGTGCGCGAGCGTCAGGTAGACGAGTCCTCCCGTGCGTTCGGTTTCGCGGACGATGCTCCGAGCGACGACGTCACGCGGAGCGAGATCGGCATCGGCATGGTAGGACGACATGAACGTGTCGCCCCGCTCGTTGATCAGCCGGGCACCGTCGCCCCTGAGCGCCTCCGAGATGAGAAACCGCGGCGCGCCCGGCACGTTGAGGGCGGTCGGATGGAACTGGACGAACTCCAGATCCGCGACGCTGGCGCCGGCCTCGAACGCGAGCGCGATGCCGTCACCGGTCGCCACGGGGGGATTGGTCGTGTCGCTGAAGACGCGGCCTGCTCCCCCGCTTGCCAGCAGCGTCGCTGACGCGCGCGCCTCTCCCGGCGCGCCGTGCTGATCGAGGAACCTGACACCGGCGACCGCACCCTGCTCGACGATGAGTCCCGTGACCAGCGTGTGGTTGACGGTGGTCACCGACGCCAGCGAGCGGGCGCGCTGCCACAAGACGCGGCCGATCTCACGGCCCGTCGCGTCGCCGGCGTGCAGCACGCGCCGTACGCTGTGCGCCGCCTCCCGGCCGCGTGCGAGCCGGCCTTCGGCGTCGCGGTCGAATGCGGTCCCCCAGGCGACGAGTTCGCTGACATACCGCGGCCCTTCTTCCACCAGCACGCGCACCGCGGTTTCGTCGCACAGCCCATCGCCCGCGCGGAGCGTATCCGCCTCGTGCAGCTCTGGACTATCGTCCCCGCCAAGCGCGACAGCAATGCCGCCCTGGGCGTAGCCCGTGTTGCTCTCGGTGGCTTCCGCCTTCGTGAGTATCAGCACGCGGCCTGCAGGGGCGAGCTCGATCGCGGCACGCAGACCGGCGATGCCGCTCCCGACGACGATGAAGTCGGCGATCATCCGGATGGTAGGATAGCATTCGAGCTCAACGACGCTTGGACATCGTCACCGATATCATCACCATCAGCGTGGCCACGCCGTCGCGCGGCTACGTCGTCACGCTTCAGCAAAACGCGCTCGATCACCTCGGCGCCACGCTCGACGCGCTCGGCCTTCCCCAACGGCGATTCGTGATTTCGAGTCCGCTCGTCTGGCGGCTGCATGGCGAGCGGTTCTCACAGGGCGCGCCCGGCAGCGAGCCCATCCTCGTCCCGGACGGCGAGCGCTCGAAGCAGCTGGCCACGGTCGTCCGCATCTACGACGCGCTCGTGCGTGCGAACGCCGATCGCCGATCGACGCTCATCACGTTCGGCGGAGGCGTCATCGGCGACATGGCGGGCTTCGCCGCGGCCACCTATCTACGCGGCGTCTCGCTGGTGCACGTGCCGACGACGCTGCTGGCCCAGGTCGACAGCGCCATCGGCGGCAAGGTCGGCGTCAACCATCCGCTCGGCAAGAACCTGATCGGCGCGTTCTACCAGCCGCACGCAGTGATCGCCGATCCGTCGGTGCTGATCACGCTGCCGCGCCGCGAATTCCGGGCCGGGCTGTACGAAGTGATCAAGTACGGCGTCACGTCGAGCGCGGCGCTCTTCGATCGCATCGGCCGTGAACGCACGGCCATCTTCGCGCGCAAACCCGAGGCGCTCATGCCGATCATCGCCGAGTCATGCCGCATCAAGGCGAGCGTTGTGGCCGCGGATGAGAAGGAAGCGGGCCTGAGGCGGATTCTCAACTTCGGCCACACAGCCGGGCACGCCCTGGAGGCCGTCACCCGCTATCGGCGGTATCGCCACGGCGAAGCCGTCGCGTTCGGCATGCTCGTGGCCGCCCAGATTGCCGTCGCGCGCGGCGCGCTCGCGACGCGCGACCGTCAGGCCATCGCCGATCTCATCGCCAGCCTGGGCCCCGTACCGCCCGTCGGCGACGTCACGAGCGGCCAGATGCTCGAGGCGATGCGGCACGACAAGAAAGTGATTGCCGGCCGGCTTCATTTCGTGCTGCCGACGACGATCGGCGCAACCGCCATCGTGGACGACGTGACGGAGAAAGAGATGACGGCGGCGCTGCTCGAGGTTGGATTTAAGAAGAAGTAACGCTCCGGGCTCGAAAAATCGTTTACTCGAGGCCGAGGTCCCGGAGCTTCGAGGCGAGTACCTTCGGACTGATCTGCAGGGCCTCGGCGGCCTTGGATTTGTTGCCCCCGCCGTCCCTCAGCGCCTGCTCGATCTTCCGCCGTTCCACTTCGGCGACGACACGGCCCGTGGCTTCGGCGAGGGTGCCCGACAGATCGATCTGCGACCACGGACTGTCGTCGGGCCGGGCGGCATCGGGCTGGCGGAACGACAGGTTGAGATGCCGCGCATGAATCGTGTCGCCTTCCGTGAGAATCACGGCGCGCTCGATGCAGTTCTGCAGCTCGCGGACGTTGCCGGGCCAGCCGTATTGCTGGAGCTCGTCGACCGCGGAAGGCGCGAGCAGCAGCGGCTTCTTGTTCAGATCGCGGCAGAAGCGATCGATGAAGAACCGGGCCAGCATCGGGATGTCGTCGGGCCGATCGCGCAGCGGAGGAATGGTGATCGGAAACACCGAGAGCCGGAAGTACAGGTCCTCGCGATACTGACGCGCCGCCACCGCCGCCTTCAAGTTGCGGTTGGTAGCGGCCACGACTCGGACGTCAACCTGCAGCGGCGCCGTGCCGCCGACGCGTTCGAAGCGCTTCTCCTCGAGCGCGCGCAGAATCTTCGCCTGGAGCGGCAGCGGCAGGTCGCCGATCTCGTCGAGAAACAGCGTGCCGCGATGGGCGAGCTCGAACTTGCCCGGCTTGCGGTTGGCCGCGCCGGTGAACGCGCCTTTCTCGTGGCCGAAGAGCTCCGTCTCGAGCAGCGTTTCAGGAATCGCCGCACAGTTGATGGCCACAAACGGTCCGTCGGCCCGCGGGCTCAGCGCATGCAACGCGCGCGCGAACAGTTCCTTGCCGGTGCCGCTCTCGCCTTCGAGGAGGACCGTGGTGTCGGTGCCGGCCGCCCGCTGCAGTGCGATCGTCACCTGCTTCAGCCGCAAGTCCTCACCGACGATCTGCGGCGCGCCGCGGCGCGAGGCCAGCTCCTCCTTGAGGAGGATGTTCTCCGTCGCGAGGCGGCGCTGCGCCAGCGCACGCTCCACCATCAGCAGCAGATGATCGGGATCGACGGGCTTGGCGAGAAAGTCGAGCGCGCCTTCGCGCATCGCGGCCACGGCATCCTGGATGCTGCCGAACGCCGTCATGACGATGACCGGCAGCTCGGGATCGAGTTCCTTGGCGGCGCGCAGCACCCCGAAGCCGTCGCCGGCAGGGAGCCGCAGGTCGGAGAGCACGAGGCCCGGCCGGGCGTTCTCGAGAGAGGCGACCGCCTCGTTCTGATCCCGCGCTTCGAGCACGGCGTGGCCCTGCGCTTCGAGCGCGTGGCGCAGCATCGTGCGCAGCGAGTCCTTGTCCTCGACCAGGAGAACCGGAGGGTCCACAGTGCGCCGGGTTCGCGTGGTGGTCACCGGAGCCAGCCGGGCGGAACGCCCGCGCGGCGCGCTTCTTCGTCGAGGTCGCTGATGGCTTTTTTGTCGTCCTGGATGGACTTCTGCAGGCGCTCGAGCTCGGCGGCGGCCTTCGCCCGGTCGCGCGACAACGTCGTACGCTGTGCGGGATCGTCGCGCGAGATGATTTCAGTCGCGAGACCGTTGATGCGGCTCTGCAGCGCGTCGGCGTAGGTCTGGTCGCGGTCCAGCTGCTGAACGAGCGCTTTCTTCTTGGACGACCAGTAGGCCTGGTCCTTCGTCTTGTCGTCCTTGTCCTGGTCCTTGGTCTTCTCTGCGTCCTTCGCCTTGTCGTCCTTGCCGCTGGCCGGCTGCGCGGCCTGCGCCGCGGGCAGCGGAGGCGGCAGCGGCGCCGACCCCAGATCCTTGTTGGTGTACAGCTTGGCCGGCTTCTTGTTTTCTTTGCGGCGCTCTTCTTCCTTACGCGCCACGTCACCAAGCGACTGCGCGAGGACTGGGTGTGCAACGGCGGCGAGACATGTGAACGCCGCCCCGGTCAGGAAGATCTTGAGACGCATGCTCGGATGTGGATGTTATCGGCAGCACGCCGACGGTCCGTTACGACGTCGGAGTGCCCTGCGAAGGCCGCGATGCCGCCGCCAGCGCGTCGAGATGAGCCTTGACCTTCGACGCCTCCGGCCCGGAGGGCTCCATCTCGAGATACTTGCGGAACTCTCGCTGCGCGTCCGCGAGGCGGCCGAGCCGCTCGAGGCTCGCGGCGAGCGCGACGTGAAACGACGCTTCCGACGGCGCGAGCTGAATCGCCTTCTCGTACTCCGGAACAGCGCCCTGGTCGTCGCCCTTGCCGTGGAGGGCCATCGCCAGGTTGAACTGCGTGGCGTAGTCGGTCGGGAAGAGGCCAACCGCCTTGCGGTACTCCCCGATCGCGGTGTCCCACTTCTGCTGGCGCGCCAGCACGTGCGCGAGGTTGAAGTGATATGACCACTTGCCCGGCACCAGCTCCACGGCGCGCGAGAACCGGCTGACGGCGTCGTCGAGCTGTCCGCCGCGCTCGAGGGTGAGGCCCAGGTCGTTCAGCGCCTCGGGATCGTCGCCGTTCTTCTGCACCGCCTGCTCGAACTTCGAGCGGGCTCCGGCCAGATCGCCGTTGTTGAAGTCGACGCTGCCACTATGCGTCGAATCGAACGTGGAGACCGGTGCATAGGCAGGCGCAGGCGCCGACGCCTGCACGGCTTCCGCGACCGGCTTGGGTGACGGCGGCGTCGTCGAGGCGCCGGGCGCCGGATGCCCGACGTCGTCGACCGTGTTCATCGACCCCCACCACGCCACGATCCCGAAGCAGAGGACCAGCGCGCCGACGGTCGCGAAAATGAGCGTGCCGCCGCCGCGCTTCTCCAGCCAGGTCGGCAGCTTGAAGTGCTGCGACGCCGCCGGACGCAGCTCGTTGTCGCAGCGCAGACACCATCGCCGTCCGGCCTTCATCCTCGCGCCGCACGATCCGCAGACGACGGATTCGGCGGCTGTTTCAGGGCCCGTCTCGAACGTGGTTTCGCTCACTGGTGTTCTCGCGTGCGTCGCAGACGCGTCAGCGGGCTTCACGCCAGGACAGGATGCGGACGCCTGCCTGGCCGATGCCGTTGTTGAAGTCAGCCATGTCGCCGAACATCTGCACCTTTCCGCCGGCACCGAACACCAGATGTTGATCGACGATGAAGGGCGCCGTCGCGCGGACGCCCGCGATGCTCTTCACGAGCGTGGTGTCTTTGTTGTCGAACTTGCCGTCGGCGTTCGTGTCGTAGGCCGCGCCGCCGATGAACGTGAGGGCGTAGAGGCTCGCGGTCGGCAGCGTGCAGGGCGACGCCGGGTTGAACGTCGTCGTCGTGAAGAACACGATGTCGCCCGCGACGGCCGGGAACGCCGTCACCTTCTCGTCGCCGTTGTTGCCGTCGACCTTGTTCAGATCCACCTCGAACGTCTTGGTGCCGGAGCCGCCATTGTCGAGGACGCCAAGCAGGCGATACTGCTGCGACACGCCGTTCTGCGGCAACAGGTCGTTCCCGGTCCCGGCAAAGATGTACTGCTGCGTGCCGCCGACGTTGACCGTCGCCATCGACGAGAAGATCGGCTGCTTGAGCGGATCGTCGTACAGCTTCACCGGGTTGGTGCCGCTGTTGAAGATCGGCTTGTTCGACGAATTCAGGCTGATATCGAACCGCCAGATGCGGCCGTCGAGATCCGCGATGTACGACTTGGTGATATAGCGCGAATCGGATGGCCCGGTCGCGACCGGATCCGACTGCAACGCGTTCTTGAATTGCGTGCAGTCGTTCGACGTCACGCAGTTATCCTGCGTTTCATACTGACCGTCGCTGCCAACCGACTTCGAGTCGAGCAGCGTGCCGTCCTCGGCCTTGAGCATGTAGAACGTCGTTCCGGCGACCGTGCCGCCACGATTGGGCTGCTGCTGGGTCGAGTACGGAAAATAGCCCGACCCCGTCAGCATCACGTAGGGGCTTACCGGGCTCATGACCTGACCGATGGCCGGGTCCGACCATGTCTGGCCCATGGTCTTCTCGACCGCCGTGGCCGTGCTCTTCAGGTCGCCGTACGGCGATGTCGTGCACGCCCCAACGCCAAGGTTGTTGCAGTTCGGCTCGAAATCGCTGAGCAGCGGGTAGCTCCACCTGACCGGAATGCGCGTCGGCACCGAGAAGAACGACAGGATCGTAGACGCGGTGTCGTCGGTCGGCGCCACTGACGCCGCCATACCGCTGAGGGTCAGGTCCAGCGCCTGATAGAACGTGCCGCCCGCACCCTGGCCGATGAACATGAACGTGTGCCAGCTTCCGTCAGCCCACTTGATATCAGCGACCTTCGGGGAGCCGTCCATCAGGAAGTCCACCGCGCCCACCGCCTGACCGTCCCACAACGTTCGCAGCTTCGGCAGCAGGTTCATGGGAATGTAGCCCCACACCTCGAGGCCGGTTCGGGCGTCGATCGCTTCGAGAACGCCTCGGTTGGTGCCGAAGAACACGAGCGTCCGGCGATCCCGGTTCGCGGCGGCGAAGGCCGGATATGTGTCGTCCGGGGGCGGATCGAGCGACGGAGGATTCACGATGGCCGGAGTCGAATCGAGAATCGTCCCGAGGGGCTGCGCGCGCACCAGGTTGATGACATTCACGGCGTCGGTGGCATTCAGGTTCATCAACGACGCCAGCTGCGCCACGTTGCTCGACTTGAACTCGATCATCGAGCCGTCGGCGAGCGTCGTGAACAGGTTCCGGCTGTCCGCGGCCGGCGTCCCGGCCGACCAGAGCGGCGTCCCGTCCGCCACAAACTTGTAGCCCGATTGCTGGGTTGCGTCGGCCTGAGGTTTGTACACACGGAACGCGCGCACTTTGCCGTCGAACCCGGGTAGCGTGAACGCCGACGTCACCATCAGGTTGGATCGCTGGGGAATGACGTTGCCCGCCCGGTCCCTGATCGTGGTCGGATCAGGCGTCAACGTTGCGCCCGTGGCATCCGTCGCCCCCTGCAGGTTCGTGGTCCCGATAATCGGAGACGAAACCTGAAACTCACTGATCGGGATCACCGACGACACGCCCGCCGGCAGCGGCGTCGCGATGAGCGCCTTGGTGTTCAGATCTTCGAAGTTCTCGAACGCCGCCTGAATCGCGACGTTGATCGCCTTCACCGCCTCCGGCACCACCACGGTACCTGCCGGCGCCCCTGTCACGGCCGCCGACCACATCTGCGATCGCAGTGCCGCATCGATCTGGCTCTTCGTGATTTCGAAATACAGGCCGCCACTGTTTGACGCGATGGCCTGAAGCCCTGCCCGGTCGGCCGAGGGCGGCGCAAGCGCGATGACGTAGATCGGGATGCGGCGGCTGTCGATGCCGGGCGTGATGAAGGCTTTCGCCGCGGCGCTGAGATCGGTGCCCGCACCGTCCCCCCCGCCCACGACCAGCACGACCACGGTATTCATGCAGTTGGGATCGTTCTTCAACAGTCGATCGGCCTCGGCGCTGGTATCGGTCAGCATCAGGTTGAGCGGCGCGTCCACCGTGTTCACGTCGTCATTGCCCGCCGGAATGAGCGGAGAAAGCCCGCCGCTTGCGCTGTCGCGCGGCGTCTTTCCGAGCACCGTCAGCACGTCGGCGTTCGCCGACGCGCTGTCCGCCTTGACGATGAGCGCCGTGCTGGCGTTGGCGGCCGTGTTGTTGCTACTGACCGTCGGGCGTGTGATGTACCAACGCCCGCCGCTGCCCGTTTCGGTCGCTGCGCTGCCGCTTTGTGCCGGGTCGGTCACGTTGACCTGACAGCTCCCGGTGCTCGAGCAGGAGGTCGCCGGCATCGACGGCGAGTTCTGGCGCGTCTTGAGCAGCCCGAACCGCGCGACGTTCTTGTTCTGATTGACCGCTTGATAGAGCGCCGCGCGCGCAATCGACAGACGGGTGGCCGATTCGAAGCCCGCATAGCCTGTCGGATCCTGATCCGTCACGACCGCGATCGTGCCGGCATTGAACTTGTCGCCGCTGCCGCCAGAGGCATACGTCAACCCGCACGTGCCGGCGCCGCTGGGACAGGCCCCAGACGACGGGTAGGGCGAGAGTGGCCCGGAAGTGCCGTAGCGTCGGCGATACTTGGTGCCCCCGGTCACACCCAGCGGCGCTTCCCACCACGTGCCGTATGTCGGATAGAGGAACGGATCGTAGTAGTTGCTCGTCGCCAGTGGGTTGGCAGGGTCAGTCGGCGCGTCGCGCTGCATACGGTTCGCGGTGTCGACGACCAGCAGCACGTTCGGTGGCGTCCGCTTCAGGAAATTCAGCGGGTCGAGCTGCGCGTAGGCCGACGGGGCGCACAACCAGATGCCGGCGCCGATCGCCACCGTGATGCGCACCTGCCTCGTGAAGAAAGATGTCAATGCCATGATTGATCTCTACGAAATGCCGCCCGATGCGAGATTCAGCGCCTGGTTGGTGAGCGCCTTGCCGGGCGACTGCACGGCGGCCTTGCGGGCGCGCCGGTTCTGCTCGTCCTGTCCACGCTGGCCCGTATACCCGCGTTCGAGCTCGCTCGTATCGGTCCGCGCGACGGTGAGCTCGATGACCTTGTGATTGCCCTGGGGACCGAATGCCTCCGCGCGCAGCGCGATGACGCCCGCACCGGGATTGCAGTCCCAGGTCGGCGGGTCCGTCTCGATCTTCTGGGGCGCGACGCCCGGCGCGCAGCCCACGACACCATCCAACAGTGGATTGTTGTCGTCGTCTGATGGGTCGTCACCGACCATCACCACCACGTAGTACGGGGAGTTGATCGTTCCGGTCTGGAGGATGTCGTTCAATCGACCGTACGCGAACAGCTGCCAGCGCGGGTTGTTCAATCCCCACGGCCGCTCCACCGTGACGGCCGTGATGTCGGCGTCGCTGCACGTCGTGGCCTTCTGGCAGTTCGCCATGTTCACGATTTCGCTGAGGTCGAGAATCTTGCCGTCGGCGTAGCTTCGCGGACCGCTTGGCGATCCGTCGACGAGCGCCGACTTGGCGGTGCCGTTCAGCAGGTTGTTCCAGTCGGGCACCGTCAGCAGGTCTTCCATGACACGCTCGAGCGCCGCGTCAGCCGCGTACAACGATTCGGCGTTGTTCCGATAGTTGGACGTGATCTTAGTCTCGGTCGTCGTCATGAGCATGAGCGCGGTGCCGAGCGCCACCATGAGGATCATCGACATGAGCGCGACGATCATCGCGATGCCACGCTCGCTGTGGAGGCGCGCGCCCGATCCGGCGACGAGAGACGGATGCGTGTTAGTCACGGCGGTCACCTGGCCAGGTTCAAGTTACGGGGCATCACGTCGAAGCGGATGATCTGATCCGGGATCGTCCTGCTCGTGACCCCCACGCGCGCTCCGGTAAACAACGCGTCCGCCGTCGGTCCGCTGGCCAGGGGGGCTCGCAGCGTCGACGTCGCCGTCTGGAGCCACAGGCTCACGCGGATCTTCCGGATGCGCAGCAGGTCGGCGTCGTACCGATTGTTGTTGTTGGCGTCGGGACACCACGGGCCGTCGGTGAGCTGGGCCGGCGTGAGCTTGATCAAGCCCGAACCCGGGGGGCCGAGCGTATCCAGTCGCGGCACCTGCTGGCCGGCATTCACAGCCACCGTGCAGTTCTCGCCGGCAGGCCAGGCGCCCCTGGCTTGACCGAGCACGGGGGGTTTCGGTCCGTACGTCATGTCCTGATTGACGAGCGGGTGGACCAGCTGCGGGGGACTCGGTTCGCCGTAATAGTCGAAATTGACGCCGAGCACGTTGTCGATGACGGCCTGGGCGGTCTGGAAGCCGTCGTAGTGCATCAGCTGCTTCGTCGTGGGCTCGTAGTAGTAGACGTGCTCGTTGATCTGGGCGACCTTCGCCCCCGCCGCGTACGCCTTCGACAGATCGCCCTGCTGGTTGTGCTGCAGGTGCGCGGCCTGGTCCTGCACGTTCGTGATCGTCATCGTGTCGTAGGCGCCGGTGTCGTCGTAAATGATCACCTGCATGCCTTCCAGGAAGCCGCAGAGGTTCTGGCCTCGGGGGCAGCCCGGCTCGTCGTCGACCTTCAGTTCCGCCGATGTCGTCGGCATCGCCTGCGCGATCGACGTTTGCGAGAACGTCGACGGCACGTAGAACAGCGTCATGCGATCCGGAAAGAACACCCCTGGGCCGTCGTCGTAGTCCACGAGGTTGCCCTGCCGCGACGGCTGAATCGGCGCGAAGAAGCCGCCCAGGCTGCCCGACAACGGACCCGAGTACGCGCCCGCGCCGGCCATCATCAGGTCTTTCGTGAGCGTGTCGACCCCCACGCGCACACGCTGATGGATATCAGTGACTTCGGGCTGCATCTGGAAGATGCCGCTGTGCGGGTTCATCACGGTGAACATGGCGCCAGTGACCGTGACCATGATCGCGGTCGCGACAAGGGCCTCAATCAGTGTGAAACCGGATTCCGATCCGGCGCGGCGCCGTGCGATGGTTCGCGCGTGTGCGGACTTCACTGGGCCTTCCTCGTCTTGACGCTCATCAGCCGTGCCTCGTCACGGAGGCGCATCGTGGATCCGGCCGCGTCAGCGATGCCCCGATTGGCGAATTTGAAGACAAGCACCTGCAGGATGAGCGTGTTGTTCGGGTCGGTCGGCAGGGGCTCCACCGACCAGCGTCGGACGTAAACGGTCTTGGGCAGGGCCATGGTGCCTCCGCCAAGCACGTTGCCGAACTGATCGACGTAGTCGACGTAGCCGTTCGTGTTTCGCGTGAGCGAGCCGACGGGTGAGGGGGTGAGGCCCATGCCGCCGCCCGGTGACTCGACCGCCAGCGCCGTGTTGGTGGTTGTATCGCTCAGCGGCAGGCCGATGTTGTCGAATCCCCAAGTGAGCGCGCGCAGCTGCTCCATCTTTTCCTGCGCGAGCGTCGTCGAATACGTCCCCATCTTGGCCGCCTGGTTGTTCGACACCGCGATCACAAACATCTGGGCGAGCGCCACCAGGGCCGTCGCCATGATGCCGGTGGCGAAGATCACCTCGACGATCGAGAAACCGCCTTCGTTACTGAAGTTGGACTTTGCCAAGGCTGTTCACCGTAATGGTTCTGGTTGCCGTCCCCTTCGTGAGCGTGATCGTGGCGCCGGTCGATCCGAGAATCGGCAGCCAGGAGTTCGCCATTGCGCCCGTCGTCGTATGCACCGTGCCGTTCGGCCAGAACTCCAGCGTCTGCGTCACGCCAAACGAGACCGCCGGATTCAGCTGCAGCAGCGGACCGTCGTTGCTCGGACGCGTCAGCGGATCGCGATCGGGCGCGGGGTACGGATACGTCGTCTGGTTACAGCGCGCCGCCGCCTGCGCGTCGCCATCGTCGCCGCTGATCGGCGAGTTGATCGATCCAAGCAGTTCCACGCGGCGGTACTGGCCCGTCGACGGGCAATTGAATCGGACGCGGATCGGGCGATTGCTGGAAACGGCGGACAGTCGCGCAAGCTGCAACTCTCTTTCCACGTTGCGCGCTTCGATGCCGAGCCGCTGATTCTCGACGGAATTCTTCAGAGCCGGGACGGCGATGCCGCAGACCGTTGCAATGATTGCAATCGTGGCGATCTGGTCTATGAGAGAAATGCCATCCTCCCGCGTCAGCCGCTGCCGGAACCACCGTGTCACCATGCCCTCCTGTTGAGCAAAGGCACTGCCACGGCTGGGTCGGCTGACCTCCGCAGTCACTATGTCGTTGATGGCCAACGACCTTAGCGTGAGGTGAGACAGTCGGCGCAAGGCCGGGCGAGACTTTACAGAACTGTCAGCCAGTTACTTTCGGTAACGATGCTGCGCCGTGCGCCACTGCGGCGATGGGCAGCACCATCGTGACGCGTCCGCCTCCGTCGGGACCGCTCGTCGCCGACACGCGGCCGTTGTGCGTGACGACGATCTTCTGCACGAGCGCAAGCCCGAGCCCGGTGCCCTGCGACTTGGTTGTGAAGAACGGATGGAACACGCGATCGCGCACCTGTTCGCCGAAGCCGGGCCCGTTGTCCGAGACGACGACGGTGCAGACGCCTTGCGCGGCATCCACGTGCGACTCGACGCGGATGTGAGGCGCCGCGTGCACTCCCGCGCACGCTTCGATCCCGTTGCGGAGCAGGTTCGAAAAGGCCTGGCGCAGGAGGACGTCGTCGCCCTCGATGGTCGGAAACTCCCCTTCCACCACGATGTCGCCGGAGGCGGTGCGCGCCTCGCTGCGCAAGTCGTCGGCCGCGCGTTCGGCGACAGCCCGCAGATCGACGGGCGTCAGGGTGAGCTGGGTCGGACGGGCGAAGTTGAGAAAATTCGTCACCACCTCCCTCATCGCCTCGGTTTCGGCGCGGATGCCCTCCACGTACGGCTTGAACGGCGGCGGCAGTGCGTCGAGATTCAGCAGGCGGCTGTAGCCGTGGATGGTCGCGAGCCCGTTTCGAAACTCGTGCGCGATCCCGGCCGTCAACTCGCCCACGCGCGCCAGGCTGTCCTTGAGCCGCAGCTGCTCTTCGAGCGCGACGACGGCGGTCAGATCCGTGAAGAGGCAGATCGCGCCGTGGTGGGCCCCATCGTCATCCATGAGCGGCGACACCGTCAGGCCGTAGTGCGATGTTTCGCCCTGCTGATCGGGCACCTGCAAGGTCTGGCGGAGGATCGGCTCACCCGTCTTCAGGCACTCGTCGATGATCGCCGCGACCGGCGCGACGTGAGCCAGGAGCTGCCGATAGTCAGTGCCGCGGACCATGCCGTCGCCGACGCCGAGGAGCCGGCGCCCGACGGGGTTCACGAGCTGCACTTCCCCGGCCGCGTTCACGACGAGCAGCCCGGCCGTGAGGTTGGCGATGATCTGCTCGCTCAGCCGCTCGGACGCTTCGGCGCGCTGCGCCATCGCGCGTTCCTGCGTCTTGAGCTTGTTCACCGCGTCCTGGAGCGCCGCCGACAGAAACGCGGTCTCCGTCGTGTTTTCCCGCAGCGAGCCCCGCGCCACCTTGGCGGCTGAAAAGATCTTCAACACCGCGAACGTCAGCGTCGCGATCAGGATCGTGACGACGGCGGTCAGGCCGAGAAACGCAATGCCTGTCGGCGTCATGGCCGTAACAGCCCCACGTACCAGTCGAGCAGGCCCTCACCGCATACGGCTGCGACGACGGCTCCCACGGCGAGGAATGTGCCGAACGGCAGCGCGTACTTCATCGACTCCTTCTTGATGGCCATCATGCCGAGGCCGATGATCGAGCCCGCACACGAGGCCACGACCAGCGTCACGAGGGCCAGCTTGTATCCGAGGAAGGCGCCAATCATCGCCAGCATCTTGACGTCGCCCATACCCATCCCTTCTTCACGGCGAATGCGGTAGTACGCCTCGGCAATCGCGAACAGCACGCCGCCGCCGACGAGGACGCCGATCGCCGAGTCGAACCATCCCGGGGACCAGAAGAAGCTCGCCGCGAATCCGACGACGATGCCCGGCAGCGTGACGAGGTTCGGCAGCAGCCGATGCTGCAGGTCGATCATGAAGAGGACGATCATCGCGCAGGCAAACAGCAGGCGGATGCCGAGCAGCGGCGTCAGCCCGTACTGCAGGTAGGCCAGCACGAACACGATGGCGGTGGTGAGCTCGACGATCGGATAGATGACGGAGATGCGGGCGCCGCATGCACGGCACCGGCCCCGGAGCAGCAGCCAGCTGACGACGGGGATGTTGTCGCGCCATTGGACAGGCGCGCCGCACGCCCCGCACCGCGAAGGGGGATGTACGAGCGACAGCTTCAGCGGCAGCCTGTGGATGCACACGTTCAGAAAACTGCCGACGACGAGGCCGAACAGTCCCGCGAGGACGGCCACCACCGGATCGGACGTCACGAGACGCCTCGCGGCTTGGGCTCGACCGGCAGCGGGAACAGCGGCGAGCTCGTGGACAGCGTCACGCGGCCGTCATCGCCCAACTCGTAGGGCACGCCGGCCGGATCGCGCGGGATTCCGCGCAGGAGCCCACCGGCGACGAGCGCGCGCCATGTCAGCGGATGGCCGGTGGCGGCGTGCTGATCCACGCGTGCCTGCAGGAGCTCGATTTGTTCGAGCGCGTCCAGCTGCCGCAACTTGGTCGCGGCCGCGTCGCGTGCGCGCTCGTCGGCGGCCGACGCGAGCATCTCCGTCCAGAGCATGCGCGACGCCACGCGCTGGCCGCCCTTGGCGAGCGTGGTCGCGGCCAGCGATCGGAGCCACCATGGCGCATGAGGCAGATCGGCGGCGCGATTGAAGGCTTCGGCGGCCTTGATGTAATCGTGCGAGCTCCAGTAATAGACGAACCCGATGTCGTGCCAGTACTGCCACTGATCCGGCATCGCGGCCACCGCCTTCTGCAGCAGCGCCACGGCGAGATCGGGCCGCCCCGGCCCGTGCGTGCCAGGTTCCGAGAGGAAGATCGACCCGAAGCGATACGCGATCCGGAAGTGCGGATCGAGCGTCGTCGTGATGTCGAGCAGCGGGTACAGCAGGTCGAACGATGGCGGCGGCACGGCCGCGATCGCATCGGGCGGCTCCAGCGCGTCGCGCGCGTTCACCGCGCGGGTGTGGCTTCCGAAGTACTGGAGCGCGCGCATCCAGTAGAGATCGGAGGCGAGCAGGCGGTGCGTGAACACGAGCCGGCTCACGGCCCTTCGGCTCAAGTAGAGGGTTTCCTCCTCGCTGGTCGGCAGCCGGTAGCGGGCGTCGCGGAGGATGTGCACGCCGACGGCGCACAAGAGGAGCGCTGCGACGACAGCGGCAGGAGCGATCAGCCGGCGGCGGTCGGCCTTCATACGTCTATTTGAAATCGCGGCGCGAGAACACCGCCGCGCCGGCGGCAAGGAGCAGCGTGACGTAGAGCAGGCCATAGACGACGGTTGACGCGACGTAGCCGGCGGGCACCGCGAGGCCGTGGACGACCTGCGCCGTCACGTCGAACGACCCGAGATCCGGCAGGACGTAGGAAAGCGCCCTGGCCATCCACTGCGTCGCCGGAGAGGCGACCACCTGATTGAGGTTGCGGAGATCCGCGCTGAAATAGCCGGCCACATAGAAGCCGAGCGTGAGCGCCGCCGACAGGAGCGGAGTGGAGAACGTGGAGAAGAACAGGGCGATGGCGGTGACGATCATCAGCTGAACGAGAATCAGGAGCACGGCCTTCAACAGCGCCGGATCGAGCGCCGGCGCTTCCCACGCCTGCCGGCCCATCTCACTCTCTCCCGAGGCGACGAACGCGAGAATCGCGTACAACGCGACAGTCATCACGGCGATGTTGACGGTGAGCGTCAGCACGAGACCGGCGTACTTGCCGATGACGACATCACTGCGCCGGACCGGCTTGGAGAGGAGGTTGTAGATGCTGCGCCGCTCGACTTCCTTCGACACCAGCCCGATGCCGATGAAGACGGCGATGAACACGCCGAAGAGCGACATGGCCGACAGGCCGAGATCCTTCATGATCTTCAGGTCCTGTCCCGCCGTCAGCTGGCGCAGCACCAGCGAGGTGGCCATCAGCAGAATCGCGAAGGCGACCAGGTTGTAGAGCACCTTGTCGCGCACCGACTCGCGAAAGCCGTTGAGGGCCATCCAGCCGAGCGTTCTCACGCGGTCGCCTCGTCGCGCACGCGCTGGATGAAGAAGTCCTCGAGCGTGCCGCGGATGGGATTGAGCGACACGAGCTGCCCGCCGGCGGCCACGAGCTCCGTCAGCAGTCGTTCGGGCGCGGAGCCCGGCGGCAGTTCGAGCTGAAACCTGCCAGCCCCGAGGTTGACGACGCGCGTCACGCGCGCCCCGAGACGGTCAATCACCGCCGGACTGAGGCTCGCCATCACCAGCTCCCACCCGCTCACCTGGAACGCGAGGATGTCGTTCAGCGAGCCAGTCGCCACGAGCCGGCCGCGGGCCAGGATGGCCACGCGGCTGCAGAGCGCCTCGGCATCGCTGAGCACGTGGGAACTGAAGAACACGGTGCAGCCGCGGTCGCGCAGCTGCAGGATGAGGGCGCGCACGTCGCGGCGGCCGAGCGGATCGAGGCCCGACATCGGCTCGTCGAGGATGACGAGGTCAGGGTTGTTGAGCAGCGCTTGCGCGATGCCGACGCGCTGCAGCATGCCCTTGGAGAACTTCCGGAGCTGCGTGCGCCGCTCGGCACCAATCGCGACCGCGTCGAGCAGCCCCGCGACCCGGGTTCGCCGCGCCGCCGCTCCGAGGCCCAGCAGCGCAGCGTAGTAGGTCAGCAGCTCTTCGGCCGTCAGGTGGTCGTAGAAGTACGGCTGCTCGGGAAGGTAGCCGAGGCGGCGCCTGGCCTCGATGTCGCCGGCCGGACGGCCGAGCAGCATCGCGGACCCGGAGCTCGGAAAGACCAGGCGCAGCAGCAGCTTGAGCGTGGTCGTCTTGCCGGCACCGTTTGGCCCGAGGAAGCCGAAGACTTCCCCCGGCTGCACTTCGAGCGAAAGGCCGTCGAGCGCCCGCTTCGGCCGCTTCCGCCAGAATCCGACCGCGTAATCCTTTGTGAGATCGACGGTTTCGATGGCGTTCACGGTTCAGTGGCGGCAGACCGCGCAGGCTCTCGCCACGGCGCCCCCGGGGTGTCCTCGAGGTGGTTATCGGTGTGTCCACCTCGATACTGCACGTCCTCGTTTACTTGGGCGGGGGGCTGGCGTGCTGGAGCTCGTAGGCGATCGCCTGGTCGAAATACTGCGGGGCCAGGACGCCGGCGATCTTGACGCCGTTGATGAAGATCGTCGGCGTGGCCGAGACGCCCAGCGACTTGCCGAAGGCGATGTCGCTTTTCACGAGATCGATCGTGGGCGCGTACTTGGCGTCGAAGTCGGGAACCTGGCCCACGTCCTTCGCCGCCTGTTTCACGAGCTGCGGCGTCAACGTGGGCTGGTTCGAGAAGAGCCACTCCTCCATCTCGCTCTCGCGGCTCTTGGCGCGCGCGAGGCGGACGGCGACGGCGGCTTCGCACGCCGACGGATGAGGGCCGCCCCCCTGCACGTTGGCGTTGCACTCTGAATCGAGCGGATAGTCCTTCAGCACCAGCCGGACGCTCCCCGGCTGCTGCGCGTTGTACTTCGCGATCAACGGCTTCAGCGAGTAGAACGCCTGCCGGCAGTACGGACACTGAAAGTCGCTGAAGTCGACGATGAGCACACGCGCGCCTTCGGCAGCGACGACGAGCGGCACGCGCGGCTGCGCCGTGTACCAGCGCTCGAATTCCGAGCGCTGGTCCTGCGTCGGCTGCGGCGCCGCCGATGACGAGGCCGCCTGTGAACTCGCGCTCAAGACGCTTGACGACTCCCGCGGGAACAGCACGAGCGCGGCGACGGCCGCAATCACGAACACGACACCGGTCACGAGCGACCGCCGCCCCGTGCGGCGGACGTCAGCAAAGAAGCGGCGAGGCAATGTAGCCATAGGTGAACTCGCGTTCGCGCCCGAAATGAGGAAAATGCCGATCACCGCCACGTACGTGAGCACGCAGGCGGGACAGGTCACCTTCAGGATGAAGAATGCCGCATAGCCCAGGTAGAGCACGAACGACAGGGCGATGGTCGACAAGACGAAGACGTAGCCGGTGACGTTCTCGGCAAAAGCCGAATCGCTGCCGGCCACCCACACCAGCAGCCCGATCAGCACGAACCACAGAAGGCCCAGGAGGGCGACCGGCGCGCCGGCGATCGAACCGAACCGGCTCTGATAGGCCTGCGTGCAGCTGACCGAGGCGGAAATGTCGCAGGCCGCGACGTAGGACGGGTTCTGCACGACCCGGACGTGGACGTACGTGGCATAGCCGCTGGCCAGAAGGCCCACGATCAGACAGAGGAGAAGAAGGCGGCGGCTCTTCATGCGCGCAGTTTCACGCATGTTAACAAAAAAAATGGCCCCGCCGGAGCGGGGCCATTCAATCCCATCAACTTTGAACTTTGAACTTCGTTGATAGAGAACTACTGGATCGGGCTGATGTTGCCGCCGGCCGTGAACGGCTCGGGGGGCGCCGTGCCCGTCTTGTTGTCCTGCCAGATCGTGCCCTGCGCGTTGGTCGCGAAGGCGCGCGTGCCCGTCGA
>Ga0066903_100000563_pt1 | contig 23820 bp, 10 predicted proteins | sample PanSoiMetaGPlot1_FD_67491 | JGI IMG/M metagenome (GOLD analysis project Ga0066903, IMG submission 67491) | Tropical forest soil microbial communities from Panama analyzed to predict greenhouse gas emissions - Panama Soil - Plot 1 (version 2) | ecosystem: Environmental > Terrestrial > Soil >... | reverse complement strand
ACACCGATCCGGAGCGCGCGCGCACGATCGCCGACGACGCGGCCCGACGGGTGCGCGCCACCGGGCTGACCGTTCGCACGTCGGTCGCCGCCTACCCCGCCGACGGGCGTTCGGCGGAGGCGCTGATCGGGCGCGCCAGCGCGCTGCTGCGCGGCTCCGACGGCGGCGACAGCGACGGCGGCCGCGGCCCGGTGCTGAAGTCCGATGCGATGCGCAGCCTCTACCGGATGGCCGAGCGCGCCGCCGGCGGACGGACCGCGAACGGTCTGATCAACGTGTTGATCCTGGGAGAGACCGGCGCCGGCAAGGAAGTGCTGGCCGACTGGATCCACAAGAAGTCGCCGCGCGCGAGCGGCTCGCTGATCTGCATCAACTGCGCGGCGCTGTCCGAATCGCTGCTGGAGAGCGAGCTGTTCGGACACGAGAAGGGCGCGTTCACCGGCGCGACGCAGACCAAGCCCGGCCTGCTCGAGGCGGCGGCGGGCGGCACGGTGTTCCTCGACGAGATCGGCGACATGCCGACGTCGCTGCAGACGAAGCTGCTGCGGACGCTGGAGAACCGCGAGGTGACGCGCGTCGGTGGGCTGGCGGCGCGGCCGATCGACGTGCGCTTCATCGCCGCGACCAACCACGACCTGGAAACGGCAGTCGCGGCCAAGACGTTTCGCCAGGACCTGTACTTTCGCCTGAACGGCATGTCGCTGACGATCCCGCCGCTGCGCGATCGGCCGGACGAGATCGAAGCGCTCGCGCGCCGTTTCCTGGCCGAGGGGGCCGCGGCCGCCAAGCGGCGCGCGCCCCGGCTGTCGCCGGAGGCGCTCGACGTCCTGGTCGGTTACGCCTGGCCGGGCAACATCCGCGAGCTGCGCAACGTCGTCGAGCGCGCGCTGGTCTTGTGCGAGGGCAACGAGATCACCCCGGAGGTCTTGCCGCTCGACAAGCTGCGGCTGCCGCACCTGGCGGCCGGGGGCGTCGCTGCGGCGGCGCCCGGTAACGCGGGCGCGGCGATCGCGTCGCCGCTGCCCGAGGGTCTGGTCCTTTCGCCCGCCGAGGCCGCGGAGCGGACGCGCATCCTCGAGCTGCTCGCCGAGTTCGGCGGCAATCAGACCAAGGTCGCGAAGAAGCTCGGCATCGCGCGCGGCACGCTGATCGAGCGGCTGAAGAAGTACGGCATCAAGCGGCCGCAAGTCGACGGCTGACGCGGGCCCCCGACGCTTCCCGACGCTAACCGACGATTTGTGCGATCGGCGCGCAAGTTGCGCATATCAGTTCGGCGATCCGGGCCGCCGTTTCCTGATTCCGGACGGTCGCCGCGGATGGCACGACGCTTGCCATTGAGGCCATCGGGGGGAAATTGGCCATGCTTCGCGTGATTCGAGCAATTCGGTTTTCGGTTTTCGTAGGTTCGCTGGCGACTGGCGGCGGCTGCGCGACGGTGCCGGCAGAAGGCGCAGGGGCCTTCGATCTCCACGCGACGGCCCGGATCACGGGCGACGTGACGTGGGCGCTGATCACGGGGCCGGCGTACCTGCTTCACGTCGACGTCGACGGTCGCGACGATCTCGCGCTATACGCCGCGCCTCGGAAGGACGGCACCGCGGCGGACTGCGCCGGTCGGCTGACAGGCGCGGCGAAACGCCTTCGCCCCGGTGTCCCCAACCTCGTGAACCTCACGGTCGCCGCCGACCAGACGATCTGTGTCGCGCCGCTGCGGAGCGCGCCGTACGCCACGGTCATGTGGCACCTCCGCCGGATCGAGGAGGGCCAGGTTGGCGGGCAGACGAGAGCGGTCGCGTACGACGGGGCGGAACATTGATGGCACCGCTGGTTGCCGAGAGGGCGCGCGCCGTCGGGACGCTGTGCAAGTACCTCGGTCTCATGAACGGCGCCGCGCCGCTGTACCGCAGCGCCCTCCGGGTCGCCGAGGAAGCGCGCGAGCGGCCCGCGTTCGGCGAGCCGTTCGCGCGCGGGCGCCTCGCCGCCGAAGAGCGCGCCGCCCGATCCGACCAGCGGAACGTCGCGATCGCGGTCGCGGCGCTGGCCGCGCTGCTGGACGCTCAGGATCGAATCGACGAGGCAGAGCCGCTTTACCGGCGGGCGCTGAAGATTTTCCGGCGGCACCCGCAGCGCGACGGCAGCGAGCTGGCGGTGACGCTGTCCGGCCTGGCCGCCATCCGCCACGCCAAGGGACATCCGGCCGAGGCGGCCCGCCTTTATCACCGGGCGCTCGTCATCCGCCGCCGCCTCCTGCCGGCCGGCCATCCGGCGATCGCGGCGACGCTTCACAGTTTGGCGGTGCTGCACGAATCGCAGGGACGCGACCGCCGCGCGGCGCGCCTGATTCGCACGGCGATGACCCGCGAGTGGCGAGCGGCGCGCAGTCGCCGAGCCGAGGGCCGCGCGTAGCCTCGGCGCTCGTGCGCGGTCGGCGCAACTCGCGCGGCTTGCGCTGAACGAATCGTTCAATCGCGCGCGCGCCGCCGCGCCGATCGCCGCCGATTCCCGCGCCGCTGGCCGCGGCACGGCCGTTGCCATGCCATTGCGCGACCCGCGATGCGAGACCCAGACGCGACGATGCTTCTCCGACGGGAATCTGCCTGGCGGCGGCCTGTAAACAAAGTTTCACTTGCGGAAAGTCGTAGATGTAGGCGACAAACGCACCTCTTAGAGCATTCACGGGCATCCGGTAAGTCGGGGGGACCGATGGCCGCAGCGCGGAAGGACGGAGAAGACAGCCGAGGCTCGCTCTCCGTGCACCCGGCGGCCGGGGTTTCCCCCGAAGTTTCGACGCACGAATCGGATCCGGGCGACGGCGGCGGGGGCGATGGCCCGGCCAGCGCAAACGGGACGGACGTCTTGAGGAAAGGTGACGTGCTCGGCCGCTACCTGGTGCTCGAGCAGCTGGGCGCGGGCGCGATGGGCGTCGTCTACGCCGCTTACGATCCAGAGCTGGATCGCAAGATCGCGATCAAGATCCTGCGCCCGCACGAGGGCAAGGGCGATCGCACGCGACGCCGCGAGCGCCTGGTGCGCGAGGCGAAGGCGATGGCGAAGCTGTCGCACCCGAACGTCGGCGCCATCTACGACGTCGGCGTGCACGGCGACCAGGTGTTCCTGGCGATGGAGTTCCTGAGCGGCGGAACGCTGAGCGCGTGGATGAAGGCGAAGAAGCGCCCCTGGCGAGAGATCGTCAAGATGTTCATCGAGGTCGGCAAGGGGCTGGCGGGCGCGCACGCCGAGGGCCTGATCCACCGCGACTTCAAGCCCGACAACGTCCTCATCGACAAGAACGGCGTGCCGAAGGTCGTCGACTTCGGTCTGGTCCGGCTGACCGGCGGCGCGCTGGACCGATCGACGACGGGAACGATGGACGCGGTGTCGGACGAGGACGACGCCGCGTCCTTGCCTGTCGCCGAGACCGCGCTGGCGGCGCTGACCCGCACGGGCGCCATCGCAGGCACGCCCGCGTACATGGCGCCCGAGCAGTTCCTCGGCAAGGACATCGACGCCCGCACCGATCAATTCGCTTTCTGCGTCGCGCTCTACGAGGCCCTCTACGGCGAGCGCCCCTTCGCGGGTGCGACGGTGATCAGCGTGGCGGATGCGGTCACGTCCGAAAAGATCCGGCCCCTTCCGAAGAACAACGACATCCCGACCTGGGTCAGGCGCTGTCTGATTCGAGGTCTTCGCGCCGATCCGGCGCAGCGATATCCAGGCTTCGACGACCTTCTTGACGCGCTCGCAAACGATCCGGTTGCCCGCCTGCGCCGAAGGGTCTTCGTCGCGGCGGGATCGGCGATCGCCATTGCGATCGCGATCGCGGCTTACCAGACCATCGTGTCGAAGCGGCGCGAGATCGAGAAGCAGGTCGCCGAGCACGTCGGCGTCGCCGACGCTGCGCTGGCAGAAGCGGACACGAAGCGAACTGAATCCAGGTCTTTACGCGAGCGTTCCTTCGCAGCGTTCGACAATTATCAACGGGACAAGGGCGAAGGGCTTTGGGCCCAGAGCCTTGCCGACGCGAAAGTGGCGGACGCCAGCTACCTACGTGGAATCCAGCAACTCGAAGCTGCGATCACGCTGACCCACCGCCACGATCTGAAGGATCGCATCGCAGACGCGCTGCTCGCGTACATACAGATGGACGGCCGCACTCCCGGCGAGCGCGACATCGGACTTCACCGACTCGCCTCGTACGATGACGGCGGAAGGCACGCGCGCCAGGTCAACCTGCCTGCCGTCTTCAAGATCGACACCATTCCCTCGGGGCTGCGAGCGAAGATCGACACTTACGAGCGCTCGTCGCACCGGGCGTTTCCTGCGTCCGTTCAGACTGTCGGCCCAACTCCGATCGAGCTGGAGTTAGCGCCGGGCTCATATCGTTTCTCGTTCGACGGGGACTCAACGCACCCATCGTTTTGTTTTCCGGTGGTGTTTGCGCCAGGCGAACGCTTGAGCGTCACCGTTCCAGCCATAGCGCGATCGGCTCTACCGAAAGGATTCGTCTACGTTCCCGCCGGTCGTTTCCTCTTTGGATCGGATAACGAGGAACTGCGGGCTAGCTTCTTGGAAGCAACCCCGATTCATCCGGTTAAATTGGATGCTTTCATAATCTCACAATACGAAACGACATTTGCTCAGTGGATCGAGTTTCTGGAGGATTTGCCTGCCGGAATTCGTAGCCAGCGAATGCCTCACGGTGCAGCCGACGGCTCCGGCGGTTTTCTTGCCCTGCGGCAGCTCGCCGACGGCCACTGGGAACTGTCGATTCGTCCGACCACGAAGCTATACAGCGCGATTGATGGTCAGCCGATCGTTTACAAAGACAGAGAGCTGCGGAGTACACAGAACTGGCTGCGATTCCCTGTCGCCGGAGTTTCGGCAGAAGACGCCGTCGCATACGCAGGTTGGTTGGATCGCACGAAGAGAGTCCGCGGCGCTCGGCTATGCACCGAGCAGGAATGGGAGAAGGCCGCGCGCGGCGCCGATGAACGCGAATTCCCTCACGGCGACAAACTCCTTCCTGACGATGCCAATTTCGATCTGACCTACGGCCGGCGAGACAACGCATACGGTCCTGATGAGGTCGGCGCCCACGTTGCCTCGATTAGTCCGTTCAACCTGTACGACATGGTCGGCAACGTCTGGGAAATCACAACTTCGTCTCTCGAGCGAGGACAGTTGGTCGGACGAGGCGGAAGCTTCTACCAATTCCGGCCTGCGCAGCACGCAACGAATCGCTATTCAATGGCTTCTGTTACCCGGGACCATACCGTTGGAATTCGCATTTGTAGTTCGATCGTCAACTGACACACAAACGACTTGGATCAACGATGAACAACACCGGATGCCAGACAAAGATCGTGCTCGCTATCGTCACCATGCTCGCGACGCTAACCGTCGTGTCGGAACGCTCGTCCGACGCCAGCCAGGGCTCTCAGGGCATCGGCATTCAGGGCATTGGCATCCAGGGCATTGGCATCCAGGGCATCGGCATTCAGGGCATCGGCATCCAGGGCATCGGCATCCAGGGCATCGGCATCCAGGGCATCGGCATCCAGGGCATCGGCATCCAGGGCATCGGCATTCAGGGCATCGATCGAGTTCGATCTTTTCTCTCGGTCGTCTCCGATCGTGGGCTCAGCTTCTCGAGCTCACAAATCGCTGGCGTGAATGTCCAAGGCCTGCAGATTGGCACCGGCCTGACAATTATCAACGTATCGAACCCGATGAATGGCGTCCAACTGCAAGCTGGACCCGCCGATTCCACCGCCGGTAGCTTCATAAGTGTGCCTGGTGAACCCGACCTCAAGGGAACTCTATGGAATATCGGGTTGGCCGATACATGCGCCGCAGACAAAGACTGTATATCCCCATCGACCTGCGCAAATGGAGTTTGCAGTGCCGCTGCCGCTGGGATCCTTCTGTATATTGCTGACGTCGAAATCGATCCGAACAGTAACTCATCGAAATATCCTTCTAACGGCGATATCTATCTTTACACTCCTTATTATCGGCAGCCTGCAACGGAACAGTGGTCGTCGTTGTGCCCGTTCGACGCCCTGACCGGCAAGCCGACCGCGATGGCGGTACCGCTGAATCCGTTCGATCACAGCGATGCCGGACGCAGCACGTTCACCTTCGCCTGCACGGCCTCCGGCGTCGCGTCGAAGTGCGCGCGCAACTGGGGCTACAAGCCGTGGAAGACGGTCACTGAAAACGTGTGGAATGGAACGGAGTTCGCTCCGACGCAGATCCCACTCGCACCGTTCTACGACTCTTGTCTGATCGCAGCGCGAGCGGACTACTGCCAGGACGACCACAGCTACACGAAGAACGGGACACTGGTCGACCTGTTCGACACGCTGGACGGGTTCACGTCGATCAATGCGACGTCTGGCCTGCCCTACGCCCCGTACCAAACGGGGCCGATGCTCCACGAGGAGTACCAGATCTCGGCGCTCAACGTGTTCCCGCCGCCGCTCCCGACGCCCCCGCCGCCGCTGCTCTGCCAGAGCCCGACGCCTGGGCCGCACTTCGTGAGCGAGAACTTCAGCTGCAGCGAGCTGCAGACCATGTCCACGGACGATCCGGGCGACCTGGCGCTGGTGAAGGGCCTGCGGCGTTCCGGCATGGAGTCTTCGCGCTACGCGGATCTGGACCCGGGACGGACGTGCGCGGCATCGAACTACATCGATCGCTGCGATCCGAAGGAGCCGTACGGGTGCTACCGCGCGCTCAACCTGAACGCGAACGCGTACGGGGCGTTCCTGGCGGTGAACTCGCCCCGGCACTGCTCGCACGACGAGGATCACGACGGCGAGGCGCTGGATCCGCTCTGCAACGAGTGCGTCAACCGCGTCTGTCAGATCGATCCGAGCTGCTGCGGCGATCCGGGCCCTGGCTTCTACCCGGGCAGCCTGGTCTGGGATCAGCGCTGCACGGACATCCGCCAGTCGGTCTGCAAGAGCGATCCGGCCTCGACGACACTTTGGCCGCCGGGCGTGACGGCGCCCCCCGCCAGCAGCCACGTGGTCAGCTTCCTGCGCGGCGCCATCGGCGCGTTCGAAGGGTTCGTGACCGACACCAGTGGGACGACATTCGCCGAGGGCTGGGCCTGCGATCCGGACCACCCGGACGCCAGCATCCCCGTGCAGATCTCGGTCGGCGGTCCGCTGGGCACCGGTGCGACGCTGAAAACGGGGACGGCGTTCGAGGTCCTGGCGCCATCGTGGAAAGAGACGGTGGCGACAGAGTGTGGCGGCGGCGCGCGCCACGGCTTCCGGGTGGCGATGCCCACCGTCAGCACGGCCACGGACGTTTACGTTTACGGCATCGACATCGACGTCCCGGGCGCCCCGTTCTCGCTGCTGCGCGGGGGCAAGAAGACGCTCGACGCCACGCCCTCGGCGCCGCGGGCCGCGATCTGGACGGGATGGATCGAACCCAACGCGTCGGGCAGCTACACCTTCTGCAAGCAGCTTCCGAACAGCACCCCGGCCGCGTGCACGCCGAACGACGCGGTCAACCCCGCGAACACGGATCTCTATCGGCTGTGGGTGAACGGCCTCTACGTCGCCGGCAACTGGAAGGACCCGGACCCGACCGTGCCCGGCGCGTTCACGCTCGATCCACCGTCCGGCTCGCCCATGCAATACCTGCTCGCCGGCGTGCGCTACGGCGTTCGCGTCGAGTATCGGGCGGACGCGGCGTCGGGGTCGCAGTTCGCGCTGCTCTGGGAGTCGCCCGACGCCTCGTTCCCGGCGCTGCTCGCGCCCGCCGCGGTCCCCACCAGCGCCCTCTACCCGATGGCGCAATCCGTCGGTCCCGGCCTGCGCGGCACCTACTACTCCGGCCTCGGCACGATCGGCAATCCCAGCTTTCAGGCGCCGCAGCAAACGCTGGGCGCGGTCGACTACCTGTGGACCGGCAAGAACCAGCCGATCGTCGGCCCGGGATTGCCCGGGCAACCGCCGCCCGCCCCGCTGCCCGGCTTTGCCGTGAGCGACACGTTCTCGGCCGTGTTCGAGGGCCAGGTCGTGCCGCCGATCTCGGGTGATTACACCTTCACGGCAGACACGGACGGCAGCGTTCGGATCTTCGTCGACGGCCAGCTCGCGACAGACGCAGGGGGCGGGCCACCGATTCCTGATCCTGACACCTGCACGCACGACATCTGCCGGCCCGGCGCGGCGGTGTCGCGAACCTGCCGTCAGGGCGGGTTCTGCGCCGCCCAGATCTGCGTCAACGATCCGTACTGCTGCGCGGTCACCTGGGACTCGAACTGCGAGCGCAAGGTCGCCGAAGTCTGTCACCTCGACTGCTCGCCGACGCCGCCGACGCCGATCTCATTGCGCGCGGGGGAGAAGGCGCAGATCCGGGTCGAGTACCGGCACATCGGCAGCACCCCGACGACGACCGTGCGCGGCGCCCACCTTCGTCTCGAGTGGGCGCTGCCAGACACGGTCAAAGACACGATCTCCGTCGATCGGCTGTCCGCGGGCGTTGCCGACGGCGCCGCGCCCGCCAAGGGCGTCGGTCTCAACGCCGCCTACTTCTCCGACGCGACCTTCCAGACGGAATACCTCGATCGCGTGGAGGGATCGCTCGCGTTCGACGCCACCGCGTGGCCAGGGCCACCGCGGTCCAGCATGATCTGCCTCGCGTCGTCGTGCGGCGCGGGTGGACCGCCGGGCGCGCCCGCGCTGGTCAGCGCCAGCAGCACGGGTGCGAGCGGCAGCGACGTCACCGTCGCGATCGTCGGACGCGGCGCGGACGATGGCGCGACCGTCGAAATTGCGCGCGGATCGATCGACAGCACCGGCGCGTTCGTCGAGAGTGCGTCGATCGCATCGTTCATGGTGCCTGCGGGCGCGAGTGCTACCACGGGCGGCCTGTTCACGCAGACAGTCACCCTCGGCAAGGGCACGTACACGCTGGCCGCGCGACAGACCGTCGGTGGCCAGACCAGCGACTGGTCAGCGACGCTCGCGCTCGACGCGGAAAATCCGGCGGCGCCGCCGGCCCCGACGACCGACGCGCCGAGCGGCGGCTACGTCACCGGCAACAACACGATCGTCGTCGGCGGCACGGCCGCGCCCGGCGCGACGGTCACGGTGAAGATCGGATCGAATACGGTCGGGACCTTCACAGCCGGCGCCGACGGACACTGGGGTGGCTCCCTTTCGCTGCCCGGTCCGGGTGGCTACGCGCTGACGATCACCCAGACGGTCGGCGGCGTCGAGAGCACCTCGTCGGCCTCTGCGACCGCGCGCTCGGCGTTGCCGATGCTCGTCGTGACGTCTCCGGCCGAGGGCGCGTGCATCTCGGCGACGCCCGGAAGCACCTGCGCGACGTCCCTTCAGGTGCAGGGCTCGGGCGCGGTGGCGACGCTCGGCGACATCCAGGTCGGCGACGGCGACGGGCGGTACTTCGCCCCCCACGCGACGATCCCTCTCGCGTCCGGCGGCACCTTTTCGGGGCCGGGCGGTGCGCTCGACTACGGCCGCCATATGATCAAGATCTTCCAGCAGACGGCGACCGGCGACGACGTGGGGGTCGTCCGTACGGTGCTGGTCCGGCCACCGGCGGTCACCATTTCGTCGCCGGCTGCGGGCGCAATTGTCGATTCCGCCTTGACGGTCACGGGACAAGGGCTGGCGCGCACCGGCCTACCCGGTTCGGTGATCGTCTACCAGGGCGACATAAAGCTCGGTGTGGCGCCGGTCGCTGCCGACGGCTCGTTCCAGGTGGCGGTGCAGGTTGCCGGATCTGGACCCGAGACGCTGGTCGTGAAGCAGGCCGCCAGTTCGCTCTCGGGCGCGGGGGCGGCCGAGGGTGAGGGCGTCACCGTCGCGGTCATCGTCAAGCCGCCTGCCCCGAGGATCACGTCACCCGCAACCGGCAGCGCGGTGCCCGGGCCTGACGTGGCGGTGGCGGGGACAGCGATCTCCGGCGCGACCGTGACAGTCTTCCTCGATGGGACGGCGGTGCCGTCCGTCCTCGCCGATGTCGACGGGCTGTTCACGACGACCGTGACACCGGGGAGCGGTACGCACCGCCTGTCCGCGCAACAGACCTTCGCCGGCGCGACCGGTGTAACGAGCGTCGACGTTCTGATCGCGGTCGGCGACGTCACACCCCCGACCGTACTGATCACCGACACCGGCGGCGCGCCGATGCGCGAGCTCCTGATCACCACCGACGATACGCGCGGCGCCGACGTCGACTTCTCCGCCCGCGTCTCGGCCCAGGACTGCGTCGGCATCGGCAGCTGTACGTCGCTCACGCCCACCTGCCTGCCGCCATCGGGATCGCACTTCGAGCTCGGAACGACCGCTGTCACCTGCTCGGCGACCGACGCCGCGGGCAACACGGGCTCGTCGACCTTCGTCGTCACGGTCCAGCCACCGACGACAGCCGGACCGGTCATCGACGCAACCGACATCACCGCCGAAGCCCAGGGGCCCGACGGCGCTCCCGTGGCCTATCAGGTGACGGCGACCGGATACTCCGCTGATTGCGCGCCGCCCGGTTCCAGTGCGCCCGTCCAGTGCACGTCCTGGCACGCGGCCTACGCAGGGCTCGGGTTCGCGCCCGATACGGTGGCGATCGACCTCAACGATCCGACCGCCGCGCCCGATGGGAAGCACCACGGCGCGCTCTACGCCGGCTTTGCCGATCGCGATGACGGCCACGTGCAGCTGCTCAAGTCGACCGACGGAGGCGGAAACTGGCAGAAGCTGACCTTCCCGTCGGACGTCTGGATCAGCACCAGCCTGAGCCAGATCGTGGTCGCAGGCTCGCCTGCGTCGCTCTACGTGCCCGGAACGATGCGCGGGCCCTTCCCGCCGGGAGGCGATTCCCCGGTCTTCCCGGCAGGACTCCAGGTCAGCCGGGACGGGGGACAGACCTGGACGGCGATCCTCGAGGACTCGACTGTCTCGACGATAACCACCGATCCGACCGATCCAGCGCACATGTTCGCGCAGGCATCTCAAACGACCGGGACCACCACGACTTTTTCGATCTACGAAACTCACGACGGCTGGGCGACCTGGGCCCTCCTGAGCACGGCAGGCCTGCCAGCCCAGCGCGTCCAAGGACTGGCCGTCGATCCGGTTCAACCCGACCGCCTTTACGCCGTCGCCGGCCCCGAGTCCGGCGACGTCATCAAGATCCAGATCTACCTGAAGGTTGGCGGCGCCCGCTGGCAGCGCCTCGACATCCCTCCTTATCCCGAGGTTCTGACCGAGAACCCCGCCACCCTGGCGATAGCGCCGACCCTCGAGCCCGACCAAACGTTCCCGACGGTATTCGCCGGCCCGCTCTACTCCCGGAATGGCGGTGAAACCTGGAAGCCCCACTCCCTCGGCTGGGTCGGGGCCGTCGTGTTCGACCGGCAGACACCCGGCGCGCTCTGGGCCGCCGCGGGGGCCACCCTGTCCCGATCGCCCGGGTTCGATGCATCCCAGGACACGTACCCGTTCACCGGCACCAGCTTCTTCCTGCAACCGGTCGAGAGGTCGATCGTCCAGGATCTCGCTGACCCGAACACACTCTATTCGGTCCTCTCGCAGTTCGGGCTTTACCGCACGACCGACGGCGGCGCGCTCTGGACGCCTGTCCTCGCGCCCGGTATCTCGTTGCCGGCGCTGGCGATCTCCGACCTCGCGTTCGATCCGGTGGATCCGAACGTCGCCTACCTGCTGGCGTCCGAGGGCCCCGGCGGCGTGTTTCGAACCGACGACGGCGCCGCGAGCTGGCAGGCCCGCAACGCAGGGCTCGCCGACCCGTTCATACCGACGACCGCCTGGCAGATCGCCGTCGACAACTTCAACCGAAACAATGTCTACGTCGGGGGAGTCGCCGGCCTTTGGAAGTCGCCCGACGGCCCCGGAACGCCGACCAACCGTGATGCGCACTGGACGCAACTCAGCGATGCGTGGTTCATGGGCCTCAACCCCCTCAAGCCCGACACGGCGCTCGTATCCTCGACTCCGTTCGTCACCCAGTCCAACTGCGACGCCGATTGTCCCCAGCCCGACTATTTCAACTTCTTGACGCTTCACAACGGCGGTTTCACGCAGGAGACCCTGTGGTTCGAGGGTGGGATCTACGCCAGCGACCCCAACCCGGTGGACGCTTTGCACCTGCAGTTCCTGCCCGGGGCCGAGCAGCCGTTGCTCGTCAAGATCTCCTCCAGCGGGAACGCGCACAGCGTCCTGTTCGCGAGGCAGCAGCCGTCGGATCTCGGCGTCGACACCAGCATCGGGACCAGCTTCATGTTCGCCGACGCGTCGAGCGGCGCGAATTATCTCTATGCGGGCGGTGACGGATCGCTGCCTTACCCGAACGACGCGCTGAATGCGAACATCGTGGGTGGTGGCCCGGTCCTCTACCGCGCGTCGCTGGCGAGCGTGCGAGCGCATCCAGCCAATCCCGCTGCGGCCGACTGGCAGCCGCTCAACACGCCGGCGCCGCTGAACTTCCCCGACGGCACCACGGCGCCGTTCACCACCTTCACGCGGCTGGTCGTCGACCCGGCGAGCGGCGGCCAGGTGATGTACACGATCGGCGAGGGAAACACGACCAGCGGCAACGACGACACGCTGTGGGAGAGCCGGGACGGCGGCCGCACCTGGCGGCGCGACGGTGCGGTGAATGCGAGCAACGTCTGGCTCTCGCCCGTCGACGGCGCACTGTATGCGAGGGTCCCGGTCGGCCCAGCCAGCATCGGCCCCGACTTTGCGGGGCCACCGGGCATGCCGGGCGTGCTGTGGAAGCGGACGCCGGCCACGAGCACGCCGGCCGGCGCGCGCATCGTGCGCGGCGACTTGCGTCCGTCGTGCGCGGGCGCCGGCGGAACGCGGGCTGTCACGACTGGCTCGACGTTCCCGATCGGCACGACGACGATCACCTGCTCGGCGACGGACGCGTTCGGTCACACGTCGAACGCACCGATCGCCATCACGGTTCGCGATACGACGCCGCCGACGGTGTTCGTCCCGGCGCAGGCGACCGGCACCACGTCGGGCGGTAACAGCATCGTGGTCAATTTCTTCGTCAGCGCGAGCGACCTCGTGGACGGCAACATCACGCCGACCTGCGATCACAATTCGGGCGACGTGTTCCCGTTCGGCACCACCATCGTTCAATGCACCGCGAAGGACAGCCACAACAACATCGGCCGCGCGTCGTTCCCGGTCATCGTCACGCAGCCAGGGTCAGCAGCCCCACCGACCCTCACGACGCCGGGCGACGTCACCGCTGAGGCGACCGCCTCGAACGGCGCGACCGTCGCGCTCGATGTCAGCGCGGCGACCGGCGACGCGACGCCCGCGCCGCTGACGCCGGAATGCAAGGCGCCGGTCGGACCCTCCGGCGCGATCGTCGTGATCGATCTTTCGGGGACCCTGTTCCCGATCGGCGCGAGCGACGTCACGTGCACGGCGGCCGCCGGCGCGCTCAAGGTCGCCAGCGCCTTCCGGGTGACCGTGAAAGACACGACGCCGCCCGAACTGACCGTCCCGGGCGACATCAGCGCGAACGGCGAAGGCGCCTGGGGCCGGCGGGACGTCTCGTTCTCCGTGACCGCCCACGACACCGTCGACGGCGACGTCACGCCCGAGTGCACGCCCGACAGCCCCGGAACGTTCCCGCTGGGAACGACCCAGGTCACCTGTCGCGCGGCCGACAAGGCCGGAAACCGCGCCACGAAGACCTTCAACGTGACGATCAAAGGTTTGCCACCCGCCCTCGTCCTCGCGGACACGACTGCCGAGGCGACGGATCGGCTCGGCGCGCGCGTGACGTTCGATCCCGCGCCGAGCGCAAAGGACAGCGGCAACCACCCGCTGACGCCGGACTGCGTACCGGCCAGCGGCACCTGGTTCCCGATGGGCGACACGCCGGTCTCGTGCAGCGCCAGCGACGGCACGCTCGAATCGCGCGGCTCGTTCGTCGTTCACGTCGTCGATCACACGGCGCCGGCGATGGTCGTGCCTCCGTCGATCACGGTCGAGGCGACTGGAGCCGGCGGCACGTCCGTCGCGCTCGGCGTATCCGCGAGCGATATCGTCGACGGCGAATGCGCGCCGTCCAACGCCTGCCACGTCACCTGCCGGCGCGTGACCTCCGTCGGCGTTCCGGTGCTGATCACATCGCCCGCACAGTTCCCGATCGGCGCCAACAACGTCATCTGCGACGCGACGGACGCGGCGGGCAACACCACCTCCGCCACCTTCACGGTGACCGTCCATGATACGACGGCGCCCGTCCTGACGCTGCCGTCCTCGATCTCGACGCACACCGATGACACCGGCACGAACACCGCCGTCGTGACGTTCACGGCCACGGCGACCGACATCGTCGGAGGCGACATCCCCGTCGCCTGCACGCCCAAATCGGGAACACGCTTCCTTGCCGGCACGACGACGGTCGAGTGCAGCGCCCGCGACGCCTCCGGCAACACGGCGTCGGGGACGTTCAACGTCGTCGTCAACTCCTCGAACCGCGGCGTGGCGTGCACGTCCGACACGACCTGCGGCGTTGGCCTGCTCTGCATCGACGGCGTCTGCTGCGAGAGCGCCTGCGGCGGTGGCGTCACCTCGGATTGCCAGGCCTGCTCGGTCGCCGCCGGCGGAACCACCAATGGTACCTGCACGCCGGTCGTCGCCGGGCACGTCTGCCGCGGCAGTGCCGGGCAGTGCGACATCGCGGAGACGTGCGACGGCGCGTCCAACGATTGTCCGGCCGACGCCGTCGCCCCGTCCGGGACGATCTGCCGCAACAGCGCCGGCAACTGTGACCTCGCCGAGACGTGCTCCGGTTCGTCCGTGACCTGTCCGGTCGACGCGAAGGTCGCGCCAGGCACGATCTGCCGGCGGCCTGCGGGCGTGTGTGACGTCGCAGAAGCATGCAACGGCACGTCCAACGATTGCCCGCTCGACAGGTTCCAGCCCCCCGGCACGATCTGCCGCGCAGCCGCCGGCGCGTGCGATGTCGCCGAGACGTGCTCCGGCGCGTCCGCGGACTGTCCGGCTGACGCGCTGGCGCCCTCCGGCACGGTCTGCGCCGCCGGCGACGCCTGCCACACACCGGCGGCTTGCGACGGTGCGGTGGCGACCTGTCCCGCGCCAGTGCCGGTCCCGCACTGCGGAGACACCACACCGCCGGTCTTCACCAACGTCCCTGGAACGATCATCGCGTACGCGCCGTCCACGGCCGGCGTGATCGTGACGTACACGAAGCCGACCGCGACCGATGCCGTCGATGGAAATCGTCTGGTTGACTGCACGCCCGCCTCCGGCACGATCTTCCTGCCCGGACAGAAGACCGTCACCTGCACGGCGTCCGACACCAGCGGCAATACCGCCACGGCGACGTTCACCGTCTGGGTCGAGTACCAGACGCCGTCGGACGGTTCGTTCTACCTTCAGCCGATCAACCCGGATGGCAGCTCGATCTTCAAGCTGGGAAGCACCATCCCCGTGAAATTCAAGCTGCAGGGCGCGAGCGCGCCGATCACGAATCTGGTCGCCAAGCTCTTCGTGGCCAAGATGTCGAGCAGCGTGACCGGAACGTTCGTGGAGGCGACGTCGAACGGCTCGGGAGACGCGGGCAACACGTTCCGCTACGACGCGACCGCCAATCAGTACATCTTCAACCTATCGACGAAGAGCATGTCGGTCGGAACCTGGTCGCTGCGCGTCGACCTCGGCGATCTGGTCAGCCACACCATCAACGTGTCGCTCAGATGACGCCCGCACGTAAAGGTTGCGTCCTGGTGTTGCTCGCCGCGGCGTCGTGCTCCGGCGGTGGAGCGCTCGACGAGCCAGCGGAGACCGTCAAGTCCGCCATCCTGGAGCAGGCCCAGGAGATCTGCCTCGTCGGCGAGGTCCAGCTCCTGCGCTGCCCAGACGTGCCGATAGGGTCGCCCGTCAAGGTGGATCTCCTGGGTGGCGTAGACGCCACCGACCCGGGCGGCCTCACCTTCACCTTCCCGAACGTCACCGCAGCCGGTGTCTTGCACGCGGTCGACTTCGGAGCCACCACTCCATCCCCGTCCGCCTTCGTGCTGACCGCACCCGGGCTGACGCCGGCCCAAGCCCATTTCTGGACCGTGAGAACCGACGCCGAGCACGACAGTCCAGTCGAGGTCTGCGTGCACTACGACCCGACCTGGTTCAGTGGCCTGGTCCCGGAATCGAGCCTGCAGTTGCTGCACTCCTGCAGCACGAGCACGTCGCTCTGCAACATCCGGACGAGCCTCAACACGTCCCGAAACATCATTTGCGGCGAGGTCGATACTCTCGCCGCCGTCAGCGCCGACACCGGCGTGGCGTGCGACAGCGGGGACCAGTGCGCCACGGGTTTCTGCGTCGACGGCGTCTGCTGCGAGTCCGCTTGCGGCGGCGACAACGCGAACGATTGTCGGGCCTGTGCGATCGCGACCGGCGCGACGGACGACGGAACATGCTCGCTGCTGCCGCATTCGCACGTCTGCCGCCCGAGCGCCGGAATCTGCGATGCCGCGGAGTCGTGCACGGGCAATTCCGCTGCGTGCCCGGCGGACAAGTTCGCCGCCGCCACCAAGGTCTGTCGGCCCGCCGTCGACACCTGTGACGCTGACGAATTCTGCACCAGCTCTTCCGCGGACTGCCCGGCCGACGTCCTCAAGGACGCAGGGACCACGTGCTATACGCGCCAGAACCTGTGCGCGTCCGTCGAGGCCCAGCTGGTCTGCGACGGCAACTTCTCTTCGTGCCCGAGCCCGACGGCGTGGGGAGCCGACGCGTGCGTCTCGGCATCCTCCGGAACCACCGTGACGGTTGACCTCGCTGGCGGCTCGGACACTGACGGCGGTGTCACGCTGACGTTCTCCAATGCGGGCCAGGGCGACACCGCGCTCGTCGCAAGCGGCACCGGCTGTCCGCCCCCCACCGGGTTCCAGGTCCTCCGCACCGGTCAGATGCAATCCACCGGCGCCTACTGGAATGTCGACACGACGATGTCGTATTCGGGAAACATCCTGATCTGCCTCGGCTACGACCAGGGGTCGATGGCCGAGGGCGGCGCGCTCGAGAAGAGCCTGCGAATCGTGCATGGCACCTCCACAGCGTGCGACGGGACCGGCTGGACGACGCTGACGACCCAGTCGCTCGACATGGCAAACAACGTGATCTGCGCCTACACGCCCTCGCTGTCGCCGTTCGCGATCGTCGCGCCGATCTTCTTCTACGTGCCGGACGCAATCGTCGCCTACGCCCCGGGCACCGCAGGCGCGGCCGTCACCTATTCGCCGCCCGATGCGGACTACTTCGTCGGGGGCGAGCGCCCGGTCGCGTGCCTCCCCCCTCCGGGGTCGACGTTTCCGTCAGGGGAATCGACGGTCACCTGCACGACCTCCGATGCGGGCGGCGACGCCACCGCCGCATCGTTCACGGTCTGGGTCGAGTACCAGGCGCCGACGGACGGAACATTCTTCCAGCAGCCGATCAACCCGGACGGCAGCTCGATCTTCAAGCTGGGTAGCACCGTCCCCGTGAAGTTCAAGTTGACCGGTGGCAGCGCCGGGATCACGAACCTCGCCGCCCACCTGTCCATCGCCAAGGTGTCGAGCAGCGTCACCGGAACCTACGTCGAGGCCGCGTCGACGAGCGCAGCGAACACCGGCGATACGTTCCGCTACGACGCCACGACCAATCAGTACGTCTTCAACCTGTCGACCAAGGGGTTAACAGCAGGCACCTGGTCACTGCGCGCGGACCTCGGCGACCTGGTCGACCACGTCGTCCAGATCTCGCTCAGGTGACGCGCGCGCTGCGAAGGCAGCATCGGCACAAGTCGCGCCGGCACCGCTGAACGGATCGTTCGATTGCGCAGGCGCTGTTCTGGCGCGCGCCAACCATTTCGCGGCGCAGGCCGTGGCACAGCCGTTGCCACTACAGGAGCGTGGTCGATGCGAACTCCACCTGCTCGCGAAAGGACATTTTCATGAAGCGCTTCAAAATCGTTCTGCCTCTGTCCGGCGTTCTCTTGAGCCTCGGAGGCCTGACGGCGGCAGCAGCTGCCAATCAGGACGTCATGGACATCATCGAGCACCCGTTGAACGCGGTGGCCGCGTTACGCCACCTGGAAAATACGGGCGCGACGCTGGCGCGGGAGCACGATCGGTTGGTGCGGCTCATCGACGCTGGACCGCCGGCGGTCCCTCCCGACCCCTGCGCGGACCCGGGCGCCGTGTCGTGTCGGCAGGTGCACGCGGTCGAGGCCATCGACGCCGAGGGCGAGAGCTTCCTGGCGAGCGTGGCCGTCCTCGACAACGGCACCGACCGGGCCGCGCTCGAGCGGCGGCTCGCGTATTCGACCGCTACCCTCGCCTGGGCGAGCACGCGGATCGACGGCGTCGCAACCGACTTCACCATCGATCGACCGATCGGCGTGCCTCCGTCACAGGTCCCTCCCGATCCATGCGGGCCGTCGGTCGTCGCGAACGCCGAGCTCGCGACCAGCGCCGCCGAGTTGGCCGGCCGCAGCGCCGGCGCGATCGACACCTGCTCCGATCCGGCGTCTCTCGACCGACGACTGGGCCACGTCGTCGCAGGTCTCGACAGCGCCGCCGCGCGCCTGGACAGGCTCGCGGCGGTCGGATTCAATCCGCAGCCCGATCCGCCCGGAACCGACGTCGGGTTCAATCCGCAGCCGGACCCCCCGAGCCCGGAGTTGGCCAACCCGCCCGAGCCCGACCGAATCAACGCTCAGCTCGACGCGATCATCGCGCGGTCCGAGTATGTGGCGTCGACCGCGCGCGCCCTGAAATCGACGCGTGTGCACGTCTCGACGGACGGGGACGTCGTCCTCCACTGAGACCGTCACCAGGTGGCAGCCGGCCGGAGGAGCGGCCGGCCTGAGCCAATCCGTCGCTCAGGCGCCGCCGCACAGCACGTTCGTCCCGCCGCCCGTCGGCGTGGCGGCGCAGGCGCCGTTCGCGCAGTTGTCGGTCTGGCACTGCACGTTGTCGGTGCAGGCGGCGCCGAGGCCGAGTTGCGCCGCGCACGTCATCGACGCGTCCTCGCAGTAGGATCCGTCCTGGCATTCGATCGCCGCGCCGATACAGGCGGCGCCGGACGCCTTGCGCGCGGCGCACGTGCCGGTCCCTGGATCGCAATAATCGGCGACGACGCATTCGGTGTAGAGCGCGCACTGCCCGCCGTCGGCCGTCAGCGCGACGCACGCCGTACCGTCGCAGCGGAGGCCGTCGTCCGAATTGCACAGGTACCCCTGATTCGGGATGTCGCCGCCGCTCGTGCCTGCGTACTGCGTGGTGCCCGCGCGCACGCTGCCGACGCACGGCGTGCTCCCTGCGGTGCCGCGCGTCTGGGTCTGACACTGGCGGACCTGCATGTTGTTGACGAAGCCCGAGACACACCGGACGTCGCCCTGGCTGGACGGCGGGCAATCGGTGTCCTGGATGCACGCGGCGCCCGCGCCGCCGCCGAACGCTTCGGCGCACGCCGACGGCTGCACGATGTCGCCCGTGCAGAACCCGGGCTGGCCGGACTGCTGCTGCAACCCCGCCAGGCACGCCTTGCCGGCCGTGTCGTCGTACTTCATCTGCGGCGACGACGCGCTGGCGAACAGCGCGCGGCACGCCTTGCCGTCGGCCGGCAACCCGGCGGCGCTGCAGCACGGCTGATAGATGTCGCAGTACTGGCCGATGAACACCGCGCCCGGATCGGAGTCGGACTTGCAGCCCGGCGCCGATGCCGACAGGGCGATCATCACGGCGCACAAAAATGGCATCCCCCGCGCCATCCGCGGAGCATAAACCCGTCCAAGAAACGATCGAGCCCTCGCGCCGCTCCGAAGCGCGGCGTCGAATGCTTATCCGGAAATCGGGGAGGTCACTGTCGACCTCCGTAAACGAATCACGTCGCGATCGGCGACGTCACGGCGCCCACGGCGGCCGACGACACGGACGCTGCGTACTTCGCCATCACGCCCGTCTTGTAGCGGGGCGCTGGCGCCTTCCAGCCGGCGCGGCGGCCGTCCAGATCGGCGGCGACGTCGATCCGGCGCGCGTCGACGTCCAGCGTCACCTGATCGCCGTCCTTCACGAACGCGATGGGGCCGCCGACCTGCGCCTCGGGCGCGACGTGCCCGACCATGAAGCCGTGCGTGGCGCCCGAGAAACGCCCGTCGGTCAGCAGCACGACGCTGTCGTCCAGCTTCTGCCCGACCAGCGCGCCCGTCACCGCCAGCATCTCGCGCATGCCCGGGCCGCCCTTCGGCCCTTCGTAGCGGATGATGATGACGTCACCCGCCTTGATCTCGCGCCGCTGCACGGCCGCGAAGCACGCCTCCTCCGAATCGAACACGCGCGCGGGGCCGGTGTGCTTGCGCCGGCCGTGGCCCGCCAGCTTGACCACCGAACCGTCGGGCGCCAGCGTCCCACGCAAGATCGCGAAGCCGCCCGTCGGCGACAGCGGCTTGTCGAGCGGCCGCACCACCTCCTGCCCCGGCGTCTCTTTCCCCTCGGCCGCCTCGGCCAGGATGCCGCGGCCGCTGACGGTCAGGCTGTCCTTGAGCAGCCCGGCCTTGGCGAGCCGCGCCGCCACCAGACGGATGCCGCCCGCCTTCTCTAGGTCGGACGCCATGAAGCGACCGCCCGGCACCATGTCGCCCAGCGTCGGCGTCCTGGCGGCGATGGCATCGAAGTCGTCGATCGTCAGCGCCACGCCCGCGTCACGCGCGATCGCCAGCAGGTGCAGCACGGCGTTGGTCGACCCGGCCGTCGCCGCGACCGCCGTGATGGCGTTGTCGAACGCGGCGCGCGTCAGGACCTTGCTGGGCCGCAGGTCATCGGCGACCAGGCGCATGACGATCTCGCCGGCGCGCACGGCGGCCCCGCCCTTGCGCGGATCGACGGCGGGCACGTCGTTGAGGCCCATCGGGGACAGGCCGAGCATCTCGCCCGCCATCGACATCGTGTTGGCGGTGAACTGCCCCCCGCACGCGCCCGCGCCCGGACAGGCGACGTCTTCCAGCGCGCGCAGCTCGCTCTCGGTGATGCGGCCCGCCGCGCAGGCGCCGACCGCCTCGAACACGGACTGGATCGTGACGGGCTTGCCTTGGAAGGTGCCCGGCATGATCGTCCCGCCGTACAGCATCAGCCCCGGCAGGTCCAGGCGCGCCAGCGCCATCATCGTCCCGGGGATCGTCTTGTCGCAGCCCGACAGCGCGACGACGCCGTCGCACATCGCGCCGCGCACCGCCAGCTCGATCGAATCGGCGATCACCTCGCGCGACACCAGCGACGCGCGCATCCCTTCGGTCCCCATGCTGATGCCGTCGGAGACGACGACCGTGTTGAACTCGATCGGGGTACCGCCCGCCGCGCGGATGCCCTCCTTGACCTTGGCGCCGAGCTCGCGCAGGTGCAGGTTGCAGGGCGTCGCGTCGGTCCAGGTGTTCGCCACCGCGATCAGCGGCTTCTCCAGATCCGCGTCGTTCAGCCCGGTCGCCTTCAGCATCGCCCGCGCGGGCGCGCGGTTGATGCCCTTCTTAATTGCGTCGCTGTGCAAAGCCCCGCGCTTATACCACGCACGCGCCGACCGGGCCGGCAGGCCGGCTCAGTCGCCGCCGGCGTCGCTCGACCCGTCGGAGATCCCCGCATCGGACGTGGAGAAGTCGATATCGATCAAACTCGAACCGACCTCGTAGCCGGCGCAGCAGAAATCGCCGTTGTAGGTGGCCATCACGTCGCGTTCGACAACCACGCCCGACCGCGAAACGGCGGTCACGTGGCAGACGAGGGGAGGGCCGGACGAGCCGATGGAGCTCGACAGGTAGAGATCGACGATGCGGCAGCCGGCCGCGCCGCAGTCGGCCACGCCACCGCTGCAAGGCTCGGTCACCGTGACCGCCGCGGCCGGCTCGCTTCCCACGATGTCGACGCGGATGGTCTGAGCGAGATCACACGGGTGCGTGCACACCGGATCCGCCGGCGGGTCCAGCTGCCGCCCGCCGCAGCCCACCGCGAAGACGCAAGCTATGAATAGGGTCGGGCGCATCGACCGACGGGTCGATCTTACACGCTTCCGGCCCGAGGGGCGGCGTCAGGCCGCGGGGCGCGCGTCGGTCGCGTGCCCGCGCATGCCGTACCAGGCGATGTAGAGGTAGCAGGCCGCCGGCAAGATGAAGCTGATGTGCAGGCCGGCCGCGTCGGCGAACACACCCTGCAGCGCGGGGATGAACGCCCCGCCGACGATCGCCGCGCACAGGATCCCCGAGCCCTGCTCGGTGTGGCGGCCGAGGCCGTCGATCGCGAGCGTGAAGATGGTCGGGAACATGATCGAGTTCACGAAGCCGACGGCGATGATCGTGATGACCGCGGTCCAGCCGCTCGTCAGCGCGGACGTGACGGCCAGCAACGCGGCCACCACGGCGTGGGTCGCGAGCAGCCGGCCCGGCTTGAAGACCCGCAGCGTGCCGCTACCGATGAAGCGCCCCACCATCGCGCTGAGCCAATAGATGGGCATCAGGCGCGTCCCTTTGCTCTCCGCCCAGCCCAGCGTGTAAGGCTCCTTGAAGTAGTTGACCAGCAGCGAGCCGATCGCCACCTCGGCGCCGACGTACATGAAGATCGCCACCGCGCCCAGCACGAGGTGCTTGTAGCGCCACGCGCTCGCGCGGTCGGAGAGCGCACCGGCCGCAGCGGCGTCGGACGTGCTCGCGGTGTCGATCTTCGGCAGCTTCGATCGCCAGACGATCACCGACAGGAACGCGAGCGCGAGCGCCAGACCGACGTAGGGCATCTGGACGGCGTGGGCCTCCTGGGCCTGCTGCGCGGCAGGCGTCAGCTTCGCCAGCTCCGCCACGGACAGGCCCGCGATCACGAGGATGATGGGGCCGATGAACGTCGGGAACGCCCAGGTCGCCAGCGAGTTGAAGGCCTGCGTCAGCGTCAGGCGCGACGACGCGGTCTCGGGCTTGCCCAGGACGGCGACGAACGGGTTGGCCGCGACCTGAAGGATGACGATCCCGGTGGCGAGGACGAAGAACGCGAACAGGAAGACGCCGTACGACCGGACGGCCGCCGCCGGAAAGAACATCAAGCAGCCGACCGCCGCTCCCCCCAGGCCGACGATGATCCCTTTCTTGAATCCGATCGCCTTGACGAACCGACCCGCCGGGATCGACATCAGGCCGTACGCGCCGAAGAAGCAGAACTGGACCAACATCGCCTGGAAGTAGTTGAGCGAGAAGATCCCCTTCAGGTGCGGGATCAGCACGTCGTTGAGCGACGTCAGGCCGCCCCACATGAAGAAGAGCGTGGTCAGTACCGCGATGGCGCCGAAGTAGCTCGGGTGCGAGCCGGCCGAATCGATAGCAGCGCTGGGCGGGGCGTACGCGTTGGGGGACTCGACGCGGGACGGAATTCCAGCCATGTTCCTGCCTTCCTGACGCCTGCGTAGGCGAGTTCCCGACACTAAACTACATCGGCACCCGCGGTCAACCGCCCAGCGCGGGCCGGTCGTACAACACGGCGGAACGGCAGGGATTTATGCGAACGATGGACGCGGCGCGCCGGGCGGCGGGGGCGGTCCTTCGGGCAGCGTGATGTTCAATTCCAGGACCTCGCTGCCCCCCTGGCGATCCAGGTTCACGACCACGTTGGCGAGGTCGATCTGGACGTAACGCGCGATGACAGCGAGCAGCTCCTGCTGCAGCTGGGGCAAAAAGTCGGCCCCGCCGCGCGTGCTGGCGCGCTCGCGCGCGACGATGATCGACAGCCTGTCCTTGGCCAGCGACGCC
>Ga0066903_100000562_pt1 | contig 23826 bp, 19 predicted proteins | sample PanSoiMetaGPlot1_FD_67491 | JGI IMG/M metagenome (GOLD analysis project Ga0066903, IMG submission 67491) | Tropical forest soil microbial communities from Panama analyzed to predict greenhouse gas emissions - Panama Soil - Plot 1 (version 2) | ecosystem: Environmental > Terrestrial > Soil >... | reverse complement strand
GCGGATCCGACCGTGGGCTGCGTGAGCAGTGTCGATCGCTTCATCGATGCCGACGGACGGGTGAGCGGCGAGGGTGCGTACGTGAAGTACGAAATGCTCCTCCGCGCGCTCGAAACGCGAGTCAACAGCCTGGTCGGACTGAGTGGGTCGTTCTTCGCCGCGCGCCGCGAGGTGTGCCAGCGCTGGTCGGCGGAACGCCAGAGCGATTTCAACACGCTGTTGAGCGCCGTCGAGATGGGCTGGCGCGGCGTGCTCGACGTCCAGAGCGCCGGCTATTACCGCAGCATCGCCGACGATCGCCGGGAGTTTCAACGGAAGATCAGAACGGTCGTGCGCGGCATCTCCGTGCTCGCGGCCAATCGGCGCATGCTCAACCCGCTGCGCTACGGACTGCTGGCGTGGCAGCTCGCGAGCCACAAGTTGTGCCGCTGGCTGGTGCCGTTCGCGATGATCGCCGCGCTCGTCAGCAACGCCGCGCTGGTCGCGCGGTCGCCGCTCTACCTGGCGATGTTCCTCGTTCAATCCGCGTTCTACGCCGCGGCCCTGTTAGGAATATCAGGAATATCGGGAATATCGAGATTATCGGGCTTGTCGGGAATGTCGCGGCTGGCCGCCGATCGTCCCGCGCTCAGGATTCCGGCGTTCCTGCTCGTCGCGAACCTCGGCGTCCTGGTGGCGTGGATCCGGGTCGCCCGCGGCGATCGCATCGTCTTCTGGAGTCCATCCGAACGCCTCAGCACGCCGCGCTAACCCCCAGGCCATCTTCCGAGGACTCGATCCATGATCACCAACGCTCTCAGCGTCGATGTCGAGGAGTACTACCACGCGGCCATCTTCCGTGACGGCACGCGCCTGCTCAGCGGGAAGACGTTCGAGAGCCGCGTCGAACGGAGCGTGGATCGGCTGCTCGCGCTGCTCAACGAGCACTTTGCCCGGGCGACGTTCTTCGTCCTTGGCGAGATCGCAGCGCACCATCCCGCCGTGGTGCGCACGATTGCCGCCGCCGGGCACGAGGTCGCGTGTCACGGCAACGCGCACGAAGACGTCTATCGGCAGAGTCCCTGCGAATTCCGCGCCGACATCCGCCAGGCCAAGTTGCGAATCGAGGACACGGTCGGCGACGCGGTGACCGGCTACCGGGCGCCGAATTTCTCGATCGGCCGCGCCGAGAGCTGGGCCTACAAGATTCTGCTCGAGGAGGGATTCCGCTACGACTCGAGCATGTATCCGATCCGTCACGATCGATACGGGCAGCCCGGGGCCCCGCGCGTCCCCTATGAGGTTTATCGGGACGGATCGTCGAGCCTGATGGAATTCCCCATCGGGACCGTCCGTTTTCTCGGCGTGAATCTTCCGGTCGGCGGCGGCGGCTACTTCCGGCTGTCGCCGTTCGCGCTGACGCGATTCGGGATCCAGGACGTCAACATCCGCGAACGGCGCCCGGTGATGTTCTACATCCATCCGTGGGAGCTGGATCCGGGCCAGCCGCGGCCGCCGATGTCGTGGCGTCATCGCTTCCGTCATTACGTCGGCGTGAAGAAGCAGGTTGCGAAGCTCGATTGCCTGCTCGCGCACTTCTGTTTCGGCACCGCGCGTCACGTTCTCGACGTCTGGGCACGACCGTCGCCGGTCATCGCGCCGGCGCACGCCGTGCTCCACGCCGGTCGGTCCGGTGTTCCAGCATGACGATCGCCGCCGCCAGCGCCGTCCGGGTGAGTCGTGTGCCGCCGGCGGCCGCACGCGACGCATGGCAGCGCCTGGCCGGCACGACGAGCCAGTCGCACCTGGCGCATGCTCCGGAGTGGGCCAGGGTCATCCCTCAGGGCTACGGCCACGATCCGCTCTATCTCGACGCCGAAGACGGAGCGGGAGGGTTCGGATTTCTTCCGGCGATCATCGTGAGAAGGCCATTGGTCGGCACCATCGTGACGTCGATGCCGTTTCTCGATGGCGGCGGTCCGTGCGCCGGCTCGGCGGCGCTCGCCGCCCGCCTCGCCACGCAACTCGTCGCCGAAGCGCGCCACGAGGGCGCCACCGTCGTCGAGCTCCGCTGCGCGCATCGGCTGGAGATTGCCTGGCAGCCGGCGGAGCACAAAGTCAACATGGTGCTGCCGCTGCCGAACGACGCCGAGACGCTGTGGCGGCGGCTCGATCGCAGCGTGCGCAACCAGGTGCGGAAAGCCGAGCGCGCCGGTCTCTCGGTCGAGTCTGGCGGCGCCGAGCGGCTCGACGAGTTCTACCGCTTCTTCGCGGCGCGCATGCACGACCTCGGCTCGCCCGTGCACGGTCGAGAATTCTTCGCCGCCACGCTCGACGCGTTCGGGAACCGGGCCCGCGTCGCGATCGTGCTGAAAGGGCAGACGCCGATCGGCGGTCTGATTGCGCTCGCCTGCAAAGACACGCTCACCGTGCCGTGGGCGTCGTGCGCGAAAGAGTATTTCTCGCTCTGTCCCAATATGCTCCTCTACTGGGAGACGATTCGCGCCGCGTGCCGTGAGCGCTTCGAGCGGTTCGACTTCGGTCGCTCGACCCGAGGATCGGGAACCTACGCCTTCAAACGGCAGTGGGGCGCGCTCGAGAGTCCGTTGTTCTGGTACACGATTCCGATCGGACGGCGTGAAAGTCGCGCGGCGGACACGCGCGGCCGTACCGCCGATCGTCTCGCCGGGTTGTGGCGCCATCTGCCACGGTCGTTGACGCGGCGGGTCGGCCCTCACGTTCGAAAGTACCTGGTGCAGTGATGCGACGCGTGGCATTCATCGGCGCCGGCCACATGGCAGGTCACCATCTGAGCGCGCTGGCCCGGTTGACGACTAAGTCCGTGGTGGTCGGCGTGCACGATCGGATGACGGCGCGCCGGGACGAATTCGCGGCGCGCGCGGCCTGCCCGGCGTTTCCATCGGTCGAGGCGTTACTCGATGACGCCCGGCCCGACATCGTTCACGTCTGCACACCGCCGGGCGCGCATTTCGACGCCGCTCGTGCCGCACTCGAAGCCGGCGCGCACGTCTACGTGGAGAAGCCGTTCGCGTTGACGGTCGGCGATGCGCGGACGCTCCTCGACCTGGCTCGGGTGCAGGGACGGCTGGTGTGCGCCGGCCACCAGCTCCTTCGCGATCGCGCGTTCGGACGGCTGCTGGCCCGTGCCGTCGAACTCGGATCGCCGGTGCAGGTCGACAGTCATTTCGCGTTCTGCCCGGCCGGGCCATCGCTGCAGCGCATCGGGGCGACGCGCCAAGCACGGCTGCTGATCGACATCCTGCCGCATCCGCTCTACACGCTGGTGTCGGTGCTGGAGCGGCTGACGGGCGGAGAAATCGATCTCGCCTGGGTTCATGCCGACCCAATGGATCTCCAGGCCGTTCTCCGCGCCGGCGATGTGACGGGACGCCTGTCGGTCAGCCTGCGGGCGCGCCCGGTCGCGTCGACGCTCACGCTGACCGGCACGCGTGGAGCGCTCACCTGTGATTTCGTCCGCTCCATCGTCGTCGGCGCGGAGAATTCCGGGACGGAAGCGATCGAGAAAGTATTGAACCCGATGGTCGAAGGAGCTCAACTCCTTTCGCGGACGGCCGTGAGCGTGGCCAATCGCGTGTGCTCGAGCGGCAGCTATCCAGGGCTGGTGCAATTGGTCGGCGCGTTCTATCGCGCGTCCGAAACCGGTGGCCTCTCGCCCGTCTCGAGCGCACACCTGCTCCGCGTGACCGGCCTTTTCGAAGAACTCGTCGCGCGCGTGGAAACCGCGGCGCGACGCCCGCGATCCGCACGGCCCCCTGGAGTCGCCGGAGTCGAAATCGGCGGCGTCCGACCGGCGGAGGATACGCGCCTCGTGGTCGTGACCGGTGCGCGCGGATTCCTCGGCGCCGAGATCGCGCGGGCGCTCTCGCACGTGCGCGGCGTCGGCCGCGGCGATCCGCCGGACGATCCGCATCTGCACGGATGGGTCACCGCCGATCTCAGCGACGGCCTGTCGCCGGACGCCGTCGCCGGCGCCGATGTGGTCGTGCATGCGGCGGCCGAGACATCCGGAGGCTACGGCGAGCATCAACGCAACACCATCGACGCCACGCGCAACCTGCTGCAGGCGATGCACGCCGCTCGCGTCCATCGGCTCGTCCTGGTGAGCAGCCTCTCCGTGATCAGACCGCCTCGCGCTGTCTGGGAATGTCAAGACGAGGCCACGCCGCGCCCGCGACAGGCGCGGCCGCTGGGTCCGTACACCTGGGGAAAGTGCCTGCAGGAGGAAATCGCGGAGCGCGAAGCGGCGGCGCTCGGGATTGCCATTCGCATCGTCCGGCCCGGCGCGCTGATGGACTGGAGCGAGCCGACGCTGCCCGGCGTGATGGGACGTCGCTTGTTCGGACGCTGGCACCTGGGCTTCGGCCGGCCGAGTCTGCCGATCGCGGTCTGCGACGTCGCGCGATGCGCGGAAGCGATTGCCTGGTGCGCGGCGAATTTCGAGACGGCGCCTCGCGTTGTCAACCTGCTCGATCCGGCCATCGCGACGCGGCGCGATTTCATGGCGCGCCTGCGCGCCGAGGGCTGGAGCGGTCGGATGGTGTGGGTTCCGATCAGCGTCCTCGCGCTCGGCCTGAAGACCGCGCGCGCCGCCATCTCGCTTGGCCACGGCCGCTGGCCGGAGCCGCTTGCGGTGTGGTCGATCCTCAGGCCGCGGCGCTACGACACACGGATCGCAGCTCGGATGCTCGAGGCCGCCGACGCGAGCGCCCGCAGTGTTCGCGTGACCAGATTGGCGTCATAGCGATGATGGGCCTCCATTTCGATTGGCGCTACGGTCTCCTCACGGCGGCGTTGCTGGCGGGGATTTACATGATGTCCTCGATCCCCGACCTCAGCACGACGCAAAGCCCTCCGCTGGTGCTGCTCGCGCAGAATCTCGCGCACATCCCGGTGTTCGCCGCGCTCGCTTTCTGCTGGCTGCGGGCGCTGTCGAACCGGCTGGAGATCCCGGCGGCGGCATACGGGGCCGCGGCGTTGGCAGCCGCCGTTTACGCGGTCACGGACGAGTGGCATCAAGCCTCGGTGCCGGGCCGGAATTCGTCGGTCGGCGACCTGTGCCTGGACGCCGTCGGCATCGCCGCAACGCTCGTCGTCGTTCGCCTCATGCAGCTGCGCGCCGACGCCGCTCGACGATCGCGGCCGGCAACGTCATGAATTGGAGCAACCTCAAGGCACTCGTAACCGACGGCGACGAGCGCCCGGCGCTTGCGATCACCCGCTCGCTGGGCCAGCGCGGCGCCTCGGTCCTGGTCGGCGCGGAACGCCCGGACAGTCTCGCGTCGTCGTCCAGGTACTGCGATCGCCACGTCACTTATCCGTCGCCGTACCGCTCGCCCGACGCGTTCGATCGGTTCGTGCAGGAGTTGGTCGAGCGGGAACGCCTGGACCTTGTGGTGCCGGTTTCCGACGTGACGACGCATCTGGTGGCGCGACGTCAGGATGCGCTTCGCCGCCACACCGCCGTGGCCGCTCCGCCGTTCCACGCCTTCGAGGCGGCGTCGAACAAGTGGAGCCTTCTGCAGCAGGCCGCGAAATGCGGCATCCCGATTCCGCGCACGCATTTCATCGATGGTTTCGCCGGACTGCAGGCGCAGCTCCCCCGGATCGACTATCCCGCGGTGATCAAACCCGCGCGGTCCAGGATGCGCAGCGACGCGGGTTGGCTGGCCGGCTCGGTCCATTATGCGTACGACGAACCCGGCCTCCTGCGTCTCTACCGCACGACTGGGTATTTGACCTCGCATCCGTCACTGATTCAGGAGTGCATTGTCGGTTCCGGAATCGGTGTCTTCGTCCTGTGCGATCACGGCAGGCTGGTCACCGCGTTCGCGCACCGGCGCCTGAGAGAAAAGCCGCCGTCGGGCGGCGCCAGTGTGCTGTGCGAGAGCGTCGCCGTCGACCCCGAGCTGTGCCGGCAGGCGATGCGACTGCTCGGCCCGCTCGGGTGGCACGGCGTCGCGATGATGGAGTTCAAGCAGGACCGCCGCAGCGGCCGACCGGTGCTGATGGAGGTCAACGGACGGTTCTGGGGATCGCTTCAACTGGCATGCGATGCCGGCGTGGACTTTCCGTTCCTGAACGGTCAGCTGGCTCTGGGCCATCCCCCCGACGTCCCGCCTATATATAAGGTAGGGCTGAAAAGCCGCTGGCTGCTTGGAGACCTCGATCATCTCCTGATCCGTCTGCTGCACGGCGATCGCGACCTGCCTGATACGGCGCCGTCGAGGCTGCAGACGCTGTGCGGCTTCCTCGACTTTTTCGCGCCCGCGGTGCGCTACGACGTGTGGCGCCGCGACGACCCGCGTCCCGCGCTTCATGAGCTTCGCCAGTACGTGAAATCCGTCGCCATGTCCCTGGCAGATGCCATCTGCCGCGTCCGCCTCCGCGGCCTTCCGGCATCGGCCACCCCCCGCGAGCAGCAAGCCTCTTGACCATGACCTCCGCCGCGATCGGTCCGCTCGATCTGTGCCGCGCTCTTGCGCAAAGAGTGATCGACCGCGGTGCGCGTGCCGTCTGCCTTGCGGCCGAACGGCGGCGGATGAACCGGATCCGCCGTCATCCCGCCGCGCTCCGCCGCGCCCTCCGCTCCGCCGAGCGTCTGCTGGTGATGTGTCACGGCAACATCATCCGCAGCCCGTTCGCGACGCAGCTGATCAGCCAGGCGCTGGCCGGCCGGTCGCCGGTCACGGTCATGTCCGCGGGACTGGGCGCGCGGAGTGGAACTCCTGCGCATCCCGCGGCGCTTCGTGCGGCCGACGCGCGCTCGGTCGATTTGAGCGGCCATCACGCGTCTGCGGTCGCGGCGGAACTGGTGGCCGCGAGCGACGTGATCTTCGTCATGGACCTCCCGCAGATCGCGGCGATGCGCGAGCGCTTCCCGGAGGCCTCCGGCAAGACTTTTCTCCTGACCTGTCTCGCACCAGAGCTCCCGCTGGAGGTCGTCGACCCGTTCGACCGCGACGAGGCCGCCTACCACGTCTGCTACGAGCACATCGCACGAGCGGTGCGGCCGATCATCCGCACGCTCGTCGCCACGCCTGCAGTCCAGTCACCCGCGTGATGAAACATCTGTTGGGCCACACGCTGTTCGCGTCGCATCTCGGCGCCGTGCTGCTGCGACGAGCTGCGGTCGTGGTGGCGTTTCATCGCGTCGCCGACGCACCCGAGTCCGACACGCTCAGCGTCGACGTCCGGATGTTCGAGCGCTACTGCCGGTTCTTCCGGCGTCACTTTCGCGTGGTGCCGATGGGCGACGTCGTGGATCGATTCGAACGCGGCGTGGCGCCAAATCGAGAGCTGGCGATCACCTTCGACGACGGCTACCTCGACAACTATGAGCAGGCTCGGCCGGTACTCGAAAGATTGTCGCTGCCGGCCACCTTCTTCATCGTCACGCAGTGGATCGGCACGGACGTGTGGCCGTGGTGGGACGAAGAGCGCGGCGTGCGTCATGCCTGGATGCGGTGGGACCACATTCGGTCGCTCCAACGCGCCGGCTTCGAGGTCGGTGCGCATACGCAAACCCACGTCGATCTCGGCCAGGTCGACGCGGCCGAGGCGCGCGAGGAGATTCTCGGCGCGCGTCTCACGCTCGAGCGGCAGATCGCCGCACGCGTCGACTTGTTTGCCTACCCGTACGGCGGCCGCCACAACATCACCAACGCGAACCGGGCAGCGGTGAAGGCAGCCGGGTTCCGCTGCTGCTGCTCGAACTTCGGCGGCGTCAACTTTCCTGATACCGATCCGTTCGACCTGCTGCGAATTCCCATTTCTCCCTGGTACGCGTCGCCGCACGAGTTCGGCTTCGACGTCGCGCTGGGCAGGAGCGTCCTGGCCGACAGCGGCGGTCCCCGTCCCGAGCGCGGCCAATCGCCGGTCGAATGATGTTGCGGAACATCGGCAGCAACTGGGCGCTGATTCTGATGACGATCGGGGCCACCTATCTCATCACGCCGTTCACGATCGGCGCGCTGGGCCAGGAGGGATACGGCACCTGGACCTTGATCACGTCGATGACCGGCTACATCAGTCTGATGGCGCTGGGCGTGCCGATGGCGTGCGTGCGCTACCTCGCGCAGGACATTGCCGAAGGTGACTCGGCCCGGGTGAACAAGACGATCGGCAGTTGCGCCGGTCTGTATCTCTCGATTGGCACCGTGGCGATGTTGATCGGCGCGGTGCTGATGGCGTTGTTCAGTGCCTACGACATCCCCAAGACGTTCGAGACCGACGCGATTCTCGCGTTCGGTCTGATGGTGCTGAACGTCTCGGCCGGCTTCATCGGCTTTCTTCCCGAGGGAATCCTGTTCGCGCACCATGATTTCGTGCGGCGCAATCTGGTGCGGATGGCCGGAGTCCTGCTCCGGTTGGGCCTCACCATCGGCCTGCTGAAGCTCCACGCCTCGCTCGTCATACTGGCCTCCGTCCAGGTGGCCTGTCTGGCCTTCGATTTTTCCGTCACCTGGTTCCTGATCCGCCATTACTACCCGGCGGTTCGGATCAGCCTCGCCGATTTCGACCTGGCCATGGTCCGCCGGATCTTTTCCTTCAGCGTCTACGTGCTGCTGCTGACCGCGGGCGCACGTCTCAGCTTCGAGACCGACGCGCTGGTGATCGGTGCGCTCATGGGCGTGGGCGCGATTCCGTTCTACGTGGTCGCCAACAGCCTCATCGTCTACGTGATGGACTTCGTGATCGCGATCGCCGCGGTGGTCAATCCGATGACGACGACGCTGAACACCGGCGGGCGGTCGGATGAGCTCAGGGAGATGTTTCTGAAGTGGTCGAAGGTCGCATTGTCACTGACGTTGATGGTCGGCCTCTTCCTCATCGTCTTCGGCCCGACGTTCATCGGCTGGTGGATCGCTCCGTCCTACGAGCATCCCTCGGGTCAGGTGCTGCAGATCCTGATGGTCTCGAGCTTCGTGTTTCTGCCGATCAGAGGCGTCGCGGTGCCGCTGCTGATGGGACTGGGCCAGCCGAAGACGCCGGCGCTCGCCTCAGTCGCTGCCGGGCTGCTGAACCTCGCGCTGAGCGTGTTGTTGATTCGCCCGTTCGGCCTGGTCGGCGTCGCCGTCGGCACCGCGATTCCGAACGTGCTGTTCGCCGCGTGGGTCATGGTCGTCGCCTGCCGCGCGCTCGACCTGACCGTGGCCGACTACGTGAACTACGTGGTTCCCCGCGCGGCGCTGGGAGCGGTGCCGACGGTGGTGTTGCTGCTGTCGCTCAAGCTCGGCCTCCACATCGAGACGCTTGCCGGCCTCGTCGGCGCCGGGAGCGTCATGATGTTGTGCTTCGGTATCACCTGGATCTTCTTCGTCTACCGGCAGGATCCGTATGTCGACCTGCGGCCGCATCTGGAGCGTTTGCGCGTATGGAACAAGGCGTGATCGCCGCGGAGGATGTTCGATGACCGGCGCGGGATGGGTTTCCGCCCTGGCCGTCGTGCCACTGGCCTACGCGGCCACCGAGCTCGCGGCGCGATGGTGGATTCGTCGTCGCCATCACTACTACGTCCTTCCGCCGGGCCTGCGCCTCCGCCTGCACATCGATCGACAGGCACTGCCGGAACTGGAGCGTGAGACAAGGTTCGATGTCAACAGCGACGGCGAGCGTGGCAACGATGTACCGCGCTCGACCGAGGGACTCTATCGAGTGCTCGTCGGCGGCGGGAGTCAGGTCGAAGGATTTTTTCTCGACCAGGATACGACGTGGCCCGGCGCCCTGCAGCGCCTGCTCGGCGGGCGCGAGCAGTGTCGCCGGCTCGGAGCGTCGAAGGTCCATGTCGGCAGTGTGGCGCGCTCGGGCATTGGCACCGAGGCGCTCGACATCATGTTCGATCGTGTCCTGCCTCGATATCCCCGCCTGCAGTTGATCGTCGTTCTCATTGGTGCGACCGACGTGCTGCGCTGGCTGGAAGACGGGGCGCCGAGCTCGCCCGCTCGCGCGCGGGCCGAAGACATCTTCAGATGCCATCCTGACGGACCGTTCGGCTGGATGCCTGCCGCGCTGGCCACGACGGAGTTGCTGCGACGTGCGCGGCGGCGCTGGCTTCGGCCGATCCAGGTCCATGAGCGCGCCGGGAAGTGGATCGGACAGGCTCGTTCGATGCGAGCGCGCGCGAAGACCGTTCGAACGACCCTGCCCGACCCGACGCCGATGCTCGAGCACTTCGAGTTCTACTTCCGGAGAGTGCTCCTCAAGGCCAGCGCTCACGCCGATCGCGTGCTGGTGGTCCGGCAGCCCTGGTTCGACAAGGAGTTCTCGCCCGAGGAGGCCGCGCACATGTGGCATGGCGCCGCCGGCCAGGTGTGGCGAGAGGAAGTGGCGACCTTCTATTCGTTCGACGTCGTCTCCAGGCTGATGGCGCTGGTGGACGCAAGAGCGGCGAGCATGGCCAGGGCGCACGGCGTCGAGCAGCTCGATCTGATGCCGCTGCTCGATCGCAGCCTCGCGACGTACTACGACGGCTTCCATCTCACGCCGACCGGCGCGAAGGCCGTCGCCGGTGCCGTCGCGGCGGCCATTCTTCATCAGCGGCAACGGTCGGCGTGCACGCGAACGGCGCCTGAAGACGAGTTGCCGGCAGCGTAGGAGGTTTTTTGACAACGAGGAGACGCGTACCGGGCGCACTGACATTCGCATCAGCGGCGATCGTCGCGATCGTCACTGCGCAGGCACTGGAAGGCATGCGCGACGCAGCGCCTGGAGGCGGCACGGCATGTGCCGCCATCGCCCTGGACCGGACCGCGATGTACGTCGGAGCGGTCGAGGCCAACTGGATCATCCATGTGACCGCGCCGGACCCGACGTGCACCTGGGCGGCGACGTCGGACTCCGCCTGGCTGATCGTCAAAAGTACCAATCCAGACCCACCCGCCGGCACCGGCTATGTGAAAGTGCGGGCGATCACGAACACCAGTCCCCATCGCGTTGGCCATTTCGTGATTGGTGGAATCGTGTTCACCGTGACGCAGCAGGGGGGCGTCAAGTGGCCGAACGAGCCGCCGGGAATGACGGTCCTCAGCGACTGGGGATTCGATCAGGCGCCGCCGACGGCCGACGACTTGCCCATCCCCGGCAGCCCGGGCTGGCACGTCTTCAATCAATTGCCGCCTGGTTCGGCACGGGGCTGGGCGCAGCTTGCCGCCGATCCCACCGCACCGTACTCGCCATCGAACGTCTACGACTTCGTATTTCCTCTCGGCATGGTCGAGGGCACGGCACCGTCGACCATCTACCACGACAACTTCAGCGCGGACGAGGTCTACCTCGGGTTCTGGTGGAAGCCCTCGTCTCCCTTCGATCTCGGCCCCAACGGCAACAAGATCGCGTTCCTGTTCAACGGCGGCGGCGCGTCCGGCCAGCAGTTCATGATGCTGCGCCCGGACGGGCTGCTGCACGTCTTTCCGGACTATCCCAACGATTTCAGGTGGCGCGTTCCCAATGTCAACGCCACGTTCGTGGCGCTCGGCGTGTGGCACCGGATTGAGTGGTACTGCCAGTTATCGACGGGCACGCTCGAGTGGTGGCTCGACGGCGTGCTGCAGGGCAGCTACAGGGACGTCACGCACCCACACCCGTTCGATCTCGTGGAGTTCAGTCCGACCTGGGGTGGGAACATCGGCGCGCTGAAGCTCCAGACCGACCATTTCTGGTTCGATCACGTGCACGTAAGCGTCCGTTGAGTCATGAACACGACACCGATTCGCGTCTGCCACGTCATGACCGCCGATTTGTGGGCCGGCGCCGAAGTCCAGGTGGCCACGCTCGCGTCGTATCTGGTGGCGCGTCCGGATGTGCAGGTGAGCGCCGTGCTCTTCAACGAGGGATGGCTGGCCTGCGAGCTTCGCTCGCTCGGCATCACGGTCGCCGTCGTTGACGAGCATCAGCACACATCGATCGAAATCGTCCGCTTCCTGACGCGGTTCTTTCGACGCCACCGGATCGAGCTCGTGCACACGCACCGCTACAAGGACAACATCCTGGGCAGCATCGCGGCGGCGCTCGCCGGGGTCCCGCACGTCATCCGGACGGTCCACGGCCGCAGCGAGCCGCTGCAAGGCTGGCACTGGCTGAGGTATCTGGTCTATCAGTCGATGGATCTCGTCGCGCTGTGGGCACGTGCGGATTGCGTCGTGGCGGTCTCGAGAAGCATGGTCGACACGCTCAAATCCTCGGGATGCAAGGCCGGCACCGTGACCTTCGTGCACAACGGCATCGATCTCGGCAAAGTACACACGACGCGATCGGTCGCGCCGACCAGGGACGCCCTCGGCCTCAACGGGCACATCGTCTTCGGCACCGCCGGCAGACTGTCACCCGTAAAAGGGCACGAGTACCTCGTTCGCGCGGCGTCGCGCATCGTTCAGCACGAACCGCGGGCCCGGTTCCTGTTCGTCGGCAGCGGTCCGCTCGAGTCGCGACTGCGCGCCCTCGCTCGCGAGCTCTCCGTGGACCATGCCTGCGTCTTCGTCGATCCCGCGATCGATCGTCGCGCCAGCGTCTACGACCTGATGGCGGCCATGGACGTCTTCGTCCTCCCGTCGCTTCACGAAGGTATCCCGATGGCGCTGCTCGAAGCGCTGGCGCTCGAGCGGCCGGTGGTCGCGGCGGCGGTTGGCGGGATTCCAGAGATCGTCACGCACGGGACGAATGGGCTGCTCGTCGAGCCGAGCAACGATCGGGCGCTCGCCGACGCGTGCCTGGATCTGATGCGCGATCGCAACCGGGCGCGGGTCCTCGGCCGGCGTGGGCGGCGGACGGTCGAGCGCGAGTTCTCGCACGACAAGAACGGGGCGGCGATGCTGCGGTTGTATCGCACGGTGGCACGCCCGCTCGTCCAGGACCACGCTGGAGCGGAGTCCAGGTCTGATTCGTCGCGGCCTGCGGATTTGCCGGCGTCCTGATGAGTCCCGAGATGATCGTTCCATCCCTGCAGGAGGCAAATGTCCGCGGCGATGGATCGGCGGCGGCGCCGGCTGTCGTTCCGATCGCACGACCGTCCGGCGCGAATCCCTCGCGCCGACAGGCTGCGCCGGCCGGCGCCGCTCTCGACGGCGCGACGCTGAAATGGGACGCGCTGCTCGTCTGCGTCGCCGGGTACATCCTGACGGCTGTCGGGCGCATTCATCAGCTGTTCGGCGCGCTCGAAGCGATCCATGCGGCGGCGATCGCGGGACTGCTCGCTGTCGTGCTCTGGCTGATCGACCGGCGGCACGAGCGGAAGTCAAGAGTTTTGCGCGGCGCGACGATTCCGCTGGCCGGGCTGCTGCTGTTCTGGATGATCCTGTCAGTACCCGGCGCGCTGGTGGTCGGCAACAGCTTCGACCTCGTTTTCAACAACTTCATCAAGACCGCGTTGATGTCGGTCATCGTGGCGGCGAGCGTTCGGACGGTTCGCGACGTCGAACGCCTGGCGCTGGTGTATCTGGCCGGGGCGGTGGTCTACACGGTGGTGGTGCTGACGCGGTTCGACGTCGGAGCTGGCGAGGCGTGGCGGCTGGGCCATCTCTACTATTACGACGCGAACGACTTTGCGACCTACACCGTCACCGCGGTCCCGATCGGCATCTACTTCCTGCATGGCGGACGGCGGACGAGCGTTCGGCTCTTCGCGGCCGCTGGTCTCGTGCTGCTGACGCTCGGTTTCGTCTGGTCGGGATCGCGCGGCGGATTCATCGCGCTCGCCGCGGTAGCCGTCTTCGTGGTCGTCCGCTTCTCGGCGATCCCTCTCAAATGGCGGCTGCTCGCGACGGCGCTCGTCACCGTCGTCCTGCTCGCCACGGCGAGCGATCAGTACTGGGAACAGATGGGGACGATCGCGTCGGACGCCGATTACAACCACACCGACGAATCGGGCCGCCTCCACATCTGGCGCCGCGGCATCGGCTACATGGTGGACAACCCGGTGTTCGGTGTCGGGCCGGGTAACTTCCAGGCCGCCGAAGGCACGCTGTCGCCGCTCGCGGAGCGCCAGCAGTACGGCGTCGGTGTGCGCTGGAACGCCCCGCACAACAGCTTCGTCCAGATCGGCGCGGAGCTCGGGTTTCCAGGCCTCGCGCTGTACATCGCGGTCATCGTCAGCGCGTTCGTCGCGTTGCGCGGCGCCGGCGATCTCTCGCCGGCGCTGACCGCCTCGCTGCTCGGTTTCGTCGTCGGATCGTTTTTCCTGTCGCTCGCGTACTCGGAAATGCTCTACACGCTGATCGCGCTGGCTGTCGGACTGCGAAAAGTCAGCGCGCTTCGGGCTCAGCCCGCCTGAATGCCCATGCTTCGCATCGCTCAGCTGATCGAGTCCGACGGCCCCGGCGGCGCCGAACGTGTCGTCATCGATCTGGCCACAGGATTTCAGGCGGCCGGCAGTCAGAGCGTTGTCTTCCTGCCGGCGGATGGCGAAGGGTGGCTGGCGCGGCAGCTGACAGGGTCGGGCGTCGCCATCGAGTACTTCCACCTCGATCGACCCGTTTCGCCGGCGTGTGCGCGATCGTTGGCGGCGGCGTTCCGCCGTCATCGGGTCGCCATCGCACACAGCCATGAGTTCTCGATGGCCGTATACGGCGCATTGGCCTCATGGCTTGCCGGCGTCCAGCACGTCATCACGATGCACGGCAGCCGGTACTATGCCGGGCGGCTCCAGCGCCGCGCCGCGCTGCGAGCCGCGGTCGGGCTGAGCGGCGCCACCGTCGCCGTGTCGAACCGGCTGGCGGCGCAGATGAGCCGCGATCTGCTCGTCGCGCGCTCCCACGTCGAGATGATCTCGAACGGCGTCCGGCATACGCCGGCCGACGGCTCGTCGATCCGCGACGAATTGCGGCTCGGCGCCGGCCACCGACTGCTGGTGTCAGTCGGCAACCTCTATCCGGTGAAAGGCCACGCGCACTTGATCGACGCGCTGGCGCTCCTCGCCGATCGGCATCCGAACCTGCACCTCGCGATCTGCGGGCGCGGCGATCTCGAAGGCGCGCTCCTCGCGCGCGCCCGCGACCATCGCCTCGGCAACGTGCACCTGCTCGGGTTGCGCTCCGACGTGGGCGCGGTGCTCGCGGCCGCCGATCTGTTCGTGCTGCCATCGTTGTCCGAGGGACTGCCGCTGGCACTGCTCGAAGCGATGTTCACAGGTTGCCCGATCGTCGCGAGCGATGTCGGCGAAGTCGCGACCTCGCTCGGCCGCGGTGAGGCCGGTGTGCTCGTCCCGCCCGGCGATCCGGCGGCGCTCGCCGCGGCGCTCGACGTGCTGTTGAGCGATCCGGCTCGCGCGCGCTCTCTCGGCGAGCGCGCGCGACAGCGGGCGGCCGCCGAATACGACGTCTCGCACATGGTTCGCTGCTATCGATGCGTGTACGACCGGCTTGTGGCTCGCGCCACGCTGCCGGTTGCCCGTCTGTCGCCCGGATCGGCCGGGCCGAATCTGTAGTCCATCATCCCGCGCTCACGGAGAAAGTCATGCGTCTGAAATATCAGTTCGCGGTTTTTGCTGCCGTCGCGTTCACGCTCACTCCCCGAGTCGACGGGGCCTCGATCTCGCTGACACCCGCCAGTCCCACGTTGCTCGTCGGCCAGACGATGCAGTTGACCGCCAACGGCGCCGTCGTGCCAACCGCCATCGCTGCCGGTGGGCACACCTGCGTGCTCTACACCGATCAGTCGATCCGCTGCACCGGCCAGAACAGTCAGGGCCAGGTTGGCAACGGCACGTTTACCAACGTCTTCGAGCCCGCCGTCGCCAGCGGCACGGTGAGCCCGGTGAGTATCGGCACCGGCCTCGAGCACACGTGCACGCTGGTCGGCGACGGCCGGATGCAGTGCTGGGGCACGAACTACACCGGACAACTCGGCGACGGGACGTTCGGCGGCTTCGCGATGACGCCGCAGTTCGTTCACAACATGTCGAGCGCCATCAAGGCAATCCCCGGCGGCTTCTTCACGTGCGCGATGATGCCCGACCGCACCATGCAGTGCTGGGGACGCAACCAGGACGGCCAACTCGGCAACGGCGACAGTACGACCGACGTGGGACTGCCCGCGCCGGTGCTGGGGCTTGGTGCCGTCAGCGACTTCGCCGCCGGCGGCTATCACTCCTGCGGCCTGATGGCCGACAACACGGTGCGGTGCTGGGGCCGCAACGTTCGCGGTCAGGTCGGCGACGGAACCACCGACAGTCCGGTGACACAGCCGCATCAGGTTAGCGGCATGAACGCCGCGGTCGCGCTGAGTCTGGGCACGTATCACAGTTGCGCGCTGCTGCAGGATGCCTCGGTACAGTGCTGGGGAGAAAACGATCAAGGGCAGATCGGCGCTCCGGGTCTGGCGTTCTCGTCGGTCCCTGTCACAGTGAACGGAATCGCCAACGCCGTGAGCGTATCGAGCGGCTTCGAGCACAGTTGCGCCGTGCTGTCGGACGGCACGGTGCGCTGCTGGGGCAACAACAGCTTCGGCCAGCTTGGCAATGGCTCGACCGCGAATTCGGCGACGCCGGTGCAGGCCGCTGGCATTGTCGCGCCCCGCGCGATGGCGCTCGGTATCGGCCATACGTGCGCGCTGATGCCGGACGCATCGGTGCGCTGCTGGGGCGAGAACGATCTCGGCGCGTTGGGCGACGGCACCGCCACCAGCTCGTTGACGCCGGTCAGGATGCACGGCACCGGTATGACGTGGACCAGCAGCAATCCCGGCGTCGCGACGGTCAGCGCGACCGGACTCGTGACGGCGGTCAGCCGTGGGACGGCGACGATCACCGCGACCGATCCATTCGGAAACACCGGCAGCACCACGCTGACCATCCGGCAACTGTTCACGCTGACGGCCGCCCGTCAGGGCGACGGCGCCGGCACCGTCACGTCGACTCCCGCCGGCATCAACTGCGGATCGACGTGCTCGGCGTCGTTCGTGAGCGACTCCACGGTGACGCTGACGGCGGCCGCGGCAGCCGATTCGGTGTTCAGCGGCTGGACCGGCTGCGATTCGGTCTCGGGTGCGACGTGCACCGTCTCGATGACGAGCGCGCGCACGGCGGCTGCGACGTTCTTGCTGAAGCGCTTCACCTTGACGGTGGCCACCAGCGGTCTCGGCAAAGGGACCGTCACGTCGAGTCCGGCCGGCATCAATTGTTCAGGAACTGGAAACGGCTGCGCCAGCGACTACGTGATCAACACGACCGTCCAGTTGACCGCGACCCCGGCGCTGCTCAACGTGTTCGTCGGATGGACCGGATGCGATACGCCCAATGGTACGTCGTGCACGATGTCGATGAGTGCGAACAAATCGGTGACCGCTCAATTCCTCGGCGTGCCGCTGTCGTTAGGGCAATGACGGCGTCGGCGGTGAGAGACAGTTCTACACAGGGAGATCGTGATGGCATACACCTGGACAGTCGCCGAACCGGTCGTCGACCAACCCGACGAACACTGGCGTCAATGGGAAGTCGCCGAGACCTATGACGCCGGCCGGTTCGACAATCTCAAGGGGCGCGTGTACCGCTGGCGCGAGGAGCATGCGATCGAAGTGGCGCTGCGCAGACTCCGGCGCGGAACGGTGCTCGATGCCGCGTGTGGCACCGGACGCATCACCGCGCTGCTCCGGCGCAGCGGGTTCAGGGCGACCGGCTGTGATATTTCGCCCGCGATGATGGCGGTGGCTCGCCGGCGCCTCGCGTCGCTCGGCTGCGATGTGCCGCTGGTTGAGTCGAGCATCGAGCGGCTGCCGTTCCCGGATCAGTGGTTCGATGCGGCGACCTGCATTGGCCTGCTGATGCATCTCGACGCCGACCTGCGCGTGCGCGCGCTCCGCGAACTGGCACGCGTCAGCCGCGGGCCGTTGGTGGTCCAGTACGGCTGCGTCGATGTGTTCCAGCGCGTCATCGCGAGCCTGACCGGCGTGCCGCCCGGCCAGGTGCGGTGCCCGGTGTCGGAGAATGAGATGCGCGCGGATTTCGCGCGCAGCGGCCTGCGGGTTCTCTCGCAATCCTGGGTCATGCGTGGTCTCTCGAGCAGCGTCATCGTCGTGCTCGCCACCACCAAGTGAGTGTGACGGGAACGGCCGTGCGCTTCGTCGCGGACTCCTTTTATCGTGGTCTCCGGACCGCGCGCATTCCGGCGCTGCGGCGGCGGCTGAGCGACGCCGGGCTCATTCTCTGCTATCACAACGTCGTTCGCGCCGAGCCGGACTGCGTCGGTTGCCCGGGTCTGCACGAGTCGTGCGCACGGTTCGAACGGCAGATGCGGTGGCTCGCCGATCATTACCGCGTCATCGCATTGCGCGAGTTCATCGAGCGGCTGACGCTGGGCTTCTCTCTGCGCTCGATGGTGGCGTTGACGTTCGACGATGGATATGCCGGCGTCTTCGAGCACGCGGTTCCGATTCTCGACGCGCTGCGGCTGCCCGCGACGGTGTTCATCGTGGCCGACGCCGTCGGCCGCGCCGCACCATTCTGGTGGGACGAGCGCGCCGCGCATCGCACCGCGGACTGGGCGACGATCGGCGCCGCGCTCGGCCGCGGCATCGAGCTGGGCGCGCACTCGTGCAGTCATCCGTCCTTGCCGGCTCTCACCGACGCGCAGCTGGAGCACGAAATCGTATCGAGCCGTGCCGTCATCCACAGCGCCACCGGGATATGGCCCGGGTGCTTCGCCTATCCGTTCGGACATTGGGACGCCCGCGTTCGTGACGCGGTGCGATCGGCGGGTTACGGCGCGGGTCTGACGCTCGATTTCGGACTGAATGGCCGGGCCGCCGATCCGTGGGCGCTGCGCCGGATCAACGTGCCGGCGGGAATCTCCGACGCCGCATTCGAAGCCTGGAGCGCCGGGTGTTCCGGGCGGATTCATTGAGAGGAGCGTCGCGATGAGATCGGGCAGGCGTGACGTGGCGATGGTGGGCGGCACGCTGCTCGCCGCGACGTTGTCGATCGGAGGCTGCGTGGCGCGCGGCGCCGCGGCGCCGCCGGAGATGTCCTGTCCGGGCGGCACCAGCCCCAACCCGAACGTCCTCCTCTGTGAGAATTTCGAGGAGAACGATTTCCAGAGTCACTGGGACATCGGCGGCCATCAAGGCACATGGCCCGTTGCTGAGTTCGTCCTGTGCACCGACGACAGCTTCGGCTACCACTCCCGCTGCGGCGCGTGGACCAACCGGCTGGTCTTCGACAACGAGTGGGGCTTCTACGGCTACGACGCACGGCGGAACTTTCCGCCGCAGTCTGAGTTCTACATCCGGTGGTACCAATCCGTGTCGAACCCGTACACGTGGGGCACGCTCGAGGACAAGTCCGTCCTGATTCACGATCAGCAGAACACCATTACCGCCTACGTCGGCTCGAACCGAAACGATCTCCCGACCGTCCGCGACAGCGGGCCCGGCATGCCGTACATCGCGAACTATCAGGACATCGACCGCCCGGAAACAGCTGGCCTGTACACCAGGGTGAACCGGTTTCAAAACCAGGGCAGGAACATCACGCTCGAGCCCGGGACGTGGTACCTCTTCGAGTGGTACGTCAAGCTGAATACCCCGGGTCGATCGAACGGCGTGACCAGGCTGTGGATCGATGACGCGACCAAGCCGATCGCCACGCAGACGCTGCGGATGCAGTACGACGACATGCGCTGGCTGAAAGCCGACCAGATCGGCAGGCAGTTCGGCGAAGTGCGTCTCACGGTCTACGATCAGCGCTGCGACATCGGTCCGAGCACGTGCCCGCCGAACGGCCCCTCCATCCTGAACCAGTCGCAACGGTGGGATCAGATCGTCGTGAGCAAGACGCCGATCGGTCCGATGCTGGACGTGCCGCGGACGACGCCGCCGACGCAGTCCCCGATGCGGAAGCCATAAGAACGTCCATGGCGATCGTGACCATCGTGATCGCCGGCGCGGCGGCCATACTGGCGCTGCCGGTCGTGTCGGACGCACTCTGCGTCGTGCGTGCGCTCTGGCGGGCCTGGGCCGGTTCGGTTCCTCCGCGACCGGTGAGTCGTGCTTCTAACTCCACCGAGTACCCGCGGCTGCTCTTCCTGGTGCCCGCGCACAATGAGGAGCAACTGATCGGATCGTGCGTGCGCTCGCTCCGCGCGCTTTGCTATCCCGCCGATCGATCGACGGTGGTGGTGATCGCCGACAACTGCACCGACCGCACCGCCGCGGTCGCACGCGCCACCGGCGCATCGTGTCTCGAGCGCCACGATCCCACGTTTCCGGGTAAGCCGCACGCCATCGCCTGGGCGTTGACCCAGGCGACCCGGGTGACCGCAGTGAGCAAAGTCGCGCTCGATGCTCATGACGCCGTGATCATCGTTGACGCCGACACGATCGTCGATCGCGATTTCGCCGCTGCCGTGGCCAGTGCGGCGCCGCTCGAACACAAGGTATTGCAGGCCTACTTCGACGTCGCGAATCCGCAAGACAGCTCCCTGACGCGAATGGCCGCGGTCCTCGCCGCGGCCAACTTCCGCTTCGCGTATCCGCTCAAGCGGCGCGCCGGCGTGAACGCGCCGCTGCTCGGCAACGGCATGTGCATCGGCACCGGCGTTCTGGCCACCTACGGATGGAAGGCGTTCACGATTGCCGAGGACTGGGAGCTGTACGCGCTCTACACGACGCAGGGTGTGTCGATCGAAGGCGTCGAAGGCGCACGGCTGTTCGCGCAGGAGGCATGCTCGCTGGATCAGAGCTCCACGCAGCGTCAGCGCTGGACGGCGGGCAAGCTCACCGTGCTGTTCCGTCACCTCGGCGCGCTGCTCCGAAGCCGGCGCATCGGCTTCTGCCAGAAGCTCGACTCCGCCGCGGAATTGAGCTCGCCAGGTCCGGTCGTCCATCTGGGTGTTGCTGCATCGGCGTCGGCGTTGCTGGGGTTGCTGCACGTGCCGGGTGCCGTGTGGCTGCTGGTGGCGCTCTGGACTCCGATCGTGCGACTGGCCGCGTATGCACTGGTCGGTCTGACCAGGCAGCCAGATCCGGCGCGCACGGCCGTCGCGTTCCTGTTTCTGCCGGTATACGCGGCCTGGCGCCTGGCAACGGCGGTCGTCTCTTTGAAGATGGTCGGCGACGCGACGTGGGTTCGGACGACCCGCCACTGACCAGGACACAGCGCTGACCATGGAAGCACCGTTGATTGATATTGCGGAGACGACCGTGCTCATCGTCTCCGAACGTGACATCGTCACCGCGCGCCAGCGGTGCCGAGCCCTGGTGTTGCACCTCGGATTCACACCGACGGACGCGACGCTCGTCGCAACGGCGGTGTCGGAGCTCGCGCGCAACATCGTGTTGTATGCGAAACGCGGCGCTATCGTCTTCAGGCCGTCGGAGCATCAAGGCCGGCGCGGAATACTCGTCATCGCTCGCGACGAGGGGCCGGGCATCTGTGACATTCAGCGTGCGACCGGCGCCTGCTCGAGCGCGGCGAGCCCTGGCCTCGGACTCCGCGGCGTGAAGCAACTGATGGACGAGTTCGAGATTGTCTCGGCGGCCGGCGTCGGCACGACCGTATCCGTCAAGAAATTCTCCGGACCTGCCGTCCCCCACGCGTAAGCGTCCCTCACTCTTTCGTTCAACACACAGCGGCATTGCGCCGCAGATCCTTCCGCAAGAAAGAGTAGCAATCATGTATCGGAGAGCTCGGGCACGCCGCGTGAGTCTGGCGAGCGCGGTGGCCATGCTGGTGGTTTGCGGTGTGATTTCGATGTCGTCACGGCCGGCGGCCCTCCCTCTCGGCAGCCTGATCGTGACAATGACGGCTCCTGCCTCCGGAGCGACCGTCTCCGGTGCGATCCCGGTCAGCGCCAGCGTCACCATCGTCGGGGCGCTGACGGTGCTGGGCGTTCAATTCCAGCTGGACGGCGCCAACCTCGGAGCCGAAGACGCGACCGCGCCGTATTCGATCTCGTGGGACACGAGGACTGCCGGCAACGGGTCGCACACGTTGACCGCGGTTGCGCGGGATCTGCTCGGCGCCCGCTGGACGTCCCCGGCGATCTCCGTCACGGTTTTCAACGACACGACGGCGCCGACGGCCACTCTGACGGCGCCTGCCGCTGGATCGAGCCTGCGCGGCACGCTGAATGTGACCGCCAACGCCTCCGACAACGTCGGGGTCGCCGGCGTGCAGTTCCGTCTCGATGGCGCGAACCTCGGCGCGGAGGACACGGTTGCGCCGTACGCGATCTCGTGGAACACGACGTCCGTCGCCGCGGGCTCGCATACATTGACGGCTGTCGCGCGCGACGCGGCGGGCAACGCCACGACGTCCGCGGCCGTGACCGTCACGGTGGACAACGCCGCTCCCACCGTCACGATGACCGCGCCGGCGGCGGGATCGACCGTTGCCGGGTCAGTCAGCGTGAGCGCCGGCGCGTCGGACAACGTCGGCGTCGTGGGCGTGCAGTTCCTCCTCGACGGCGCCGCGCTCGGCGCCGAGGACACGACCGCTCCGTATTCAATCACGTGGAACACGACCACGGCGGCGAGTGGCGCGCACGCGTTGACCGCGCGCGCACGAGATGCGGCCGGCAACGTCACGACCTCCGCCGCGGCGACCGTGACCGTCGACAACGCGCCGCCGACGGTGACCATCGCGTCGCCGACGAGTGGCGCCTCAGTGAGCGGTTCGGTGACGGTGACTGCCAGCGCGTCGGACAACGTCGGCGTCGTCGGCGTGCAGTTCTTCCTCGATGGCGCACCACTCGGCGCCGAAGACACGACGGCTCCGTATTCGGCGGCGTGGGACACCACGTCTGCGGCCAATGGTTCGCAGCACACGCTGACGGCGCGGGCACGCGACGCGGCCGGCAATACCGCGACCTCTCCAGCCGTGACGGCAACCGTGGCCAACGACACCTCGGCGCCGACGGTGGCCGTGACCTCACCGAGCGCAGGCGCGACGATCAGCGGGTCGGTGACGGTGACTGCCAGCGCGTCGGACAACGTCGGCGTGGTGGGTGTGCAGTTCCTCCTCGACGGCGCACCGCTCGGCGCCGAGGACACAGCCGCTCCGTACTCAGTCACGTGGAACACGACCACGGCGGCGAGTGGCGCGCACGCGTTGACCGCGCGGGCACGAGATGCGGCGGGCAACGTCGCGACTTCCGCCGCCGCGACGGTGACGGTTGACAACGCGCCGCCGACGGTGGCCGTGACCTCACCGACCGCAGGCGCGACGGTCAGCGGGTCGGTGACGGTGACTGCCAGCGCGTCGGACAACGTCGGCGTGGTGGGCGTGCAGTTCCTCCTCGACGGCGCCGCGCTGGGCGCCGAGGACACGACCGCTCCGTACTCAATCACGTGGAACACGACGACGGCGGCGAGCGGCGCGCATGCGTTGACCGCGCGCGCACGAGATGCGGCCGGCAACGTCGTGACCTCCGCCGCGAGGACGGTGACGGTCGACAATGCGCCGCCGACCGTGACCATCGCGTCGCCGGCAAGTGGCGCCTCAGTGAGCGGTTCGGTGACGGTGACTGCCAGCGCGTCGGACAACGTCGGCGTCGTCGGCGTGCAGTTCTTCCTCGATGGCGCACCGCTCGGCGCCGAAGACACCACGGCTCCGTATTCGGCCGCGTGGGACACCACCTCGGCGGCCAATGGTTCGCAGCACACGCTGACGGCGCGCGCGCGCGACGCGGCCGGCAATGCCGCGACCTCTCCAGCAGTGACCGCGACCGTGGCCAACAGTGACACATCAGCCCCGACGGTCGCCGTGACCTCACCGACCGCTGGCGCGACGGTCAGCGGGTCGGTGACGGTGACTGCCAGCGCGTCGGACAACGTCGGCGTCGTCGGCGTGCAGTTCTTCCTCGATGGCGCACCGCTCGGCGC
>Ga0066903_100000561_pt1 | contig 23842 bp, 26 predicted proteins | sample PanSoiMetaGPlot1_FD_67491 | JGI IMG/M metagenome (GOLD analysis project Ga0066903, IMG submission 67491) | Tropical forest soil microbial communities from Panama analyzed to predict greenhouse gas emissions - Panama Soil - Plot 1 (version 2) | ecosystem: Environmental > Terrestrial > Soil >... | reverse complement strand
CGCTTCCGTCGTGAAGCCCTGCAGCACCTCCTGCACGATCGGCAGGCACGTCACGACGTCGTCGAAGTCGACGATCGACTCGAGCGTCAGCCGCGGCGGCTTCCGGAACACCTCGATCCACGCGGAGGTGTCAACGAGCACCACGGCGACGCTTCCCGTACGCAGGACGATCCTCGCGAACCACGGACAGATCGCCGTCCCACGCGCCGCTGCCCGCCAACTCCAGAATCTGTCGCGCCCTCGCGCGCCGCACGAAATCCTCCATCGCCCGCTCGACGGCGCGCGAGTACGTCCGCTCCCGGCTGACCTTCAAGGTCTCTTCCAGTAACGCCGCGTCAAGCACAAGATTTGTGCGTTTCATGTGTATACCGTGGCACGGATGCGCGTGGCGGTCAAGAGCTCACAGCTGACAGCTCTCAGCTGTTTACCGCCCGCGCGACAGTCTCTCGAAGATTGGTCGAAGCTTCTCGGCCGTCGCCGGCAGTTCCTCCGGCAGCACGCGCGTCTGCCCGACGACGGTCATGAAGTTCGTATCGCCGTGCCAGCGCGGGACGACGTGCATGTGGACGTGATCGAGGATGCCGGCGCCGGCGGGCTTGCCCAGGTTGATCCCCATGTTGATCCCGTGCGGGGCGTAGGCCTCGGTGAGGGCGAGCTCGGCGTTGCGCGTGAGCGCCATCATCTCGCACAGCTCCGCATCCGTCGCCGACGCGAGCGTGGCGATGTGGCGGTTGGGGATCACCATCAGGTGACCGTTGTTGTAGGGAAACAGGTTGAGGATGACGAAGCAGGTCGGCCCGCGATGCACGATCAGCCGGCCTGCGTCCGGGTCGGTGAGCGCGGCGCAAAAAACACAGCCCCCGGTGCTGGCCCCACCGGTGATGTAGGCCAGCCTCCAGGGGCTCCACAGGTGTTCCATGTCAATGCTGAATGCTAAATGTTAAATGCCAGACAGCAAAAGACAACTCTTTGGCATTCGGCATTCGGCATTTGGCATTTTACACGCCGGCCAGGTCCGATCCGGATACCGCGGGAGGCGTCTGCGGCGCGTCGGCCTCGCGGTTGATCAGCTCCTTCAGCTCCTTGCCGGGCTTGAAGTAGGGAACCTTCTTCGGCGGAACGTCCACCTTGTCGCCGGTCTTGGGATTGCGCCCCTTGCGGGGCTCCCGCCGACGCAGGCGGAAGCTGCCGAACCCGCGCAGCTCGATCTTCTCGCCGCGATGCAGCGCGTCGATGATGCTCTTGAAGACCGTGTCGACGATGACTTCCGAGTGCTTCTTCGTCAGATCGGACACTCGCGACACTTCCTCGACGAGCTCCGCCTTGGTCATGCTGCCGGTGTTCATAGTTGCTCCCGTTGGTCGCGCTGTCAGCTCTCGGTGGCCAGCTGCCAGCTTTCGGCTTCCAGCGTCCAGTTTCCAGCCACGTCCGGCTGGAAACTGGCAACTGACTGCTGGTTACTGCTGATGCTTGAAGTGATCGCCCAGCGTCACTTCCGGCCGTCCGCTCGTTTCCGTATACGCTTCCCAGTCCGCGCGGAACTCGTCGTTCTTGAGCGCCCGGATGCTCAGGCCGATCTTCCGTTCCGTGGGGATCAGCTTGATGATCTTCATCTGGTAGCTCTCGCCGACCTGCAGATCGAGCTTGCCGTCCTTGCCCTTCTGCGTCGAGTCGTCGAACTCCGACACGTGGATCAGCCCTTCGATCCCTTCGGCCAGCTCGACGAACGCGCCGAAGTTCGTCATCCGGACGATCTTGCCTTCCACCGTGTCACCCACGTGGTGATGCTGGAAGAACTCGTCCCAGATGTCGGTCTGCAGCTGCTTGAGCCCCAGCGACAGGCGCTGGTTCTCGGCGTCGATGTTCAGCACCATCGCCTCGACGGTGTCGCCTTTCTTCAAGGCCTCCGACGGGTGCTTCAGGCGCTTGCTCCACGACATGTCCGAGATGTGGATCAGGCCGTCGATGCCGTCCTCCACTTCCACGAACGCGCCGAACTCGGTCAGGTTGCGGACCTTGCCGCTGATCGTCGTCCCGATCGGGTACTTCTCCGCGAGCTCGTGCCACGGGTTGGTCTCGACCTGCTTCAGGCCGAGCGAGATGCGCCGCGCGCCCGGATCCACGCCGAGCACCATCGTCTCGACGCTGTCGCCGACGTTGAGGATCTTCGACGGATGCTTCACGCGCTTGCTCCACGACATTTCGCTGACGTGGATCAGGCCTTCGACGCCGGGCTCGAGCTCGACGAACGCGCCGTAGTCGGTCAGGCTCACGACCTTGCCCGACAGGCGCGCGCCCACCGGGTAGCGCTCGATGACGTTCGACCACGGGTCGTTCATCAGCTGCTTATGGCCCAGCGACACACGCTCGGTCGCGGGGTCGTACTTCAGCACGATGACGTCGATTTCCTGGTTGACCTGGAACAGCTCCGACGGGTGCGTCACGCGTCCCCACGACATGTCCGTGATGTGCAGGAGTCCGTCGATGCCCCCCAGATCGATGAACGCGCCATAGTCGGTGATGTTCTTGACGACGCCGCGAAGGACCTTGCCCTCGGCGAGCGTGTCGAGCGTGTGCTTCTTCTTCTCCGCGTTCTCCTCTTCGAGGAGGACCTTGCGAGACAGCACGATGTTGCCGCGCTTCTTGTTGACCTTGATGACGCGCATCCGCAGCTCCTGGCCGCGCAGCGCATCCAGGTTACGCACGGGACGGACGTCGATCTGCGAGCCGGGAAGGAACGCGCGGACACCGATGTCCACGGCGAGTCCGCCCTTGATGCGCTCGATGACGCGGCCGATGACGACCTTGCGCTCGGCATAGGCCTTCTCGACTTCGTCCCAGATCTTCATCTTCTCGGCCTTTTCACGCGAGAGCACCACGTAGCCTTCGCGGTCCTCGGTGCGCTCGAGCAGCACGTCGACGATGTCGCCGGGCTGCACGGTGATCTGGCCGGTCTCGTCCACGAACTCGTCGACGGGGATGATTCCTTCGGACTTGTAGCCGACGTCGACGATGACTTCGGACGGCGTCACTTTGAGCACCGTCCCCTTCACGACCTCGCCTTCCGCGATGTTGCGGAAGCTGTTATCGTAAAGGTCCAGAAGGCGTGCGTATTCCTGCGGATCAACGTGTTCGTCTACGCCGGTTGCGCCACCTCCCTGTGGAATGATCTGCTGCTTGTTGTCTGTTGCCATGCTCAGCGGGTCCTCTCTCTGACGTACTTGCCGGGATCTCAGCTCCGGCGGGCTGTAGTTTTGCCACCGCAATAAGCGATAAGCAGTATATTATCCGTCACTTACGGACGTTTGGTCAAGTCGGAAAGGACCGCCCATCATGGCGAGGAAGCCGGCACCCAAGGCGAAAGCCAGGAAAAGGACGAGCCAGACCAGGACCGGAAAATCCCGGTCAGCCGCCCCAAAGCGGCGTCCTGCAGCCGCGAAAGCGAAATCCGCCCGGAAACGCGCCGCCAAGGCTCAGCCCAAGCGGAAGGCCTCCAAGGGCGCGACCTCCAAGGGCGCGACTGCAAAACGGGCCGTCCGGCGTGCGGCCCCCCGCGAGGGTGGAACGGGACGGGAATCGACTCTCGATCAGACGCCTGCGACCGGCCGATCGGTCGGCGGACGGACGAACCCGATGACGACGCGGCGATCGACCGGCACCGCCGCCGGCGCCGGCGATACGCGCCGCGCTCCGGGCCTCGAACGCGAGCGTCGTCGGCTTCGCGAGGTCGAGGAAAGCGTGCCCGGTCCGCCCTCCAGCCTGAACATGGATCGCCACGGATCGGCCGCCCGCACGGGTCGCGCGACGCTGAGGCAGGCGAAGGGGGAACACACCGAGACGAGTCCTGCGTTGACGGGCGGCGACGTGGACGCGGACTGGGAAGACGCGTACGCCGTCGGCGACGAAGCGCCCGGCGGCGACAACCCGACGCCGGATCAGGATCGCGTGGACGACATCGGCCGCGCGCTCGGCATCGAGTACCAGGACAACGAGGAGCTCAAGGGCGCCGACAAGATCGCGGACCGCGACAAGCACCGCTGGGAGCTCGACCCCGCGTCAGCGGAGGACTACCACGAGCACGACGAGGACTGACGTCGTGTCTCGATGATCGATGTTCGATGGGCGATGACCGATGCGCAGTGTTAGACGCGTCTAGTTACAACTTGCCGCCGCTAGCCCAGCACATCGATCATCGGTCATCGACCATCGGTCATCGACCATCGGTCATCGATCATCGGCCATCGGTCATCGGACAGCTCCCACTAGCTCCAAGACTCTCTCAATCACATCAGCTATCGGAACGCCTGTCGTGTCGACGACGATGGCGTCGGAGGCAACCGCAAGCGGAGAGGCGGCGCGGGTCGAGTCATTGCGATCGCGTTCGGCGAGAGCGGTCGCCACTTCCGAGAACTGCGCGCCCTTGGAGCTCGAGTGCGCGGGATCGGCCGCGCGGCGGCGCGCGCGTTCTTCGGGAGACGCGTCCAGATAGATCTTGATGTCGGCCTGCGGGAACACGACCGTGCCGATGTCGCGGCCCTCCATCACGATGCCGCCGCCGGAACCGTAGCGCTGCTGGCGCGCGACGAGCACGCGCCTGACGGCCGCCAGCCGCGCCACGGTCGTCGCGGCCCGATCGATCTCGGGCGTGCGGATGGCCGAGGTGACGTCGTCGCCGTCAATCGCGACTCGTCCTTCCAGCTCGAAGACGACCCGCTCGCCGAGCGCCGCGACGGCCGCTTCGTCGGCCAGGTTCAGCCCGTCGCGCAGCGCCTTCCACGCGAGCGCGCGGTACATGGCGCCCGTGTCGATGTGGCGGTAGCCGAGCCGCGCCGCGACGCCGCGCGCCACGGTCCCCTTCCCCGCACCCGAGGGTCCGTCGATCGCCACGATCAACTGTTTTGACACCACGAAGACGCAACTTTATCATGCGCCGCCGGACACCGATGAGACGCTCCAAAGCCGCTGGCGTCATTCTCCTCGGCATTATCATCGCGCTCGTGTTCTTTGCGCGGTTCTATCTGCGCGGCGCCGCGTTCGTGGTACAGGCGGCCGGCATCGACGGCGCCGTGCGCAGCGCAACGCGATGGTTCGCGACTGACGTCACGGCCGCCGACGTCGCGCCGGTGCGATGGCGCGGCGGGGAACTGCGCGCTCGTGCGTACCGCCCGGCGCGCCAGGCCGGCCGCCCGATCCTGGTGGTGCCCGGCGTTCATGCCGCCGGCATCGACGAGCCGCGGCTCGTCGGCTTTGCGCGCGACATTGCCGCGGCCGGCCATCCGGTGCTGACCGTCGAGTTGCCCGATCTCAAGCACTACGAGATCACCACGCGCACGACCGACATGATCGAGGATGCCGGCGCGTGGATGCTTCGCACCGACGGCTTCCATGCCGACGACGGCCGGATCGGGATGCTCGGCATCAGCTTCGGCGGCGGCCTCTCAGTGGTCGCCGCGGGGCGGCCGTCGATCCGCGATCGCGTCGCGTTCGTGATGGCGTTCGGCGGTCACGCCGATCTGCCTCGAACGCTTCGCTTTCTCTGCACAGGCGTGCAGCCGGACGGGACGAAGCGCGCGCCGCACGACTACGGTCTCGCCATCGTCCTCTTCGGCGCCGCCGATCGCGTGGTCCCCGCGGACCAGGTCGCGCCGCTGCGCGAAGCAATCCTCTCGTATCTCGAGGCGTCGCGCCTCGACATGGTGGACAAGCCGGCAGCCGCGCGCGAGTTCGACCGAGCGAAGACGCTCGCCGCTCGGCTCGACGAGCCGTCGCGCACCTATATGGGCTACGTCAACGCGCGCGACGTCGCGCAGCTCGGTCCCGTGCTGCTGCCCTTCGTGGACGAGCTCGGCGGCGATCCGGCGCTCTCGCCGGCGCGCTCGCCGCTTCCCACGGCGCCGGTCTACCTCCTGCACGGCACCGACGACAACGTCGTCCCCGCAATCGAATCGACGCTGCTCGCGCGCGATCTCCAGAAGCAGGGCAAGACCGTGCACGTCCTGCTCACTCCGCTCATCACGCACGCCGAGGTCGACCGCTCGTCGACCGCCGAGGCCGTCTGGCAGTTGATAGACTTCTGGGCGCGACTGCTCAATGAATAAGAAGACAGGAGGCAGGAGGCAGGAGACAGGAGCGCCTGCGGCCGCCGCAGCGGCAGGGAGCGGGGGCGAACGTCTGCAGAAGATCCTGTCGCAGGCGGGCATTGCGTCGCGGCGGCTCGCCGAAGAACTCATCGCGCAGGGCCGCGTGCAGGTGAACGGCGTCACGGTCACACAGCCCGGCACCAAGGCGGATCCGGCGCGCGACGAGATCAAGGTCGACGGGCGCCGGATCAGGGCCGAACAGCGGCGGCGGTACGTGCTGCTGAACAAGCCCCGCGGCTACATCACCTCGCGCAGCGATCCACAGGGACGCCCGACGGTCATGGATCTGCTGAAGGAGGTGAAGGAATACGTCTACCCCGTCGGTCGCCTCGACTACGACTCCGAAGGGCTGCTGCTGCTGACGAACGATGGCGAGCTGGCCGCGCGGCTCACGCACCCGCGCCACGAGGTCGAGAAGGTCTACGAAGCGCGCGTGCGGGGCGTGCCTGATGCCCACGCGCTCGATCGCCTCGCGCGCGGCGTGACGATAGAGGGACGGCGCACCGCGCCGGCGCGCGTGCGAGCATCGGAGCCGGTCGTGAGAAGCGGAGGCGAGCAGACGATCGTGGAGCTCACGATTCACGAAGGGCGCTACCGGCAGGTGCGCCAGATGTTCGATTCAATCGGCCACCCCGTCGTCCGCCTGAAGCGCGTCCGCATCGGACCGATCACGGATCCTGAGATGCCTCCCGGCCACTGGCGGGAGCTCATGCCGCAGGAAGTTGTGAAGTTGCAGCGCGCAACAGGCCTTGCAGCCGGCGGCGGCCCACGGCCTCACGCCCCGGCACAGAGATCACAAAGGCCACAAAAGACACCGAGAACAAAATGAGTTCTTTGTGATCTTTGTGGTCTTCGTGACCTTTGTGGCGGAGCGTGAAGCCGTTGGCCGTCTCAGTGCACGGTCTCGGGATCTTCGACGGGCGCTTCCTCCGCCGGTGTTTCGGTAGTGGCCGGCTCGGCGGGCGAAAGGGATTCGGCGGGGCCGTCGAACGGCAGCGGCGACGTCGTTTCGATCGGCTCGGCGAGGCCCGGCGGCAGTTCGAAGCCGAGCGCATCCGACAGCTCGTCGACCTTCGGCAGATCGTTGATGTCGTTCAGCCCGAAGCGCTCGAGGAACTCGCGCGTCGTGCCGTACATGAAGGGACGGCCGACCACCTGCTTGCGGCCCACCGTCTTCACCAGCTTGCGCTCGATCAGCGTCTGCAGCACGCCGCTGCTGCTGCTGACGCCGCGGATCTCGGCAATCTCCGGCGCGGTGACCGGCTGCTTGTACGCGATCACCGCGAGCGTCTCGAGCGACTGCACCGACAGCTTCGACGTCGTCCGCTCGTGGAACAGCTTGCGCACCCATTCGTGCAGCTCGGGTTTCGTCGTGATCTGGAAACCCCCGGCGACCTCGACGATCTGCAGGCCGTCGTGCCGGTCGTAGTCCGCGCGTACCGCCGCGAGGGCGGCGTCCACGTCTTCCCTCGGCTCGCCGTCGAGCAGCTTGTACAGCGTCTTCGGGGTGAGCGGCTCCGGCGACGCGAAGATGAGGGCTTCGATGATTGGCTTCAAGTGATCCACGACTGCCTCTATTGGTGCCAGTATGCCCGACCTAAAGGTCGGGCTTACTGGTGTTTTTCTGTTGCTGCTGCGCCAGGTGCTCCGCGTGCACCTGCTCGGGGTCGTGCAGCGGCCGCGGCGCGTCGGCGGGACGCGCGCGCTTGTAGACGCGGATCGGCCCGACGACCCCGCTCTGAAAGACGCGAATCAGCTTCAGGCGAATCATCTCGAGCAGCGCGAGGAACGTGACGACCAGGCCCGCGCGCGTGTTGATGTCCTCGAACAGATCCTCGAACCCGCAGGCTTCCGTCTCCGACAGCCGCGACAGCAGCTGCTCGATCCGATCCTCGATCGGAATCTGCTCGGACGGCAGGTACACCTTCGGCCGCGCCTTTGCGCGCTCGACGACGGCCCGGAAGGCGCTGATCAGGCTGAAGAGATCGACCTCGATCTCCGGCTCCGGCGCCTCGCCGGCGATCTCGGCGATCGGCCCGTCGGGGCGCGTCCACTGCGCGCTGCGCAGCGTCTCGCGCTCGTGCAGCAGCTCCGCGGCCGCCTTGAACTTCTGGTGCTCGAGCAGGCGGCGCATCAGCGCCTCGCGGGGATCCTCCTCCGGATCTTCCTGCGTCGGATCCGGACGCGGCAGGAGCATGCGCGACTTGATGTGAATCAGCGTCGCAGCCATCACGAGGAACTCGCCCGCCACGTCGAGGTTCAGCTCCTGCATCAGATCGATGTAGGCGAGGTACTGCTCGGTGATGAGGGCGATCGGAATGTCGTAGATGTTGACCTCGTTCTTCTTGATGAGGTGCAACAGCAGATCGAGCGGTCCCTCGAAATTCTGCAGGCGGACCGGATACGCCTCGAGAATGGATTCGAACTCTTGTTCCATCACTGGTACCGCAGTTTCACTGCTTCGCGGACGCGTTCCATGGTCTCGCAGGCGACGACCCGCGCCTTCTTCGATCCCTCGTGAAGAATCTCACGGACGGCTCCCGGTTTCGCCAGGACCGCCGCGCGGCGCGCGCGGATCGGCTCGAGGTGCGCGTTGAGCGCCTTTGCGAGCTTCGTCTTGACCTCGACGTCGCCGACGTTGCCCGTACGATAGCGCGCTTTCAGGTCGTCCACCTCGGCCGTATCCGGGTTGAACGTGTCGTGGTAGATGAACACGGGGTTGCCCTCCACAGTGCCCGGGATGTCGGCGCGCACGCGCTTCGGATCCGTGTACATCTGGCGCACGCGCTTCATCACGGTGTCCGCATCGTCGGAGAGGTGAATCGTGTTGCCGATGCTCTTGCTCATCTTCTTGTCGCCGTCGATGCCGGGCAGGCGCGACACCGCCGTCAGCAGCGGCTGCGGCTCGACCAGCGTCTCGCCGAAGAAGTTGTTGAATCGCCTCACGGCCTCGCGCGAGAACTCGAGATGCGCGACCTGGTCGGCGCCGACCGGGACGAACTTCGCGTCGTACATCGCGACGTCCGCGGTCTGCAGGAGCGGATAGCCGAGGAAGCCGACCGTCGACAGATCGCGGTCCGACAGATTCTCCTGCTGCTCCTTGTAGGTCGGCACGCGCTCCAGCCACGGCACCGGCACCACCATCGAGAGCAGGAGGAACAGCTCCGCGTGCTCGGGGACGAGCGACTGCACGAAGAACGTGCTCTTCTCGGGATCGAGCCCCGCGGCGATCCAGTCCGCCACCATGTCGTAGGTGCTCGGCACGACCGCGCTCGTGTCGGCGTACTCGCTCGTCAGCGCGTGCCAGTCGGCGACGAAGTAGAAGCAGTCGTACTGGTCCTGCAGTGGAATCCAGTTGCTCAGCGCCCCGACGAGATGGCCGAGATGGAGCTGGCCGGTCGGCCGCATGCCGGAGACGACGCGAGCTTTCACGGAAGCAGTACCCTCAAGAAGAACTCCGTCGGCGGGAAAATCAGCCTCGAGGCGATCCCGGTGAGCAGGAGCGCGTAGAGGACGAGAAACCCGTACTGCCGGAGCTGACTGTAGGTCGCCGCGAGCCGCGGCGGGAGCAGGCCGAGCATCACGTTGCCGCCGTCGAGCGGCGGCACCGGAATCAGGTTGAAGAACGCCAGCAGCAGGTTGATCTGCATGAACTGGACGAGCACCTGCGCGATCAGAGGAACATCGCCCGCCGACTGCGCAGCCAGGACGACGCGCAGAACGATGGCGGCGACAATGGCCTGGAGGATGTTGCTGATCGGCCCCGCTGCCGCCACGAGCATGAAGTCGCGACGATGATGCCGGAGGTTGCGCACGTCCACGGGAACGGGCTTCGCCCAGCCAATCAGCGGAAGGTGGCTGAACGCCGCGATCAAAGGCAGCAGAACCGTGCCGATGGGATCGATGTGAACGAGCGGGTTCAGCGAGACGCGGCCCAACCGTCGCGCCGTTGGATCGCCGAGCTTGTCGGCGGTCCAGGCATGGGCAGCCTCGTGGATCGTGAGCGAGAGCAGGAGGATGCCGAAGCCGATGGCTGGGGCAACAAATGAGTCGATATTCAACGACTGATCAGCGTTCGCCGGTGTTTACCTGAGATAACGGGTCCCCGGCAGAAGCTCGTCCGCGCCGGATGTTTAAGAATACGTCAGTTCCCGGAACCCATCAAGACGCACGTCGCGGCGTCATCCGATGCGGGCGTACCTGCTGCGGACCGGAAGCACGCACGCGCTGGTCGGCCCGGACGGCCGTTTCACGCGGGCGGTCGTCGGCGCGCGAGTCCCGAGCGGCAGGAAACGACGTTCGGGGAACGCGGGCCTCGACGATTGCGCCGCGCCCGGGCGCCGAGACGATCCTCAGCGTCCCCTCGACCGACCGCAATCGCTCCCGCATGCTGACCAGCCCGAGTCCGGCATGCGCGTGCCTGCCCCGCTGCGCGAACCCGCAGCCCTTGTCCTCGATCCGCAGGACGATGTGACGATCGGTCTGCTGTAGCGACACCTGCGCCTCTGTCGCCCGGCTGTGGCGCACGACGTTGCTCAGCGCCTCTTCGGCGATGCGGAACAGGCAGAGCGACACGTCAGGAGGAATCGACTCCGGGACGCCGGCGTCGAAGAAGCGGGCGATCACACCGTGCCGTGCGATGTCGTGGCAATGCCGGCGGATCGTTGCCGCCAGTCCGAGCGTTTCGAGCTTCGCGGGATGCAGGCTGTACGCAAGGCCGTGCACCTCGCTCGCAATCTCGTTCGTCCGCCGGTGAAGGCCGTCGAGACGGCCGGCAAGCCCCCGTGACGAGGCGGGAACCCCCGACGCGAGCTGCTGCAGGTCGATGGCCAGCAGCGCGAGTTGCTGGCTGAGGTGATCGTGCAGGTCCCTGGCGATCCGGCGGCGCTCGTTCTCCTGCGCTTCGATCAGCCTGCGGCTCACCTGGTGCAGGTCCCGCTCCGCCGACCGCCGCTTGCGGCCGATCGTCACGAGTCCCGTCACGAGCGCGGTCTCGAGGAGGACGATCGCGGCGAGGACGGCGACCTTCCAGCCGCCGGGGTCGAGGACCGCGAGCGCCGCGACAGCCGACACGATGAGGATCTTGTGCCCGGCCATGCTCACACGAGGTGGTGACGTATCGCGAACTGGATCAGTTCCGCGTTTGTTTTGATCTTCAACTGTTCCATGATCCGGTACTTGTGAAACGCCACGGTCCGCGGCGCGACATTCAGGATGCCTGCCACGTCCTTCATCGACTTGCCTTCGGCGAGCAGCTGCAGCACCTCGCGCTGACGCGAGGTCAGCTCGTGCGCCGCCGGATGTCCGACCGCGGGATTCATGAGCGACCCGAGCATGCCCTCGGTCACGAGCGGCGTCACGTACGAACGGTGACGCATGGCCTGCCGGATCGCGACCAGAAGTTCGGATCCGGCGGATCGTTTCAGCAGATACCCCGACGCCCCGGAACGAAACGCTTCCGCGGCCAGATCCGGATCCTCATTCATCGTCACGAAGACAAGCTTGATCGTTGGATCCATTTGCTTGATTTGGCGTCCGGCGTCGAGGCCGTTGAGCAGCGGCATCGCCACATCCAGGACGACGATGTCGGGATGGTGGGTGCGCGCGGCCTCGAGCAATGCCCTGCCGTCCGCTACCGTCGCGACGACGTCACATTCGGGAGCCAGCAGCTTCTCGAATGCGTCGGTGAGGAGCGTGTGATCGTCCGCGATGATCACGCGTGGCTTCGACATCCGCCTTCATCCGGAAACGTCAATCGAGCCTGTGCCATCGACGCAAGAGTCGCGCCGTGGCCATCGCCGGTGCGGCGCGGGGACGGTGCCCCCGAGTCCCACGAGATAACGCGGTCATCACGTCAGAACGTGAGTCCTCGCGCTCCAGTCCCTTGATTTGACGCGCGGCATCGACCTTGGGTAGCGTGCCGCTGATCATGAGCGTGCTCGGCGTTCATCCCGTCGATCAATTCGAAGGCGTCACGGACGCCACAGATTTTTCACTTGTCCTGGGCGGACCGCTCTATCAGCTGTTCCGGCGGGCGCATCTCTCGGGCGACGCTTTGGAGTTGCTCCACCGGCGGATGATCGGCATCGTCCTCATCGCGTGGCTGCCGCTGCTGGTGCTCTCCTTCGTCGCAGGCCCCGGGGCGCCGATTGGAATCCCTTTCCTGCGCGACGTCGACACCCAGGTCAAGTTCCTCGTCGCCCTGCCGCTCCTCGTATCGGCCGAACTGATGGTGCACCTGCGGACGCGGAGCGTGGCCCGCAATTTCCTCACGCGCCACATCATTCCGGCTGCAGATCTGCCCCGCCTTCACGACATCGTCAGATCGGCAAAGCGCGTGCGCAACTCGGTGGTGCTCGAGGTGGGACTCCTGATCTGCGTCTTCACGGTCGGTCACTGGCTGTGGCGCAGCCAGACGGCGCTGACGACGAACAGTTGGTACGCCGTGGGGGATAGCGCACAGTGGACCCTCACGCCGGCCGGGTACTGGTACGCCTTCGTCAGCATCCCGGTCTTCCAGTTCCTCCTGATCCGCTGGTACCTGCGGCTTCTCATCTGGGGCTGGTTTCTCTGGCGCGTCTCCCGGCTGAACCTGCAGCTTGTCTGCACGCATCCGGATCGCGCCGCAGGCCTCGCCTTCCTCGGCAAGAGCGCCTACGCGTTTGCGCCGATCCTGTTCGCGCAGGGCACGCTGCTCGCGGGGCTCATCGCGAACAAGGTCATGTTCGAAGGGGCGGACCTGCTCTCGTTCAAGCTCGAAGCGGTGACGCTGGTGGGCTTCTTCGTCGTGTTCGTGTTCGGTCCGCAGATCGTCTTCACACCGAAGCTGGCGCTCGCCAAGCAGACGGCGTTGTCGGAGTACGGGCTTTTGGCGACGGACTACGTTCGCGGGTTCGAGGAAAAGTGGATACGCAGCCCTGGAGCCGGGCGCGACGATCTGCTCGGCTCGGCCGACGTGCAGTCGCTCGCCGACCTCGCCGGCAGCTTCGACGTCATCCGCGAGATGCGGTTCGTGCCGTTCGGATGGCGGGACGTGACGAGACTCGTGATCACGACCGTGCTTCCGCTGCTGCCTCTCGCGCTCTTCAAGATCTCGTTCGAGGATCTGATCTTCAAGCTGCTGAGGATCGTCGTGTGATCTACACCATCCGGAACAGGACCGCGCAGAACGCGAAGACGCCGACGAGCAGCAGCACGATCGCAACCGGCAGCATCGCCGTACGATCCGGTCCGCCCTCGATACCGGCAATCGATTTGTAGTCCTCCCGCCACATGTAGCTCTGCACGCCGCGGTACTGCAGGATGGAGAGCACCAGCGCCAGGATGCCGCTCCCGATCAGCGCCAGCCCCAGATAGCGGGGCGCGTGCGGGTTCGCCGCGGGGGCGACGCCGGGCATCGACTGCAGCCGCTGAAAGAACTGCACGATCGTAAATCCGAATCCGATCAGCGAGATCGCCGTCCTGACCCAGGCCAGCGCCGTGCGCTCGAGCGCGAGGCGCGTCCGCAGCCAGGCGAAGTGATCGCCGACCGAGCCCTTGACCTCGAATCGCGTAACGGCCACCGTCCCCTCCCGATCTGCGCCCGAGTCGCGTGCGGCGCGGTCGGGCGACTTCAACCTTCGTTCCGGCCGAGTCCGCGGCCGACTGGCCGTTTGCGGCCGCGCCGGACGCCCATCCACAGACGATGGCGCGGCGGACCACGACCGGCCGCGGATCTTCCGGCTGAGCCGTTTCTCGGGTATCCTGTGGGGACTCCCCGATAGCATCCGCCCGGCCGGCGACACACCGGCGAGCTCTGCAACTTCATGCAGCGGCGTGCTTTAGGCCGAATTGCGGCCGTAACGCCCGGAGCGGCAGTTGCACCAGGTTCTCCAGGAGGTTGCTCGGCTCATGCCCGTGGTCACGATCAAGAGTGGGATTCCAGGTCCGGACGGCAAAGAGGACCAGCTCACCGAATACATCTGCGACTCGCCAGGCTGCCCCAACGTCGCAACGCACGCGATCGGGTGCGTCAGAGACCTCGCGCTTGCCGTCGCCGTCTGCGACAAACACCTCCCCAACCGGCGGAGCGCCTGAGCGCGCCGTCACCCCGCCATCGCGGCTGACGGCTTCAGACTGAGACGTCGGCGCCGCCAGACAGTGTAGGGAATCACGGCGAGTCCCGTGCCGACAATGAAGGCGATGATCGCCGACGGCGCGTCGGGGACGTCCCTCAGGTTGGCCGTGGCCATGAGCAGCGCCAGCCCTGGATGCCGCGTCACGGTCGCGATCGCGAGCGAGGTCCGTTCGGCAGGATCCGGTCCACCGCACAGATGCCCGATGAGGAGTGACCCCGCGGCGAAGAGCACAATCAGGAAGCCGGCATCGCGAAGCAGCGAGAAGAGCGTTGCGCGCTGCGCGAAGAGCACGATCAGGACGAAGACCCCGATGATGATCGTGGAGAGCGTCACGGCGAGCGGCGCGAGCCGATCGGCCGCCTTCCCGAGGAACAGGTTGAGGACCATCCCGGCCGCGAGGGGCAGGACGAACGTGATCGCCAGTACGCGCGCGACGGACTCGGGCCCGATCGTGATGTCCCTCCCGAAGATCGATCCCAGAACCGGCAGCTCGATCGGCACCAGCAGAATCGCCAGCACGGCGCTCACGGCGGTCAGCGCCGTATCGTGCGCGGAATCGATCCCCAGCTTGACGAGCTTGTTCGGCAGCAAGGGGGCCGCAGCGGAAATCGCCAGCAGGAGCATGGCCGCTTTCATCGACCGCGGACTGCTGAACGTCTGGGCGAGGAGCACGGCCAACAGCGGCGTCAGGATGTACATGGCGAGGCCGATACGCGCGACGAACACCGGCCGCCGGACCAGAGCCCAGACCGCCGAGGGAGAGACCTGCGACCCGACTGCCGCGACCTGGAGAATGATGGCCGCCGTCAACACGAGTTTCATGGCGCGCGGGCCGATCTCAAATTGCGGGCCAGCGCGATGGCCCGTGCATCACGCGGATCGTGACGCTTCGCCCGCGACGCGTCGTGGCTCTCGCGGTCGTCGGTGAGACCTATCCGTCGCGGCCCGGGGCGGGAGACGTCCGGACGATGCGATCCGCCATCCGCACCAGGTCGGCGAGCGACGCCGCCTGCATCTTCCGCATCACCTGGCCGCGATGGCCTTTCACGGTCTTCTCCGCGATACCGAGCTCCGCGGCGATCTGCTTGTTCAGCAGCCCCATGACGACGCGGGTCATCACGTCGCGCTCGCGCGCGGTCAGTCTCTCGTAGCGATCGCGCAGCGCCCGGATCTCCGCCAGCCGGAGGCGGTGCACGCGATCGCGCTCGAGCGCCTCGTGAATGGCGTCGAGCAGCAGCTGATCGTCGAATGGCTTGGTGAACAGCTCGAGGGCTCCCGCCTTCATCGCGCGCACGGTGAGCGACACGTCGGCGTGCGCCGTCAGGAAGATCACCGGCAGCTCGTAGCCGGCCGCCGCGAGCTGCTCCTGCAGGTCGAGCCCGCTCGTGCCGGGCATGCGGACGTCCAGCACGAGGCACCCCGCACGGGAGGGGTCGACATGGAGGCGGAACTCCTCTGCGGTCGCAAAGATCTCGGAGGGAAGCCCCACGGACGACAGGAGCCGCGGGAGCGCGACTCGAAGCGACGGATCGTCGTCCACGACGAAAACCGTTGGGGGACCGATGAGGTGGTCGTCCGTCATGAGACGGGATTCAGTGGGCACCGCACAATCCATCTGACCGTTACATCGCAGACATCACCACGACATCACGTTCCAACCCACTGGCAGAACTGCCGGACCCGGGACGAAAGAGCAACAGATGCCTGCCGTCGGACCGACGCCGACACGATGCCGAAACCTCTGTCAGTTGTTTGAGCCAGCACTGGCAGTAGGCACAGGTCCCTTCCCCAATCCGCGTCCGTAAGCTGGAATGACATCGGTGGGAACAACTCACGCTCAAGGAGGCTGACTCATGCTTCGGCTAGGCGGAATCGTTCTTGGCGCGGCGCTCCTCGCCGCGAGTCCAGTCGCTGCACAGGATCAAAAGCCGGTCGAGTTCAACGTCGGCGGCGGTTTCACTGGTGTCTACGGCGCGGCGTCCGATCGCATCGGCAACGCCGGCATGTTCGCCGCCGGGCTGATCTTCCATGTCAACCCGGTGTTCGCCATTCAGGGCGAGTACGGATGGAACGGGTTCAAGCAGAAGCAGCTGTCGCTGGACGTGTTCCCGCAGCCGCTGCAGGCGGATGGCGTCCCGACCGACTTCTTCGCCGACGGCAACATGCAGTACTTCGACTTCAACGGCATGTTCACGCCGCACACCTCGGGCAAACTCAAGCCGTACGGCGTGGCGGGCGTCGGCTACTACCACCGGCCCGTTCAGATCAGCACGCCGGGCGTCGGCTTCGTGACGGTGTGCGACCCGTTCTGGTATGTGTGCTTCCCGGATCTCGTGCCGGTCGAGCAGGTCGTGGGCTCGCGCAGCTCCAACGACTTCGGCATCAACTTCGGCGGCGGCGTGAACTACCGCATGGCGGAGCACGCGTCGATCTACTTCGAGGTCCGCTATCACTACATCTGGGGACCGGAAGTGTCCATCCCGAGCGCGGTGCAGCCGCTCCCCGGCGCCACGTCGACGCCGACGAGGGCGAACGGCATCTTCGTACCGTTCACGGTCGGCTTCCGATTCTGAGCGGCGTGCCGCACAGGCGGCCCTGCCCCGATCAGGGCGCGGTCGCCTTGCGGAACGTCAGCGAGCAACCGGCGAGATACATGCTGGTGTCGAACCCCGCGGGTGTCTGCGCGGGGCCGAACAACCAGATCCTGGCGAGGTTGAGGTGCAAGGTGCCGGGACGGCGGAGGCCCGGCATCGTGAAGTCGAGCAGGCGGTAGCTGAAGCCCCAGTCGGTCGCCGGCTTCCACTGCCCGTTGCCGCTGATGTCCGGCACTCGCATGAGGATCGCGCCGGGCGCCGCGAACATCTGCGCGCGACCGCCAATCGGGATCGTCGCGTGCACGCCGACGAGACCGAACACGCCCGACGTGTTCTGAGCCATCGGCCAGAGCGCGTCGAGATGAATGTGCTGCCACCAGATGGTCCGGGCGGGAGCTTCCTGCTTCGTGCGCGCGGTGGCCGTCTGTGCGCTCGCCAGCGTGACCGTGACGTCGTCACTCGTCCACTCCTCGAACAGGCGGCAGCCCTCGACGAGCGGGCTCGTGTCGTCGGCCGGCACGGGACACGATTCGGCCAGCCAGGCCGGAGGATCCGGACGCACGCGCCGTTTCTGCGAGCCGATGAATCCGGGCTCGCGCGTGTTGCGCCACTGCTCGAACCAGGTCCTCCACTCGAGGTACTCATGCGACCAGCGGTCGAGCGCATGGAACCGTTCCGCCAGGCTCAACCCGTTCGGCTGACGAACGGCGGCGACGATTGATCGGGACGGCAGCGGCGTCTGTGTAGCTGATTGCGCACACACGGAAGCGGTTCCACCCGAAAGACACACTCCGACCAGCACGAGCTGCCGTAGCACCCGCATGAGTCACCCCTGTGGCTCGATCCCGTGAACCAAATGGAAGCCCGCACCGCCGGCAGTTCCCCGGGCGGAACGTGCCTGCAATCCGAAGCCCGTTTTTAGGGATGTTCGGATTATAACCGGAAGAGCTGGAATTTGTTGAACCGGGACGTTCAGCGCCCCAGGGCGGCGAAGTGCGCGAGGACCGCGTCGGCGGTTTTGGCCCCGACGACCGCGATCAGTTCCTCGCGGGTGGCGCGCCGCACACCGGCCAGGCTGCCGAACGCGGTGAGCAGCGCTTTTCGGCGGCGCGGGCCGATGCCCGCGATGTCGTCGAGGGCGGAGCGGAGATCGCGCTTCGATCGCGACTGGCGATGGAACGTCACCGCAAAGCGGTGCGCTTCGTCACGAATGCGCTCGATCAACAGCAGCGCGGGACTGTTCTCGGCGAGCGCCATCGGATCGACGCGATCCCGCGTGAAGATCAGCTCTTCCTTCTTCGCGATGCCGATCGCGACCAGGTTCGCGAGTCCGAGCTCCTCGAGCGCCGCGTAGGCCGCCGAGAGCTGCCCCTTGCCGCCGTCGATCAGGATCAGATCGGGGAACGGCCCGCCGTGCTCGAGCAGCTTGCGGTAGCGCCGCAGCACCACTTCGTGCATCGAGGCGAAGTCGTCCAATATCAGCGCTCGCGGGGCCCCACCCCCGCTCGCTGCCGCTGCGTCGCTCGAAGACTCGCTCCTCGCGGCGGCCGCAGGCGCTCCGATCAAGCCGAGATCCGGTTCTCGATCGTCCGCGCGTCGCACCTCCCGCCTCGCACCTCGAATCCGAAACTTGCGATACTCGCCGCGCTTCATCCGGCCGTCCTCGCAGACGACCATCGACGCAACGGTCTCGCTGCCCTGGATGGTCGAGATGTCGAAGCACTCGATGCGGCGAGGAATGGACGGCAGCGAGAGGACGACCCGCAGCGTCTCGAGCGCGTCGTAGTGCGCCGCGACGGTGTCGTTGAACCGCGTCTGGTAGGCGACCTCGGCGTTGCGCGCGGCCAGATCGAGCAGTCCGCGCTTCTCGCCGCGGCGCGGCACGATGAGGCGCACGCGGTGCTCGGAACGATCCGTCAGCCAGGCCTCGATGACTTCCGCTTCCGACGCCTTCAGCGGGATGGGAATATGGATCTCGGGCGGCGCCGGGTGCTCGGCGTAGAACTGCTCGAGCGCCGCCTGGAGGATGTCCTCGTCCGGCTGCACGGCCAACGCCACGATCTGTGTCGGCTTCTCTTCACTGCTCGCGGGGCCCCACCCCCGCTCGCTCTCGCTCGGCGCCGGCGCTTCGCGCCGGTCCGCTCCGCCGCCCCGCTCGGGCCGCAGGCGCTCCGTCGTCGCCAGCTCGATCCGTTCGACGACCTTCCCGTGCCGGACCTGGAACACCTGGACGACGGCGCCCGCGGGACCGACCTTGAGTCCGAACGCGTCGCGATCGCCGAGCCCCGTGCCCGCCATCTTCTGCTGGCGCTGCTGCAGCGTCTCGATCACGCGCAGCGCGTCGCGGAGCTGCGCCGCCTGCTCGTATCGCTCGGCGGCGGCGGACTCCGTCATCCGCGCGCGCAGGTGCGCGACGAGTTCGTCGTTGCGTCCCTCGAGGAACAGCCGCGTGTCCTGGACCGCTGCGGCGTACGTCTCCGGACTGCAGATCTCGCGGACACAGGGCGCGATGCACCGGCGGATGTCGTACTCGAGGCACGGCCGCGCCCGGTCGCCGGTGATGACCTCGTTGCACGACCGGATGCCGAACAGCTGGTGCGTCAGTGCCATGGTCTTGCGTCCGAGCTTCGCCGGCATGAACGGCCCCGCGTAGAAGTGCTCGTCCTTCTCCACGCTTCGCGCGATCAGCACACGCGGAAACGCCTCCCCCGTCGTCAGCTGCAGGTACGGATAGTTCTTGTCGTCGCGAAGAAGGATGTTGTAGCGCGGCGAACGCTGCTTGATGAGATGATTCTCGAGCGCGAGCGCCTCGACGACCGAGTCGGTGACGATGAACTCGAGGCGGGCGGCCTCGTCGAGGAGCGCGTCGATGCGCGGGCTCATGCCCTGAGCGCCGAGGTAGCTCCGTACCCGGTCCCGCAGGACCTTTGCCTTGCCGACGTACAGGGTGTCGCCGGCCTCGTTGAGATAGAGGTAGACCCCGGGCTGTTCGGGAAGGCGAGAAATCCGGCCCTTGAGGTCTTGGATCGGCATGGACTACACTGAGCGTTTTCTGCGGGCTTTCGAACCTTAAATTATAGCAGCCACATGACCTTTACCGGGCTCATCGGGAAGATCTGCATGTTCCCGCTGCGCGCGATCATCGCGACGTGCGTGGCGTTCCGGATCCATCCCAACATCCTGACGTTCGTCGGCGTGCTCATCAACGCCTGGGCGGCGGTGCACCTCGCGCTGGGCCAGTTCGTGACCGCCGGCTTCATCATGATTGTCGCCAACATCTTCGACTTCATCGACGGCAAGGTCGCGGTCGAACTGGGCGAAGTCAGCAAGTTCGGCGGTTTCTGGGACTCGGTCATCGACCGCTTCTCGGACATCTCGCTCTTCATCGGACTCATCTACCTCTATTCCAGCATGGGCCGGACCGACTACGCCCTGGTGGCGTCGCTCGCGATGATGTTCGCGCTGATGACCAGCTATACGAGAGCGCGCGCCGAGTCGCTCATCGAGAAGTGCAAGGTCGGCTTCATGGAGCGTCCCGAGCGGATCGTCCTCTTCATGATCGGCGCCTTCACGAACCGGATGGCGGCGGTGATGTGGGTGATCCTGGTGTTGTCGATCTTCTCGGTCGCCGACCGCGTGATCCTGACCTACCGCGTCCTCGAGCAGCGCCCGGAACGGCCGCCGATCGTGACGCGCTCGCCGCTGCCGGTGCGGATGCTCTGGAATGCGTTCTTCTGGACCTTCGAGCGCGCGACCTGGCAGTACGACGTGATGGTGATCGCGATCCTGGCGTTCGTCTGGATCACGCCGCCCGACTGGATCCGGGATCCGATGGCGGCGGGACTCGGACCGCTCGGGTTGCTGTAACGTGTCAATGTCGAATGCCAAATGCTCAATGCCAAAAGGAGATCACGGTCGATCGTCTTTTGGCATTCGGCATTGAGCATTCGGCATCGACACTGCAGCGCCGCTACACATCATCACGTTCGTCGTGTAAACCGAGGTCGAACGTTTTGCCCGTAAAGTGAATCTCATGCTCCGCGATCTTGTCGCGGAGCAGGCGGCGCGCTTCGCCGTAGTAGGGTTCCGGCACGGCGACCTTCTGCGCGAAGGTCCGCCAGCGGTACAGCAGCACGAGCGTCGGCTCCGCCCCTTCGCGCCAGGTCAGCCCGCCGATGTTCGCGTAGGGGATGTAGCCGTTCTCGGTCCAGATGCCGTCCTCGTAGAACCCGCGACCGATCTTGAGTCCCAGCGGCATCGCGTACACGTAGTAGACCAGCATCATCGTCTCGCCGAAGACGTACTTCGGATGGAGCCGCAGCACCGCGAGCTTGTAGAAGATGAGGATCGCGAGGACGGCGCCGACCCAGAGGAACAGCCGGTAGAGCGGCGGACGCGGTGCCGCCCAGATGAGCAGCGCGGACTTCCTGATGCGCGTGAAACGATAGTACTGGAAGAACAGGCGGAGGTTGATGAGCAGAAAGGCCCCGCCGAGGACGTAGAGAATCCGGGAGAGGAGTTCAGGGTTGCCGATCACTGCCCCAATCTTGGATCGAAGCAGTGCCGGCAGCGAGCCTCGTAGGTTCCCTGCGCGCCGACCAGCACGCGCTCGCTGCTGGCGACGAGCCGCTGAGTATGGTTCGCCGGGGCGCCGCACACCATGCAGATCGCCAGCGTCTTCGTGATGTACTCCGCGATGGCGAGCAGCTGCGGGATCGGCTCGAAAGGCTTTCCCAGGTAGTCCTGGTCCAGCCCGGCCACAATCACCCGCTTCCCCTGGTCCGCCAGCGTCGTGCACACGGCGGGCAGCTCGGCGTCGAAGAACTGGCCTTCGTCGATGCCGACGACCTCGGTGTCCGACTTCACCCGCTCGAGGAGTTCGCGCGACGTCGAGACGGCTTCCGCCGGAATCTGCATGGCGCTGTGCGAGGTGATGTGATCCGCGTCGTAGCGGTCGTCGATGCGCGGCTTGAAGATCTGGACCTTGCGCCGGGCGATCTGCTCGCGGCGCAGGCGGCGGATGAGCTCCTCGCTCTTGCCGCTGAACATGCTCCCGGCAACCACCTCGATCCAGCCGGACCCCGCCCGATGTGCCACGTCCATGTGGATCGTCAGACCTTTTTGAGGTACTCGCCGGTCTCGGTGCTGACGCGGACGACGTCGCCGATGCTGACGAACGGGGGCACCTGGACGACGACACCGGTCTCGAGCGTCGCGGGCTTCACCTGCGCACTCGCGGTGGCGCGGTTGATCCCCGGCACGGTGTCGACGACCTTCAGGTCCACCGTGATCGGCAGCTCGATCCCGACGGGCTCCTCACCGTAGAACTCCACCAGGATCGTCGACTCGGGGACGATGTAGTTGGCGTTGTCGCCGAGCACTTCGATGTCGATGTGGATCTGCTCGTAGCTCGTCGTGTCCATGAAATGGAACGAATCGCCGTCGCGGTAGAGGTACTGCATCTGCCGCTCGTCGAGGATCGCGCGTTCGACATCCTCTTCGGCGCGGAACTTGTTGTCGCCCTGCTGGCCCGTGCGGATGTTCCGCATCTTGGCCTGGATGAATCCGCGCTTGTTGCCCGGCGTGAAATGCTGGAGGTCGAGGACGCGGAACAAGTCGTTGTCCAACTTGATCAGCATGCCCCGCTTGAGTCGCGTTGCCTGAATTGAACCCATACGTCTACAAAATCCTTACCCGCACAAATCTATAGCCTAGCACGGCTTTGGTGGCTTCGCTGTCGGGCCGGGGAAGACGGCTGACGCTCGTCGGGGCTCGGAAGACGACTTGCGCTCGTCGGGCTGCGGCGGCATTGACACGCGCCGCATCGAGATTCCCTAGCCCGACCAACGAAGCCACCCTCCGGGCCCGAGAGCGAAGCCGGCCTGCCCACTGCCCGACAGCAGGCCGCCCTCCCCTTTGCCCGACGAGCGAGCCTCCTGCTACGATTCCCCCATGCCCTTCGACCCACTGCGCGACCTGCGCGCCTGGCAGGAACGGCTCGAGCGCCTCGCGACGCAGCAGGGCGCCCCCTGGGCCCCGCCCATCGACGTCTACGAGACCGTGGACCGCTACGTCATCACCGCGGAAGTCCCCGGACTGACGCGCGATCAGATCGATCTCGCGCTCCAGGACAATCGCCTCACGATCAAGGGGGCGCGTCCGGCCGGCATGCCCGAGAGCGCGGCGCGCCACTATCACCAGGTCGAGCGCGGGCACGGCTCGTTCCTGCGGACGTTCGCGTTCGCGGATCCCGTGGACAACGACGGCATCACCGCGGATCTGCACGACGGGGTGCTCACGGTCACGCTGCCGAAGGCCGTCTCGGCGCCGAGACGGATCGAGGTGTCATGATGCGCCGCACATTCCTCTCCATCGTCTTCGTGACGTCCGGATTCGTGGCCGGCGTCGTGCTCACGGGCCGGATGCGTGCCGCGGAAGAAGCGCGCGCCGAAGCGAGGCCCGTTGCCGCGCCGCAGGCTGCCGCCGCCACGGCCGCACAACCGGCGCCCGCGGTCGCGACGAACGGCGTCCTGCCCGACCTGTCCTCGGTCGCGAGCCGCGCGATTCCCAGCGTCATGAACATCGCGTCGCTGCAGGTCGTCCGGCAGCCGAACTCCCCGTTCGCGTCGGATCCGCTCTTCCGCTACTTCTTCGGCGACCGCGACGACATGCTCGGTCCGCGCAGTCGCGTCTCCCAGAGCCTCGGCTCCGGCGTGGTCGTGTCGAGCGACGGCTACATCATGACGAACAAGCACGTCGTCGGCGACACGAACGCGCAGGTGTCGGTCGTGATGCAGGACAAGCGCGAGCTGAAGGCGAAGATCATCGGCGTGGACGAGTTCACCGACATCGCCGTGCTGAAGATCGACGCGCGCGGCCTGCCGGTGCTGCCCTGGGGAGATTCGTCGAAGCTCAAGGTCGCCGAATGGGTGCTCGCGATCGGCAACCCGTTCCAGTTGAACCAGACCGTCACGCTCGGCATCGTGAGCGC
>Ga0066903_100000560_pt1 | contig 23878 bp, 16 predicted proteins | sample PanSoiMetaGPlot1_FD_67491 | JGI IMG/M metagenome (GOLD analysis project Ga0066903, IMG submission 67491) | Tropical forest soil microbial communities from Panama analyzed to predict greenhouse gas emissions - Panama Soil - Plot 1 (version 2) | ecosystem: Environmental > Terrestrial > Soil >... | reverse complement strand
GATCTGCTGCAGGCCGTTCGCGACGTGCTCGTCGATCGTCACACGCCCGTGATGGCGTCGCGCTGATCCGGTCTACAGCTTCCCGTAGTTCGGAACCCAAGCGAATGGATTCCGAGGCGCAGATTACAGTTCTGCGCCTCAAATGATCTTAGACACCACGCGTCCCCCGCGGGGTCCTCCGTTTGCACTCCCGTCCGCCCGCGCAGGCAATGCGTCTGACTTAGTGGTCCAGACGGACCCCTGAAGGAGGCGGACATGGTTCGATTGATCGCGGGCGCTGCGGGCGCGATCCTGATCGCGATCGCGCAGGGCGTGGCGGCGCAGGACGCGCCGCGGCCGGAAGGCTGGGTCGTGCTCCCCATCGACGAGTACCGCGCGCTTCGCGCGCGCGCGTTTCCCGGCACACCCGAGCCCGCGCCGCCGCCGATCGACGCCGCGCTCACGCGTGTCGACTACGACCTGCGGGTGGCCGGCGACAGCGTGACCGGCCAGGTGCGGCTCACCGTCGACGTCCTCAGGCAGGGCTGGGCCAGCGTGCAGGTGCCGGCCGGCATGCTGGTGCGCGACGCGCGTATCGACGGGCGTCCGACCGCCCTCGTCGAAGGCACGCCGCCTCGCGTTCTGTTGTCGCGCGCCGGCCGCTCGACGCTCACCCTCGACGTCGTCGTGCCGCTCACGTCGACGTCGGGAACCGAATCGATCGCGCTGCCGGCGTCGGGCTCCGCGCTGTCGGCCGTGACGCTGACGGTGCCGCGCACCGGCGTCGCCCTGACGGTGAGCGGCGGTTTCATCGCCGACGAAACCGTGACGGGCGGCGACAGCCGGTGGGTCGTGTACGGCAATCCCGGGCGGCCGCTGGGCTTCAACTGGAAGCGCAGAACCGACGATCGCCGCACGGGCCTGCCGCTGCAGACGCGCGCCACGATCACCGAGTTGGTCGCTCTCGGAGAAGACTCGACGCAGGTCACGGCGAGCGTGCAGATCGACGTGACGCAGGGGCTGGCGCGAGAAGCCGTCGTGGCGCTTCCCGACGGACTGGTCGTGAATCAGGTGGAGGGACCGACCGTCGCCGATTGGGACGTGAAACAGAACCAGTTGACCGTTGCGTTCCTCGAGCCGGTAGCCGCGCAGACGTCCGTCGTGATCACGGGCGAGGTGCGCGCGCCGCGCGAAGGCGCGGTGACGATTCCCCTCCTGCGCATGCCGTCCGCGCTGCGCGAGAGCGGCGGCGTGGCCGTCGACGTCAGCGGACCCGGCGAGATTGCGAAAGGGGAGCCGCGCGGCCTCGAGCCTGCCGACGCCGGCGATCTCGGCGACGTCATCAGCGGCCACGAGTCGCCGTCGATGGTCGCGTTCCGTTTCACGCAGCTTCAGGGAAGCGCCCCGCGGTCGCTGACCGTCAACGTCACGCGCTATACGCCGAAGGCGGTGCTCGTCGCCAACGTCGAGGAAGCGCGCTACGACGCGCTGTTCGGCGAGGACGGCAAGCTGCTCGTGCGCGCGCGCTACGCCGTGCGCAACAACCGGCGCAGCTTCCTCGCCGTCTCGCTGCCGCCGGGAGCGCTGCTCTGGAGCGCGTCGCTCGCCGGACACCCGGTGCGTCCGGGTGTCGGCGCGAACGGCGGCCTGCTGCTGCCGCTCCAGAAGGGCAACACCAGCGAGAAGACGCCCGCATTTGTCGTCGAGCTGATGTATCTCCAGCGCGTCGACAAATGGACCGAGAAGGGGGACGCGCGCCTCGAACTTCCCGCGGTCGACCTGCCGGTGTCGCGTACCGGCCTCACATTCCATTTTTCGCCGCGCTATGACGTCGAGTTGAAGCCGGGCGTGTTCCGAACGGCCGAAGACCCCGGGCCCTGGAGCGTCGCGCTGCGCGGCGACGCTGTGACGGCGGCCGCGGCGCCGGCGCCGCCGCCCGCGCCGCGCGAAGACATGCAGGCGCTCATCGATCGCTTCCAGAAGGAGTCGGGCCGCACGCGTCCCGGCCTCGTGCCGATCGCGATCGCGTTTCCGCAGATCGGGCCGTCGTTCTTCCTGGCTGCGGAGCTGACGCCCGAAGCGCAGCCGCCCGCGGTCGACCTGCAGTATCACCGCACGATTCACCAGGCAGACGACAAGGGAGGCTTCTGATGTTCCGCACCTTCGTATGCTCGCTTCTGGTGTCGCTGTTGTGGGCCGCGGCGCCTGCGGCGCAGGACGGCGGCCGCCCTCCCGCCGGCGCGCCCGGCACCGTCACGCTGACGCGCGCCGACTACGATCGGCTGCTCGATCTGGCGAGCGTCCGGCCGCCGCGCCCCGGTGACACGCCGCCGGTTGCGGCGGCGCTGACGCGCGCCGACATCCGCGTCCGCGCCAACGGCGCGTCCGCCCGCGCGACGATGCGCGTGGACGGCGAAGCGTTCCGGCCGGGCGTCTCGAAGGTCCTGCTGATCAAGGGGGCGACGCTGCTCGACGCGAGCGCCGACGCGCGTCCCCTCCCAGTCATCGCCGAGAACGGCGCGCACGTCGCGCTCGTAACCGGTCCGTCCACGTTTGCCGCGACGCTCGAGGTCGGCGCGCCGATCGCCTACACGCCCGGGCGCGCGTCGTTCGTGCTGCCCGTGCCCAACTCCGGCAGCGCGACGGCCACGATCGACGTGCCGGGCGAACAGTCCGACGTGCACGTGCTCGGCGGACTGATCCTCCGCCGCACGTCCGCGAACGGCCGCACGACAGTTGACGCCACGCTCACGCCCGGCAGCCAGACCGAAGTCTGGTGGTCCACGCACGATGCGGGGCCGGCGAACCCGGCCGCGCGCGACGTGCGGCTGCTCGCGGACGTGAAGTCGATCGTCACGATCGCCGACGCCGACGTCCGCCTCGTCTCGCTCGTGAACGCGACGATCGTGCAGGGCGAGCCGTCGCAGATCGAACTGGCGATTCCTGCAGGCTACGAAGTCACGAGCGTCAGCGGCGCGTCGCTCGATCGGTCGGAGACGCAGAACGGACGCGTCACGTTGTATCTCAGCGACCCGGCGTCGCGGCGGCAGCAGTTCGTCGTCAGCCTCGAGCGCCCGCAGGCGCCGGGGTCGTTCCGCCTCGAGACCGCCCTTCCGGCCGTGCCGGGCGCGCAACGCGAAACGGGCGAGGTCGCGATCGAAGGGATCGGGACGATGGAGGTCTCGTCGCCGGAGATGCCGGGCCTCCGCCGCATCGACGTCCGTGAGCTCGGGCCGGGGATCGCGTCGGTCACGCGCGACGGCCTGCTCGCCGCGTACCGGTATCAGCGCACCGGCGACGAGCCGCCGGCGCTCACGCTCGACGTCCGCCGGTTCGCCGACGCGGCCGTGCTCGCCGCCGTCGCCGAGCGCGCAGTGGCGACGACGCTCGTCACGGCCGAGGGGCGTGCGTTGACCGAGATCACGTTGTGGATTCGCAACCGCGCGCAGTCGTACATGAAGGTCGCGTTGCCCGCCGGCGCGTCGATCGTGTCGGTCGAAGTCGGCGGCTCGCCGGCCGCGCCGGTCGAAAGCCCCGACGGCAGCCGCGTGCCGCTGCTGCGGCCCGGCCTTCGCACCGACGGTCTCTACGCGGTGTCGTTTGCGTACCTGCATGCGGGCGCGCCGTTCGCCAAGCGCGGCGACATGCAGATGACGCTGCCGCCGATGGACATTCCGGTCAACGTCGTCGAGTGGGAACTCTTCGTCCCCGATCGCATCCGCGCGGATCGGTTCGACGGCAACGTCGTTGGCGCTGCGTTGATCGGATACGGCGGTCCGGTCGCCGCGCCGGCCGCGGGAAGCAACACGGGCGCCGGCGCAGCCGGGGGCGTCGCCATCAACGGGACCAATTACCTGCGCCAGGAGCTTCAGCTCAATTCGCTTGCGCCCGCCATGCCGGGCCAGATCGCGGGGCGCGTGTTCGACGCGAGCGGTGCGCCGCTGCCGGGTGTCGCGGTGACGGTCGAGGGCGGCGGCCGCAAGCAGCAGATCTTCACGGCGACCGACGGCTCCTACCGAGCGTCGAACGTCGCGTCTGGTGAGGTGACGGTGACCGCCGCCCTGCCGGGCTTCACGATGGCCCAGCGGAAAGCGCAGAGCGGGCAGCAGGCCGACCTCACCATGCAGGTCGGCTCGGTGAGCGAGAGCGTGACCGTGGCGGCGAACTCCCCGATGATCGACACGCGGAGCAGCGAAAGCAATTTCAAGATCGCGAACCAGATGCCGTCGGCGAACGTCCAGAACCTCCAGCGCCGGGCCGCCGGGGTGTTGCCGGTCCGGATGGACGTCCCGCACAGCGGCTCATCTCATCGGTTCGTGCGGCCGCTCGTCATCGACGAGGAGACCGTCGTCACCTTCAGATACAAGCAGATCCGGTAATTTGTCACACCGCCCTGCATCCTGCGTTATACCTGAGGACGCACGATGCAGGGCAGCTCCGAGGCGGTGCGGGAACTGTTTCAGGCCCACGGGACGGCGATCTATCGATTCGCCACCGTCCTGGTGCGCCACCGCGAAGACGCCGAGGACGTCGTCCAGGAAACGTTCGTGAAGCTGCTGCGCCATCTCGAGGCGGGCGGCGACATGGCCAACGTGCGGGGATGGCTCTTCACGGTCGCGGCGAACGCCGCGCGGGATCGTCAGCGCCGGCGCGGGCGCTGGATCCCGTGGGAGCCTGCCCACGACATCGCCGTCCCGCCACCAGCGCTTGACGACGAAGACGGCCGCGTCCGGCGCGCGCGCGAAGCGCTCCGGCTGCTCCCGGATCGCGATCGGCAGCTGCTGGCGCTCCGGGCGCAGGGGCTGTCGTATCGCGACATCGCGTCGGCGACGGGCATCCAGATGGTGTCGGTGGGGCGGCTGCTCGCGCGGGCCGCCGATCGCTGGGCCGCCGCCGTACGGACACATGGGGGATCGGGATATGAATTGCTTGCACGACGAACAACTCCAGGCGCTCGCTGACGGCGAGGGCACGTCCGCGGATCGGGCGCATGCCGAGTCGTGCGCGGCGTGCGGCGCCCGCCTGCGCGATCGCGCCGCGCTCATGGCCTCGATCGAAACGGCGTTGAATCCGCCGGTGGATCTGCCGGCGTCCTTCAGGCTGAAGGCCGACGCTGCCGGCGAGGGTGCCACGCGCCTGCGCGGCCCGTTCCAACGCTCGCGAAGCTTCCGTCTCGAGACGGAAGGCACGCGGCGCTGGATCTACAGCGCCGCCGCGATCGCCGCGGCCCTCGTCGCCGTGCTCTTCGTGGTCCCCGCGGTCCGCAAGGACGCCACGACGGTGTCGGCGTCGGAGATCCTCGCGAAATCGGCGAGTCAGCTGTCCGCCGTGACGCACGGCGTGGAAGTGCTCGAGTACGAGCTCGTGCTCGGCGGCGTGCCGAAGGACCTGATGCCGGACCAGGTCGAGGGTACGTACCGCATCTGGCAGGCGATCGACCACGACGTGCCGGGCCGGTTCCGGTTCGCGAGCTACACCTCGGACGGCCGGATGTTCAGCTCGATCGCCGAGGATCCGATCGCGCGCCGCCGCGTGGCGGCCTTCACGTCCGAAGGGCAGGACTACCGGTTCGACGTGACGCTGCCGTCGGGGCCGCGCGCGATGTCGCTGCCCGAGATGCAGCGGCTGCACATGGAAGCGTCGATCACCATGATGCAGGCGAGCGGCAATCAGCTCGTCGAGACGATCGACGGCCCGAACGGCAAGCTGTACCGCATCGAGGTGCCGAGGGTCGCGGCGCCCGGAGCCAATCCCGTGTGGGATCTCTCCGAAGCGCGCGTGCTGATCGACTCGCGCGACTACAGCATCATCGAGTTCGCGGTGCAGGGCTCGCTGCTGAAGTCGCCGTACAGCCTGTCGTACAAGCAGCTGCGCCACGTCGTCGGCGCGTCGCTGCCGGCCGACGCGTTCGTGGTCCCGACGCGGCCCGGCGAGATCGTCGTGACCGGGGAGGGATCGGCCGTCCCTACTCGCGACGTCGTCGTGCTCGCGCTGCGCGCGCTCGCGCAGGCGAAGCAGGCGCGATGACGGCCGGCCCGGCGATTGCCGTCGAGGGCCTCACGAAGTACTACGGGCCGGTCATCGGCATCGAAGACCTCTCGTTCGACGTCGGGCGCGGCGAGGTCTACGGCTTCCTCGGCGCGAACGGCGCCGGCAAGACGACGACGATCCGGCTGCTGCTCGATCTGCTGCGGCCGTCGCGCGGCCGCGCGGCCGTCCTGGGCGTGGATTGCCACCGCCAGAGCCTCGCGGCGCGCCGGCTGATCGGGTATCTCCCGGGCGATCTCCCGATCTATCCGGATCTCTCGGCCCGCGAGTACCTGACCTATCTGTCGGGGCTCGACGACCGTCCCGTGCCCCGCGACTACCTCGAGCATCTGCTGCGCCGGTTCGACGTCAGCGCGCTCGACCAGCGCCGGCGTCTGCGCGAGCAATCGCACGGCATGAAACAGAAGATCGGCATCATCCAGGCGCTGATGATGCGCCCGGCAGTGGCGATCCTCGACGAGCCGACGGCGGGTCTCGATCCGATGATGGCGCAGGCGTTCCGCGAGACGATCGCGGACCTCAAGGCCGCCGGCGACACCACGGTCTTCCTCTCGTCGCACGTGCTCGCGGAGGTCGAGTCGACCTGCGATCGCATCGGCGTCGTCCGCGGCGGACGGCTCGTCACGAGCGGCACGATCGAGGACATCAAGCGCAACACGACGCGGCGCGTGACGATCACGTTCGCCGACGGCGCGCCGCCGCTGGTGACCGACGTCCGCGGACCGCTGGGGCCGCTCTTTGCGCGCATCGACGGACGCCCGATCCACGACGTCGTCGTCGAGCCGTTCCGCCTCGAGGACTACGTCGCCCGCTTCTACGGCGAGGGGACGCCATGAGGGCGCTGCTCGTCCGATCGCTCGCGCAGGCGCGCTACGCGATCCTCGGATCGTTCTTCCTCCTTGCCGGCTTCCAGCTGATCATCATCGGCCAGGCCGCGGAGATTCAGCGGACGCAGTCGTTCGGGCGCGTCGCCGAGTTGCTGCCGGCCTTTCTGCAGCGGGGGCTGGGCAGCCGCGCGATGCTCATGGCGACGTTCAAAGGCACCGTGGCGTTCGGCTACTTCCACCCGGTCGTCTGCCTGATGGTCTGCGTGCTCGCGATGTACGTGGCGACCGAGCCGGCACACGAGATCGAGAGCGGGCTCGTGGATCTCGAGCTCGCGCGGTCGGTGCCGCGCCATCGTCTGCTGACGCGATCGCTGCTGCTGTCGGCGCTCACCGTCGTCGGCGCCGCCGTGTTCATGGCGGCCGGCACGTGGATGGGCACGCGCGCGTTCGACGCGCCGATGTCGGAGATGCCGTCGGCCGCGACGCGCGCGAAGCTGCTGATCAACCTGTCCGCGACGGCCGCGTGCTTCCTCAGCTTCGCCCTCCTCGTCGCCGTGCTGTCAAACCGATGGGTCACGGCGTTCACGACGACGGCGCTCGCCGCCATCGTGCTGTACCTGGTGGACTTCGTCGCGATCGGCTGGCCGCCGATGCGGGCCGTCAGCTGGATCTCGCCCTTTCACTACTACCCGGCCCTGTCGGTCGTGGCAGGCGAGTCAGGCCTGGGCGGCAATGTCGCGATCCTGGCTGGCGCCAGCGGCGCCTGCATCGCCGCGGCGTACTGGCGCTTCAGCCGCCGCGATCTCTAGCTGCCTGCGTGCATTCGTCGATAATGTGTGCCGTGGATGACATGGTGCTCAGCGCGCCGCGCGTCACGATCGACGACGCGACCGACTGCGCGTCACGTTGCTTCGGCGTGACAGGACGGGGGTCGCCCTTACCCGGCGAGCGCGATCAGAACGTCCTGATCCAGACCGATGGCGGCGGGCGCTTCGTCCTGAAGATCGCGAACGCCGCAGAATCGCGCGCGCTGATCGAAGCGCAGAATGCAGCGCTCGCGCACGTGGCCCGCCGATCGACGCTCTGTCCGATGGTCGTGCCGGCCGTCGATGGGCGGACGATCGTGGAGCTCCGCGCCGGTGACGCGACGCATCTCGTCCGGCTGTTGAGTTGGATCCCCGGCGTGCCTCTGGCGGATGCCGGAGACGTCACGCCGGCGTTGCTCGAGGATCTCGGCGCGCGTCTCGCGGAACTCGACGCAGCGCTCGAGGGGTTCGATCGTCACGTCGTGCATCGCGAGTTCTACTGGGACCTCGCCCGCGCGGGCGACATCGTCGAGGCGTCGGCCGCGCTGGTGCCGGACGAGGCGACGCGGGCGCTCGTCGTCGATCTCGCCGCGCGCGTGTCCGCGCGCGACGGCGCCCGTCTCGCGCGCCTTCGCCGCGCCGTCGTGCACAACGATCCGAACGACTACAACGTGCTCGTCAGCGTTCCGCCTGAAGGCGGAAGCTACGAGACCGATCCTGGAGTTCCACCTGAACAGCCAGATCCTGTGGTTTCCGCCTTCAGGCGGAACGTCACAGGGTTCCTCGATTTCGGCGACATCGTGTACTCGTACGCGATCGCGGATCTCGCGATCGCGATCGCCTACGCCGTGCTCGACAAGGCGGATCCGCTCGACGCGGCCGCCTCGATCGTGCGCGGCTACGCGCGGTCGCGGCCGATCGACGACGACGAGATGGCGGCGCTCTTCGGGCTCGTCCTGCTGCGGCTATGCGCGAGCGTCTGCATCGCGGCACGTCAGCAGCGTCAGCGCCCAGACGACCCGTACCTGTCGATCAGCCAGGCGCCGATCGCGAGGACGCTCCCCCGGCTGGCCGCCATCGCGTTCGACGACGCCGAGGCGGCGTTCCGCCGCGCGCGCGGGCGGACGCCGGCCGAGACGCTGGCGGCGCGCCGCCGCGTCATCGGATCGAACGTCGCCGTCGCGTACCGCGATCCCGTCAAGATCGTCCGCGGCTGGATGCAGTACCTCTACGACGAGAGCGGGCGACGGTATCTCGACGCGTACAACAACGTCCCGCACGTCGGCCACAGTCATCCGCGCGTGGTCAAGGCGGCCACCGAGCAGATGCTCGTGCTCAACACCAACACGCGCTACCTGCACGACAAGCTCGCGATGTTCGCCGAGCGTCTGGTCGCGACGCTGCCGCCGCCGCTCCAGGTCTGCTACTTCGTCAATTCGGGCAGCGAGGCCAACGAGCTGGCGCTGCGGCTCGCACGAGCGCACACGCGCCGGCGCGACGTCATCGTGCTCGACGCGGCGTATCACGGCAACACCACGACGCTCGTCGACATCAGCCCGTACAAGTTCAACGGCCCCGGCGGGGAAGGGGCGCCTCCGTGGGTGCACGTGCTGCCGCTGCCGGACACGTATCGCGGGAAGTACCGGCGTGACGATCCGCGCGCCGGCGAGAAGTACGCCGAGTTCGCGCGCTACGTCGGGAATCCCGGCGCGTTCATCGCCGAGAGCGCGCCGAGCGTCGGCGGCCAGATCCTCCTGCCGGATCGCTACCTCGCGTCGGTCTACGCGATCGTCCGCGGCGCCGGGGGCGTGTGCATCGCCGACGAGGTGCAGACGGCATACGGCCGGATGGGCGATCACTTCTACGCGTTCGAGGCGCAGCGCGTCGTGCCCGACATCGTCGTGCTGGGGAAGCCGATCGGCAATGGGTATCCGCTCGGTGCCGTGGTGACGACCGCCGAGATCGCGGCGTCGTTCGACAACGGGATGGAGTTCTTCAGCACGTTCGGCGGCAGCACGGTCTCATGCGCGGTCGGCCTCGCCGTCCTCGACGTCGTGCAGGAAGAACGTCTGCAGCAGCACGCGCGTGCGGTCGGCGATCGCCTGCTGCGCCGCCTGCGCGACGCGGTCGGCGCTCATCCGCTCGTCGGCGACATCCGCGGCAGCGGGCTGTTCCTGGGAATCGAACTGGTCACGGACCGCGAGACGCTGACGCCGGCGGCGGCAGAGGCGTCCGAGGTCGCCAACCGGATGCGTCAGCGCGGCGTGCTGCTCGGCACCGACGGTCCGTTCCACAACGTGATCAAGATCCGGCCGCCGATGCCGTTCACCGAGGAGGACGCGGCGCTGCTGGTCGACGTGCTGACCGAGGCGCTCGACGCGTCCGGCAGCAGGAGAACATAAGGCGAACATGGTACGCTCGCCTTGGGAACGGTCATGGTCACGGTGTCGGAGTCCCTCTCGCAACTCGAGGTCCTGGTCGTCGACTGCCAGGCGACGGCCGCGGCGCCGCGCGGGCATCTTCTCGAGATTGGATGGGCGCATCTCCGCGCGACGGCGGCCGAGACACACGCTCGGCTGATTGCTCTTCCACCGACCGAGCGCCTTCCGCCCGTCGTCGCGCGCCTCACGGGAATCTCGGAGCAGCAGGCGCACGACGGCGTCGCCGCGCACCTGGCCTGGCGCGAGGTGGCCGACGAAGCGGCCATGCTCCCGAGACAGCCGGCGCCAACGGTCATCCACTTCGCCAGATTCGAACAGCCGTTCCTTCGCGCGCTGGCGGGCGGGGCACCTCCGCTGGACATCGTGTGCACCCACGACATCGCCCGACGCCTGTTGCCCGATCTTCCGCGCCGCAGTGTGCGCGCCTTGTCGGGGTACTTCGGCCGCGCCGTGGGCGCGCTCCGGCGGAGCGCCGATCACGTCGACGCCACGGCGTTCGTGTGGCGGGAGCTGGTGCGGCTGCTCGCGGACGAAGGGATCACGACCTGGAGTGCGCTTCGCGCGTGGCTCGGCACGAGATGCGCGACGGCCAGGAGCGTACGCCGCGGCTGGCCCATGCCGCGTGACGTGCGGCTCGCACTTCCCGACGCGCCGGGCATCTACCGCATGCTCCGCACGAGCGGGGACGTCCTCTACGTCGGCAAGGCGGCGTCGCTGCGCCATCGCGTCAACAGCTACTTCCGCAAGCAGCACGGCACACACGAGCGGACGCTCGAGATGCTGTCGCAGGCGAGGAAGCTCTCGTTCGACGTCACGCCGAGCGCGCTCGAGGCGGCGCTCGCCGAGTCCGACGAGATCAAGCGGCATCGGCCGCCGTACAACGTCGCCCTGAGAATCGAGGACCGCGCGGTCTGGTTTGCGTCGACGGATCTCAGCACGCGCAGCGCGTCGCTGACGCTGCGATGTCCGCTCGGCCCGTTTCCCTCGGCCGCGATGCTCGACGAATTCGCGGCGCTCGCCGCGGCCGACCGCCGCGCGCTCGGCACCGGGCGCTGGCGTCCCGACGCGGACACGTTCGACGCCGGGTATGCGCGGCTCCGTGCAGCGCATCCCGAGATGTCGCGTCACGACCTCGGCGCGCATGAGACGCTGCTGCGGCTCGGTACACGACTGTGGAGGGAAGGCCGGCGGGACTACGACGTCGATGCCGACGAAGAAACCCGCCGCGTGACAACGTGGACGCCGGAACTCGTGCAACGCTCGCTCGAATGGCTGTCGCTGCGCGCGGCGCTGGCGCGGCGGCGGGCGATCTGGCTGACGCGGCTGGTCGACGCGAGCGTCACGTGGACGGAACCGGGCACGTCGCAGACGCGATTGATCGTGATCGAGCACGGCGAGCTCGTCGTTGCCGCCGACGCCGACACTGGCGCGGCGCCGCCGATTCCACCCGGCCACGCGCGCCCGACTGCCGCGCGCCGTGCCGCCTTCACGGTGGCCTGCTTCGATCGCCTGCGCGTGCTGACCACCGAGCTCAAACGTCTCGCCCAGGCAGGCGCACCCGTGGCGCTGCGGTCCGGCGTCGCGCCCGCGATCGCGGGCGAACGTCTGGCGTCCGTCCTGTGGTGGCTGTGACGTGCGAATCCTGTTCGTCTCCGACACACACCTTGGTTCGACCTCCCAAGCCGCAAGTACGTAAGATCTGCGTACTCGACCGCAGTTCAACTTCGTCTTCGAACGAGCCGGGACGATGCTACGATCGCGTCGTCATGGTGGAAGAACCGGATCGCGTGGCGATGCTGTCGGACGTCACCGCACTGCGGTCGGACGTCACCGCACTGCGGTCGGACGTCACCGTACTGCGGTCGGACGTCACGGCACTCGAGACGTCAGTGCGCTCGGACGTCACGTCACTGCGATTGGACGTCGTGGCACTGCGGTCGGATCTCACCGCGCTCGAGGAAAGACTCGAGAAGAGGATGAAGGCCGACCACGAAGAGACACGCCGCCATTTCGACATCATGGTCGAGAAGGTCGAAACCACTGTGAAGCTGGCCCTCGAGGTCAACGCGCATCACGGGATCATCCTCGACGACCACGAGAACCGGCTGAAAAAGATCGAAGGACGACGCTAGCCTCTACAATAGGTCCGGTGACGGGCAGTGCGCCGACGGTTTCCATCATCGTTCCCGCCCACAACGAAGAGGCGCTGCTCGGCGCGACGCTCGACGCGCTGAACGCGGCGATCGCCGGGATCGGCGAAGCGCACGAGATCGTTGTCGTCGACGACAGCTCTACCGACCGCACGGCCGACATCGCGCGCGAGCACGGCGCGCGCGTGGAGCGCGTGACGGTGCACCAGATCGCGGCCGCGCGGAATGCCGGCGCGCGGGCGGCCAGCGGGACGTTCCTGATCTTCGTCGACGCCGACACGATCGTTCCGGCCCACACCCTGCGCGCCGCGGTCGAGACGATGCGCAGCGGCGCCGCCGGCGGCGGGGCGGGCGCGGTCTTCGAGCCGTCCGCGCCGCGCTGGGCGCATCGCGCCATTACGCTCGCCCGGTGGATCATGCGGACGGCGAACTGGGCGCCCGGCTGCTTTTTCTTCGCCCGCCGCGACGCGTTCGAGCGAGCCGGCGGATTCGACGAGCGGTATTTCGCGAGCGAGGAAATCCACCTGAGCCGCGCCCTGAAGCGCGTCGGACGCTTCGTCCTGCTGCGAGACAACGTCGTGACCTCGGCGCGCAAGGCCGAGCACTACTCGATGTCGCATAGTCTCTGGCTGATGATCCGCATGGCGTGGCCCGGATCGCTGAAACGCCGCAAGGGGCTGGAGTTCTGGTATACACGTCACGAGAAATCACATAACAAATGATGCGCCTGCCGATTGCTGCCGCCACGTCGCTCGTCCTCGTCCTCTCTGTAGAACAAGGCATCGAACAGACATCGCCCGGGACACGCGCGGCGCCGTCGCTCGTCGAGCGTTTCGACGGGATGGGCGTCGGGTTCGAGGGCCCACAGGGCAAGTACGAGGGACGAAACCCCTCCGACAACAGCCTGGCGGTCGGGCCCGACCACATCGTCCAGACCGTGAACTCGCGCCTCGCGATCTTCACGAAGGCAGGCAAGCGGTTCGAGGCGACCGGGAAGGCACTCTACGGCCCGGTCAACACGAACATCGTGTTCGCCGGACTCGGCGGGCCGTGCGAGGCGCGGAACAACGGCGACGCCGTCGTCCGCTACGACCAGCTCGCCAACCGCTGGCTCGTGACGATGCCGATCTTCTCGCGCATTCCGCTGACCGAAGTGGGCGAGCGTCCGCCGCTCGATCGGCCGACGCCGCCGGGACAGCTCGCGGCGCCGGGCCAGGCGTCGTCGCCGGGTGCCGCTGCCGCGCTGCCGCCGAATCCGCCGGCGCCACCGCCGCCGCCTCAGGGACGTGGGGGACGAGGCCAGGCGCCGGCCGGCGGCCCGCCGCCGCCTCCACCGCCGCCGTCCACGTACGGGATGTGCTACGCGATCAGCACGACCGCCGATCCGCTCGGGCCGTATTACCGCTACGCGTTCGAGCGTCCGCTCTTTCCCGACTATCCACGGCCCGCGGTCTGGACCGACGGCTACTACGTGCCGACGAGCTCCAGCGACAACCGGATCTCGGACACGGTCGCGACGCAGAAGCACGCGTGCGTCGTCGATCGCGCACGGATGCTGCGCGGCCAGCCGGCCAGCGAGCAGTGCCAGATCGTGCTGAACGTGAATTTCCTGAACAACGCCGACATCGACGGCGCCGCGACGCCACCGGCCGGCGCGCCGAACATCATGATGGCGGCCGGCGGCACCCAGCTCGACAACGTCTTCGAGGCCGACACGATCGACGTCTGGCAGTTCCACGTGGACTGGACGACGCCGGCCAACACGAAGCTGATCGGCCCCGAGAAGATCAAGGTCGCGCCGTATCACTATCTGTGCAACGGCCAGCTGACCAACTGCGTGCCGCAGCCCGGGACGGAGCGCGGCCTCGACGCGCAGGGCGACAAGGTCATGTCGCGCGTCGTCTACCGCCGCATCGGCGATCGCGAGGCCATGGTCGCGGTGCACTCCGTCAACAGCGCGGCGGGCGGCGGCGGCGTGCGCTGGTACGAGCTCGTCATCGACGCGCGCGACAAGGCGCGCACGGTGACGCTCGCGCAGCAGGGCACCTACGCGCCCGATCAGTTCTTCCGGTGGATGGCGAGTCCGGCGATCGATCGCCTCGGCAACATCGGCATCGGCTACTCGTTCGGCGGCACGCCGAACTTCGCCGGCCAGCGCTTTGCCGGACGGCAGCGCAGCGATCCCCCGGGCGCGCTCCCGCTGAAGGAAGCGATCCTGGTGGACGGCGAAGCGTCGCAGACGAACACGCTCAGGTGGGAGGACTACACGACGACCGCGATCGATCCCTCCGACGATTGCACCGTCTGGTACGTCGGCGACTACGTGAAGAAGGACGCCGCGACCTACTCGACGCGCATCGGCGCCTTCCGCATGCCCGGATGCGGCCGATGAGCGAGGTCCTCTTCAACGCCATCGCGAGCGACGCCGCCGCGGAAGTCTCTCGCGTGCTCGAGTCGAATCCCGAGCTGAAGGCGCGCCTCAACGATCCGCTGCCCGGCGGCAGCTTCGGCGAGACGGCGCTGCTGGCGGCGGTACACCGCGCGAACCGCGACATGGTGGACGTCCTGCTTCGCGCGGGCGCCGACATCAACCAGAAGAGTCACTGGTGGGCGGGTCCGTACCACGTGCTCGACGGCGCGGGGCGCCACGCCTGGCTGCCGGCGTTCCTGATCGGCCGGGGCGCGGTGCCCGAGATTCACCATGCCGTCGAGCTCGGCATGGCCGACGACGTCGTGGGGATGCTCGTGAAGAATCCGGCCCTGATCCACGCGCGGGGTGGAGACGGCCGCCTGCCTCTGCACTACGCGCAGACGGTCGACATGGCCGAGTTCCTCGTGAGCCGCGGCGCCGATCTCGACGCCCGCGACATCGACCACGAGTCGACCGCCGCGCAGTACATGGTGCGCGATCGCCAGCCGGTGGCGCGCTTTCTCCTCCGGCGCGGCGCCGGCGCCGACGTGCTGATGGCCGCTGCGCTCGGCGACGTCGAGCTCACGCGGCGACTGATCGACGCGACGCCGTCGTCGATCCGCATGCGCGTCACGGCACAGTGGTTCCCCATGCAGGACCGGCGGGCCGGCGGCACGATCTACATCTGGACGCTGGGCGGCGAGAAGGGCGCGCACGAGATCGCACGCGAGTTCGGCCACGACGAGGTGTTCCGCGTCCTCATGACGCGGACGCCGCCGTCGCTGAAGCTCGCGATCGCGTGCGAGATGGGCGACGAGGCGCTGGCGGAGGAGATGCGCGCGCAGGTCTCCGCGATCGATCCGGCCGACGCCTCGCGGCTCGTCGCGGCGGCGAGCCGGCGCCAGGCGGACGTCGCGCGCCGCCTCCTCGGCGCGGGCTGGCCGGCGACGGCCGCCGAGCGCGGCACGACGGCGCTGCACTGGGCGGCCTTTTACGGCCAGGCCGATCTCGTCGCCGCGCTGCTCGAGCGCGGCGCGCGGCGTGACGCCACGGATCCCGAGTACCACGCGACGCCGCACGGCTGGGCCGAGCACGCGATGCGGAACAGCCCGGCCGGACCCTCGGCCGACTACCCCCGCGTCCTCGCGCTGCTCACGCGTTAAAATGCGCGGCATGCGCGCTACACGCTTCCTCGCTGCGTCGGGTCTCGCGGTCCTCCTCGCCAGTCCACTTGCCGGATTCCGGCAGGACGCGGCATCCTTGCAGGGATCGGATCCGCCCGCGAACGGCATCTGGGTCGACAGCCTCGATTTGTCGAACGCGCCCATCCGCCGCGGCCGGGGTCAGAGGGGATCGACGACGCCGTCCGCGCCGCTCGTGATCAAGCTCGGCGGCGTCAGCTATCCGCATGCGCTGCCGCTGCAGTCCGACGGCGACCTCACGATCGATCTCGCGGGCGCCGCGACGACGTTCGTCGCCATGATCGGCGTCGACGAAGTCGTCCCGCAGGGACGCGAGGGCGCGCCGCCGCCGCCGCCTCCGCCGCCGGGCAGCGTCGTGTTCGGCGCCTGGGTCGACGGCAGGAAGGTCCTCGAGTCGGACGTCATGCACCGCGGTGACGCGCCGAAGCCCGTCGCGATCGATCTCACGAACGCGCAGAAGCTGGTGCTCGCCGTGATCGACGCCAACGACGGCACCGCCGGCGACAGCGCCGACTGGGCCGGCGCCGCCATCATCACGAAGCCCGGCGCGCAGGCGCAGATCCGCGTCACGTCCGCGCCGCCGGATCCGCCGCCGCCGATCGCGCCAAGCCGGTCAGCTGCGCCGATGATCAACTATCCGCGGATCACGGGCGCCACCCCCGGCCGTCCGTTCATGTTCAGGATTCCCGCGTCGGGCGCCGGCGAGCTGACGTTCGCCGCGAAGAATCTGCCCGCCGGACTCGCGCTCGATTCGAAGAGCGGCGTCATCACCGGTTCGCTGAAGCAGGACGGGCGCACCGACGTGCAGGTCTCGGTCAAGGGCGCGGACGGCAAGATGGCGAACGCCGTCCTCACGATCGTCGGCGGCAAGGACGTCCTCGCGCTGACGCCGCCGCTCGGCTGGAATTCGTGGAACGTCTGGGGCGGCAACGTGACCGCCGAGCACGTGCGCGCAGCCGCCGACGGGATGCTCAAGAGCGGTCTCGCGGCCCAGGGCTATACCTACATCAACATCGACGACGCCTGGGAAGCCGGCTGGCACAAGGGGCCCAACGGCGGCAACGACGTCAACGCCGGCCGCGACGCCAACGGCGAGATCCTCACGAACGAGAAGTTCCCCGACATGAAGGGGCTCGTCGACTACATCCACGGCAAGGGACTCAAGGCGGGCATCTACTCCGGACCCGGGCTCGCGACGTGTCAGGGGCTCGCCGCGAGCTTCCAGCACGAAGAGCAGGACGCGCGGACCTGGGCGAAATGGGGCTTCGACTACATCAAGTACGACTGGTGCCGCTATCCCGAACAGGCCAACGCGAACAGCCCGCTCGAACTGCTGCAGAAGCCATACATCCTGATGCGCGGCGTGCTCGACAAGCTCGATCGCGACGTCGTGTTTTCGCTCTGCCAGTACGGGTGGGGCAAGGTCTGGGAGTGGGGCGGTGAGCTGGGCGGCAATCTCTGGCGCGTCACCGGCGACATCACCGACACGTGGCCGTCGATGTCGTCGATCGGGTTCCAGCAAACGGGCCACGAAAAGTTTGCGGGCCCGGGACACTGGAACGACACCGACATGCTCGTCGTCGGCCACCTCGGGTGGGGACGGATCAACCCGCCGCGGCCGACGAATCTCACGCCGAACGAGCAGCTGACGCACATCTCGCTCTGGGCGCTGCAGGCGGCGCCGCTCCTCATCGGCGCCGACATGACGCAGATGGACGATTGGACAATCGACCTGCTCGGCAACCGCGAGGTGCTCGCGATCAATCAGGATCCGCTCGGCAAGGCCGCCGGCCGCACGTGGACCGACAACTGGACGCAGGTATGGGCACGGCCGCTCGCCGACGGCACGATGGCGGTCGGCTTCTTCAACCGCGGGCCGGCCGATGCGGCGATGACGGTGAAGTTCGCGGATCTGGGCGTGGCGAACGGATCGCCGGTGCGCTTCCCGTGGACGCACACCGACGCGCAGGTGCCGTCGGGCGCGGCCTCGTACGCGACGACGGTGCCGCGGCACGGCGTCGTGCTGATGAAGATCGGCCGGCCGAAGAAGGTGTAGGCGAATCGCCTACGCTTCACGCATCCAAATGATCGACTCCGCCGGCGGGGGAGCGGGCCGTGGCGCGGCCGGTTGTCCCGGCGTCTGCGGTGGCGGCGGCACGTAGGGCGGCGCCGGTGGATTGCGGTTGTAGCGCGCGTAATTGGGAATCGCGGTGACCGGCGTGCCGTCGGCGAAGGCCGTCGTGATGACGGTCACGCCGTTCAGCAAGCCGGGCCGCCATTCCGTCTTCAGCGGCGCGGACGCGGGCAGCGCGCCGGCGATGTCCTGGTCGGCGCGTTCGATGTTGTACAGCAGCGGGCCGTAGCGGAGCGCGACGCGTCCCTTGTTCGCTTCGATCTTGTCGCTGGCGTGGACGCGCTGCGGCGTCATCGGCAGCTCGAGTTCGATCCGGTCGCCCGCCTTCCACGTCCTGACGATGGTCGCGTAGCCGTTGCTGATCTCCGGCGTCACCTTCGTCCCGTTCACCGCGAGCGAGCGGATGCCGTTGGCCGCCGGCGTCGAGGTGTAGAGGCTGCTGACGTCGCGGTCGGGCACGCGGATGCGGATGGCGAACCGTTTTGCCGTCGCCGGAGTGACGCCGATGCTGACGGTGCCTTTCCAGGGATAGTCGGTCTTCTGCGTCAGTTGGACGTCGGTGCCGGCGACGTCGGACACGTGTACGGTGCTGCCGGCGAACAGGTTCACGTAGATCCCGTCCGTCCCCTTCGAGTACATCCAGGTCGGCAGCATCAGCAGCGTCCGCGCGAGATTGCCGACGCAGCACGGGCAGACGTTCCACGGCGTGCGCTGCAGATTCGCGGCCAGCGGGTTCGGGTAGTAGTACGTCTTTCCCGCGAGATCCAGCGAGCCCAGCAGCCCGTTGAAGACCGTGTTCTCGTAGAGGTCCGCGTACTGCGCGTCGTGATAGGCCAGGTGCAGCTTCCACTGGAAGAAGATCTCGCCGCAGCTCGCGCAGGTCTCGCAGTAGGCGTTGTTCCTGAGCGAGTAGTTCGGGCCGAAGCCTTCGGACGTCTCGCCGCTGCCGACGCCGCCCGTCACGTAGTACTTGCGGTGGACGATGTTGTCCCAGAGCGATTTCACCGCGCTCTGATAGTCGGTGTCGTGGGTCTCCACCGCGACGTCCGCCATGCCCGAGTAGGTGTAGACGGCGCGGACGGCGTGGCCGACCGCTTCGTACTGCTGGACGACCGGCAGGTGGCTCTGGTCGTACTCGGTTCCGCCCTTCCGGCAGTCGAGCAGGAACTTGGCGAGCTGGATGTAGCGGTCGCCGTGCCCGTTACCCTCGACCTCGTTGACGAAGCGGCCGAACCGCACGAGCGCCTGTTCCATCTCCTGGTGGCCGTCGAACCACTCCTGCTTCGGCGCCGGTCCGATGTGATCCGCCCAGCAGTCGGCCAGCTTCTTCGCGGCGTCGTAGAGGCGCGCGTCCTTGCGGTCCGTCATCGAGTAGTGATTGATCGCCGACTCGATGAAATAGCCGCCGGTGTAGCCTTCGTGGTTGCCGCGGAAGTCCGGCGACCACGGCGTCGTCCATTTCGGCCGGGGCGTGCCGTCCGGGCGCGGACGGCCGGCTGGCGCCATGTCGGCGAGCGTGAATGCCGTCTGCAGGTAGCCGTTGGGGTGCTGTGCCGCGAGGATCTTCGGGATCCAGTCGTCGAGCGTCGCGCGCATCTTCGCCTGCGCGGCAAGGATCTCTTTGTCGCCCTTCGCGTCGACCATCAGCGCCAGGCTCATCGCCTCGATGGTCTGGTGCACCCAGGCGTTCGAGAAGACGTAGCCTTTGTGCGCGGCGTGCGGTTCGCCACGGAGCGCCTTCGCCGCTTCGATGAAGTTGTCGAGCCCGCCCGGTCCCTGGACCAGATCGCTGCGGTTCATCTGATCGATGCAATACGGGATCCACGAGACGATGAGCGACTTGATCCGGTGATCCCAGAGCGGGCTGTCGATCGCGTAGCGCGTGATCCAGATCGGCGAGAGTTGCGCTGCCGGCGGCGGCAGCTCGACCTTGACGGAAAGATTCGACGAGGCCTTCGCGGTGCCGTTGTCGGCGGTGACTTGCAGGACGTAGGTGCCCGGGGTCGAGAACGTCGCCGTCGTCACGGCAGCGTTCGGATCGGCGAACTGCACGTCGCCGGGTCCGGAGAGCTTGCTCCACGTCGTGGTGGGCGCAGCGCCGGGATTCTCGGCGGGCGCCGGAGCGGCGTCCCTTGGCGCTCCTCCGCGGCCGCGGCGCGGCGGTTCGCCGTAACCCGCCCAGCCGTTGAGATAGGTCTTGCCGCCCTTCATGACGACGCGATCGACGCCGGCGACGGCGTTCAGCGGAAGCGTGTCCGCCGACAGCGTCAGGCTCTCGCCCAGCGGGGCGGCGACGGCCGACACGACCGCAACCATGCCCGTCCTCTTCATCATGTCGCGACGTGTGATCGTCATGATCCGATCTTGTACTCCTTCGGGGGCTCCGTGTCCATCAGCCACCGCACGAAGAAGTCCCACCTGCGGCGCATCATGTAGTTCGAAGCGGTCCCGTAGCCGTGGTTGGCGTTCGGGATCATCAGCAGCTCGAAATCCTTGTTCGCCTTGATGAGCGCGTCGGCGACGAGCATCGTCTGATACGGCGGCACGTTGGTGTCCATCGTCCCGTGTGCGAGTAGCAGGTGGCCCTTCAGGTTCTTCGCGAAGTTCTGGTTCGCTTCCGCGTCGTAGCTGTCGGTACCGTCGGCGTTCCTGACCACGAGTCCCTGGTAGCGTTCGCCCCAGTCGTCCTCGTTCTCGCGCTGATCGTGGTTGCCAGACTCGGCGATGCCCGCCTTGAAGAAGTCGGGGAAGCGGAACATCGCGGTCGTCGTCGCGAAGCCGCCACCCGAGTGGCCGAAGATGCCGGCGCGCGAGAGATCGATCCACGGATACTTCGCGGCCAGCTCCTTCATGCCGGCGATCTGATCGGGGATCGTGTTGTCCCGTCCCATGGCGCCGTAGTACGCGTCCTGGAACGCCTTCGAACGTCCTGGAGTCCCCATACCGTCGATGGTGACGACGACGAAGCCGAGCTCGGCGAGCGCCTGGCGATCGCCGCGGGCCGCGGTGAACGCGCGGTTGCCCGTGCTGCCGGTCTGCGGACCGGGGTAGACGTTGTTCACGATCGGATACTTCTTCGCGGGATCGAAGTTCGTCGGGCGGAACAGCAGGCCGTAGATGTCGGTCTTGCCGTCGTGCGCGGTCATCTTGATCGGCATCGGCGGCTTCCAGCCCGTCGCCAGCAGCTTCGAGATGTCGGCCTTCGCGAGCAGCATCTGTTCGCGGCCGTCCGCGTCGCGCAGCACGACGGCCGGCGGAGTGTCAGGCGTCGAGAACGTGTCGACGATGTACTTGCCGGACGGCGAGATCTGTATCGTGTGCGTCCCGGTGTCAGGTGTGAGCGAGACGACGGGGCCCCCGTCCAACGACGTGCGATAGAAGTGCAGGAAGTAGGGATCTTCGCCTTTCTCGCGGCCGTTCGCGCCGAACCACAGCGTCCGCGTCTTCTCGTCGATCTTCGCGATCTGCATGACGGGGCCTTCGCCGGCCGTGATCTGCCGCTTGAGTTTTCCCGTTTGCAGGTCGTAGAGATACAGCTGGCCCCAGCCGTCGCGCTCGGAGTGCCAGACGACTTCGCCGGCGGTCCAGAGGACGCGCCAGCCGGTCCGCGACTCGAACTGCGTCGCGGCGGTCTCGTCGAAGACCGTTCGCACGACGCCGGTCGCCGTATCGGCGACGCGCAGCCAGACGTGCTTGTGGTCGCGCGACACCGATGCCAGTGCGAGCGTCGAGCCGTCGGGGCTCCAGTTGTAGTCGTTCATGCTGATGTCGTCACCGAGCGTCGCGCGGTGGAAGTCCGGGTCCATCCGCAGGCGCGTGATCGCGCCGCTGTCGGTGTCGATGACGACGCGGTGCAGCATCGCCATCACGGGGTCGCCTGGCAGCGGGAACTTCGAGACGCGCAGGGTGGGATGGCCGACGGTCGTGCTGACGAGGTACATCTCGCCGACGTTGCGTTCGTCCTGCTGCTGCGTCGCGATCTTCTTCGAGTCGGACGACCACGCCGCGATCGCGCGCTCGCTGGTGCTCCAGCCGGCGTTGTCGGTCGCGTAGCCGAAGTACTTCACGCCGTCCGTCGTGAGCGCGCGCTCCTGGCGGGTCTTCATGTCGCGCAGCCAGAGGTTCCAGTCGCGGACGAATACCGCGCGCGTGCGGTCGGGCGAGACATTCAACGGCTTGCCGTCCGACGACTGTTCTCCCGCTCCACCGCGTCCGCCATTCCCGCCGCCGCGTCCCCCGCGTCCGCCCGCCGGCGCGTCCGACGTGCAGTCGACGCCCGCAGCCGCGCAGTCGGGATACGCCGTCCGCGTCTTCGTCGCGGGATCGACGACGACGATCTCCGTCCCGCTCAGCGTCTGGTTGCGAAACCAGAATCGGCCATCGGGGAGCCAGTTCGGCGTGACGGATCCGCCGACGACGAGGCCGGCGAGATTTGGCGCGAGGAACTTCTCGGCGCGGGCGTAGTCGGCCGCGGTGACGGCGAGCCGCGACTGCGCGAACGCGGTTGCGGTGGCCAGAACCATCGCGGCGGGGACGTAGAGGCGGGATGCCATGGACGGTAGTTGTAGCAGGTTTTTGCGCTTGACTCGATAGCTGGACGATGGCACCGTCGTCGTCAGGCTCAGGGTCGAGATGGCGACGCTCGGCGGCGATCTCCGGCAGGGCTCCCTGCTTCGCAAGTGACGGCCGACCGCGGCCGTACGGCGTCTAACCCCGTACACGAGGAGGGCCTGTGCGAAAGATCCTGACAGCGGCCGTTCTGATCTCGGGGCTCGTTGTGGCTGCGGCCGCGCAGTCCGACCAGGTTTACAACCCCGGCAGCGGGGTGACGAACCCGCAGCTGAAAAAAGAGGTCAAGCCCACGTATACCGAGGGCGCCATGCGCCGGCGGGTACAGGGGGTCGTCGAGATGTCGGTCGTCGTGCTTCGCGATGGCACGGTCGGCGACGACGTGAAGATCACGAGGTCGCTCGACGACGAGCTCGATCAGCAGGCGATCATCGCCGTGAAGCAGTGGCTGTTCGCTCCCGGAACGAAGGACGGTCAGCCGGTCAACGTGCGGGTCAACATCGAGATGACCTTCACGCTGAAAAAGTAGACCGGGGCTTCAGCCTCGGCGCTACTTGTTCACCGGCGCGACGCCCGCCTTCTGCGCAGCCTGGTTGAATGCCGCGAGATCGGCCGACAGGACTTCCTCCAGCCGGTCGGTCTCGGCCTTCAGTTCTTTCTTCAGGTCCTCGAAGATCGGATAGATATTCGCCGTCGGCTTCCCCTCGCCGCGCAGCGTCATGCCGAGCAGCGACGCCAGGCGGTTGTTGGTCTTGATGGGGAAGTTGAGCGGATCCTGGCCGCTCTGGTTCTTCACTTGATAGATGTCCTGCTCGACGGCGCTCAGCCGCTCGGTGAGCCGGTCGCCGGCTGACTTGAGCTGCGCGTCCTGGGACTTCGTCAGGCGATCCTTCACTTCGTCCTTGATGCGGCGGATCTGGATCACGGCGTTGTTCGCCTCGCTGACTTTGTCGCGGATCTGGATCGCCAGCGTGAACTGCTGCGTCATGTCGGCGTCGGGCGTGTTGCGCAGCGGGTGCTTCCGGATCGTGAACGGCTGCGTCTGCGACGCGCCGTCGACCGTGAGCCGCACCTGATACGTGCCGGGCAGCGCGGCCGGTCCGTTCGTCGTCGCGCCCCACAGGATCATGCCGGGGAACGTGACGGCGGCCGGATAGTCGAGGTTCCAGACCGCGCGGTTCAGGCCGGCGGCCATCGGCGCCGTCGGCGCGAAGTTGCCGCGCCCGCGTCCGCCACCACCTGCCAGCTGATCGTCGGGCGTCTCTTCGGCCGCCCCGGCGCCCCGAGCACCCTCGGCACCCCGAGCACCCTC
>Ga0066903_100000559_pt1 | contig 23909 bp, 28 predicted proteins | sample PanSoiMetaGPlot1_FD_67491 | JGI IMG/M metagenome (GOLD analysis project Ga0066903, IMG submission 67491) | Tropical forest soil microbial communities from Panama analyzed to predict greenhouse gas emissions - Panama Soil - Plot 1 (version 2) | ecosystem: Environmental > Terrestrial > Soil >... | reverse complement strand
ATTGGCCTCGTGATGGATGACCAGGCGGCTACACAGAAGGAACAGGCCGACGAGCTCAACGCAGTGAACCAGATCATGAGCGGGATCGAGCCGCCGTTGCCGATGTATGGGAATCATCAACTGCGCGCGCAAACGCTGGTGCAAGCCACTTTCCAAAGTCCGAACCCGATGATGGCGCAACGCCTACAGCTAATGAAGGACAGTGCGGCGATGTTGCAGAAGCGTCTCGAGTTTTTCCAAAATCAGATCCAGCAATATCAACAGAACCCGCAAATTGGCCGGGCGCTTTCAACGCAAACGTTCCAGCCTAAGATGGCGCCGGCGCTCACGATGGCGGGACAGGGAACATGAGAAGGGAAAATGAAGGGCAAGAAGAATGGTAATGGCCAATTCGATTGGTTTGGCGGCTACGATTCGCTAGCCGAAGCGCGTCGTATATTGGAGTTACGCCTGGACAAAGGAAGTTATTGTCCGTGTTGCGGTCAATATGCGCGCCGTTACAAACGAAAGCTTTACTCGAGCCAGGCGCGTCAGTTGTTGAGGCTGTATCTGCTGAGCCGAAAACATGGCTTTGACTTGGAACGATTTTATCATCGTAGCGTGATTGCTCCTTATGCGAACAATAACGACCTGGCGTTGCTGCGACATTGGGGCCTCCTGGCGTTGCGGCGGAATGAAGATGTAAACAAACGAGCGAGCGGCGATTGCCGCCTAACGAATCACGGCCGCGAATTTGTGGAAGGTACCGTGTGTGTGCCGGCGGCGTGCTACCTCTATAACGACCTCGTGCAAAAGTTTACCGAGAAACTCGTAAGTATCTACGATGCCTTGGGCACCCGGTTTAGCTACGAAGATTTGATGAGCGGAGAAATCACGTAAATGATCTGGCGTTGGAAAAAACAAATCAGAGTGAAGAAGGGACTAGCCCTGGAAGAAGCGGAGCTTAATCTTACCCTCGGCGCGATTGCGGACGAACATCCGCTCTGGCGCGCAGTTCATTACCTGATCGATGTGGCGGAAGAGAACGCGAACGAGAATGCCAGCGAAAATATGGATCCCCCGGGTATCCTGGCCGGCTATGTGGGCGGCGCCCGGCATCTGCGCCTGTTACGGGACGAGCTCTATAGCCGGCGCGAGATCGGTCGGGAGCTAATGCGAAAATGAAAATTCCAAACAAATTCGCAAAGGCGATCGTTGAGATTCTCGAATCAACGAACGATGCGGCCGAGATGTATCTGATCGGATTACTGGGCATGTGTGGAAAGGGTGTATCTGTGTCGATCGTGCCTGGTAAGAAGAATAAAGGATTTTTGTTTACGATCACCCTCCACGGCACTAGCGGCAAGGATCTGATCGGACAAGGTGAAAATTTGGGCGATGCAGCACGCGCTTTTCAAGCTTATGCGGATTCTCCGGATAAATGAAGACTTACACAATTTCCGACGACGGGCTGTCGATAACGTGCCTTCGTTGTAACAGGACGAGCCATCATCCGCTCGACGTAAAGTTTCTTTATTGCAGTTATTGCCATGACTACCACCACGTTCGTGATACTGAGCCGGCACAACAAATGGAGCGAGCATCACCGGAGGGAAGCCGTCAAGCAGATTCAGGCGATGGAAGACGAGCTCGAGGCAATTAAGCATCTACTAGCGGCGTTGCGATGCGCGCCATTAGACAGTCCATCGCTTCCGCACATCGTTGACGCATTGCGTGCTCTGCCTCGCGATAAGCAGGATACTCCGGATCCGGCGCCGGAAGATCAGCGCGGCGGATCGTGATCACTGCCACGCGTTTCTTGTTGATGCACCGGGAGCCTACGTGGACCCGGAGCCCGGCGCCGAGGCGGAGATAGCAGCGCATACAGCCGCTGCGATAAGCGCCTTGCAACACAAGCTCCTCGTCCACCAGGATCGCGGTGCGATCGGTTGAATCTTCCGTGTTAGTTAGAATGAGCGGCGACGTGAGCCGGCGCGGTTCTTTACGTCTGCGTTTGTGTCGATGTGCCATCTACTAATTTAGCAAACGCGATTTTCCACTTGCGTCTAAAACCGGCCTTTCTCGAGGCGGCTAGCTAGGTGATAAGATTTTATTTGACACGCTTTTCAGAAATTCCCTGATCGCATGAAAATTGTTCCGGTTCGTTCCGGTTCGTTCCGGTTCGTTCCGGTTGGGCGGACAGACTCTTTACGGATCGCGCCGGCCCGGGGTAACGCAGTTTTCCCATGGGGCAAATTAACGCGGTCGCTACCGAGCCCAGGAACGCGCAAGCTGCGCGGAGCGCGATCGCGTGTTTCCAATCATGGGGGAGGTTTCCATGAACGCTCAGGGAGCCGCGGCAACAGGCGAGGCTGAAGAACCCACACTACCACCACAACCACAACCACCCGAAGCGCAACCAGCACCGAGTGAACCGACACCGGCACGGCAGGCCGTCGCACAGTCATTGCGAGACGCAATCCTGGGCGGGATGGATTTGCCGGCGGAAGTCTTACAGGCTGTAACTCAAGGTGAGCAACCACAGCCGGGCGAGCAACCGCAACAAAAGCCAGGTGAAGAGCAACCGGAGCCGGCGCCACCGGCGCCAGAGCCGGCAGCAGCAGCGCATGTCCAGGAAGATTGGCCGCAAAGCGCGAAGGCCAGGGTAAGCGAGGAATCTGAGAAACGTCGCCAACGGACCGCCGAACGCGACGCCTGGATCCAGCGCGCCCAGCAACTCGAAACCGTAGTGCAACAACTCCAAGGCCAAGTGCAGCAAGCTGCTGCACCACCTACGAGGGACGATCCACTCAGGGACGTCTACGATCCGCAGACGCTCGCTCAGACAGTCAGAGTGAACGAGGAGCTCGAGGATTGGTGCGATCGCAATCGGGACGGTGTCAGTAACGTGCTCGTAGGCCGCGACACTCAAGGCAATGAAGTCCGCAAGGATTACAGCGCCGAAGAAATCGCGGACATGAAGAGTTTCGCCAAGCGCGTGCAAAAGCGCGCGCCAGAGCGTGCGGTCTTCCTGCAAACAATGGCCGGCTACAATGCGCAGGCTCAACAGGAATACCCCGATCTGTTCAAGGATTCGGAAGACGCGCGGGCCGCGGCAGCGATCCTGCAGAGTTTTCCGGAGATCCAGCGATTGCCGGATTTTGCCCTTGTGATAGGCGATGTCCTCGCGGGCGTGAAGCAGCGCATACAGAAAGTGCAACAAACCAGCCAGGCACCCGGCGCCAAGGGACAACCATTGAGCGCGAGCGCCGCGGCGATTTTGAATGCACCACAAGTGCGCACAGCACCGGGAGTGGTTAGGCGCGGTGGACCCGATCTCGGACCGAGTCCTCGCGGCGGCAGTGCGGAAGACAAGCAAGCCAGGGAGGAATTCGAGAAGAGCGGCTATTCCGATGAAGGCCTCGAGCGTTTCATTGGCGCGAAATTACAAAAGTTTCGAGCAAGCGGCCGCGGACAAAAGGAACCGACTCTGGCTTAGAGAAACCGCAACGCTACTAAACCCGAAAGGAAACAACAGGCTTTATGCCAGCAGTGACCACGGCCACTGAGATTGTGCATGAGGATCTCAGCGATGCCTTAATCCTGGCGGATATTCGAAATACTCCGCTTTCCTCACGCATGGCGAAGAGCGATCGATTGCAATCGATGCTTTTCTCCTGGCCGGTTGAGTCGTTAGGCGCACGCCAGACGACGCCGCCGGCCGAGAATGCCGACGTTGCCGCGTTTGAAGGAGACATCGAGCAGCGCATTTACAACCGCGGAGAGCGCTTCTGGCGCACACCGCGAGTGAGTGTGATCTCGGAAAAAGTCAACAACACCGCGGGCGACTTCGGCAAATTTGCACACCAGGTAAAGAAGAAAACCACGGACCAAAAACGCGACGTCGAGTTTTGTATGCTGTCCAGCCAGGACAGCAACGATGACACCGGCGCCGTGGGTTCACGGTTCCTGGGGATCGCGCGCGTAGTGAACGACGGGACACTAGCCTTTGGCGACCCGCAAACCGCCATCCCGGCAGCGTACCGCACGCCTACCGCGCAGATCTACACTGGTGCGCTCACCTCGTTTACCGAGGACAACTTCGTATCGATCATGAAAAGTCGATACGATAACCTTGGTCAGACGACCGAGCTCCTCCTGTTTGTCGGTAGCTCGCTGAAAAATCAGATCAGCACCTACTTTGGCAAATACACGCCAAACCGGGCCAACTTCACAACGGTTGTCCGGACCGAGCAGGAAGCAATCAGTAGTCGCAAATTCGCGGCTTACGGGATCGACATGTATGAGGGCGATTACGGCGCATTCGAAATCGTGCTCGCTCCGTTCATTGAAGATCAGAAATGGGGATACGGGCTCAACATGGATTACATGAAAATGCGGCCGCTGATGTATTGCGACTTCAGCGAACTGCCCTACCAGGGCGGCGGCTTAAGCGGCCTCATCGATTCAATCCTGGGCTACGAATTCGGAGATCCACGCGGTCACTTCAAGATCGCAGCAACCTAAACCTGCACCAACTAAGGAAAGGAATAACACCAAAATGACATTCAAAGAATTAGCACTGCAGGAGAAGGCGGCTCTGGGCGTAACACATCAGGCCGTGTTAACGGCCAACGATCTCACGCAAGCGACGGCTGCTGCAGCGCAAAGCTTCAATCTTTGCGCGATTCCAGTGGGAGCCATCATTGCCGGCGTGTGGTTGCGCTTAATTACTCCGTTTCAGGACGCGGCTACACCAGACACCGGGTTCAACAGCACCACGGTAGACGTGGGCGATACGGGGAGCGCAACGCGTTTCGCAACCGCGCAACAGGTTAACGCAAACGGAACCTTCATCACGGCGCCGCAATACAACGCCACGGCAGGTGGTCCGTATGCAGCGAGTCAGTTCCTTACAGTGAACTTCAACTCGATGGCGGCGAAATCGCTCAACAAACTGAACAAAGGCGAGGTGCACGTATTAGTGAACCTCATCGATGCCAAAAAGCTGAGCGACCTCCAGTTTCCGACACCCCTAACGAAGTAACACGCGAAGAAGGAGGCCCACGTGCAGACGGCCAACTTTCGTGACCAGGTTGTGTATGGGCTGGCACACAAGGCGGGGCACGATCCCTTGGTAGATTTGTCTACCGATCTTGCCGCTGCGTATGTCAGTTTCATTAACGCCTGGGTACGTCGGCTCTATCCGAATTACGATTGGCCCGAATGGACCGTAATCGAAAGGCGGACGCCGGTTGGCCATTACGTGGACTTCGCGCAAGCGGGTGAAACTGTGATCGGCCGGGTATTAAAAGTATACCTGGCCGATCCTGACATTACCGTGAGCGGCTCGCTGGATACGTCGTTCAAGCTGCACGCAAACGGGATCCATTGCGGGTTCGAACACGCGGCCGACAGGGTGTGGATCAAATTTGTGCCGGCGGCGCCAGAGTTTACCTCGAGCCCGTGGAGCTCGACTACGAGTTACGCAAAAGGCCAGCTTACTTACTCGCCTACCGTAGGCGATTGTTTCAAAAGCAAAACTGACGCTAACCTGGCACACCAGCCGCCGGATCCGGCTTACTGGGATCCGGTGCTTTTCCCGCTCGAGCTCGTGGAACCGGTGGTCCGCGGCGCTTATTCGGACGCGCTGCGCGAAGACGGGCAGCACGATAAAGCGCAGGTCGAAGAACAAGCGGCCCTGGCTGAACCCAATTTCAAGCGGAGCGCAATTCTCAACGCGCCTTACGACATGATGACGGACCAGAGCAGGGCGGCAACACGCTATGACACACCGCCGGTCGTAGGGAAAGGGAGCTAAAGATGTCGAGTGCCATCGGCAAAGAGACGCGAGAGATCGAGGGCAAAACGGAAACGCTCGAGATCCTCGCGCCTCTAATGCCGGCCACTGTGGTGAACGAACTCTGCAGCGGCCGCGTGTTCGAAGAATACCGGCGCCGGCGCCTCGAGCGATTTAAAGCGGCTACGCATCGCGCGATATGGGAACAGCAACAGATGGCCCTGGAAATGGCGCAAACTGAGACACGCTTTGTTAACGGGATCGGCCAACATCGAATGATTGTGCATCCGCTTTTGCACGCGATCGCGGAACGTAAATGGGGCCGTGGTTGCTGGCAGGATAAGAGCTTTCGCAAACACACATTGGATAAAAGCCCGGAGCTCCGCGTGCCGGCGCCGCCGCGGCGTTTCATCCAGGTAAACGGATTTCGAGACGAGAAAGGAAATCAATGAATTCCCGGCGGTCAGCGGCAATAACCCCGGCATCGGTTGGCCTGGACTTGACGCAAGCCCGGGCGTCGCGGCCGCCGGTTAATTTACTCTCGCAACTCTCTGACGTAGCAATCGCTTCGCCTGCTCATAATCAGGCGATCGCCTACGACGGTGCGACCGGTAAATGGAGAAACGCTTCGAATGAAGTGAGTGGCGTCACAATTCTTTCCGTAGGGCAAAGTTATGTTGATGTGGTGTTTCCAGGAGCTCAGCCAAGTGTTAATTGGGCGTTCGTTGAATGCAGGGTCGTAAACACCGTTGACCCGGAGCCGTTGAACCTTTTCCCGGGGATTGTAACAGCAAAATCTGTAACGGGTTTCCGGGTGTTGCTCAATGGTACGCCTGATAGTAGCAACTATCAGTTATTTTGGACGATCCGACCGCTCCTCGTGGCGTCCAATACCTACACTTTGTCCGGGCCAAGTGGCGGCAACGTAGGTGTGCCATCTACATCGTTTACAGTGTCACTGCCAGCAGGCGGCTTTCTGGCCGCGCCTGTCACGATTACGCCAAACGACGGTGGCGGCGGCGGCGCGTTTACTCCTGCGAGCGTAATGCTATCCACGGATTCACCGAGTGCCACGTTTAGCTATACGCCCGCGTCCAGTGGCGCTAAGACGATCTCCACTACTAACAGCGGCACGTTGACCGATCCGGCTGCACTGACGTATACGGCTATGCCGCCGGCGACGACCTACACGCTTACCGGGCCAAGCAGCGGTCCGACCAGTGTAGCATCCAGTAATTTTACCGTGGCGCTGCCAGCAGGGACAAGCTTGGCCGCGCCTGTCACGATTACGCCAAACGACGGCGGCGGCGGCGGCGGGTTTACTCCTACAAGCGTTATCCTAAGCGCAGCGTCGCCTTCAGCCACGTTTACTTATACGCCTGCCTCCAGCGGCGCTAAGACAATCTCCACTACTAACAGCGGCACGTTGACTAATCCGGCGGCATTGACGTATACAGCTATACCGCTGGCGACGACCTACACGCTTACCGGGCCGAGCAGCGGTCCCAAAGATGTTGCATCCGCCAATTTCACTGTGCAATTGCCAGGTGGGACAACTTTGGCTGCGCCTGTCACGATCACGCCGAGCGACGGCGGTGGGGGCGGCGCGTTTACTCCTACAAGCGTTATCCTAAGCGCAGCGGCGCCTTCAGCCACGTTCACATATACCCCTGCGAGTTATGGCGCGAAAACCATCTCGACAACAAACAGTGGAACGTTGACTAACCCGGCGAGCCTGACCTACACGTCTATAGCGACCACATACAGCTTTACCGGTCCCTCAGGGGGCACGGAACTAGTGGCTTCGACGCCGTTTACCGTGGCTTTGCCAAGTGGCGGGGTATTGCTCGCGCCTGTGACGATCACGCCGCATGACGGCGGGGCTGGCGGAACATTTACGCCGACGACAGTGAACCTTTCCACTGGCACGCCTTCGCAGACGTTTACTTACACGCCGCCCGTTGGCGCGGCTACGAGAGTCCTTAGTGTAACGAACAGCGGCACATTGACTAATCCGGCAAACTTGAACTATGCCGTCACTGGGTCGCCGCACCTGCTGACGGGCTTGGTGAGCTACTGGAAACTGGACGAGGGCAGCGGCTCAGTCACGGCAGGCACCACGTTCGCTGACAGTAATGCCGGGGGTAATACGGGCACACAGAACGGGACGGGATTCTCTGGGGCGGCGAAGCTTAATAACGGTCAATTTAATTCAGCCAGCGGCGGCGTGTTTATTGAAATCCCGAGCGCAACCAACTTAAAGCCAACCGGCGATTTTACATGGTCTGCCTGGGCGCGGTTCGACAGCACCGGCGACAATTGCGTGCTCGCCAAAGGCGACAACGGCCTTGGCGGCGCAGCGGAGTATCTGCTGATGAGCCTTGGCTCAGGCGGTTACGGTCTGGCGTTTAACGCCGGCGGGGTAAGCACCGCTTCCCCTGGGTCGGTGCCGACTACAGGCGTATGGTATCACCTCGTTGGCTGGTGGGACAGTGCGACCAATAAGGCTAACCTGCGGGTGAACGACACGACCACCTACGTTTCGTCCACCAGCGGAACGCTGGCGATGGGGAACAGTGTGCTGCGGTTTGAGCAATACAAGAACGGGGCTGGCGCGTTGTATCCTCTCAACGGTGGCGTAGACGAGATTGGTTTCTGGAATAGAAAACTTACTGCCGCTGAGATCACCTTGTTATATGGCAGTGGAACACCACCGCCTTACTCATCATTCACATGAACAGATTAGCTCTCAAATTCGCGGTCGCTCAAAGCGACCTCGACATGGCCGGGTTCAATATTACTAACTGCCCAAGCCTTGGTGGAGGCGGCGGTGCTGGCACTGCTCCCTGGTATAACGTGAAAGACCACGGCGCGGTGGGCGATGGCACTACCAACGACACGGGCGCGATTCAAGCGACGCTTGCTGCCGTTATAGCTGCTGGCGGCGGGGTGTTGTATTTTCCTGCCGGGAACTACTTATACACCGGAACGACTTTGATCTTCAGCAAACCCGTGGTTGTGCAGGGCGATGGCGGCGGTCAATGGAGGGACGGTATTAATGCTCCTATTGACATCCACGGGAATCATCCCCTTAGCAAGATCACTTTCCCTTCCACTACTGGGACGCTCTTTCAGATCGGGACGGATCCTACTGATCCGGCGCAGTGGGTTTACAACTGCGGATTTCGGGACATCAACTTGTATTGCCCTTATAGCTCAGGCAGCACGGTCCCGACTGCCGGCGCTGCAATCAAGTGTTTCTATACGGCGCAGACGATGTTTCTAAACCTGACCATCAACGGGTTCTATGTCGGGATCGACATGCTGGGCGGCGAGCTCTGCCAGTTTCATTACGTCTCAATCGTTAGTCCCGTGCTCTACGGCATTCGCATCCAAAACCCATTGAATCCGGATTTCGGCGAGCATTTCTTTAGCAACTGCTATTTCATGAACGGCGGCGCACCGCCTTCTGGCGACAGGAACGCGGCGGCAGGATTACGGATCGAGGCTGGCGGTGGGATTAAGATAAACAGTTGCAAGTGGGTAGCCGCGTATAACACGCTCTGGGGCGTCGGCGTCGACCTGGCCGTAGCCAACTCCTGCCAGACAGTCGATCTCCTGATAACTAACTGTTCGATTGAATCCTTCTCGAGTGCGGGGATCAGGTGCAGGAGTGGAACGAGTAGCTCAAGCTGGAAAAACATCATCATTCACGGGAACCAGATCAGCCCGTGGGACCACGGTGGAAGCGCAAACGGCATCGACATCAACGGCACTAACGCGGCTGACCTGCAACAGATCAGCATTGTGGGTAATAACGGGATGAACACGCCTGCCACAAACGGCGCGTTCATTGCTCTGGACAAATGCCAGGAGGTTTCAGTAGTGGGGAACCACTGTAACAATTTTACGCTGGGATTACTGACGGCGACAGGTAACACCACTTTCGCCAGGAGTGCGACTGTGCCTCGCGGTGGAACGACAGCACAACTCTTAAAGAAACTCAGCAATGCAGATTACGATATGGGTTGGGTCGCGGGAGGCACGTTCACGCCGCAGGCTGGTTGGACTGCGCCTACAGGAACGGACTTACGAACGGGTTACGCGACTAGCACCGCTACGCTGACACAAGTGGCGCAAACACTTAAAAGCTTGGTAGCGGATCTCATCACAGCGGGAGTACTCACACCATGAAACGCATATTAGCTATTCTCATCATGAGCGCGTCGAGCGCGTTCGCCGTTAATTTCGGCGACATAACCGCTGGCACCAATATCAACACGCTTTCTGACAGCATCCTCAACATTTCCAGCAACGGCCTGGTCAAACGCACTGGGGCAAATACTTACGTTTTTGATGCCAGCACATATCTGACTGCCAACCAATCAATATCGCTTACAGGCGATGTAACAGGCACCGGAGCAACCAGCATTACTACCACCTATAATAACATTGTCCCGATAACAAAGGGCGGGACCGGATCGAACATCACGGCTGGGTCCGGTAAGATCCTGCAAAGCGGAGCTAGCGTTATTGCCCTTACGCCATACACATTGCCAACCTCGGTGCCTACTACCGGAAAGGTGGTGATAAGCGATGGAACAAACCTTGTGGGTAGCACCCCGACATATCCGAACGCTGCGGGAACGGCTGGTTACCAACTGACTTCTGACGGGACTAATGTTATCAGCAAGGCCTCGGACTTGGTCAATGGCAGCAGTGCACAACAGACCGGATTTTCCAGTAATACTTATCTCGCTGGCTCGCTAATCACGATCGCCGCCGGTGACGTATCGGTGGGTTCGGTATTGCACTGCGTATTTGACATGAGCAAGACCACCGCCGGAACGGGTGCGCCGATCATTTCGATTCACATGGGTGTCAACGGCAACGCCACAGACGCCGCAGTGCAGACTATCACTTTTGCTGCCGCTACAGGAGTTGGCGACACCGGAGTCTTTGAGGTCTGGGTCAATTTCAGAGCGGTAGGCGCATCTGCCACGGTCGCTAGTGTGGGCGAATGTCGTCACAACCTCGCTGCAACGGGATTGACCAGTACAGGCGCAGCAGGTGTCGGTGTCATTTCCAACAGCACCTCGTCCACCTTTAACAGCACCACGGTCACTAAGATTGGAATAGGCTTTAACGGAGGTGCGAGCTACGTCGGGACGTGCAACTCGGTGCAGACAACCTTTAATAAACTATGAGAACAATAACACAAAACACAGGACAAACCGATCCGGCGCGACCGCCAGGACCAGTGCCACCGCCGCCACTGCCACCGGAACCGCCTCCAACACCTCCACAGTGAGCAATGGGAATAACAATCTACCGAAAGAAGGCAACGGCATCGGTGGCTTGCTCACCACGATAGCAGGCAAAGGCGGCGAAAGGGTTCAGGTGCTGGTTGTGCTCGTGGTCTTTATCAATACTGCGATGACGAAATGCAACGGCATCAGCATCAAGGATACAGATAAACGAATCGACAAATTGCGGCTGCAAGTGTTCTCACAAGTCAACACCATGTCTAAGCAACTTAAGAGCGTTTACGCCAACCAAAATTTCCTGTTCGATTTCGTGGACGAAAACCGTGCTTTCCAGGATCGCGTTCAAACGAAGCTGGATATTCCGCATCCTACAACGACGCCTTTCCCACGCCAGATCCTGCCTGACTTTCCAGACTTTGTTCACCCATACAACGATCCATACCAACAATTCGAGTCTGACCAATGAGAGAGATCAAACAACGCGGCCTCGATTTAGTAAAGCACTTTGAGAGTTTGTTCTTGAAAGCTTATCAGGATTCGGTTGGGGTCTGGACAATAGGCTGGGGGCACACCGGACTCACGCATAAGGATGGCACGGTGCATAAGGGACAGACGATCACTGAGCAGCGCGCGGAAGAACTGCTTAAACATGACATGACGCATTTTGCCAAGCACGTTGAGAAACTAATCATTGTGCCGCTGACTGACGATCAGTTTGACGCTCTCGTCAGTTTCGACTTTAACACGGGCGGTCTGGCTAAATCGACGCTGCGCAAGAAACTGAACGCTGGCGACTACGAAGGCGCGGCTGCGGAGTTTCCGAAATGGAACAAGGCAGGCGGGAAAGTCCTGCGCGGTCTTACGCGGCGACGGAAGTCCGAGCAAAACCTGTTTCTAGGCAACGAGGATTACATCATTCTAGCATGAGAAGTTTCCGAGAGAATGAACAAAGAAAGAAATAAAATATGTCTAACGTACAAGTAACAAACCAAGTGCCGGTTGGGCTTATTGCCCGCTCGACTGGGCTTGAAAATAGCAGGGTCCTTAAAACGGGCAGGGGCGTGTTAACGCTGCTCTTGGGTTATAGTTCAAAAGCCGGGGCGCAATTTATCCAATTATTTGACGCGACCGCGGTGCCGGCCGAAGGCACGCCGCCGGATCTCGTGTTTTCGGTCCCTGCGACCAGCGCTTTCCCGGCGATCTACCTGGGCGGCGGATTGCCGTTCTACAAGGGCTTAGTGATTTGTAATAGCTCGACCGCGCCGACAAAGACTATTGGCGCCGCGGACTGCTATTTCACGGGTGTAATCGACTGAAAGCCTAACCAATGATCATCACGATCCCGCTTTATCGAGGCACGGTGCTTACCAACGTCCGTTATTTCTGGATCGCTGCCGGCGTAGAAGGCCCGGAGCAATCGAGCGGGATCACGCAACCGGATACCGATCGTCCAGTGTTTCGATTCGATGTGACCCCACCAGATAACGCCGAGCAAATCATCGCTTACGATGTAACAGCGCCCGACACAAACTGGAATGTTGGCGTTGTAACTGTAGCAAGCCCAGGGGCATAAAACGGAATGATTATTTCAATTACGCTTTACCCAGGCACGGCGCTTACCAATGTCCGTTATTTCTGGATTGCCGCCGGCGTAGAAGGCCCGGAGCTCTCGAGCGGGATCACGCAACCGGATACCGATCGTCCGGTGTTTCGATTCGATGTGACCCCACCAGATAGCGCCGAGCAAATCATCGCTTACGATGTAACAGCGCCCGACACAAACTGGAATGTTGGCCTTGTAGCTGTGATTGGATCGCTACCGGTCGAGGTGCCGGTGAGTGCGCCACCAGGTTTAAGAGTTACCAGATTTAAATCGGTCTTTGATTCTGTACTGCGACAACTGGGATTTGACCCGGTAGGCGACGCCATTTCTCATGATACAGCCCGTGCTGTCACCGAACAGATTAATACCGCCGTCCTCTATGCCTGGCGTTATTGGGAATGGCCGCAACTCGAGCTCCTCCAAGAACGCGCGTACCGAACCGTGTGGACTAACACGCTGCAATTTCGAAAGGTGGGTTTTGAGGGCAACCCGGATGAGTTCTATTACGGCCCGATCCAGTTGCCGCCAGGAGCGGAGGACCCGGGGATCCCATTGCCGGAAGAGCGAGGTTATTACCGGGTAAAGAGCACGGCGCCGGCGGACCCGCTACCCGGCACGGTGCCAACGGACACGGTTTACTTTCAAAAATTCGATATCACCGATTGTTATCTCGCGCTTGACCAGGTGAACCAGACGCCGATCGGCGAAGCGATCGAGATCTTTCGGAGCGATCCGCGTTTAACGACAGCGCACGATGCCAACAGGGTTTTATTTCAACCGACAGAACGCGAGATCACGGTGATCGATTTCGCCGGGCCCACGGTGTTTCTCTTGTTCAGAATTATACCGAGCGAATTTACCATGGTGCCTTACATCCCGGGCAAAGACTACGCGGTGGGGAACCTAGTTTACAACCCGGTCGATGGCGATTGTTACCGGTGCATGGTCGCGATCCCTGTCGCGCCTGGCACGCTGCAGCCCCTGGATTGGGTCAAGGTCCCGTTCCCGGCGAGCTTCGCGCAATACGTGACGATGGCAGCGTTTGCCGCGTGCCTGGGCGAATCTAGAGCAGACAAATCACAGATGGACGTGCAGCGCGCCGCGGCGGCGAGCCAGGCTGCGGACGAAGCGATCGCGCAGGAAGTTGATCGGCTGCGCGCGCAAGGCCAGCACTACCGCTACAAGCGCTGGAGAGTGCCTTCTAATGATCCTTACTGGTGGAGTTACCCGGCGGTTTCGCCTAATGCCGTATGAGTGTTCGTCTCTTAGAAGGATTCATCCAATCGATCTTGCCGTTCCCGGCTTATGCCGGTCAAAGCTTCGAATACGTGACACCTGGCCCTGTTAGCCGTCTAGGCCATGAGGAACATCAGGCGGGTTGTTCGTTAGGCCCGGCTACGTTTTCATTCCCGCTTGCGGAGATATATTATGCCGGCGATGGCTTCGACGGGGTAGGCGATCTCGCGGTTTATCCGGATTACCTCGGGTTATCGGTTTACGGTTTCTTTGGTGACGGCCAGGTGAATGGCGGCGGCGCGTCACTCGGTTTGGGATACACAGTTCAAAGAGAGCGTCATTCGCCAATATAAAACTTCTTTATGAGCGCAATTGTCTTTCAAATTCCATCTGCCGACAAAGCACTGATCCTGGATACCTTCGAGCAACTGACCTACCCGTTTATAGCCGAAGGATGGATGGACTTGCGGCTAGGCGCCTTTATCTCGCTTACCAAGAACACGAACAACGACGATACCACCGGGCTAAGTGAAACGGCGACTCCGCCGCCAGCGGATTTTAGCTCGCGCGTGCACATGGGTTTTGGCAGCGGCGCACTTGGCACGGACAATTTCTTTGGGCTCTGCAGTTCCGCGATAACTGAAGACACAGCGCAACACTCAATAGTTGAAGCGGGCGACGTAGCTACCAGGTGGCGCTACAAAGGAATTGCCGGCAAAGCACTTCTCGCCATAGATAACCACGTCATTGTCCAGGACAACGCGGGCACGATCTTTGGCCCGGAAATGTCGCAGGACGCCGCGGCCAACGGCGGGCGGGCGAGCTTGTTCATGCTGCGCATGGTGCGCGCCAGCGGGACCTCGAGCACGATCTCGAATTTCTATTACGCGAAAACGACCCGCGGCGGCACAGATTATGCCGACGCAAACGTGTGGAGCGATAACCCGACCATTGGGCTAATCCGAGAGCATTTAGCAAGCGCAACCTGGACGGCGGTCCTGGCAGCGCAAACGTTCACAGCAGTGCCGGAACGGTTAGTCTTCTTCTGGCCTTACTTCCTTTCGAAGCTGCGGATCCATAGCCTGGCAATCGAGAAATTCGCATGATTAATAAAGCCGTAATGGTAAGAGCGCTTGCCGCGGTGCCGGATGCCACGAGCGTGATCCGGTTCGTAGAAGGCTTGCAACAAGTGCCGGTAGTAGGCAATTTTCCGGTGGATCAGAGTGGCACGACCGAACAGACGCACGCCAGCATAATCATACCGGCTAATACCTTTGGGCCAGGCTGGCTGCGGTGGACGCTCGCGGGCGCGATCGATTACGGGGGCGGCTCACCGGACAATGTGACGCTGCGTTTTCGATGGGGCGAAGGCGGACCGGTAATGCTTACGGGCACGGCGACAATGCCGGGCGGCGGCGGCACAAATTTACCCTGGCGCGGGGTGGCCGAGTTTCTGTGCGCCGGTCCGCCGGCAACAAACGCGGAGATCACTGCATGGTTTTCTGTGCTAAGCGAGCCAGGGCCGGCGATTGCTCTGTTAATGGATACCGGCAACTTCGATACGACCAGGAACACCAGGCTCTGTTTCACGGCCGAGATTGCGAGCTCGACCGGCTTGCCGCATTTCCGGACCATCGGTTCTTTCATGGAAACTTTTTAAAGTAAACGGCAAACTACAAAACAAAGAAGGAAGTAACATAAAGGAGAAGAACGATGACAATTGTATTCACACTGCTGGTAGCATTGATAGGTCTGTTGATGTATGTCCTGGCAGGTAATCCAAAGGTGCAGGAGATTGGGCGCATCATGTTCTGGACAGGATTGCTAGCGTTCCTACTTGGGGGCGGTATTGGTGGAATGCTGCATGTAGTGCCGCCAGGAGGTCGTTAAAATGGAGTTGGCTACCATTAGCACGCGGGCACTTGGGAAAATGCTCGACGCGGCCGCGGCCGGCAGCGCCGAGCACGCGGCGATCCGCAAGGAGCTCAACGCTCGAGGCGAAGGCGTGTCGCGCACTGATAAGCGCACGCCGATCCTTTTCGGGAAACAGATCTGGAACTCCATGGCGCGGAATCGATGAACCGATATCAGACATATGGCCGGCTGGACACGCAGCTAGCTTTCGAGGGGGATCCGGTGTTTACCGGCCTGGATCTGAAACACGATCGCGGGATCCTCTCGCCTGGACTCCTGGCCCGTAGCGAGAACAAACGTCTTCGCCGCGGCAGCGCCGACACGCGCGGCGGCACGAACGCGCCGGAGTCATGCAATTTTCCGCAGTTCTCTACCGGCTTTAATGGTGCAACCGTTTACTCGAACCCCAACAAAGATGAGGAGCTCGTCCTTTCACCGCGGCTAGGCGCTCTGCCGGCAGGAAGCGATCCTTATGTGTGGGCGGTTAAACCCGATACCGGTCCTTTAAGTCAGATCAAAGCGGTTGGTATGGACGTCTCGATGCCTGATGAACCGATTATCTTTTGCCAGGCATTCGATAAACTGATCCTGCTGCAGGCAGACCGCGGCCCAAACCTTATCTGGGACGGAATTAACACCGCGGGTTTCCAGGAAATAACAAAACTCGATCCGGCCGACGACACCACAGCCCTGGTGCCGCCATCGATATACGCGCAGTACTTCGAGAACCGTATTCTCTACGTCCAAACATTTCGCTCTGACGAAGTGATCATGTCCGATGTAAACGATCCCTCGAGCTACGATAAAGTTTACGGGAAGATCCGGATCAACGCCGGCCACACAGACGCGATCCGGGCGCTCGTGCCATACACGCGGAACACCGTGCTCGTGTTCCAGGAGCACTCACTGCACGCGCTAAACAATCTGACGCTGGATCTGTCGCTTACTTCCCAGGAACAACTTAATCCGGAGATCGGCATTGTGGGTCCCTATGCCTGGGCGCACGTGGGCGGCGATGTTATGTTTCTCTCTTACCCGCACGGCGTCTACCGCTTTGGCGATGTAGTCCTACAAAACACACGAGTGCCGCCGGTGCCGGTGAGCGATCCCATCCAACCGATTATCGACCGCGTTAATTGGGCGAGCCCGTTTATCAAATGGTGCAGCGCTGTGGTCGATGGTGAATACCTGATCTTTATGGTGCCGCTGGACGGGCAGACGTACCCTTCAACAGCGTTAATTTACAACGTCGTCACCGGGGGTTGGGAATCGATTGACACCTGGACGGATAGCCAGTTCCAGGTTGATAGATTGTTGATTTGTAACTTCCTTGGAACGCGCCGGCGTTTCGGCGTGAACAATCAATACGGCCGGGTTTACCTCTTTGACGAAGACAAAACCGATGTCACCGGGATCGGCCGCGAAAATACAATCCTGGACACCATCGAGACGCGAGCGTACGGCGCGCAGCTTGGCGACGGTCCCGGAGGGATTAAAACTTTTCGGCGGCTTACAGTTGGGCTGAAAACAAATAACCCGAGTGTCACCTTTACCGCGATGGGCGACGGCGCATTTGAAGAGAAACTCCTTACGCCGGCGCCTATCACCAAAGATCGCACCAAGTTTTACACGTGGGGCCACGCAGATTTTGATCCGGTGACCGGCGATCCCAAGGAACCGAAGCGATTGGATTACAGCGAAGCTTCACTCGGTTGGGCTGGCCAGGATTTTGAAGCCTTGCCGGCAGACATTTACTTCACGCTGCCTGGTGACACGATAGAAAAGCACGACTCGGAGATTTCCACGGAAAGTCTCGAGCGCCGCATGATCCGCCTGGTAGGTCGCACGTGCTCGATCCGGATCGCGAATACCCAAGGCAGATGCAACGTCTTAGGCGTAGGCGTCGACGGTCTAACGACCAAGAATTATGTGAGGGTAGCAGCATGATCGCGAAGGGCCCCATGTTACACGTCTTGCTAGGAAAACCGAACCCGATCGCGTTAGCCTTGGCGTTCTACCAGGCAAACAGTCCCGACGTCGATTTCTTTAATGACCTGGCGGATTACATGCAGAACGATGGCATCGTTGTGGTGCGGCCGACCTGCGTATTCCTGGCCAGAATGGCATGGGTAACCACGGAGAAACACGGGAAGGTGCACGCCTGGTTTGTGCGCTTCGCGCTAGGCAACCTACGCGAGCTCGCGACCCTGGTACCGTGCCATTTGGATTGGGTGGCTTTCCAGAGACGCGGAAAAGATACAGTGCACGTGTGGCCTCTCACGCGGATGAAGGATCTAATATACAGGGAGAAAATGACATGAGCGCATTAGGTGGCGGCGGCGGCGGCGCCAGGACAATTAGCCCGAGCTTAGAATACAGGAAGATGATCAACATTTTCCGAAACCAGGCGTTGCCAACTTACAATCAATGGGTGGGTGGCCAACCACTTTTGCAATCGGCTATAGGTTTGGCTAATCAGAACCTGGGCAACTTGCCGGGATATCAATCGAATCTAACAAGTGGTTACAATTACTTACAGGGACAAATCCCCGGGCTCACTAACATGGTTCAGGGCGCTTATGCCGGCGCTACGCCTACCTCGCAACTAAAGGATCCATTGATGGGCACCTATGGCGGCACGCTCTCGGACATTGTAGCTAGTCATGGCCAATTGCCGGCCGGCGAAGCCCGCCGGGCCACGCAGGAAGCTCTGCAAGCAAGCGCAAACGCTGGCATGGCAAACACCAATCAGGGGATCGCCGCGGATCTCTTGAACCGGGAACAATTCCAACAGGCGCGTTACAACACGGCGCTCAACCAGATGCTTGGAATCGGTAACCAGATTACCGGGATCGACACCGCGGCGCTACAGCGCGCGCAGGGAGCGGCCGGAAGTCTCTACGGGCTGGCGCAAGCGCCTATGCAAAACGCGCTGGGTTACGCACAAGGCATGCAAGGCCTGGGCGCGCAGACGGCGCAACAACTTTATGGCGCGGAGATGGGCCCGATCGGCGCTTACCAGGGATTGTTCAACCCGGTAGGCCAGAATGTGGCGGACGTAATCAACTATAATTTGAACGCGCAAAACGCGCAGGCGAACGCGCAGGCGAACATGCAAGGCGCAATCATAGGAGGAGCTCTGAGGCTCGCGGGTTCATTGGCGAGCGCTTACGGATAAGAAAGGAAACCGAAACCATGCCAGAATACGGTCAAGATTATGGAACCGACTATGATCCAACCATTGAACCGTCGCCGATTCCATACCAAGAGCAAACACCGCCGCCAGCTAGCGCCCCGCAAGTGCAGGTAATAACAGGACCTGGCGCTGGCATTAGCACTAATATTCCCACACCTGTCGGCGCGGGTGAACCTGTGCCGCCGCCGGGCTTGCCTTACATCTCGAGTGGCGGGCTCTTTGGTTCGAATTACTGGCCTAGGTGGGCGAATATCCTCACAGGAGCGTTACCTTACGGGATAGGGCCGGCCTGGACTGCAGCCAGAGGAATCTATAATCTCAGCGATCGAATCCGGTGGGCACTAAGCCAACCTCGCTATGGCGCTGCTCCTGGCGCCGCGCCCGCGCGCCGAGCTCCTGTCGCAGCGGCCGGTGGCGGCGGCGGTGGCGCTGTTAGCACGCCTCGCCAATATGGCCCTGGTTGGTATAGCCCGGACTATCTGCGATCCATCGGCTACGAACCTGGCCAGGGCGCAGGATCTATGTGGCCCGGCGCCGGGCCCTCGTTAGGCGCGTATGATGTGGGCGGTTACGGCGTAGGCGGCGGCGGCGGAAGTTTCTTTCACCAGTTACAAGGCGGTCGCGCGACGCCAATAGCAGGTTCCACCTATAATCTTGGCGCCAGTGGTCCGGTGAATCTAAGCGGATTACCTCAACTGAGTAGAGGCCTCTGGGGCGCGAAGCAACCTCTCACGCCGACAAACTTTAATAACATGCTTGGATTTATGAACTACCAGGGCAACGCCACTGGATTGAGCGGCCCGGCTTTCGGAGGTCTTAACTACAATCAGTACCTGAATCTGTGGAACCAATTAAGACAAGCAGGAAGAACCGATCCCACAACAGCGAGCGGCCTCGCGGCAGGCGGAGGCGCGGAAGGTGGCCGAAATATAACTACGGGCGGCTCGCGAGGCGTCCCACCGCATCAAACGTACCAATCTGGCGGCGTAGTTACATCGCCGGGTCCCTTTTATCTAGGCCAACGCAATCCCGACTATGCAATCTGGCAATCGGCGCCGCAGTTACCGGAACCGTCGTCAATTCAGCCCGGGCCGTTTTATTTAGGCCGACGCAATCCCAATTACCCCGCAATCTATCAATCGGCGCCGCAGTTACCGGCGCCGGTCCCGGCAATTCAGCAACCGCCTTTTGCCCAAAAGGGTCCCTTTTATCTAGGCCAACGCAATCCAAATTACCAACCTTTTGGTGGAGGCTATTTCCCCACGACACCGGACGCGCAGTTGATGCCTAGGCCCGCTGGGCCTGGAGGCTTTTTCCCCACGACACCGGACGCGCAACTGATGCCTAGGCCTCTCGGCTTACAACAATCGCCGCAGCAGATTGCTTCATTCCAGGGCGGCGGTATCGCAGGCGGGATCCGGTTTGGTCCCTACGCGCCGCAAGTTAGTTATCGACCGCCTGACTTGACTGGATTCGGTGAAGCTTACGATGAAGGGCGCCGGCGCAGGAAGAAGAAGGAAGACGACGAAGCCGCCAAAGCGGCCCAAGACCAGCCGCAGCCGGCGCCGTTGCCTTCGTATCTTCCGCGGTTACCCACTGCAGTCGACAGGAACCCGATCACGTTTAGTTACAATCCTTACCTGGGCGGTTATCAACGTGATCCGAATATTTACCCGGCTAACTATCAACTTGGCGGGATCGCGCCCATGGTGCCGATGATGCCGCCCATGCAACCTGGAAGCACTGACACCGTGCCGGCGATGCTAACACCGAAGGAAATGATCCTGACCGAAAGGCAGCAAGGCGCCGTGCAACCAATCCCAGGGAAAGCCAAACTTTTGCGCGCGGATCAACGCGCAGCACTCAAGAAACATAGATCGAGAGGTTACTAATCATGGCAGATTATTCGTCTATTCCTTACCCGCCATCGGGCGGCGGGATCCGCTTTGGCGGTTACAGCCCCGGACAAACGAACCGGGCCGACATCTACCTGGGCGAAGGCCTGGCCGGCCTGGGATCCGGGATCGCGCAAGGCATTCAAAATTACGAGAAGAACAAGCGCGAGCACGAGTATCGCGACGCAATGTTTGAATTCCTGGCACAGAATTATCCGGAGACAATGCCGGTAGTGAAAGAAGGAACAGGCGATCAACCGCCTGAGACTGCGCTCGATCGTTACCACGCGGCTAACGAGAACCAGAAAAACAAATGGATGCTGCAAGCTTACACCGCGTACGCCGATAAGATCCGCCAGGATAAAACGAAGGAAGAGCAGGCGCGCGCGAATCTGGCCAATGCGCAAGCCAATGCGATCAGCGGTTTCAAGGGCGGTCCGCAAGTTGTTTGGCCTCCTGGCCTGGGCGCGGCCTATGTGCAAACGAGTCCGCAACAATGGAACCCGGTGAGTTGGGAGAGCACGCCTGGGGCCGGGCCGATCGTTAATAACATCCAGGACCCGAACGATCCTAACAAGAAGATCCCAATCATTTGGGACGGTGGCAAGTGGACGCCGATTCATCAGCCAAGCGATACCATGGCAGCGTTACTAGGAATGCTGGGCGCTGGAGCTCCTGCTGCTGCCGGCGGAGCCGCGCCGGGCGGCGGGGTGGCGGCGCCGGCGCCTTCGCCGAGTCCGTCGCCAACGCCCACGTCGACCGTGGCGCCGGTCCCGAGCTCGACACCGATCCCGCCCACGACGGCGATCGACAAGGTGACCGCGCAGGGATTCATTCACCAGGCACAGATCCAGATGCCCGATGAAACGGATCAACTGGCGATCATAGCCAGGGCAAAACAACTAGCCCAGAACGCAGGTTACATTTGGCGGTAACAAAGAAGGAGGTGAGGCAATGCCACTCAAGAAAGGTAAATCGCAGAAGGTGGTTTCCGAGAACATCAAGGAATTTCACCAGGGAAAAACGTATGCGCGCACGGCCGCAAAATTCGGTAAAGCTCGCGCAAACAGACAGGCAGTAGCGGTAGCAATGGCTGAACGCCGGCGCTCGAAGTAACATGGCAGAGCCCGATATCTGGCAGCAAGCCTGGGACGATCTCCAGGCACAGCCGGCAGCACCCGCTGCGACGGCCACGCCAGCAGCCGCCGCGCCGGGCGTGCCGGATATCTGGCAGCAAGCCTGGGACGATCTGCAGAAGCCGGCCGCGGCGCCGGTAATCGTACCCACACAGCAGGAGCTCGAGACGCTCCAGGCGCCCGAGGGTTCGCCGCAATATCTGGCCGCTATGGAGGGCCGGCCACTGCTTGCAAGCGAGATACCGGCCGCTACAGCGCGTCCACTGGGCGTTATGGACGCGCTCATGCAAGGTCTGCCGCAACCGACGCCGGATTACAAAGGCTTCATCCCGCGCCGGCCATTTGATGAGGCGCCGGTCACGGTCCCGGAAGCTTACCGCGAACCCGGCGGCGGGATCCCGGGGGTGATCAACGCTCTCGGGTTCGCGGCCGAACAACCGATCATTACGCCAGAGCAGATGCACGGGCTGTTGACCGTGGGCGAGCTCCCCGGGCGATTTGGCGCCGACTTGTTAGGCCAACAGGCGGCAGAGCGCGCCGCGGAACAGCGGACCGAGGAAGCGTTGTCCGGTTTCACTACCCCGGCGGGCCTGGCTCAGATGGCGCTTTTGAAATATCCCGTGGCGCGCCTGGCTTTCGGCGCCGAACAATTGGGCGAGGTGCCACAGAACGTAAGTGAAGCAATCAGGATGTATCAGGCCGGCAATACGCCGGCGGCAGCGGCGGCGGCAACGGAGGCTACGCTCAATGCGGCCATGGGCCTGCCGATGGTAGGAGAGCCGATCGTTGGGCTGGGCCGTCCGCTCGTTAGGCCGCGCGGTCTGGCCGAAAGTCCATTCGGTTTCGCGGATATCACGGTCCCTGGTGCGCTGGCGCAAACCGGAATCGATTACGCGTATCCCAAACCGGAACCGTTCACAGGCGAAGCGCCGAAAGGGTTCTCTCTTGACCCCAATTTTGGGAGGCCCTACCATTTCAGCGATGAAACGCGGAGCAGCTTCGAAGCCACGGGAGCGGAACCGACGCCAGGGCTACGCGCCTTGGCTGCAGACTTTGGAGTCCCGGTCGAATCATTGCAGCCCGTTAACTACCGGGGAGGAGAAACGTCCCGAGATATCAGTGGATCCTCCGCGGCGCGATCCATTCGAGATGCCGAAGCACTCATCCGCGCCAACGGCGGCAACCCAATCTGGATCCGGGCTTCTGACAAAGTCCCATTCGCCGGCGCGCACGTTCATGGCACGCCTGATGTCTTTCTTAACGCGGACGCGCTAGATCTCGAGCCGGTCCGGGACTTAGCCACTCACGAGTTTGGCCATTACCTGCAGACTGATGCGCCGGATCTGTGGGGTGGATTAGCCGAGCACGTCGCGCAAACGGCCGACATCATTCGCGCCAAGAACTACGTTCAACGGCTTAAGATTCTCGGCTACAATCCTTCGCCCAGAGTCGCGCTCAAGGAAGCGGTATCCGACATTGTTAAAGAAGCGCTACGGGATCCGCTGCGATTCCGCCGGGCAGTGGGCGACAACCTAGGCTTGCGCGTACTGGACGCTGCGCGCAATTGGCTCACAAATATTATCGAGCGGCTCCGGACCGGACCGGAAGGGCCGCGAGCGTTCGAAGACCTAACGACTAACTTGCAGGCGACGCGTCAAGCCGTGATGGACGCGATCACCGGCGCGCAGAAACGACGCGTTGCCGCCGCGGAAATGGCGCCGCCAAAAGGCGAGGTCCCATTCTCACGCGTAGTGAGAGAAGACCAGGACGAGGTGCGCTTGCCGCACGGCGGACCGACAATCCTTAGACCAAAGGGCGTGCCTGGTCCGCGGGGCACCATGAATTATCCCACGATCAGCACGCGCTATCCTACGCACAAAACC
>Ga0066903_100000558_pt1 | contig 23952 bp, 13 predicted proteins | sample PanSoiMetaGPlot1_FD_67491 | JGI IMG/M metagenome (GOLD analysis project Ga0066903, IMG submission 67491) | Tropical forest soil microbial communities from Panama analyzed to predict greenhouse gas emissions - Panama Soil - Plot 1 (version 2) | ecosystem: Environmental > Terrestrial > Soil >... | reverse complement strand
TCGTCACCGAGTTCATCGACGGCGGCACGCTGGGCGACTGGCTCCGCGCCGAGGCGCGGCCCGTGCGCCAAGTCGTGGAGCTGATGATCGGCGTGGCCGATGGCCTCGCCGCCGCGCACACCGCGGGCATCCTGCACCGCGACATCAAGCCGGACAACATTCTCGTCACGAGCAACGGATACGCGAAGCTCGCCGACTTCGGTCTCGCGAAGCTCGATCCGGCCGGCGACGGCATGACCGGCGCGATGACGGTCCCCGGCACGCGTCAGGGCGTCATCGTCGGCACGATCGGGTACATGTCGCCCGAGCAGGCGGCGGGCAAGGCTCTCGACGCCCGCAGCGACGTCTTCTCGTTCGGCCTGGTGCTGTACGAATCGATCGCGAGGCGCCGCGCGTTCAGCGGCGCGACCGAGCTCGAAGTGCTGCAGCGCATCATGCATGCCGCCCCCGATCCGCTCGTCGATGGGACCCCGGTGGCGCTGCGGAACATCATCGAGAAGGCGCTCGAAAAAGATCCCGCTGACCGGTACCAGTCGATGCGGGAGCTGGTCGTCGATCTGCGACGGTTCGCGCGGAGCCCGTCGACAGCAACGGCCGCCCCGGCGACCGGAAGCAGCCGCCGTCAGCCGTCGACGCGACGGGCAGCGCTTGCCGCAGTCGCAGCGCTGGCGGTTGGGGTCGGCATCGGCGCCCTGGTGTGGCGTTCGTCTGGAGCGAAGCTCGAAAACCCGCTGGAGAACGCACAGTTCACGCGCGTCACCGACTTCGACGGCGCGGAAAGTGAAGCCGCGATCTCGCGCGACGGACGGTTCGTCGTCTTCCGATCCGATCACGACGGTGCCATGGACACGTGGGTCACGCAGATCGGCAGCGGCCGCTTCGTCAACCTCACAAACGGGACGCGCCCGACGGTGCTCGTGCGCAATGCGGGGCTGACGCCCGACGGATCGGAGGTGTGGCTCTCGGCGAGTCAGGGTGGCGATCGGCTGCGGCTCCTGCCGCTGTTGGGTGGCGCGCTGCGCCCGTTCCTGCCCGAGCACGCGATGAGCCCGGCGTGGTCGCCGGATGGATCGCAGCTGGTGTTCCACCTGTTCGATGCCGGCGATCCGATGTTCGTCGCCGATCGCAACGGCGGCAACCTTCGGCAGATCCGGAAGGTCAACCCCGGCGTGCACAGTCACTTCCCGGTCTGGTCGAAGGACGGCGCGTGGATTTATTTCGTCAGCGGCGTCTGGGACGCCAGGGAGATGGACATCTGGCGCATCCGCCCCGCCGGCGGCGATCCGGAGCGGCTGACGAACCTCGGCACCGACATGCGATTCCTCGCACCGCTCGACGCGCGTACGATTCTGTACGTGTCGCCGGATTCAAACGGCGCGGGGCCGTGGCTGTGGGCCTTCGACATTCCGACACGGACCACCCGCCGCATCAGCTCTGGCCTCGAGGCCTACACGTCGGTCGACACCAGTGCGGACGGCCGGCGCGTCGTCGCAACGGTTTCCAATCCGGTCGCCAACCTGTGGACGGTGCCGATTCTCGATCAGGTGGCCGACGACAAGCAGGTCAAGCCGTTCGCGGTGCCGTCGGTTCGCGCGTTCGCCCCTCGCTACGGCGGATCGTCGCTCTTCTACCTGTCGTCGCACGGAGGAGGCGACGGGTTGTGGCGCGTCGAGAAGGGGGAGGCGATCGAAGTATGGCGAGGCGTGGACGGCGCGCTCCTTGAACCGGCTGGCGTTTCCACCGACGGCCGTCGCGTGGCGATCATCCTCCGCAAGCAAGGGAAACGCACGCTGACGCTGCTCTCGGCCGACGGCGGCGACGCGCGGCCGATCGCGCCGGCGATCGACGTCACGAGCGCGGTGAGCTGGTCGCCGGACGGCAAATGGATTGCCGCAGCTGGCGTCGACGGCACGGGCGCCGGCCTCTTCAAGATCCCCGTGGATGGCGGCGAGCCGCAGCGCATCCTCACCGGCGCTGCGAGCAATCCGGTCTGGGCCCCCGATGGCTCCGTCATCGCCTACACCGGACCGGTCGTCGCGATTAGCGGCAAACTGCTGATGGTCCGTCCCGACGGCACGCCGGTCGACATGCCCGCCGTCCAGGTTCGGGTCAACACCGAGCACTACCGGTTCGTTCCTGGCACGAGCCAACTCGTGTACATCCCCACGACATCGTCAGGTGCGGTCGAATACCTGTGGCTGTTCGATCCCGTGACGCGTCGAACCCGTCAGCTTGCGACAGCGGACATGCGCGAGGCGCGGACCTTCGACGTCACGCCCGACGGCAAGTCGATCGTGTTCGACCGGCTGCGCGACAATTCTGACGTCGTGCAGATCGATCTGCCGGGGCGGTAACTCGGCACTTCGAACGCCTTCCTGTCGTGATATACAGGCGGTGAACGATCATGAAACTCGCAGAACGCATGTCGCGTCTCGGAACCGAATCGGCCTTCGACGTGCTCGCGCGCGCGCGGGCGCTCGAGGCTCAGGGCAAGGACATCATCCACCTCGAAATCGGCGAGCCCGACTTCCCCACTCCTCGCCATGTCGTCGAGGCGGGCAAGCGCGCGCTCGACGAAGGCTGGACGAAGTACGGCCCGACGCCGGGGTTTCCGGAATTGCGCGACACCATCGCCGCGTACATCTCGCGCACGCGCGGCATCGCCGTCGATCGCGACAACGTGTGCGTCGTGCCGGGCGGCAAGCCCATCATGTACTTCTCGATGATGGCCGTCGTCGAACCCGGCGACGAAGTCATCTACCCGGACCCCGGGTTCCCCATCTACGAGTCGGTCATCCGCTTTCTCGGCGCGACGCCGGTGCCGATCCCGCTCCGCGAAGAGCGTGGCTTCGCGTTCGATCTCGACACGCTGCGGCAGCGGCTGTCGGCGAAGACGAAGATGGTGGTGCTGAATTCGCCGGCGAACCCGACCGGCGGCGTGCTGTCGCGCGACGACCTGGCCGACATCGCGCGGCTGCTGCGCGACCGCGATCTCATCGTGCTGAGCGACGAAATCTACTCGCGCATCTGGTACGAGCACGAGCCGATTTCGATCACGACCGTCGATCCGGGCATCGTCGAGAAGACGATCATCCTCGACGGCTTCTCCAAGACGTATTCGATGACCGGATGGCGGCTGGGATACGGCGTCATGCCGAAGTGGCTGGCCGCGGCCGTGAACCTGCTGACCGTCAACTCGAACTCGTGCACGGCGAGCTTCTCGCAGCGGGCCGGCATCGCGGCGATCGAAGGGCCGCAGGACTGCGTCGCCGCCATGGTCGCCGAGTTCAGGAAGCGGCGGGACGCGATCGTGAAAGGCTTGAACGACATTCCGGGGTTCCGGTGCACGCTTCCCGCCGGCGCGTTCTACGCCTTTCCGAACGTGACCGGCACGGGCAAGAGCTCGAAGGAGCTCGCCGATCTGCTGCTGACCGAAGCCGGCGTCGCGTGCCTCAACGGCACCGCGTTCGGCCAGCACGGCGACGGGTTCCTGCGCTTCAGCTACGCCAACTCGCTGGAGCACATTCTCGAGGCGATCGAACGCATCAAGACCGTCTCCAGCCTCTGGACCGATCGCACCTAGCACCGATCGCACGCAGGGACCGCCGCTATTTCACGGCGCCGGTCCAGTTCACCACGAGGCCAATTCTCGACTGCGAGACCGGCCGGGCACGAACGACCACGAGCAGACGCCGGCCATCTCGAGAGACATCGTAGGAAATGCCGGGGGTGTCGATGAAGTCAGATTCGAACGCGACGCGCGGTGGATCCCATCGCGGCTGCGGATCGGTCGTGACGTGCGTGGAAAACCAGCGGCGGCCGCTGCGGTAGAACAACTCTCCCGAGGGTTTCCAGCGGGGCTCGACGCCGCCGCCCGTGGACACTTGTCCAACCACCTTGCCGTCGGGGTAGGACCTGATCGAGATCTCCGCCGTGCCCGTCTGTGATGATTGATACGCGAGCCATCGGCCGTCGGGCGAGAAATCCGCGAACGTCCCGCCGAACGACGGAGCCTTCAGTGACTTTCCGGGCGAGACGAACTCGATGTGATTGGGCGATGGCATGCCGACGGCCACTACGTCACCCAACGGAGACCACGAGGTCACTCGCCCCTTGATATCGTCGAACGGCCGGCCCGCCGACACGGCGCCGTTGGCTTCGACATCGTGCACGAACGCGGTCTGCGCACCTGCGCGCGATGCTGATCGGCCCGCCAGCTGCCGGCCATCGCGACTCCACGACGGCATGCCTTCGGCCGTCATGTTGACCACGCGACGTCCCTCCCGCCGCGCCGTATCCCAAACCCAGAGGTAGTCGTTGACGTCAGCGACCTGCACAGCCAGACGCGCGTCGTCGGCCGTCAGATCAAGGGCGCCGTAGACACGCTCGGGCGCGTCCAGGTACTCGACGGCGCCCTGACGATCGACCCAGGCGAGCTTCCCGGCCGACAGATCGCTGCCGGGCACGAAGGCCGCAAGCCCTGACGAGGCGGAGGCGTGCAGGATGCCGAACAGCGACTCCGCCGCCACGCCCGCTGCCAGTGTGACGGGCTCGCCGATCACCTGACCGCGATCCGGATCCAATTTCGCCGCCATGAGATTGCCCGCCCGTGCGAACAGGAGATGACCAGGCGCGGCGTACCTGGCCGCATAGCCAGGGCGGAGTAGCAGCTTCGTCTCGCGGGTCTGGATGTCGACCAGATAGATTCCGCCGAACTCGCCGCCTATGCCTTCGCTCTTCTCGGCCAGCACGTGCCGGCCGTCAGGCAGGACGTCAGCAAAACGCGTCATCGTGACGTCGGCGGTCGCGAGCACCCGTTCCGTTCTGCCGCCGTCCTGTGACACGCGGGAAAGCACGTACGTCTCGTTTTCCGTGAAATAGACCGAGCCGGTGTCGGTCCACCAGGCGAGCACTGGCGTATCGGCTTCGCACAAGGAAATCGACGTCCCGCCCTGCCGCGGGATTTTCTTCACGTGATCGGTCGTGAGAAACCCGATCCATTGGCTGTCGGGCGAGAAGAAGGGATGGATCGCGCCTTCCGTGCCCGGCACTGCGCGGACATCGCCGCTCGACATCTCGCGCACGTACACCATGCGCGCCCTAGCGCTTTGGCCGACGTAGGCAAGCCATGCACCATCTGGCGATACCGAGACGGTCGGGCTGTTGTAGCCGAATCCCGGAATGTCTGCGCCAAGCGCGAGCGGCGCTTCTGACGGGAGATCGATTGAGGCCCGCAGCATCGGCGGGCGAACGTCCGCCACGAGCCCGCGTTGTGCGCGCTGTGACAGGCGAAGGGCACCCGCGCCCAGGACCGCGCCTGCGGCAAGCGCCGCCGCCGCGAGCCACCACGCCCTCGGCCACGCCGGTCCGGCAGCGAGTGGCGCAGCGGCCGGCGCGAGGTCTCCGGCTTCGAGTTCGATCCGGGCGTCGTTGATGTCGTGTGTGCGCTGTCGCAGGTCCTTTCTCAGGCAGCCTCGCAGCACGCGCACCAAAGGGGCCGGCGTCTCGCCGGGGAGACGAGTCCAGTCCGGCTCCTTGTGCATGATGGCGCCGAGCACTTCCGTGACGGTCTCGCCTTCAAACGGCGGCCGGCCCGCGAGCATCTCGTAGAGAACGACTCCGAAGGCCCAGACGTCCGTGCGCTTGTCGACCGGCTTGCCCCGCGCCTGCTCGGGGCTCATGTAAGCCGCTGTGCCCAGGATGGTCCCGGCCATGGATGCCCCGGCAGAGATCATCGTCGGCGAGTTGGACAGGCTGGCAACCGGACGTTCGTCGCTGAAGACTTTCGCGAGTCCGAAGTCCAGCACCTTGACGGTGCCTTCAGGGGTGATCTTGACGTTCGCCGGTTTCAGATCGCGGTGGATGATGCCTTTCTCGTGCGCCGCCGAGAGCGCCTCGGCGATTTGCTTCGCGATCGCGATCGCGTCATCGGGTTGAAGCCGTCCGTGCGCGAGCCTGTGCGCCAGCGTTTCTCCCTGGACGAATTCCATGACGAGAAACGGCGAGGCCGGGTCGTCCCGAAAATCGAAAATCGCAGCGATGTTGGAGTGGCTGAAGGTCGCCAGCGCCTGAGCTTCACGCCGAAAACGCGCAAGGCGATCCGCATCGCCGACAAAATGCGCCGGGAGGATTTTCAGCGCCACGTCCCGCTGCAGCTTGCCGTCGCGCGCGCGGTACACCTCCCCCATGCCGCCGGCGCCGACTGCCGCGACGAGCGTATATGGACCAAGTTGCGAACCCACATTCAAGGGCATTGGAGGGACGTTGGCTGACGCGATCGAGTGGCGGCCGCGATTATAGCTCTCGAGCTTCGGGGCCCGATCGGTCTGATACGATCGGCGAATGGTCCACCGCGCGGCCGTCGCGACCCTCGTCCTCACCCTCGGATTGACCCTGGCCGCTCAGCAGAACGGCGACTCCGATAAGGGCGAGCAGCTGCTGAACGCCAGCTGCATCTCGTGCCACGATCTGCGGCCGATTGAAACGAGCGCCCTCGACAAGGACGGATGGACCAAGAACGTCAACGCGATGATCGAGAAGGGCGCGGACGTACGCGCCGAGGATCGACCGGTCCTCATCGACTATCTGGTCAAGACGCACGGACCGCTGCCAGACGGTCGGGGCAAGGACATCGTGCTGAACGTGTGCACGATGTGCCACACGCTGCAGCGCGTCCGCGGCCTGCACGGCGACCGCGATCAGTGGGAAGAAGTGCTCGGCACGATGCTCAATGAAGGCGCGCCGCTCACCGAGCAGGACTTTCCGGTGGTGCTGAATTATCTGGCGAGGAATTTCGGCGCGCAGTAGGGGCGACGCATGCGTCGCCCCTACGATGGCGCTACTTCCAGGTTCGCTCGGCGCAGAGTTCCACCACGCAAATCGAATCCACCACGCGATTGGGCGGCGGGACAGTCATGTTCCGCTCCATCATCAGCTTGCGGATGAGCGCGGCCGTCTCCGGATGGCTGACGGCCGATTGCACGCCGACGCGGACGAGGCCGTCAGCGTAGTCGATCGCCTGCCACGTATGGCCCGCCAGGAGCGACGCGGCCGTGTGCGTATCGCGGCTGCCGTGGTCGCGCTGATCGAGCTTCGCGCCGCGGTCGACGAGCAGCTGCACGACGTCGTTGCGGCCCTTGAGCGCCCCGCCCATCAGCGGCGTGCGGCCGTCGTGGTTCGCCGCGTTCGGATCGAGGCCAAGGTCGAGCAGCATCTTGATCGCCTCGTAGTTCTCCTTTGCGGATCGCTCGTAGGTGACCCCTTCCACCCAGCCGATGCCGGCCGCGGCTGTCAGCGCGGTATCCCCGAAATTGGTGGCCAGCTTGGGATCGGCGCCATAGTCGAGCAGCAGCTTCATCAACGTGATGTCGCTGGACTGAGCGGCGCGGACAAACGGCGTGCAGCCATCCTCGAAGAACCACTGCATCGTGAAGATGGTGCGGGTGAGCGTGTTGTCCTTCGCGCGCAGGTTCGGATCGGCGCCGTGGTCAAGAAGAATCCGAATGAACTCCAGGTGATCCAGATCCGGCTTCGGCACCGGATAGTCGCCGCCTTCGATGTTGCGGTTGTCGGTTGCGAGATAGAGAGGCGTCCAGCCGCCCTTGTTTGGCTGGTTGACGTCGGCGCCCCAGTCGAGCAGGAGCGATCCCACCTTGTAATGCCGGTTGTTGGTGGCCGTCAGCAGCGGGGTCCAGCCGTACTCCGTTGTCTGGTTGACGTCGGCGCCGGCTGCGAGCAGCAGTTCGGCCGACTCGGCGTCGCCTTCGCGTGCCGCGAACACAAGAGGCGTCAGCCCGCCGCCGCCCGTTCCGACGAGCCCGGCGACGACGACTTCGTTGTCATCCTGTTCGCCGGCATCCGACGCGGCAGGTGCCGCAGCACCGCCGCGAGCACCGCGTCCGCGTCCGGCCGTGGTACCGGCCGCATTGCCGGCGGCGGGAGCGGCCGCGGGGCTAGCCGCCGCGGGCGCCGCGGCGCCTTGCTGGACCTGCTCAGCTGCGCCTTCCTCGACCTGGCGACGCTGGAACTGCTCGAAGAACGGAGCCGGACCGGTGTCCACGCCGTTCTCGCGTTCCCATTTCAGTTGATCTTCGTAGCTGCGTCCGGCCGCAGCCGCCCGCTTGAAGCGCTCGCGGGCCGCTTCGACCTGCGCGACGTTCACGCGCGGCGCCATGTAGTTGCGCGGCAGACCGGCGGGCCCCGACTTGGCGGCGTAATCGGCGCCCGAGGCGAGGAGCACCTTGACCGCCTGCGGATGTCGCTGCTCGACCGCCCACATCAGCGCCGTCGTGCCGCGCAGACGCTCGCGCGCGTTGACCGCCGCACCACCCTCGACGAGCACCTTGACCGCGTCGGGATTGCCGTTTCGCGACGCCAGCATCAGGACGGTGACGCCGTTCGGCCCCACTTCCTTCGCGTCGGCGCCGGCCTTGAGCAGCTTGCCGATCATGGCGGGATTGCCGTACAGCGCGGCCATGGCCAGCGGCGTCGCGCCGTCGCTGTTCGTCACGGCGACTTTCGCACCGGCCGCGAGCAGCTGATCCGCGACGTCGACGTCGTTGTGGAACACCGCCCAGTGCAGCGCCGTGGCGCCGTCCACCTGCGGGGCGTTCACGTCGGCCTTCTGCTGCAGCAGCGTGCGCAGCGCTGCCGCGTCGCGGTTCATCACCGCGTCGGCCACCGGACTCTTGCTCGCGCCGAGCGTCAGCGTCGACAAGCCGACGACGAGGGCCGTGCAGACGAGGGTGCGCCGGAAGAGCGTCATGGTCACAGCTTCTCCAGCCGTCCGCTGCTGTCGCCCTGTTTCTCGTTATGGATGCCGTACATGTCGAGCACGTTCAGCAGCAGGTTGCCGGTCGTCACCGTTTTGCGCTCGTACGCAAGATGACGGTTGCCCTTCAGCTGACCGTTTGCGCCGCCGATGAGGATGTGCGGCACGTCGTAATGCTGGTGCTGGTTGGAATTGCCCATGTTCGTCCCGTACAGCACGAGCGAGTGATCGAGCAGCGTGCCGTCGCCGTCGGGCGTGGCCCTCATCTTCTCGACCAGATCCGCGAGCGTCGACACGTGGTACCGATTCAGATCGGCGTAGCGCTTGATCTGCGTGGGATCGTCCTGGTGATGCGAGCCGCCGTGGAAGCCGACGCTCACGCCGCCGTTCGGGAAGAGCTCGCCCTTCGGGAATGGATAGCTGCGCGACGTCAGGTCGCGGGCGCCCAGCAGCGTCGCGACGCGCGTGATGTCGGCCTGGAACGCGAGCGCGATCAGGCGGTTGTGGAGCTTGATGTGATCGTCGAACTGCTCCGGGATGCCCGGCGGCAGATCGATTTCCGGCGCCTGCGACGACGCCTTGGCCGCCAGCTGGAGCCGCCGCTCGATCTCGCGGATTTCATCGGTGAACTGGCTGACCGTGCGGCGGTCGCCCGCGCCGAGATCCTTACGCAGCCCGCCGAGCTCGCCGACAACCGAATCGAGAATGCTGCGGTTCTGCTTCATGCGCGCGGCGCGCACTTCCGGCGTCGCCCCGCTGCCGAACAGCCGCTCGAACACCACCTGCGGATTCAGCTCCATCGGCAGCGGGCTGGTGCGCAGCTCCTCGTTCGGCTTCTCGGGCGGCAGCGCGACCCACGAAATCGAGTTCGTATACGAGCAGCTGTAGCCTTCGCCGCAGTTGCTCGAGCTCGAGTTCGGATCCTCGACCGCGAGCTGCAGCGACGGCAGGAGTGTTTCCTGTCCGATCTTCATCGCGATCTGCTGATCGATCGTCGCGCTCCCGACCGTCGCATCCGAGCCGGCGGTCTTGCGCGGCTTGATCCCGGTGAGGAAGGCGGCGGCGACCCAGTGATCCGAGCCGGTCGTTCCCTCCGGCGGCTCCGCCGACTTCGACCACATGCCGCTCAACACCACCGTCTGATCCCTGACGCTTTTCAGCGACTCGAGGATGTACGGCAACTTCTCCGGTAGCGCTCCTTCCTGTTCGGGAACCCAGTAGCCGGGGGCCATCCCGTGCGGGAAGAAGATCCCGACGAACCGGCTCTTCGGCGACGCAGCGGTCTGTGCGAGTGCGGTGGCGGCAGGCACCATCGCTTCGAGCAGCGGCAACGCGAGCGTCACCCCGCCGGCCTTCAGGACGGTGCGCCGCGAGATCTGCTTTTTCGCGATGAACATGGCTAGTTGGCCCCCCTTTGGCTCTCTTTCGGCTCGGGCGCAGCCGTCCGCGTCGGCGCCGCGCTCTCGGGCATCTTCATGTTGACTTGGAACGGCTTGCTCTTGACGACCGCGAGCACGAGCGCGTCGAAGCGGTTGTCGTCCTTTTTGGCCTCGCGCGCAATGGAGCGCACGAGCGGCATGTCCTCATACTCGACGCCGCGACCGAGCGCATACGTCAGCAGCTTCTCGGCGACGACGGCGACGAACTGATCGGAGTACCCGAGGAGCCACTGGCGCAGCGCCACCGGCCCGTCGATCTTCGTGCTGTCGAACACCTGCGACGTCGAGTCGATCGGCTGTCCTTCGTCGAGCGTCCGCCACAGGCCGATGCCGTCGAAGTTCTCGAGCGAGAACCCGATGGGGTCCATCATGCTGTGGCACTGGATGCAGTCCTGTCGCACCCGATGATCCAGCATCTTCTGCCGCATCGTCGGCTCGTGGCCGTTGCCCGTCGCGTCCGCCTGGCGCGGCGGCAGCGGCGGCACGTCGGGCGGCGGATCCGGCGGGCTCATGCCGAGGATGTTCGTCATCACCCACTTGCCGCGCGTGACCGGCGAGGTCCGCTCCGGCTTCGAGGTCGTCGTGAGGAACGCCCCCTTGCCGAGCAGCCCGCGGCGATTGTCCATCGACGGCGGCAGCGTGACGCGCCTGAACTGGCTGCCGTACACGTTGGGAATCCCGTAGTGCTTGGCGAGCCGCTCATTGACGAACGTGTAGTCCGCGGTCAGCAGTTCGACCACATTGCGGTCTTCGCGGACGACGCTGTCGAAGAGCAGCTCGACCTCGCGGCGCATCGCCTGCCGGAGCGGATCGTCGAAGTCCGGGTACAGCAGCGGCAGAGGCCCAACGCTCTGCAGCCCGCGCAGGTTCAGCCACTGTCCCGCGAAATTCTCGGCCAGCGAGTCGGCCTTCGGGTCGGCGAGCATGCGGCGGACCTGCCGCTCGAGCATCGCGGGCTCGCGCAGGCGGCCCTGCGCCGCCACCTTGATCAGCTCATCGTCGGGAATGGTGCTCCACAGGAAAAACGACAGGCGCGAGGCGAGATCGAGATCGCTGATGCGGTGGGCCTGGCCGGCGCGCAGCGTGGCCGGCTCGCTCTCGATCCGGTAGATGAACTTCGGCGACGCGAGAATCCGCGCGAGCGTCAGCTCGATGCCGTGATCGAAGTCGCCCTCCTTGCGCCCCTCGCGGTAGAAGTCCATCAGCATGTTGACGTCGGCGATTGACGCCGGACGCCGGTAGGCGTGCGTGGCGAGCGCATTGATGATTTTGCGGGCGCAGGCGGTTTCGTCGGCAGCGCCCGTGGGCGTGCACACGAAGATCTTGTCGCGGCTCGGGGAGTCCTTGGCCGGCGTTGCGTTGTACGGCCCCTCGATGCGCACGGTGCCGACGTGCGGGAAGAAGGTGAAGCCGGGCGTCGGGCCCGTCTGGAGCGTGTCGCGCTGGAAGTGCTGATCGAGATCGAGCAGCGGCGCGAAGTTCGTCTGCAGGAAGGTCGCCCCGATCGTGTGCGGGCCGGCCGTCGTCTTCAGCCGAACGGTCATCTTCGGGATGGCGTTACGCCCGCCGGCGCCTCCGCCTGCCGCACCGGCGCCGCGGCCACGACCGGTCGCTTGCGCGGCTGGCGCGGCACCGGCTGCCGGCGCGCCCCGTCCGCGCTGTCCGGCCGACGCGCCGCCGCAATTGGCCGCCGGAACGCCGAACCGCGAGCCGCCCTGCCAGTCGAGCAATTCAAGCCGCGCGCCGTCGAGCAGAACCTCGAGCTTCTCGCACGGGACCGAGCCGAAGCCGGTCGGCGACATGTTGTCGCCGAAGATCGGCGTCACTGTCACCGTGTACTCGCCGTCGGACGGGAACACGTGCTTGACGAGCATCCCGCCGCGCGTGCCGAACGGCAGCCCTTCGATGTGATAGTCCTGCGACGTGTCCTCAGGTGTGCGGTAGACCTTCAGCGTCGGAGGCTCCGCTTCGCCGATGGCGAGCCGGCTGATCTTGCCTGCCGCGCCGACGTAGGCTTCGACGAGCGTCGAGGAGATGCCGAGCGCGCCGGCCATGTTGTCGAAGCCGTGCGTCGAGTCGTCTGACGGCAGATATGCGGACGGATCGATGTCGAGATCGAGGAGATCGCGGATGGCGTTGGCGTACTCGGTGCGGTTCAGGCGGTGCAACCCCGGAGGCGGCGCGTACGGCTGGGCCCCGCGATCGATCTCGTTTTCAATCCAGGTGATGAAGCTGTTGTAGGTGGCCTTGTCCGGCCGGCGCGCGCCGAGCGGCGGCATCATGCCCGCCCGAAGCTTGCGGACGACCCGCTCCCACGTCTGAGCGTGCTGCGGCACCTGCGTGACGTCGAGGTCGTCGAGCGTGAGCTTGCGCGAGGCCTCGGCGATCACGCCCTTCCCGCCCTTGGCGCGCTCGTTGTGGCAGGTCACGCAGTACTGATTGAGAAGCGCGCGCTGCGGTGAAACTCCGGCCGAGGCGGGCGACGAGGGCGCCGCGGCTGGCGCTGGCGACGCGGGCGCGGGCGCGGGCGGGGCCTGCTGAGGTGCCGCGCTCTGTCCACGGCTCACCAGAGCGGCCAGAATCATCGTCGTCGACGCGACCACGAGCAGGGTCTGTTTCATCCACTCGACTCCGGTTTGAAGCGGCGGGGGCGATGCCTCGCCGTGCGATGCCGCCCGGAAGGGGCCATGTCCGCCGACATGGGCTCGACGCGCGCGGCATCAACGCGCGATATCAGTAAATGATAGCGCACGGGATGGCCGCGGCGGCTTCGCGAGCCCGGCCGATCTCGCAGAATTCCTCGGAAAAGTGATGGGTTATCCCCGGACGCCCCGCCGAGATCGGCCGCCTTCGTACTGTCCGGAATTTAATACGACGCAGCGTGGGAAGCCGTTACGTTCTCCCTTTGTTCGCGTCGGGCGCCTAGACCGTCGAGTCAGGCGAGGGGCGGCTGATCGCCGCATAGATCCGGCCGTCGGGCTCGCAGCGCAGCACCAGCCGGGCTCCGGCAAGCGTGGCGCGGTCGAACGCCACCGGCATGATGACGACGGTGACGCCGCGGATGATGCGGGTCTCTGGCGGGATGCCTGGTCGCTGGTCGAGATCGTGGGAGTCACTGGGCATCACCCGGCAATACTGCAAAGATGTCGCCTCATTTCGGTAAGGAAATACAGGCCTGATTCCCACGACGCGCCTCGCGAATGTCCGCGGCGGTTGACCGGCGTGGAGAAAAGTCCGTCCAATCGGAGCCCTTTCGAGACAAAACGTTTCCCCTTGAGGTCGTCGAGCTCGTCGGAACAGGCTATAACTTCACCCATGAAGCCGACTCTCATCTTGATCGTCTTCGCCCTGTGCGCCCTGGCGACGCTCATCGCGCAAGCGCCCGAGGATCCTCCCAGGCCTGGCGACCGCCCGGCCGGCAACCGCCACGCCACGCGCTCGGTGGTCATGGGCCGCAACGCGATGATCGCGACCAGCCAGCCGCTGGCGTCGGCGGCGGGCCTGAAAGTCCTTCAGGAGGGCGGCAATGCCATCGACGCAGCGGTGACGGCCGCGGCAGTGCTGGCGGTAGTCGAGCCGTCGATGACCGGCATCGGCGGCGATCTGTTCGCGATCGTCTACGACGCGAAGAGCCGATCGCTCAAGGGCCTCAACGCCAGCGGCCGCTCGGGGTACGCGGCCGACGCGCGCGAGTTCGCGAAGCGGAAGCTCGACACCATACCCGGAACCGGCGTCCTTTCGGTCACCGTCCCCGGCGTCGTCGACGGCTGGTCAGAGCTGCTGGCCAGGTACGGCACCATCCCGATGACCCGAGCGCTCGGGCCGGCCATCGACTACGCCCGAAACGGCTACGCGGTGACCGAGATCATCAGCGGCCAGTGGAAGGCGAGCGAGCGCAAGCTTGCCGCCGACCCGGTCACCGCGGCGACGTTCCTGCCGAAGGGGCACGCACTGGCGCCTGGAGAAGTGTTCGCCAACCCCCATCTGGCTGCGACGCTCGAAGTCGTGGCGCGCGAGGGCCGCGACGCCTTCTATAAAGGCTCGATCGCCCGCGCCGTCGCCGCCGACATCAAGCGGCGCAACGGCCTCCTCGACGAGCGCGACTTCGCCGCGCACCAGTCCGACTGGATCGATCCCATCACCACCAGCTATCGGGGTTATGACGTCTACGAGCTGCCACCCAATACGCAGGGGTTCGTCGTGCTCGAGATGCTCAACATCCTCGAGGGCTTCGACGTGAAGGCCATGCGGCACAACTCCGCCGAATATCTTCACGCGCTCGTCGAGGCCAAGCGCATCGCGTTCGCGGATCGCGCGGCCTACCTCGCGGATCCCGAATCGGTCCCGCCGGCGGTTCTCAACCGGCTGATCTCGAAAGACTACGCGGCGCTGCGGCGGAAGGAGATCGATCCGATGCACGCGGCCGCGCGCTACAAGGCCGGCGCCCTGGCGAACGCGAAAGAGACGGCCGAATCCGAGGCGAACCTGACGGGACGCGATCGCGGCGACACCATTTACATGACCGTCGCCGACGGCCAGGGCAACGTCGTCTCGCTCATTCAGTCGCTGTTCTCGGATTTCGGATCGGGCGTCGTCGCGGGCGACACCGGCATCCTGCTGCACAACCGCGGCAGCCTTTTCACGCTTGCCGCCGGCCACCCGGATCAGATCGCGCCGCACAAGCGGCCGCTCCACACGCTCATCCCGGCGTTTGTGATGAAGGACGGCCGGCCGTGGGTGTCGTTCGGCGTCATGGGCGGTGACCACCAGGCACAGGGACACACACAGGTGATCGCCAACCTGATCGACTTCGGCATGAACGTACAAGAGGCGGGCGAGGCCGCGCGCGTCACGCACGGCAATGCCGGCCTGCAGGTGGAAAGCGCAATCGGGAAGGCGGCCCGCGACGGCCTGACCCGGCGCGGCCATCACGTCGTCGACGGCGTCGGCTCCTTCGGCGGCTACCAGGGCATCATGATCGATCCGGCGACCGGCGTCCTGATGGGCGGCTCCGACGTGCGGAAGGACGGACTTGCCATTGGCTTTTGAACTGTCGATTTGAACCCAATCGTCAATCGACGATCGTCAATCGATCATTGTCGGCCTGTGGAAAAAAGCGATCGACGTGAGGGTTCTCAGCCAGCACATCGACCGGAGGATGCGATGACACGCTGGTTTGGCGCCCTCGCTCCCGCGCTGCTCGTGGCCGTTGCGATCGGCCACGTCGCCGCCGCGCCCCGACACCCTCGACGCAAGCCGGCGCCCGACTTCACGCTCACCGACTCATCGGGTGCAGCCGTGCATCCGGGCTCGTACAAAGGACAGGTCGTCCTGCTCGACTTCTGGGCCACCTGGTGCACCGGCTGCAAGGTCGAGATCCCCTGGTTCGTGGAGTTCGACGGCAAATACCGCACGCGGGGCCTGCGTTCGATCGGCGTCGCCCTCGACGAAGAGGGATGGCAGGTCATCAAGCCGTATCTCGCGCAGCACCCGATCAGTTATCCGATCGTCGCGGGGGATGCCCGCGTCGCCACCGCGTACAGCGTCACGTCGATGCCGATGACGCTCCTCATCGACAAGCGGGGCCAGATTGCCGACGCGCACGTCGGGATTGTCGACAAGAGCGCCTGGGAGACACGCATCATGCAACTGCTCGACGAATCGCCAGCGCCGTAGGGGCCCCTTCGACCGATTCGAAATCGTTATAAACATTCGCCCACCCGCCTCCGTCTTAAGCGTGACGGAGGTGCGCCGTGACGAGTGACATCCGCCTGGGCTGCCGCCTGCTGTGGAAGGACCGCGCCTATTCGACCACGGCCATCCTGACGCTCGCGGTCTGCATCGCCGCCAACACGGCCATTTTCACCATCGTGCACGCCGTGCTCCTCAAGCCCCTTCCGGTGCCGGAATCGGATCGCATCCTCCTGATGTCGAACCAGTACCCGAACGCGGGTACCGGGTCGCCTGCCTTCACCAACAGCGGCGTGCCCGATTACTACGATCGGCTCCAGGCCGTGACGGTGTTCGACGAGCAGGCGATGTTCAACGGCACCAACCAGTCGATCGACATCAATGGGACGCCGGAGCCGGTTCATGGCATGACGGCGACGCCGTCGCTCTTCAGGCTGCTTCGCGTGGCCCCGGCGCAGGGGCGCGCGTTCGACGAATCAGAGGGCGAGCTGGGCAACGAGCAGAAAGTGATGCTGAGCGACGGTCTGGCGCGGCAGCTGTTCGGCACGCCCTACGTCGTCGGACGTGAGGTGCGCCTCAGCGGCCGGCCGTTCACCATCGTCGGCGTGATGCCCCAGGGCTTTCTCTTCTCGGATGCGGAAGCCCGATTCTGGATTCCGCTCGCCTTTACCGCCCAGCAGAAATCCGACGATGCGCGGCACAGCAACAACTTCTGGAACGTCGGCAGGCTGCGTGCGGGCGCGACCCTCACGCAGGCCCAGCAGCAGATCAATCTCCTGAACGCCAGCAACCTCGAACGCTTTCCGCAGTACAGGCAGCTCCTCGTCAACGCGGGGTTCCACACACGCGTCGAGCGTCTGCAGGAGGTGCTCGTGAGGAGCGTCCGGCCCACGCTCTACCTGCTCTGGGGAGGCGCGCTCGTCGTGCTGCTGATTGGCGCGGTCAACATCGCGAACCTGGCGCTCGCGCGATCGAATCTTCGGATGAAAGAGCTCGCCACGCGCGTTGCGCTCGGCGCCGGAGCTGCGCGGGTGGCGCGCCTGCTCATCGTCGAGGGCCTGCTGGTCGCGTGTGCGGGCGCCGTCGTCGGCATCGCCGGCGGCTGGGCGATGCTTCGCGCATTTGCGACGGTCGGCCTCGAGCGCCTGCCGCGCGCGACGGAAATCCACCTCGATGCGACGGCGATCGCCGTCGCGCTGGCCCTGGCGGCGGCCGTCGGCGTTGTCGCCGGTCTCGTGCCGACGGCGCACATGGCGAGCGTCGACCTGCGCAGCCTGCTGCACGAAGAAGGACGGTCTGGAACCGGCAGCCGCAAATCGCGCGCTGTCCGCCGGACGCTGGTCGTGGTGCAGGTCGGCTTCGCGGCGGTGCTGCTCATCGGATCGGGCCTGCTCGTGGCCAGCTTCCGAAATCTCCTCGCGGTGGATCCGGGATTCAACGGCGACCACGTGCTGACGTTCGCGATCGGCATGCCGCGCACGCGCTACGCCACCGACGCCGACGTGCGGGCGTTCACCAATCGCGCCCTCGACGCGATTCGCCGCGTCCCCGGTGTGACCGCCGTCGGCGGCACCACGCTCATCCCGCTCGGCGGCAATCACAGTGACAGCGTCATCCTCGCCGAGGGCTATCAGATGAAGCCGGGCGAGTCGCTCGTCTCGCCGCTGCAGGCCATGATCACGCCCGGGTACTTCGAGGCGATGGGGACGCGACTGGTCCGCGGCCGCGCGTTCGAGGAGCGCGACACCGATACGGCGCCGGGGGCGATCATCGTCGACGAGCGCCTGGCGCATCGCTTCTGGCCCGGCGCGGATCCGATCGGGCGCCGCATGTACAAGCCGAACAATCCGCGCGACCTCCTCGCCGTCGACGAGCACACGCGGTGGATGACGGTCGTCGGCGTCGTACGCGAGGTGCAGATCGACGACCTCGCCGGACGGACGAACGGCGTCGGCGCGTACTACATGCCCGCCGCCCAGGTGGTGCCGCGCGGACTCGCGGTCGCGGTCAAGACGACGGTCGATCCGGCCGGCGTGCTGGGTCCGATTCGCGCGGCCCTTGCGTCGATCGATCCGCAGATGCCGCTGGCCGACGTGCGGACGATGAACGAGCGCACGACGCTGTCGTTGCTGCCGCGGCGCGCGGCGATGCTGCTCGCGATCGCGTACGGCGTCGTGGCGCTGTTCCTGTGTGCCGTGGGCGTGTACGGCGTGCTGGCCTACCTCGTGGCGCAGCGGACTCGCGAGATCGGCATCCGGATGGCGCTCGGCGGCACCGAGCGCAGCGTGTTCCGGCTGGTGCTCCGCGACGGGCTCACGCTGGTGGCCGCCGGGCTCGCCCTGGGCGTCGGGGGCGCCGTCGCGCTGCGCGGCGTGATGCAGGCGGAAATCTACGGTCTCAGCGCGCTCAACCCCGCCGTCATCGGCATCGTGCTCGCCGCGCTCGGCGCCATCGCGCTGGCAGCGTGTGCTGTACCGGCGCGCCGTGCGATGCGGGTCGACCCTGCACTGATTCTGGGATGATCAAACTAGGCTAGAGGCTCTACAAGGTTCCAGGAGTTCCGGATGTGCGACCAGTTCCATAGAACCAGTTAGAACCGTTAGAACCCCTAGCACCCCTAGAACTCTTTAGGACCTAAGATCTCAACATAATCAACCACAGCTTCTTCCTCTCCATCAGGCGTTCCTACGACTCGAATTGTGTCTCCCGCCACGAGTTTCACCCCGTGCGTGACGTGGCGCGTCGCCGTGTGGCCGTTCGGCGTCCGCGACGGGTAGTCGGCGTCGGCCGTCCACCGGTCGATCGGCTGGCCTGAAACGACCAGCGCGTACGTCGAGCGGCCGTCGCGTTCATCGAAGTACTGAACGGCGATGTCGTGCGTCCCGGGCTCTCCGCTGAATCGCATCGTGGCGGTGCACGGCGCGCGTGACGGACAGCGCACGGCCTGCCCCGCCGACGCGGTTTCCCACGGCGTCACCGCTGTCAACACATACCGGTCGAGCGCCATCGACTCGGCTTCGACGCGGTTCGCCCTCGGTCCGAGACGGCCTTTCGCGTCGGCGATGCCCGACACCCATGCGAACCAATTCGTCACGGCATCGCGCCAGACGATCGCGTGTCCGGCCTGGTACTCGAGCTTCGCGAGGATCACGCCGTAGCGAGCCTCGTCGATCAGCCCTTGAATCCGGCGCCAGCGAGCCACGAACGCCTCGGCTTCGGCAGCGCCCTGGAAGTGCTCGTCGTAAATGTGCTGAATGACCGTCTTGCCCGAGTGAAGGACGTGCGTGTACGGCACGTGATGAAGAAAGAGGAGCAGTTCGTCGGGTACGGTCGACAGCGATTCAAATTGCGCCGCCACGGCCGGCGGGAACTGCGCGATGAATCCCGTGCCTGTGGCGGTCGTGCGATCCATGCCGACGCCCCGGCCGTCCGCACGATGCCATTGTCCCCAGCCGTTTCGTTCCGACGACTCGATGCCCGGACCGTAGTGGGGACCGACGATGTCGGTCAGCGTCCCCATGCCGAGCGAGCCCGTGTAGCGCTCGTAGGTCCGCCACGAGTCGAGAAGAATCCCCGATACCGTCTCCAACACTCGCCGATCGCGCCCGAACGTGAGCGACGCCCACTCCCCGGCGATCTCCGCGGACGTCACATCAGGATCCCACGCCAGGCGGCCGAAGCCGTACAGGTTGGCCATGGCGAGGTCGTGGCCGAGCCAGTTCGTCGCGAGCCCGACGTTCGACACCGCGACGAAGCCACCGACCCGCCGGTTCGTGGCGGCGCCCGTCACAAGCGCCTTCACCGGCGTCGTCCGGGCGTCGACTCGCATGTCGAAGTCGAGCACCTCTTTCCACATCGGCGGCAGGAACACGACGTGCCGCTGCTGGCCGAGGTACTCCTGCGTGATCTGCAGCTCGATCGCCTGATTGGTGCGCGGCAGCGCGCCGAAGAGCGGCGAGGCTGGCTCGCGCACCTGGAAGTCGATCGGGCCGTACTTGATCTGCAGCACCACGTTGTCGTCGAAGCGGCCGTCGAGTGCTTTGAAATTGTCGTAGGCCGCGCGTGCGCGATCGTTCTTCAGGTTGCGCCAGTCCATCAGGTGGTCGTAGACGAAGCCGCGATAGAAGAGAAGGCCGCCGTGTGGCGCGAGAGCACGCGCAATGACGTTGGCGGCGTCGGCATGCGTGCGGCCGTACGCCGACGGCCCGACACGACCCTCGGAGTCGGCCTTGAGCACGAACCCGGCAAAGTCGGGGATCGATCGGACGATCGCCTCGACGCGATCGTTCCAGAACGCCGCGACGCGGGCGTCGAGCGGATCGAACGTGTTGAGCCCGCCGACGGATCTCGGGCTGCTGAAGTCGATCGAGACGGCCAGCCGGACGCCCCACGGCCTGAACACGTCGGCGATGCGCGTCAACTGGGGGAGGAAGCCATCGCTGATGGCGCGCGCGTTGGCGTTCACGTTGTTCACGGCGACGGCATTGATGCCGACCGATGCCAGCAGCCGGGCGTAATCGCGGACGCGCGTGAGGTCGCCGACCACCCGGTCCTGATCGAAGAAAATCGAGCGGCCCGCGTATCCGCGCTCGATCGAGCCGTCCAGGTTGTCCCACTCGTTCACCCACCGCACGGGCGCGGCCGGTTCCTCGCGCACATTCAGTCCGTCGACGGGCTGCGCGAGCGCGATGCGGCGCAGCAGCGCAAAAGCGCCATAGAGAACGCCGCGATCGCCGTTGCCGGCGACGACGACCACGTTGCGACGGCCGGCCCGCGCCGCTCCGATCCAGAACGCGTCGGGATGCACCAGTTCAGGAACCGCCACGGATGGCAGCGCCGACCGCACGCGATCGCGCTCGCCGAGCACGATGGCCGGTTCCGCGCCGACGGCGTCGCGGACGGCAAGACGCCGATCGAGCATCGACGCGATGCCGCGCTGCAGTTCCTCCCGCGCACTCAGGAGCACCGCCGAGCTGCCGAGCGCGACAACGGCCGCCGGCAGCGAGTCATACCGGGCACGTACCTCGGCGTCGGCGATCCGCTCGTAGCGCAGCCAGGCGTCGTAGCCGGTTTCGGCGTAGACCGGTGCCGGCAGGATGGCCAGCGCAATCACCGCCGCGATCAGAGCGCCGGAGATCGGATGTGACACGCGGCAATCCTAGCAGGATGGCCCTCAGCCGTAATCGCGACAACGTTTCACGGTGTCGCGCCGTCTTACGTGCATTACCAAGATTGCCTTGGTAACGCGACCAAGACAGTCGTGGCAACAGGCGGAGACGATGGCGAGCGTCAAATCACCGAACGCGCTCCTGCACGGCACGCTGGACGCGCTGATTCTCAAGACCCTGACGGGCGGGCCGCGCCACGGCTACGGCATCGCCCGCTTCATCGAGGACACGAGCGGCGACGCCGTAACCGTCGAAGAGGGCTCGCTCTATCCAGCCCTCTACCGGCTCGAACGCCGCGGCTGGGTCGAGGCCGAGTGGTCGACATCGGAACTCGGGCGCCGGGCCAAGTTCTACCGGCTCACACGCAAGGGGCGGACGCAGTTGGGCGTTCAAACAGATGCGTGGCGGCAGTTCGCCGCCGGCGTGTCGAAGATCCTGCTGGCGCAATGAACAAGCCGCCTCGGCATCGGGTCCAATAGCGCCGGGCGCTCGCCACGGCCATTCCCGCATTTCGGGCCGCCAGGGTCGATCCCATCGTGCCCTCCGACAGGACTGACCGAAGCATCAGGTTCGACCCGGACGACGCGGCCGCGGGCTCTATTACAATCGCCCCGCCCGATGACTGCCCTCGACTGGCTGATGATCGCGCTCTACTTCGGCGTCCTCGCCGCGCTCACGTGGTGGACGATGCAGCGCAGCCGTCAGACGGCGGCCGACTATTTCCTGGCCGGCCGCGACCTGACGTGGTGGGTGATCGGCGCGTCGATCTTCGCGTCGAATATCGGCTCGGAGCACATCGTCGGGCTGGCCGGCTCGGGCGCCGCCGACGGCGTCGCGCTCGCACATTACGAGCTGCACGCCTGGTGCCTGCTCGTTCTCGCCTGGATGTTCGTCCCCTTCTACATGCGGTCGCGCGTCTTCACGATGCCCGAGTTCCTCGAGCGGCGCTTCTCGGCATCGTCCCGGTACGTTTTGTCGATCGTCTCGATCATCACCTTCATCGTGTCGAAGATCGCCGTGGGCATCTTCGCCGGCGGTGTGGTGTTCGCGACGCTGCTGCCCGACGTGCAGGTGCAGGCGTTCGGCGTCACCGTCAACAGCTTCTGGATTGGCACGGTGGCTGTCATCGCGCTGACGGGGGTGTACACGACGCTCGGCGGCATGCGGGCCGTTGCCTACAACGACACGGTACAGGTCGTCGTCCTGATCACCGGATCCGCGATTCTGACCATCTACGGCCTCGTCGAGCTCGGAGGCTGGCAGCGCCTTCGCGAGCTGGTCGGCTCCGACATGCTGAACCTGTGGAAACCGCTCATCCCCGCGGGCGTTGAGGGAACGTGGGCGCCCGTGGTCGAGCACGACGCCGGCGGAAGGCTCGTCCGGCAGGCGTGGTACTTCAACGGCAATTTTCCGTGGCTCGGCATGGCCATCTGCGCGCCGATCATCGGGCTGTGGTACTGGTGCACCGATCAGTACATCGTGCAGCGCGCGCTCGGCGCACCCGACGAGACGACAGCCCGCAGGGGCAGCATCTTCGCGGCGTTTCTCAAATTGTTTCCAGTGTACCTGTTCATCGTGCCCGGCCTCATCTGCTTCGCGCTCGCCAAGAGCGGCAAGGTGGCGGCGCTCTCGACGCTGGTGGGCCCCGACGGACAGCCGGCGGCGCAGCAGGCGCAGGCCGCGTTTCCACTCATGGTGAAGCACCTGCTTCCCTCCGGGCTGCGAGGCATCGTCGTCGCGGGCCTGCTGTCGGCATTGATGGGATCGCTTGCCGGCGTCTTCAACGCGTGCTCGACGCTGTTCACCGTGGACCTGTACGGGAAATGGCGGCCGCTCGCGTCGCAGGCGCAGCTGGTGCGCGTCGGCCGCACGGCGACCGTCGTCATGGTGCTGGTCGCGTTCCTGTGGATTCCGGTGATTCAGGGCGCGCACGGCCTGTACAACTACCTCCAGGCCGTGCAGGGGTATCTGGCACCGCCGATTTTCGTCGTCTTCTTCTTCGGCGTGTTCTTCAAGCGCCTCAACGCGCGGGGCTGTCTCGCGGCGCTCATCGCGGGCTTCGCGCTCGGCCTCTTCCGGATGCTCGTCGACACACCGGTCACGCTCGGCATGGCGGGGTTCGAGCATGGCTATCGCGAGGGCTCGCTGCTCTGGATCGTCAACAATATCTACTTCCAGTACTTCAGCGTGCTCATCACCATCGTGTCGGCGATCGTCATGGTGGCGGTCAGCCTGGCGACCGCGAAGCCCGACGATCAGGCGATTCGCAGCCTCACCTACGAAACGGCCACCGTCGACGACCGGCGCGCGACGCGAGCCAGCTGGTCGTGGCGCGAAGTGGCGGGCTCGGCCGCCGTGCTGTCGGGTATCGTGTTCGCGTACCTGTATTTCCGAGGCTGAAGGAACCTGATGGCATTCGATCCGACGCCCGCTGACAAATTCACGTTCGGCCTCTGGACGGTCGGCAATCGCGGCCGCGATCCCTTCGGCGAGTTCGTCCGTCCGCCGCTCGATCCCGTGACCGCCGTCGAACGGCTGAGCGCGCTGGGCACGTTCGGCGTGAACTTCCACGACAACGATCTCGTGCCGATCAACGCCACGGCGGCCGAACGCGACCGCATCGTCGCCCGCTTCCGCAAGGCGCTCGAGGCCGCCGGCATGAACGTGCCGATGGCGACGACGAACCTGTTCACCGATCCAGTGTTCAAGGACGGCGCGTTCACCTCGCACGATCCGCGCGTGCGTGCGTACGCCATGCAGAAGACGATGCGCGCCATGGATTTGGGCGTTGAGCTCGGCGCCCGCACGTACGTGTTCTGGGGCGGCCGCGAAGGAGCGGAAGTCGACGCGGCAAAGGATCCCATCGAGGCGATCAAGCGGTTTC
>Ga0066903_100000556_pt1 | contig 23959 bp, 15 predicted proteins | sample PanSoiMetaGPlot1_FD_67491 | JGI IMG/M metagenome (GOLD analysis project Ga0066903, IMG submission 67491) | Tropical forest soil microbial communities from Panama analyzed to predict greenhouse gas emissions - Panama Soil - Plot 1 (version 2) | ecosystem: Environmental > Terrestrial > Soil >... | reverse complement strand
CGCTGTCGGGGTTGTCGGTGGACGGTCCTCCCACCACCGGTTACAACCCAGCCGTGGTTCGCTCGCTGCCGCTCCAAACCGGGCTGGGCCTGCCCTCTCTGCGGCCGATGCCCGCGTGGATCCTCCTCGTCGGCCTGGTCGTCGCCGCGACGCTGACGGCGCCCCTCACGCTCTCACGCGCGCCCGCGCCCGCGCCCGCCGCCAGGACGCTCGTGGCCCCGGACGTGCCGTCCGCGATCACGGCCGCGAGGGCGTGGGGGAGCCGCGTGGAGGCGCTCTCCGAACGCACCGAGTTCTCCCAGACCTTCGCCAATCCGTCGGGCACGATGACGCTGCAGGAGACCATCACGCCCGTGCGGGCGCGGCGGGCCGACGGCGCCTGGGCGCCGGTCGACGCCACGCTCCGGGGTCGGCCGGACGGCACGATCGCGCCCGTGTCGAGCGCGGTGGACGTCGCGTTCTCCGGCGGTGGCAGCGGGCCGCTGGCCAGCCTCGTCAGGGACGGCGATCGGGTCACGCTGGGCTGGCCGGGCGTGCTGCCGGTCCCGGCGCTGAGCGGCGCCACCGCCACGTACGCGGACGTCCTGCCCGGCGTCGACCTGCAGCTCACCGCGCAGCCGCTCGGCTTCTCGGACCTGCTGATCGTGAAGCGCGCAGACGCCGCGTCGAACCCCGCCCTGCGCACCGTCCGGCTGGCGCTGGCGACAACCGGCGTGTCGCTGCGGGCGACCGCGGCGGGCGGGCTGACGGCCGTGGACGGCGTCGACCAGGAGGTGTTCGGCGCCCCGGCCGCCAGCATGTGGGACGCGTCCGGCGCCAGCCGCGCGCCGGTCGGCGTCCGGGTGAGCCCGGGCGAGCTGGACCTGCTCCCGGACCAGGCGATGCTGGCCAGCCCGAACACCCACTTCCCGGTGTCGATCGATCCGTACGTGGCGGTGACCGGCGTCCAGCAGGACTGGACCAAGGTGGACGCGTGCTTCCCCGGCCAGACGTACTGGAACGGCGCCAACGACTCGGACCCCGGCCAGGACGGCGCGCAGAAGGTCGGCCGGGCGCCCGTGGAGTCGCAAGACCCCTGCAGCGGCACCCTGTGGCGAACGTTCTTCCGGATGGACACCAGCCGGGTCAGGGGCAAGGTCATCGGGGGCGCCAAGTTCAACGTCTACGAGACGTACTCCTCGTCCTGCGCCAACAAGCCGGCCAACCTGTACAAGACGGGCGGCATCTCCTCCTCGACCAACTGGAACAACCAGCCGAGCGCGTCGCTGATCGTGCAGAAGAGCTTCGCCCACGGCCACAGCTCCAGCTGCGCGCGCGACTGGGAGGTCTTCGACGTCAAGGACGAGGTCACCAGCGGCGCGGCCAGCGGGAACTCCACGCTGACGCTGATGCTGCGCGCGGCCGACGAGGGAGTCTGCCACGCGAACGCCACCCAGGACACGTGCCAGTGGAAGCGGTTCGACTCCGGCCACATCAGCGCGTCGCACCAGGCGTTCCTGAGCATCGACTACAACACACCGCCCAACGACCCCACCGGCCTGTACACGGACGGCAGCCCCTACCTGTACTCGAACGGCCACGTTCCCTGCGACGCGGACGCGCACTACATCAACGACCTCACGCCGGTGATGCACGCGACGGTCAGCGACGACGACGACTCGGGCTCCTCGCAGCCCCAGGAGCTGGCCGGCAACTACAACTGGAAGTGGGACACCGGCTCGGACTCGGCCTCGAGCCCGAGCGCCACCCCGGGCAGCGGCAACACGTCGCGCGCCACCCAGCACACCATCCCCAGCGGGGAGCTCGTCAACGGCAGCAACGTCTCCTGGCGGGTGCGGACCAACGACGGCATCGCGAACAGCTCGTACAGCCCGAGCGGCGCCTACTGCCAGCTCATCATCGACAGCTCGCCCGTCACGCAGACGCCAGGCATCACCTCCAGCGACGGCCTGTACCCGCCGGGCGGCGGCGGCACGCAGCTGGGCACGCCCGGCCAGTTCACGTTCGACCCGGCCGGCACCACCGACGCCGCCGGCTACCTGTACGGCGTGAACACGTCCACGCCGTGGAAGTTCGTGGCGGCGAGCGGGACCGGCCTGACCGCGACAGTGACCATCGACCCGCCGATCGTGGGCGACAACTCGCTGGTCGTTCGGATCATCGGGCTCGGCGGCAACCTGGGCCCGGTCGCCACGTACGACGTGATCACGGCCCACGCCACCAGCGCGGTCCACCTCGCGCAGTACCACATGAACGTGACGTCGGGCACCACCGTGTTCGAAACGGTCGGGGGCCACACGGGGACGGCGGCAGGCAGCTTCTCGTGGGTGGATGGGAGCTCGGGGACGTCTGGCGACGACGCCCTGCGCTTCTCGTCGAGCTCGCCGCCGGGGTACGCCTCCACGCAGGAGCCGGTGGTGGACACCAGGTACGGCTACACGGTCAGCGCGTGGGTGAAGCTGGCCGACAAGAACGCCCTCTACCACGTGCTCACGCAGGACGGCGTCACGAGCGAGGCCTTCGCGCTCGAGTACCTGAAGGGCAACGACCGGTGGGCGTTCTCCGTGTCGGAGAGCGACTCGGCCAGCCCCACCATCGACCACGCCCTGTCCGACGCCGCGCCGGCGGTCGGCGTCTGGACGCACCTGGTGGGCGTCTACTGCGCCGACCCGTCGTGCCTGCCTCCGGGCGACACGGCGCCCGGGCGGCTGCTCCTGTACGTGGACACGGGCAGCGGCCTCACGCTCCAGGCCTCGCAGCCGGTGTTCTCGTCGCCCTGGATGTCCACCGGCGGGCTGCAGTTCGGCCGCGGTGAGTTCAACGGCGCCGAGACCAACTACCTCAACGGGACCATCGACGAGGTCCACATCTACTGGGCGGACCCCTGTCCACAGCCGGCGGCGCCCCCCGCCGTCTCCACCTGCGGGATCCCATAGAGGAGCCTTCGATGAAGAGCAAGCGTGGTCTCGTGGGACGGCTAGCCCTGGTCGGCCTGCTCGCCGGCAGCCTGCTGAACGCCGCGCCCGCCGGGGCGGCCGCGCCGGTGGCCATCGCGACGCACCCGGGGCGCCCGGCGGCGCCCGGTCGAGCCTCGGTGTCGGTGCATCCGGTGGTGGGCACGCCCGAGGCGGCCCCGGCCGCCCCCGCCGCCGCGCTCCCGGCGCCGGTCTGGCCCGCCGCCGACCGCGCCGTGGCCGACCGCGCGGCGGCGGGGCTGGCTCCCGATGGCGGCGGCGCCATCCGCGCCGGCCGGCTCCCGGTGTGGGTCGGCCCGGGGTCGCCGGCGCAGGTCGGCGTCGAGGTCTCGGACCAGGCGGCCGCGACGGCCGCCGGAGTGCGGGGCCTGCTGCTGCGGGTGTGGCGAGCCGACGGCGGCGCTTCCACCGGCTCCACAGCCGTCAGCGTGGACTACTCGGGGTTCCGCACCGCCTACGGGGCCGACTGGGCGACGCGGCTCCGGCTGGTCCAGCTGCCGGCCTGCGCCCTGACCACGCCGCGCCTGTCCGAGTGCCAGACCCAGACGCCGCTGCCCACGTCGCGCAACGACTGGCTGGGCGACCGCGTGACCGCCGACATCGACCTCCCCGCCGCGCCGGCGGCGGCGGGCGAGCTCGCCGCGTCCGCGGCGCCGGCGGATGGCTCGCAGGCGGTGGTGCTGGCGGCGACCGCCGGGCCATCGGGCCCGTCGGGGACCTACCAGGCGACGTCGCTCTCGCCCTCGGCGACGTGGCAGGCCAACGCGCAGACGGGCGACTTCACGTGGAGCTATCCGATCCAGGTGCCGCCGAGCCTGGGCAAGCTGGCCCCGGCGATCGCGCTGTCCTACAGCTCCGGCGCCGTGGACGGCCAGACGTCCGGCGGCAACGGCGAGGCGTCGTGGATCGGCGACGGCTTCAACTACCAGCCGGGCTTCGTCGAGCGCAAGTACAAGGCCTGCGCCGACTCCCAGCCCACGGGCTCGAAGACCGGCGACCTCTGCTGGGGCTACGACAACGCCACCGTGCTGCTGAACGGCCAGGCGACGGAGATCGTCAAGGACGACACCAGCGGCGACTGGCACCTGCGGAACGACGACGGCGCCCGCGTCGAGCACCTGACCAGCGCCTCCAACGGCGACGACAACGGCGAGTACTGGCGGATCACCACCACGGACGGCACGCAGTACACATTCGGCCTGAACCACCCTCCGGGCTGGGCCTCCGGGATGGCCGTCACCAACTCCACCTGGACCGCGCCCGTGTTCGGGCCCAACAGCGGCGACCCCTGCCACGCCTCGCCGGGGTGGTGCACCCAGGCCTGGCGCTGGAACCTGGACCTGGTCGTCGATCCCCATGGAAACGCCGAGACATTCTGGTACGCGCCGGAGACGAACCAGTACGCGCGGGGCTACACGGGAGTCGACAAGGGGACGCCCACCACCTACACCCGCGGCGGCACGCTGACCAAGATCCAGTACGGGGAGCGCTCGTCCAACGTCTACACGAACAACCCGATGCGCGTCGTGTTCAACCGGGCCGACCGCTGCACGTCCACCGACGCGATCTGCGACGTTCCGTGGGATCTCAGCTGCTCGTCGGGGGCCTGCGCGAACAGCACGGCGCCGTCGTTCTGGACCCAGAAGATGCTGACGTCCATCGTCACGCAGGTGTGGAACGGCACCGCGTACGACAACGTGGACACGTACACGCTGCGCCACGAGCTGAAGGACGACGGCGCCGGCTCCTTCCCGCTCACGCTCGACGGCATCACCCACACCGGCGACGTGGGGGGGACGGCGTCCGTGCCCGAGCTGACGTTCGGCTACGTCTCGCTGCCCAACCGGGTGGACAACACCAACCTGCCGGCCTTCAACCGCAACCGCGTCTCCTCGATCGTGTCCGAGTCCGGCTCGTCGATCACCGTCACCTATTCGGCCGCGGGCTGCGGCGCCGGCAGCGAGCCGTCCCCGGACACCAACGCGACGTGGTGCTTCCCGCAGTGGTGGGAGGGCTGGCCGCCGCCCCCCTCCGGCACGTCGAAGCAGCCCGACTGGTTCACCAAGTACCTGGTGACGGACGTGAAGGTGGGCGACTCCACCGGCGCCTCGCCGACCGAGCTCTACCACTACGACTACCAGGGCGGCGGCGCGTGGCACTACGACGACGACACGGGCCTCGTCAAGGACTCCTTCAAGACGTGGGCCCAGTGGCGAGGCTTCGAGAAGGTGGTGACCACCAAGGGCGCCGCCGGCGGCGCCCGGTCGCAGACCACCCAGCTGTTCATGCGGGGCATGGACGGCGACCGGACCGCGTCGGGCGGCGCCAAGTCGGTGTCGGTGAAGGACTCGCAGGGCGTCTCGATCTCCGACGACGCCGGCTTCCAGGGCACCACGCGGGAGACGGTCACGCTGGATGGGCCGAGCGGCGCCGAGCTGTCGGCCCAGGAGGACGACCTCGTCACCACCCGGACCGCGAAGAGCGTGCATGCCTGGGGCACGGTGACCGCCAACCTGGTCAACGTGGCCGTCTCTCGCGCCCGCACCACCCTGGACGGCGGCCGCGGCGTCCAGCAGTCGGAGGTGGACAACACCTACGACGGCAGCGGCATCCTGGTCCAGTCGCTGGACAAGGGTGACCTGGCGCATCCCGACCCGCGGTGCAGCACGTACACGTTCACGCGAAACCAGGGCGCCCACATGCTCAGCTACCCGAGCGAGGTGCTGACGACCGCCACCTCGTGCGGCGCGGCGCTCCCATCCGACCCGCACATGATCGTGTCCGACGTGCGCACCTCGTACGACGGCCAGGCCTGGGGAGCCGCGCCGGTGGCCGGCGGCGGCAACGTGACGGCCATCCAGCGGCTCTCCGGCGGAGGGTCCAACCCGACGTTCGTGACCGTGGCCAAGACCACGTACGACCAGTACGGCCGCGCCCTCTCCACGACCGACGCGATGAACCGAACCACCAGCACCACGTTCACGCCGGCCTCGGGCAGCGCCGTGACGCAGCAGGTGGACAAGGACCGGGCCGGCAACACGACCACCACGACGTACGACCCCGATCGCGGCCAGCCCACCCGGAAGGTCGACGTCAACGGCAAGTCGACCACGCTGGCCTATGACCCGCTGGGCCGCCTGGTGAAGGTCTGGCTGCCCGGCCAGGACCCGGCCACGGCCAAGGCGAACGAGACGTTCGCCTACACCGTGAGCAGGACCAAGGCCAGCTCGGTCGCGACCAGCCGGCTGCTGCCCAACGGCTCCGCGTACACGACGACCTACCAGATCTACGACGGCCAGCTCCGGCTCCGGCAGACCCAGGCGCCCGACGGCACCGGGCAGAACGGGCGCGTCATCACCGACACCCTCTACGACTCCCGCGGCCTCGTGGCCGAGATCACCCGTCCCTACTACGACGGCACCACCCCGCCCGGCGGCACCCTGGTGACCGCCTTCGACAACACCTCCATCCCGGGCGAGACCCTGAACGTCTACGACGGCAGCGAGCGGCCGACGGCGTCGATCTTCCAGGCCTACGGCGTGGAGCAGTGGCGCGCGTCCACCGCCTACGGCGGCGACCGGGCGACGGTCACGCCGCCAGCCGGCGCCCCCGCCACGACGACGATCGACGACGCGCGCGGCCGGCCAGCGCAGCTCTGCCAGTACCGGACGCTGCCCGCGTCGGGCACGTGCGACGCCGGGTCGTCGACCAGCACGACGCACTCCTACTACCCGAACGGCCTGCTGTCAGGGACGACCGACCCGGCCGGCAACCACTGGAGCTACGACTACGACGTCCTCGGCCGGACGATCTCGGCCACCGACCCCGACACCGGCACCACGACCTCCGCGTACGATGCCGATGACGAGCTCGCCTCGACCACCGACGCCCGCGGCCAGAAGCTCACCTACGTGCACGACTCGCTGGGCCACACGACGCAGGAGTGGTCCGGCGACGCCGGCACGGGCACGGAGCTGGCGACGTGGACGTACAACACCAGCGGCGCCAACCTGGAGCAGCTCGGGGCGTCCACGAGCCTCGTGAACGGGAACGCGTACACGACGACGATCACCGGCTACGACGACGCGTACCGGCCGACCGGGATGAGCATCGCCATCCCTGCCGCCGAGGGCAAGCTGGCGGGCACGTACACGTTCGGGACGACGTACAACGTGGACGGGACGGTGGCGTCGGAGACCTTCCCGGCGGGTGGCGGCCTGGCCGCCGAGACGGTGAACCACACCTACGACGGCGTCACCGGACTGCCCGTCGAGACGCACGGCACGAGTGGCTACGTGCAGGAGAGCGAGTTCAACGAGTTCGCCGAACAGCGGCTGCTGGCGTTCGGGACGAGCATCACGAGCCAGTGGACGTTCCTCCAGTACACGTACGACCTGCCGACCGCGCGCCTGAGCGAGTCGCAGGTCCGGCGCGACGCCGCGCCGAGCTCGTTCGACGCGGACGTCCGATACACCTACGACAACTCGGGCAACGTGACCGGCGTGGCGGACACCCCGACCTCGGGCGTGAACGACGTGCAGTGCTTCCAGTTCGACGCGCTGCAGCGCCTGACGCAGGCCTGGGCGCAGGGCAGCGCCGGCTGCGCATCGACGCCGAGCGCCTCGGTGCTGGGCGGGCCGTCGCCGTACTGGGAGCGGTACAGCTACGACGTCACCGGCAACCGGACGTCCGACACGCTGACCGCCGGCGCCGGCACCGTCACCACCACCAGCGGCTACCCGGCCGCCGGCCAGCCGCAGCCGCACGCCCTGGCCAGCCAGACGGTGTCCGGGCCCTCCGGCACCTCCAGCGGCGCCTTCCGATACGACCCGGCCGGCAACACCACCACGCGCACCACCGCGAGCGTCGCCCAGACGCTCACCTGGACTCCCGAAGGGCACGTCGCGACCATCGTCGACAGCGCCCACGGTCACAGCACCGGCTACGTCTACGACGTCGACGGCAACCTGCTCATCAGGCACGACGACGCCGCGGCCACGCTCTTCCTCCCCGGCGAGGAGCTGGCGCTCGGCGCGGGCGGCACCGTGACGGGCACGCGCTACTACCTCCACAACGGCAGCATCGTGGCGACGCGGACGCCGAGCGGGGTGACGTGGCTGATCCCCGATCCGCACGGCACCGCCACCCTCTCGGTCGACGCCTCCAGCCAGGCCGTCACCGAGCGGCGGTTCCTGCCCTTCGGCGCGGATCGCGCGCCGCTGCCGCCGTCCTGGCCCGGCGACCGCGGGTTCGTCGGCGGGACGGTCGACGGAACCACCGGTCTCACGAACCTGGGGGCGCGCGAGTACGATCCCGCCGCCGGCCGCTTCCTGTCCGCCGACCCGGTGCTGGACGGCGATGACCCGCAGCAGATGAACGGGTACGCCTACGCCAACAACAACCCGGTGACGTACGCGGACCCGACGGGGAAGATGTTCATGGCCATGGGCGGCGGCGGCGGCGGCTGCGGCCCCTGCGGCGCCGCCAGCCGCCGGCCGTCGTGGACCCCGAGGTACGTCCCCGTCTTCTGGGTGCCGGTGTTCGTGCCGCTCTGGTTCCCGCCCCTGATCGTGCCGCCGCCGCCCCCGCCACCTCCGCCGCCGCCTCCGCCACCGCCGCCCCCGCCGCCGCGCCCGAAGCCGGCGCCGGCCCCGGGCTGCTCGTTCGGGGGCAGGGCCGGGCTGGAGATGGGCTGCCACCCGGCCGTCCAGACCCACAGCTCGAGCGGTGGAGGCGGCTTCCTGCACTTCCTCAAGGCGGCAGGCAACTTCATCTACCACGCCTCGGGAGCCGCCGACGTGGTCGGCTGCGTCCGGAACCCGACCCTGGGCGGCTGCCTCAAGGCCGCCGGCGCGGTGGCCCTCACGGTGATGACGGCCGGGGACGGCGCGCTGATCCGGACGGCGGTCGAGGGCGGAGCCGAGCTGGCCGTGCGGGGGCTGGCCACGCGAGCGGCGACGCGGGTGGTCGAGACGGTCGGGGCCGCGGGGCGGGCCGCGCGGGCCGGGGTCGGCACGGCGCGCGAGATCGCCAACCCGACGATCGGCTTCGAGGAGGTCGGAGCGCCGACGGTGCGGTATGCCGGCAACAGCTTCAGCGGCCGCTCCATCTCCATCCCCAATGTGCGGCCCATCCGCCTGTTCGGAGACCACCCGATCCGCGGCGCCCTCGAGGGCGCGAACAGCGCCGCGGAGTTCTTCGACCGGCTGCCGATCCAGGCCCAGGACCAGCTCACCCTGCCGCTGGAGCACCTGCCCCACATGCATCCCTGACCACCAGCGGGGAGGGCGGGCGCCGCGCCCGCCCTCCACCGCGCACATGGCGCGGTCCGGGCGTGTCATGCTGCGCGCCGAGAGGGATGGCCGAAGCGCATGGCGGAGCCGAGCCTGGCTTCGGTGAGCTGCTCTCCGCGTACCGGGCCGCCGCCGGCCTGACGCAGGAGGAGCTCGCCGCTCGCGCGAGCCTCAGTGTGGACGCGATCAGCCTGCTGGAGCGGGGCGTCCGCAGCTCGCCCCGTTCCGGCACGGTCCGGGCCCTGGCCGAGGCCCTCGGCCTGGGGCGTCGCGAGCGCGAGGCCTTCGCCGCCGCCGCCCGGCGCCAGCACCGGCGCCGGCCGCCCGCGCTGCGGGTCCCGCCCGATCTCCGCCTGCCGGCGACGCCGTTCGTCGGCCGCGAGCGGGAGCTCGACCGGATCCGCGGCCTGCTGGCGCGTTCCGACGTCCGCCTGGTGACGCTGACGGGATCGCCGGGCGCGGGCAAGACTCGCCTGGCCCTCGAGGCGGCCGCCCTGCTCGCCGGCGGCTACCGGGACGGCGCCGTCGTCGTCACGCTCGGCCCGCTGACCGCGCCGGAGCTGGTCATGCCCGCCATCCGGCGCTCGCTGGAGCTGCCCGAGGCGGCGACCGAGCCTCCGCTGCAGACCGTGGTCGCCCACTGCCGGGTCCGCCAGCTCCTGCTGGTCCTGGACAACCTGGAGCGCCTGCTGCCTGTCGGGTCCGAGCTGGCCGAGCTGCTGGCCAGGTGCCCGGGTCTGCAGATCCTGGCCACGAGCCGGGCGGCCCTCCGGGTGCGGGCCCAGCGGGAGCTGCCGGTTCCGCCGCTCCGGCTGCCGACCGCCGGCGAGGAGCGGGCGCGGGAGCCGGCCGCCCTGCTGGAGTCGCCGGCGGTCCGGCTCTTCCTGGACCGCGTCGAGGCGGCCGTGCCCGACTTCCGTCTGACCGCGGCGAACACGGCCGCGGTCGCGGCCATCTGCCGCCGGCTGGACGGCCTCCCCCTCGCCCTCGAGCTGGCGGCTCCCTGGATCAGGGTGCTGTCGCCGGCCGCGCTGCTCGTGCGCCTCGACCGCCGGCTCGACCTGCTCGTGGACGGGCCACGGGACCTGCCCGAGCGCCAGCGCACGATGCGGGCGGCGCTGCGCTGGAGCTACGAGCTGCTGGATCCGGGCCCGCAGGCGCTGCTCAGACGCCTCTCCGTGTTCGCCGGCAGCGCCCCGGTGGACGCGCTGGAGCGGGTCTGCCAGGCGGCGGGCCCGCTGGGGAACGTCCTCCAGCACCTGGCCGCGCTGGCGGACCACAACCTGGTGCGGCCGCTGCCCGCCGACGGCCACGAGGCGCGGGTGACCATGCTGGAGAGCGTGCGCGAGTACGCGCGCGAGCTGCTGGCCGCCGCCGGCGAGCTGGAGGCGACGGCACAGGCGCACCTGGAGCACTGCACGGACCTCGCCGTCGCGGCCCGCGGAGAGATCAAGGGACTGGCGCAGGCGGCGTGGCTCGACCGCCTGCGGCGCGAGCACGACAACATGCGGGTGACCATGGAGTGGGCGGCGCAGCACGGTCGGACCGAGATGGGTCTGCGGCTGACCGCCGCCCTGGCCGCCTTCTGGGACTTCGCCGGGCACCGCCGGGAGGGGCTGTCCAACCTGGAGCGCCTGCTGGCGGCGGGCGGCGACGTGGAGCCGCGCGTGCGCGCCGAGGCCCTGCACGTGGCCGCGTCGCTGGCCTGGCGGTTGGGTGCATCGGAGCAGGCGGTGACCCGCCAGCGGGAGAGCCTGGCGATGTACCGCGAGCTGCGCGATCCGCGGGGCGTGGCCAACGCGATGCGAGGTCTTGGCATCGCGCTCGACCTGGAGGGCGGGTACGCCGAGTCGCTCCAGCTGTTCGAGGAGGCGGTCTCGCTGCTGCGGGAGCTGGGGGACCGCGAGCTGCTGGCCTCGGCGCTGCTCAACCTGGGGGTCGGGCAGGCGCGGCACGGCGATCCGCGCCGGGCGGTGGCGCTGTACGAGGAGGCGCTCGCCATGTACCGGGACATGGGCAACGCCCTGAGCACCGCCCTCTGCCTGGTCAACCTCGGCAACCGCGCCAAGTCCGACGGCCAGGTGGCGCTGGCCGCCGCCCGCTACGAGGAGGCCGCGGCGATCGCTCGCCGCCTCGACTCGCCGGTCCACCTGGCGGTGGCGGCGATCGGGCTCGGCGACATCGCCCGGGTCTGCGGCGACACGGCGGCGGCGGCCGAGCGCTACCGGGAGAGCCTGCGGCTGTTCGCCGGGCCCGAGGAGCGGCAGGGCGTCGCGGTCTGTCTGCGCATGCTGGGTTGGGTGGCCTGGCGGGAGGGGCGGCCGGACGCGGCGGCCCGGCTGTACGGCGCCGCGGACGCGCTGTGGTCGGACGCCGCCTCGGCCGACGAGGACGAGGAGTGGCTCCACGTCCAGGCCGCCGCCGGCCTGCGCGAGCAGCTGGGAGAGGAGCGCTTCATCGCCCTCCGCCAGGCGGGCGGCCGCCTCTCCTGGGAGGAGGCGGTCGCCGCGGGCCTGGCGGCCGGCTGACGCCGCTCAGCTCAGGACCCTGATCCCCGAGCCGTTGAGCAGGGTGTAGTTGCCCGCGCCGGGCTGCCGATCAGCGTGCCGAGCCGGGCCCCTCCGGCGTCGATGGTCGGGGCACGCCGCCCGAGTACCTGCGTACCGGTGCAGCCGGGGGCCGCTGGTCGTGGCGTCGTGGACGCGCATCTTCGAACGGACGACCAAGGTGTAGCCCCGCCCGGGGACCAGTCCACCAACAGCGCTCCGACAAGGGGCACCGACAACGGCCGCGTCAGCCCCGCCCCAACTACCATCTGGCCCAGGTGACCGAGCATCGCGACGCGGAGGGCGAGCCGGCGGCTGGCGGGTCCGTGGAGGGACGGCTCCGTGCGGGGGCGCGGTGGGCCATCGCCATCGCGGTCCTGGCGGCATTCGTCGCGCCGGTCGCGGCGTACGTGGTCTCCCACCAGGCGTGGCTGCTCATCGGCTGGACCGTGGCGTTGTGGCTGCTGATGGTCGGCGGCACCGCGACCGAGCTGCGCCGGCGGCGGACCGCCGCGCGGCTCCTGCGGTTCGTGGCCTTCCTCCTCGTCTCGGGTGCGGTGGTGCTGCCAGGCGCGATCACGGGTGACCTCGAGCTCCTGATGGCGTCGGTGACCATCGCCTTCTTCGTCGCCGCGGCCGCAGGCGTCGTCTGGGCGCTGTTCCAGCGGCTGGAGCCACGCCCGCCGGACTGCTGACGGGCTCGCGTGGGGAGGCGGTCAGCGAGTCGTTGCGAGTCGAGCGGGGTGGCCGCGGCGGGTCGGCGCGGGAGCCGGGCTCCGACTTGGATGGCTGATCTCGACCAGCGCCTGGTAGGTCACGGTCTCCAGCTCCCACGGCGTCGTGACATACGCGATCGTCAGTCCGGACCTCTCTCGCAAACGCTGTCGAAACGCCGCCTGGCGTGTGCCATGCAGGGGATCGATGATCTGCTCCGCCGGCAGTGGGATGACACCGCGCTCGTCGAGCAGGACAACCAGCCGGGGCATGCGCAGCGCCGTCGCCGTGTCGAACTCCAGCTCTGTGTAGGATCGGCCTGACTCTCTCGCCGGCGAGCCGTACCGGAAGCCGATGATGCCGACGTAGATGTCCGCCTCGCGGACGGCCTGCCGGCACCAGTCGGCAGGTGCGCGGTCCCCTGCCGCGAGATAGGCGCAGTCGGCGACGGAGAGGCGCGCCCTGGCGACGGCGGATTCGGCGGCGGCGACGAACGACAGAGGCCTGGGAAAGTCGCGAAGCTCGATGGTATGGCTCAGGAACACACGCTGGAGGCAGCGTGTATGGCCAGAGGCGGTGCACGCTCCGTAGATCACGTTTCTCAGTCTGCCCCCGAGCGGCGGCGACGGCAACCGACGGGACATTCACGTCCGCTACACAGTTGTCCCATCGAGGGTCTTCTGGCAGCTGATGCTATATCCTGATCGAGCTGGGGACCGGCAGGGGAGATGTAAGGAGTGTCCGACACCGCGTTCGGCGCGCTGCTGCGACGGCTGCGGAAGGAGGCAAGCCTCAGCCAGGTGGAGCTGGCGGGACGTGCGCGCATCAGTGTCCAGGCGATCGGCGCGCTGGAGCGGGGCGACCGGCGGCAGCCCTATCCCCGGACGCTGCGAGCGCTGATGGGTGCGCTCCAAGCTTCGGAGGCAGACCGGATGGCCCTGCTGGCGGCCGCCGCGCTGCCCGTGCCGGAGATCAACGGGGACGGGGACGAGGCGCTGCTCGCTGCCCCTCCACGGCTGGCGCAGCTGCCTCCTGGCACTGCTGACTTCACAGGGCGGTCCGACGAGCTCGCATGGATCGCCGACGTCATCGGACGGGTCGATCAGGCCGCGAGCGTCGCACCGCCGCTCTGCGCGATCTCGGGCGCGGCGGGGTCCGGCAAGTCGGCTCTGGCTCTGCACGCCGCCCACGTGTGGAGGCATCGCTTTCCGGACGTCCAGCTCTACGCCGGGCTGCGTGGACAGGACGCTGAGCCGCGCGCGCCGGGCTCGGTCCTGGTCGGCTTCCTGCGTGCGCTGGGCGTGCCCGATGAGTCATTGCCCCAACAGGTGGAGGATCAGGCGACGCTCTACCGCTCGCTGCTGGAGGGGAGGGCAGCCCTGGTGGTGCTCGACAACGCGTTCGATGAAGGCCAGGTGCAGCCTCTGCTCCCCGGGAGCCCGAACTGTGCCGTGCTCGTGACCAGCCGCCGGCCGCTGACCGCGCTGGCCGGAGCTGATCTGCTGGAGCTGGGAGACATGGCCGTCGAGGATGCTGTCACCCTGCTGGCCCGCATCGCTGGCTCCCGACGGGTGGCCGCTCAGCTGGAGCAGGCGGAGGAGATCGTTCGCCTCTGTGGGCAGCTTCCCCTGGCTGTCCGCATCGCCGGCGCCCTGCTCAGAGGCCGGCCCCACTGGCCCCTCGCCAAGCTCGTCAGGCGGCTTGCTGACGAGCGGATACGCCTGGACGAGCTGCGGGTTGGCGATCTCGATGTGCGGGCCAGCTTCTCTCTCAGCTACCGGGCACTGGGGAGCGAGGACGCCCGCGTCTTCCGCATGCTGGCGCTGGTGCCCGGATCGAGCTTCTCGCTGGACCTGGTGGCCGCGATGGTCCAGGCCGACCAGCATGCCGCGGAGAACGCGCTCGACCGGCTGTGCGGCGCCCAGCTGGTGCGGGCAGTCGATGCTGGGCGTTACTCGCTCCATGATCTGGTCCGGCTGTTCAGCCGCGAGCACCTCGCCGCCGAGGAGTCAGCACAGACGCGCCATGAGGCGCTCCAGCGCGCGCTGATCTGGTGTGTCGACTTCGCGCGCATCGCCGCGCAGCTCCTGCGCCAACCGGTCGGTGGCGAAGCCCGAGCGGCGGGCCCGCACCGCGGCGCGACGGAGACCGTGCGAATGGCTGTGGATCACTTCGAGGCCGAATGGAGCAACCTGGCACAGGCGGCGATGCGCGCCGCGGAGATCGGGCGTTGGGACGTCGTTCGAGATCTCGGCGACGCGCTCCAGACCTTCTTCGCCATTCGACAGCACTGGAGCGAGGAGGAACGGATCATGCGGCTGGGCCAGCGCGCCGCCCGCGAGCTCGCCGACCGCCGGGCGCAGAGTCGTTTCTGCTCCTACCTGGCTGCGCTGTACCACCAGCAGGGCCGGTGGCAGGAGGCCGCGTCCCACTATGAGGAGGGACTGGCGATCGCTCGCTCGCTGGACGATGCGCCGGGCGAAGCCCGGGCCCTCCAGGGATTGGGTGGTGTGCACCGTCGACGGGGGGAGCTGGACCGCGCTCGCCAGTGCCAGGAGTCGAGCCTTGCCATCTTCCGCGCGCTCGATGATCGCGAGGGCGAGGGGAGGGCACTCAACGGCCTCGGCCTCGTGCTGTCCAGCCAGGGCCGATTGATGGAGGCAGCCGAGTGCTACGAGCGCAGCCTGACGCTCCTCAGCCAGGCGGGCGATCGGCATGGGGCGCTGCACCCGCTGTCCAATCTCGCTGACGATCTCTGCTACAGCGGTCGGCTCGAGGAGGCCGCGGTTCGCTTCGAGCAGCACCTGGCGATGTGCGATGAATTACGCGACCTCGAGTGCGCGGTGTGGAGCCGGTCTGGCCTCGCTCGTGTGCGACTTCGACAGGGTCGCCTGACGGACGCACTGGGCGAGAGCGAGCTCCTTCTCGCCGCCTCGGGACGCCTGACCGATCGAGGCGCCATGGCTCGTGCGCTCGAGATCGTCGGCGAGACGCTGCGGGCATGCGGCCGATATGAGGAGGCGGCCGCGCACCTGGAGCAGGAGCTGTCCATCCGCCGGGCTTATGGCGATCGGCAGTTCGAATGCTGGACGCTGAACCGGCTGGCCGAGGTGCGCTGCGACCAGGGCCTCTGGGCGCGGGCGACGGCGCTCTTCGAGGAGAGCCTCGCCATCGCACGAGAGCTGCGGGCGCAGCGCGAGGAGGAGGCCATCCTGCGCATGTTGTCGGACCTCAACAGGCGCCAGGGAGCCAGCCAGCAGCCTGCTTGAAGGCACCGACCGCTCGACTCATGGCTGGATGCCGTCCATGCCCTGGGCCACCTGGGCGTCCGTTCCGCCGTATCGCTGCTTGATGAGCTCCAGATTGTCAGAGGTCACCTGCAGCCGCGCGCCCGCCCCAGCCAGCGCTTCGATGATCTCCTCGACCTTGCCGCCGATCAGGACGTCCAGGTCACCGCTGCCGGTGTGCAGCCCCTCGCCTCCGGAGTGAGCGCCGAGGCCGCTGAGCACCTCTATCTCGCCCGCGAGCCGCTCCGCCTGCGCTTCGAACGTCCGGGCCGCGTACGCGAGCGCCTGCAGGTCCACCTCGAAGTTGGAGGCCGTGGACTCTCCCATCACCAGGTCGGGGCCCCGACACGGCTTCGCCATCCGGCGATGATCAGCATCACCATGGCGACCGCCAGAAACATCAGAAAGCTCAGGACCCGGAGCAGATCGGGGACGAGGAACCCGAACCCGACCAGCGCCGCCAGGGGCGGCAGCACGGCGAAGAATCCCGCGCCCAGCCCGGCCAGGATGGACCGGGCCGTGTGGTCCTGTCGACCTTGCAACGCCACCAGGGCGGCGCCGCTCAGCAGGCACCAGCCGGCTGGCCACAGGACAGCCGACTGAACATAGGGAGTCATCGACCAGGCGGGCAGACCGTCGGGAGACGTCCTCGCCATGATGTCGAGCAGCCACGCTGCGACGGGGGGCCAGAACAGGACGATCGCCAGTCCACCAGATGCTGCCAGCACGTAGAGCCACGTCCGCAGCCGCTCCTGCTGGTACTCGGCCAGCCACCAGATCATCGCCGCGTAGCCGATCAGGAATCCGCAGGCCGGATCCCCCACCACCAGCAGTGGTCCGTTCACTGCGTCGTTCGAGACCAGCTGATCGAGGGTCACGGGCATGTGAGCTGGGCCCTGATCCACGGAAGGTTCGCCAGCACCCAGGGGCCCATGCTGCCTCCCACCAGGGCGGGCTCGGACGGATTGCTCCTTCGCCTCCTGGCCAGGTCGTCGGCCTTGCGCTCGCCATAGCCCTCCTCGTAGAGGGTGAGCAGGACACCGATGTCCCTGGATAGAGGGACGCCGGGTCGGGACTCATAGATGTTGCGCCCCCGGTAGACGTCGACGTTGTCGGCCAGGATGGCGCCGATGTACCGGATGGCCCAGTCTGGGGATAGGACCAGGCGGGCGGTTCGCTCTTCCCATCCGGATGCCTTGGGGATCTTGCCGTCGATCTCCGCACGCTCAGCATCGGTCATGTGGAGGTCCCTGTTGACGACGTGCACTTTGCCGGGCCAGGGCTCCTGCGGTGGTATCAACCTGCGGGGATTCTCGAGCGCTTCCCAGAGAATGGCGCCGGCAATGGCCTCCGGAGGAACGCCATAGGCATCGGCCACCTCTCGGATTCGCCTGCACTGCTGCTGGACGAGCTCGATGGCGTACAGGCGCTGTCCTTCGACGTCGCCGTCTGGGCGCGGCGTGGTCGGAAGCAGCCCGCTCAACGTCGGATGAGGATCGGGTACGACGTTCTCCAGAGGAGGCTGAGCGCTCGAGAAGCCCCAGTCCTCCGCGTGCTCCAGAGTGATCGCGCCGATCCTGGGCACGGCGAGGTTCGCCAGCGCGTACCGGGCCGTTTCCCAGGCGCTCTCGGCGACGTTTCGCGCCGCCATCATGTCGGCCCGCGCCAGGTCCAACGCCAGCTCGTCGACTGGGACGATCCAGTGCTCCAGTGAGCGCAGACCGATGAGCACATTGCCGTGCGAGTCGATCTCGAAGCCGGACGCCTGGGCCAGCTCCTTCGCTCGGTCACCCATCCGGTTGGCGACGCGCAGGTCGCTCGCAAGCCTCGTCAGCGGTGCTCCCAGACTGCGAGCGGCCTCGGCGAGAGCGATCAGGTTGCGAACGACCTCGTGCTGCAAGGTCTCCGCGAACACGTCCGCGGCCTGACCGCTCCACTCGTAAGGCACGAGACTCTCAACAGTGCGACTCACCTGCTCTCCCACCTGCCCGACGACCTGGGCCACGCCGTCGTCACCGGAACCGACGAGGTGATGGGCGAGCAGCTCGATGCTGTCCGGATCTCCAAAGAACCCTGTGCTAGCCAACGCTCGCCAGCCACGATAACTCGCATGATAGGACCCGATCGGTGCGGCTCGCTGGCGACGTTCCCTTGTGTCGCAGCACTGTGCAAACAGCAAGCAGCCAAACCCGGAATCGGTGCACGACCCCGCTCAAAGTCAGGCCTCCGCGTCATGACGGCTGCCGGATCCCCGCAGCGGCCATGCGCTGCTCGACTGTGACGTTACCAAACAGTATGGGACTGTGCAAGTCGCGTATTCGCGTTCCGCATCTACAGTACCAACACAGATGACCCATGCCCGAGGACTTGACACGTGGGCCCTCACGGGGGATGGTGAGGCCCGTACAACGGGGCGTCCGTCCCCTGTCCGTGGAGGTCGTGACGATGGCGGTGGCGAAGATCGGAAAGATCGACGAGGTGCTGGGGGCCGCGGTGGCGCGAGGCGACGTGCCCGGTGTGGTGGCCATGGCGGCCGACGACTCCGGCGTGATCTACGAGGGCGCCGCCGGCCTGCGGGCCGCCGACGCCGGGGACCCCATCGGTCCCGACACCATGCTCCGGATCGCGTCGATGACCAAGATGGTGACCACGGTGGCGGCGCTCCAGCTGCGCGAGCAGGGGCGGCTCGAGCTCGACGCGCCGGTGGACACCTATCGTCCCGAGTTCGCCGATCTCCAGGTGCTCGACGGCTTCGACGGCGACACGCCGCGGCTGCGACCGCCGGCGACGAGGGCGACCGTGCGCCAGCTCGTCACCCACACCAGCGGCCTCGCGTACTGGTTCTGGAACCGGGACATCGACCGATACGAACAGGTCACGGGGACGCCGAACGTCATGCCCGGGAAGGCGGCCGTGTTCGCGGCGCCGCTCGTGCGCGACCCGGGCACGCGCTTCGAGTACGGGATCAACACCGACTGGCTCGGGATGGTCATCGAGGCGGTGAGCGGCCAGTCCCTCGACCAGTACGTCGGTGCGAACATCACCGGCCCGCTGGGCATGACCAGCACGACGGCCACGATGACGGCGGCGCAGCGGGCCAGCTCGAGCCCGGTTCACGTGCGCAGCGACGACGGCGGCTGGGCCGTGACCGACGTCGACTGGGCGCAGGAACCGGACTTCTGGGCCGGCGGCCACTACCTGTACTCGACGCCCCGCGACTACCTGAGGTTCCAGCGGATGCTGCTGGGAGGGGGCGGGCTCGACGGCGCCCGGATCCTCGCCCCGGCCACCGTCGAGGACGCGTTCCGCAACCACATCGGAGAGCTCTTCTTCCCGCCCGCGATCGCCACCGTGCATCCCGAGCTGAGCGCCGACATCAACCTGGGACCCGATCTCAAGTGGGGCCTCGGCCTGCTGCTCAACGAGCGGCAGCAGCCGGGCATGCGCGCCGCCGGGAGCGGAAGCTGGGCCGGCATCTTCAACACCCACTTCTGGGTCGACCCCGCCAGCCGGGTCACGGGCTCGATCTTCGCGCAGACGCTGCCGTTCGGCGATCCGCCCGTCTTCCAGCTCTACGTGGACTTCGAGCGAGCGCTGTACGAGTCGCTCTGACCGCCGGGCGGCGGGGGCTACCGCTCCTTCGGCCAGGCCGGCTCCACGCCGGGCGGGAGCGGCACCGCGAAGGCGTTCAGGGTGAAGCTGACCAGCGTGTAGTACCCGCAGAGGGACACGAGCTCGACCACGCCCTGGTTGCCGAGCAGCTCGACGGCCCTGGCGTGGGTCGCGTCGTCGACCCCGCCGTCCACCACGAGCTGGCGGGCGAAGTCGTGCACGAGCGCCTCGTCATCAGCCGGGAAGTTGGGCGTCTCGCCGCGGCCGACGGCGTCGACGATCTCGTCCGCGACGCCGTGCTCCCGGGCCATGCGAGCGTGCGCCCACCACTCGAACTCGGCCCTCCAGTGCGCGGCGACCACGATGATCGCCAGCTCCAGGAGCCGGCGTTCGAGGGACGTCTCGAAGCGCAGGGCGGCGCCCAGGCCGCTCAGCCGGCTCCCGACGACCGGTGCGTGGACCCAGGCGTTGAAGGGCCCGACCAGGCCGCCGTCCTCGTTGAGGATGGTCCGTCCCCGGCTGCTCTCCAGGCCGTCCCACACGGCCCGGCCGGCGTCGTCGAGATCATCGCGGTGGAGGTAGGGAAGGCGGGTCATGGGCAGAGGGTATCCGCCCAGGGGCGCGGATCTGTTTCGCTTTGAGCATGGGCGTCCGCGTGTACGTCACCGGCCGGTTGTGCCTCCAGACTGGTGGGCACCTGCTCCTGGAGACCCAGCTCGGAAGTCGTCAGTGCCGGACGGCACTGGCGTACCTGGTGTGCGAGCGCCACCGGACCATTCCTCGCGGGGAGCTGGCCGAAGCGGTCTGGGAGGACGGGCCTCCACCCGCCTGGGACGTCGACCTGCGCGCGCTCGTCAGCCGCCTGCGCTCCGCCGCGACCAGGATCGGCCTGGACGGTTCGGCGCTCATCAGGTCCGGCCTCGGCTGCTACCAGTTCAGCCTCCCGGCCGGGGGCTGGGTGGACGTCGAGGCGGCCGCGGACGGCATCCACCGGGCGGAGACCCTGCTGCGCTCCGGACGGTTCCGCGAAGCCTGCGGCTGGGCGCTGGTGGCGCGCATGAACGCGCGGCGGTCGTTCCTGCCCGGGCAGGACGCGGCCTGGGCGGAGCGGAGGCGGTCCCAGCTGCGCGATGTCCATGTCCGCGCGCTGGACGCCCTGGCCGCGGTCTGGATCGAGTCGGGGGATCCCCTCCTGGCGGCACGCGACGCCGAGGAGTCGATCGCGCTCGAGCCCTACCGCGAGGTCGGCTATCAGTGGCTGATACGCGCGCAGGCGGCCGCCAGCAACCGCGGCGAGGCCGTGCGCGCCTTCCGGCGCTGCCGGGACACCCTGGCGCGCGATCTCGGCGTCGAGCCATCGCCGGTCACCAGGGCCGTCTTCGACGATGCGCTGCGCCGGGCCTCACCTGCAACGGTCCTGCAACAGGGGAGCGTTAACGTCGGTGGCCACTCACCCCGGATCGGATCAATGGAGGTCGATGATGGCCCTGACAGTGACGTGTGATTGCGGAGTGACGGTTCGCGCGGACACCGAGGACGACTTCGTCGCCAAGGTGCAGCAGCACGGCCGTGAGGCGCACGACATGGACGTGACGCGCGAGCAGGCGCTCGCGATGGCTCAGCCGGAGTGAATCGGATGAGCGCCGGCATCGAAGGGATCGGCTGACGGCTGGCCGCGGCCGGCCTGGCCGCGGCCATCGACCTCCGGTCAGTCGGGGACGGGCCGCCTACGGGTTCCCGGGCTGCACGAGGCCGCACTCGTACGCCAGCACCACCGCCTGGACGCGGTCTCGCAGCGCGAGCTTGTCGAGGAGGTGGGCGACGTGGGTCTTGACCGTCCACTCGCTCACGTGCAGCGTGTCCGCGATCTCCTGGTTGGAGAGAGCGCGCGCGACCAGCCGGAGGACCTCGCGCTCCCGCTCGGTCAGGGCGTCCAGGGAGGGCGGCACCGCGGTCGCGGGCGGCCGCCGGCGCGTGAACTCCGCGATCAGGCGGCGCGTCACGGACGGCGCGAGCAGCGCGTCGCCGGACGCCGCGGCCCGGACGCCCCGGATCATCTCCTCCGGCAGCGAGTGCTTGAGCAGGAAGCCGCAGGCGCCGGCGGTGATGCCGTCGAAGACGTACTCGTCCAGCTCGTACGTGGTCAGGATCACCACGCTGGCCTGGCGGCTCACCTGGCGCGTGGCCTCGATTCCGTCCAGCTCGGGCATGCGGATGTCCATCAGGACCACGTCGGGCCGCAGGCGCTCGACCGCCGCGATCGCCTCCCGGCCATCGCCGGCCTCGCCGACGACCTCGATGTCCGGCTGCTCCTCCAGGAGGCGCCGGAGACCGGCCCGCACCAACGCCTGGTCGTCGGCCACCAGCACCCGGATCGCCACCGCTACCGGTGCTCCACGGGCAGGAGGGCGGAGACCCGGAAGCCGCCCCCCGGGGTGGGCCCGGCGTCCAGCCGGCCGCCGAAGACCGCGACGCGCTCCCGCATGCCGATCAGTCCGTGGCCGGCGCCGCTGGGCCCGGGGGCGACCGCGACCCCGCCGCCATCGACGATGTCGATCGCCAGCTCCGCCTCGGCGAAGCGAAGCGTGATCTCGACCGGCGCGCCGCGCGCGTGCTTGCGCACGTTCGTCATCGCCTCCTGCACGATCCGGTATGCGGAGAGCTCCACGCCGGAGGGCAGCGGGCGGCGCCGGCCGGAGATGACCAGGTCGACCGGGTGGCCGGCGCCGCGAGCCTCGGAGAGCAGACGGTCGAGCTGATCCAGGCCCGGCTCCGGCTGGCGGGGCGCCGTGTCACCCCGGCGGAGGACGCCGAGCAGGCGGCTGAGCTCGGTCAGCGCCTGCCGCGCGGAAGCCTCGATGGGGGCGAGCGCCTCGGCCGCCGCGGTCGGGTCCCTGGCCCGCACCGCCCGCGCCGAACCCGCCTGGATGGCGATCGCGCTCACGTGGTGGGCGACGACATCGTGCAGCTCGCGGGCGATCCGGGCCCGCTCCTGCTCGGCGGCCAGCTCCTCGGCCTGCTCGCGCTCGCGCTCGAGCCGGTCCGCCCTGGCCTCCACCTCGGCCAGGTAGGCGCGGCGCGCGCGCACGTGGTATCCGACCATGAGCGCGGTCGCCATGGCCAGGCCGATCACCAGGATCACCGACGCCTCGGACTCCGGCTCGGCCAGCCAGCGGCCGAGGCCCACCAGCGCAACGCCGGCGCAGCACCCGGCGCCGAGCGCCCGGCCCAGCGGGCTGGCGACGTCGCCGACCGCGTACGTCGCGATCAGCAGCGCCAGGATGCTCCCCAGCAGCAGCCGGATGCCGCCATGGCCGGCGGCGATCGATGCCGCGACGACGACGATCATCACCGCGGTCGGCCACCGGCGCCTGAGCACGAGCGGCGCCGTGGTCAGGACCAGCAGCACCGCCATCCAGGAGTCGTCGGCCTCCGGCTCCGGCCGTCCCCAGAGTGTGGCGAGCCCGTATCCGAGGAGCAGCACGATCAGCACCGCGTCCTGGCCGAGCGGCGTCAGCGCCGCCCACCAGGACACGGGCCAGCGTTCCGGCCTCATCTCACGCCGGGGACATGGCCGCCCTCCGACGCGGCCGCTGCAGCGCGAGGAAGCCGAGCAGGCCGTAGAACGGGATGAACCCGATGACCCAGCCGAGCCAGTACGGGATCGCCGGCGGCGCCGTGGCCTGGAACCGGACATCCGTGGTGGCGGGTCCGCGCGACCCGTCGACGGCGATGTCCAGGAACCAGGTCCCCTGCACCGGGACCTCGGCGGCGCCCTGGACGCCGCCCGGCACCGAGGGGTCGGCGGCGACCGCGTCGCTCACGCTCGTGGCCGAGACGCCGGGCCCGGGCCGGGAGGTGACGGCGAACGTCAGCCCGCCGGGCTGCTCGACCGGTGCGATCGCGAAGGGCAGGGCGAAGCCGGCCCGGGCCGGATCGGTGTACAGGCTGACCCGGAGCGGGTACGGGCCGGCGGCCACCTGGACCACGCGGACCGGCTGACTGCCATGGGTCGTGGCGGCGACGGTGAGCCCGATCTCGATCAGCAGGGCGGCCAGCGCGACCAGGCCGATGGCGAGCAGGAGGCGCTGTGCGTACAGGGGCATCAGGCAGCCACCTCGGCGTTGACGAGGGCCGACCCGGCGCGGCTGCCGAGCCAGGCCCCCCAGAGGGCGCCCACCAGCCCGAGCAGCAGGGAGGCGACGGCGCCGGCCGCGCCCAGCGCCACGAAGAGGAACGCGGCGCCCTCCAGCGGGCGGGCCAGGATCACCGGCAGGCTGGCCAGGAGGCAGCAGACGGCGAACAGGACGCCGACCGACCGGCGGCCCCGCCGGACGAGGTCCACCGCGATCGCCGCCAGCAGGGGCGTCAGCGGCCACCGGAGCGCGACGAGGGAGACGCCGGGATCGGGCTGCCGGAACTGCAGGTGCTCGGCCTGGACGAGGGCGACCGTGGCCGGCGGGACGAACAGCGCCATCAGACCCACGAGGACCAGGCTGGCCACGGCGACGCTGGTCGCCGTCCATGGCCAT
>Ga0066903_100000555_pt1 | contig 23981 bp, 19 predicted proteins | sample PanSoiMetaGPlot1_FD_67491 | JGI IMG/M metagenome (GOLD analysis project Ga0066903, IMG submission 67491) | Tropical forest soil microbial communities from Panama analyzed to predict greenhouse gas emissions - Panama Soil - Plot 1 (version 2) | ecosystem: Environmental > Terrestrial > Soil >... | reverse complement strand
GGCGCCGAGGGGTCGACCGGCCTCATCACGTACATGCGCACCGACTCCACCCGCATCTCGGCGGAGGCCGAGGGCAAGGTCCAGGAATGGATCAAGGGCAACCTGGGCGACCGCTACCTGGGCAAGCCCCGCAAGGAGAAGGCGCGGCCGGGCGCCCAGGAGGCCCACGAGGCCATCCGCCCGACCGACCCCAACCGGCGGCCGGAGGACATCCGGCAGTACCTGACGCCCGACCAGTACCGCGTCTACGAGCTCGTGTGGCGCCGGTTCGTCGCCAGCCGGATGGCGGCGGCCCAGTACGCCGGCACGACCGTGGACATCGAGGCGGGGCCATTCGGCCTGCGCGCGAGCGGCTCCGTGCTCGTGTTCGACGGCTTCTACCGCGTGTGGGAGCGGGACGACGAGCGAGAGGAGCAGCTGCCCGAGCTGACCGAGGGCGAGGTGCTGGACTTCCACGGCCTGGAGCCCGAGCAGCACTTCACGCAGCCGCCGCCCCGGTACACGGAGGCGACGCTGATCAACGAGCTGGAGAAGCGCGGGATCGGCCGGCCCTCCACGTACGCCACGATCGTGGGCACGATCCAGGACCACACCTACGTCGAGCAGAAGGAGCGCCGGCTCCACCCGACGCCGCTCGGCGAGGCGGTCAACACGATCATGGTCGGCCACTTCAACGACATCGTCGACGACCGCTACACGGCGGCGATGGAGGAGCGCCTGGACGAGGTCGAGCACGGCCGCGTCGAGTGGGTCCCCGTCGTGGGCGACTTCTACCTGCCGCTGGAGCGCATGCTCAGCGCGGCCAAGGAGGCGATGCCCGCCGAGACCGGCGAGGAGTGCCCCGAGTGCCACGAGGGCCAGCTCGTCCTCAAGGCGAGCCGGTTCGGGCCGTTCAAGGGGTGCTCGCGTTACCCGACCTGCCGCTACCGGCAGGCGGTGCTGCCCGGCGGCGAGCCCGACCAGCCCCGGCTGCTGGACGAGGCCTGCCCGGATTGCGGCAAGCCCCTGCAGCTCCGCCGCGGCCGGTACGGCGAGTTCGTCGGCTGCTCGGGCTACCCGGAGTGCAAGTACGTCCGCCGCGACCAGCAGAAGTCCGAGGCGGTGCCTACGGGCCAGACGTGCCCTGAGTGCAGCCAGGGCGAGCTGGTCGAGCGCCAGGGCCGGTACGGACCGTTCGTGGCGTGCAACCGCTACCCGGAGTGCAAGTACCGGGCCAACAAGGGCAGGGACGGCAGCAGCCGCCCGCGCCAGGAGGCCAAGGTGCTGGAGGAGCCGTGCCCGATCTGCGGCAAGCCGATGGTCGAGCGCCAGGGCCGGTACGGACCGTTCAAGTCCTGCAGCGACTATCCGCGCTGCAAGGGCCCCCAGCGCACCGGAGGCCGCGCCAAGGCGACGGTGTAGCCAAGCCCCTCCCCCCTCGCGGGGGAGGAGGCCGAAGGCCGGAGGGGGGCACTGCGTCCAGGCGCCCCTCCCGCCCGGGCCGACCCACCCCGACCCTCCCCCACGGGAGGAGGGGATCCTACTGAACCGCTGTACAATCGGTCGGCCAGTTCGTGGGAGAGCTGAGTACGCACGCCCGGAGCACACCCCTGTCCCGCGAACGCGGGTCGAGCGCCGGGCGGAGGTCAACAGGGAGGTAACCGAATGTCCCAGGTCACGCTGAAACAGCTGCTCGAGGCGGGCGTCCACTTCGGCCACCAGACCAGCCGGTGGAACCCGAAGATGAAGCAGTACATCTTCACCGCCCGCAACGGCATCCACATCATCGACCTGCAGAAGACCGTCAAGCTGCTGGACGACGCGCTCGACTTCGTGAAGAGCACCGCGGCCAGCGGGCGTCCCGTCCTCTTCGTGGGCACCAAGAAGCAGGCCCAGGAGACCATCCAGACCGAGGCCGCCCGCTGCGGCATGTTCTTCGTGAACCGGCGCTGGATGGGCGGCATGCTCACCAACTTCCAGACGGTGAAGAAGCGCATCGACCGCCTCCAGGAGCTGCGCAAGCTCCAGCAGGCCGGCCACTTCGAGACGCTGCCCAAGAAGGAGGCGAAGAAGCTCACCGACGAGCTGGACCGCCTGATGTACCACTTCGACGGCATCGCCGACATGCGTCGCCTGCCCGGAGCCGTCTACGTTGTGGACCCGCGCAAGGAGCACATCGCGGTCACCGAGGCCAACCGCCTCAACATCCCGGTGGTCGCCATCACGGACTCCAACTGCGACCCCGACCTGATCCAGTACGTGATCCCCGGCAACGACGACGCCATCCGCGCCGTCAAGCTGCTGACCGGGAAGATGGCCGACGCCTGCCTGGACGGCCGCCAGGTGGCCATGGAGCGCGGCGAGCAGCTGCCATCCATGGAGGAGCGCGAGTTCCTGGAGACCCCGCGCTACGACCTGATCGAGGAATACCTGGAGGACGAGGAGGACTACCTGCCCGACGTGTCCGAGGACGAGTTCCTGGGTCGGGCGGACGACGAGGAGGTGCGACGTGGCTGAGACGAGGGCGGTGAGCCTCGACGACGTGAAGAAGCTCCGCGACATGACCGGCGGCGGCATGATGGACTGCCGGAAGGCGCTGGAGGACGCGAGCGGGGACCTCGACAAGGCCGTCGCGCTGCTCCGCGAGCGGGGCATCGCCAAGGCGGCCAAGCGCGCCGACCGCCAGACCAGCAACGGCGTCGTCGAGTCCTACCTGCACCGCACGGGCGACTACCCGCCGCAGATCGGCGCCATGATCGAGCTCAACTGCGAGAGCGACTTCGTGGCCAAGGGCGACGACTTCCGCGCCCTGGCTCGCGACCTCTGTCTGCACATCGCCGCCGCGGCGCCCCGCTGGATCAGCCGTGACGAGGTGCCGTCCGACCTCCTGGACTCCGAGCGCGAGATCCACCGGCGCAAGGCCGAGCAGGACGGCAAGCCGGCCCAGGTCATCGACCGCATCGTCGACGGCCAGATCGAGACGTTCATCAAGGAGAGCTGCCTGCTGGAGCAGGCGTACGTCCGCGATCCGTCGGTGCGCATCGGCGACCTCGTGGCCCAGACGGGGGCCAAGGTGCAGGAGAACGTGACGGTTCGCCGATTCAGCAGGTTTAGCATCAAGGAGGCATAAGGAGCCCGCTTGGAATCGAAGCCCCGCTATCGCCGGATCCTGCTGAAGCTCAGCGGTGAGGCCCTGGGCGGAAAGAGGGACGAGGGGATCGACTTCGAGGTCGTGCGCCAGGTGGCCAGCCAGGTCGAGCGGGTGCACAGCATGGGGGTCGAGATCGCGCTGGTCGTGGGAGGCGGCAACATCTTCCGCGGCCGCGAGATCGCCGAGCGGGGCTTCGACCGCGCCACCGGCGACTACATGGGCATGCTGGGCACGGTGATCAATGCCCTGGCCCTGCAGGACGGCCTGGAGAAGCTGGGCCTGCCGGCGCGAACGATGTCGGCAGTCCAGATGAACCAGGTCGCCGAGCCCTACATCCGCCGGCGCGCGGTCCGCCACCTGGAAAAGGGGCGGGTGGTGCTCCTGGCCGGCGGCAACGGCAACCCATACTTCACCACCGACACGACGGCCGCGCTCCGCGCGGTCGAGCTGGAGGCCGAGGTGGTGATGAAGGCGACCAAGGTGGACGGGGTGTACACCGCCGACCCGTTCCGCGACCCGACGGCCACCAAGTTCCAGCGCCTCGACTACATGGAGGTGCTGAACCGGGGCATCGAGGTCATGGACAACACGGCGCTGACCCTCTGCATGGACAACGGGGTGCCGATCGTCGTCTTCGACATGCTGAAGGAGGGCAACATGGAGCGGGTGGTCTGCGGCGACCCGATCGGGACCCTGGTAGGCGCGAGCGCATGAGCATCGACGGCATCCTGAAAGAGGCCGAGTCCCGGATGGGGAAGTCGGTCGAGCACCTCGAGTACGAGCTGGTCTCCATCCGGACCGGCCGCGCCAACCCGGCGCTGATCGAGCGCGTCCAGGTCCCCTACTACGGCACCCCGACCCCGCTCAACCAGATCGCCCAGATCGGCGCACCCGAGGCCCGGCTCCTCGTCGTCCAGGTGTACGACCGCGGCCAGATGGGCGCGGTCGAGAAGGCGATCCGCGACGCCGGCATCGGGCTCAACCCGTCCAACGACGGCCAGGTGATCCGCGTGCCGATCCCGCCGCTGACCGAGGAGCGGCGCCGCGAGTACGTGAAGATGGTCAAGCAGCGCGCCGAGGAGGCGCGGGTCGCGGTCCGCAACGTGCGCCGTGAGGAGCTCCAGCAGCTGCACCACGGCGAGCGCAACGGCGAGATCCCCGAGGACCAGGCCAAGCGCGCCGGCGACCAGCTCCAGAAGATCACGGACAGCCACACCGGCAAGATCGACGCCATCGCCGCCCGCAAGGAGGCGGAGGTGATGGAGGTCTAGCGAGCGTGGCGCTGGCCCCCGAGCCGCAGCCGAAGCCGGTCGTCCTCCCGACGTCCGTGCCCAGGCACGTCGGCATCATCATGGACGGCAACGGCAGGTGGGCCCGCAAGCGCAACCGCCCGCACTCGTTCGGCCACCGCGCCGGGGTCCGCGCGATCAAGCGCGTGATGTATGGCTGCGAGGAGCTGGGCGTCGAGGTCCTCAGCGTCTACACCTTCTCGACCGAGAACTGGTCCCGGCCGCGGGCCGAGGTCCGCACCCTGATGCGCCTCTTCCACGAGGCATTCCGGCGGGAGCTGGACGAGATCAACGAGCGCGGCATCCGCGTCTTCGTCAGCGGCCGGCGGGCCGAGCTGTCTCCGGCCATGCAGCGCCAGATCGCGGACGCTGAGGCCCGCACCGAAGGCAACCGCAGCGGGGTCCTGAACGTGTGCCTGAACTACGGCGGCCGGGCCGAGCTGGTGGACGCCGTCCGCGAGCTGATCGCGTCGGGGGCCCAACCCGATGAGGTCGACGAGCGGTCGATCGGCCGGCACCTCTACCGCCCCGAGCTGCCCGACCCCGACCTCATCATCCGTACGGCGGGCGAGAGCAGGATCAGCAACTTCCTGCTCTGGCAGTCCGCGTACTCCGAGATTCACGTGACGGACACCCTGTGGCCCGACTTCGACATCCAAGACCTCAAGCGAGCAATCCAGGATTACCAGACCAGGGTGCGCCGCTTCGGCGGTCGCCCGGCGGAGGAGATCGCGCTCGCGCGGTGACCGGCGCCGTGCGCGGCTGGGCCGGCCGGCTCAGCCCGCTGACGGTCCGGGTCCTGAGCGGGGCGCTGATCGCCGCCCTCGTGCTCGCGCTGCTGGCGGCGGGCCGGGTCGGGATCTATGTGCTGGCGGTGGCGATCGGCGCCGCGGCGCTGTGGGAGTTCCGCGGCCTCTCCCGCCGCATGGGCTTCCGGGCGCCCCTGTGGCTCCTGTACCCGCTGGGCCTGATCTTCACGTTCAGCGGCACGGTGCTGAAGTTCGTGCCGCTGGAGGAGGTCCTGTCGGTCGCGCTCATCGCCGGCCTCTCGGTCTTCCTCGTCCTGCCCGGCCGGCGCGAGGGCCTGGGTCGGTGGGCGATGGGCCTCGCCGGTGCCGTCTACATCGGCCTGCCGCTCAACTACTACCTGCTGCTGTACGACAGCGCCACCCACGCTCCCGGCCTGGCCTGGGTGACGCTGATCCTGGTCACGGTGGTGGTCAGCGACGCCGCCGCGCTCCTGGTGGGCACGCGGATCGGCCGCCACCCGTTCTTTCCGGCCATCAGCCCCAAGAAGACGGTCGAGGGGGCGGCGGCCGGCCTGGTCTTCTCGGTGCCGGTGATGGTCCTGGGCGGCCGCTTCCTGCTCGGCCTGCCCTGGTGGCACTCGGCGGTCCTGGGCCTGCTGATCGGCGTCACCGCCCAGGTCGGCGACCTGGTCGAGTCGCAGATGAAGCGGCTGGCCAGGGTCAAGGACTCCTCGAACCTCATCCCGGGTCACGGCGGGGTCCTGGATCGCCTGGACTCGGCGCTGTTTCCGCCCATCGTCGTCTTCCTGTACGCGTCCTATCTTCATCTGCTGTGAGGGAATCGACCGAGCGCCGGCCGCAGCGCGTGGCCATCCTGGGCGCCACCGGCTCCATCGGCCAGCAGGCGCTGGACGTGATCGACCGCTACCCCGACCGCTTCGAGGTGTTCGGCCTCCTCTCCGGCCGGCGCGCGTGCGGCCGGACCGCCAGGTACGTGCTCCGCGCCGGCGACCCCGACTGCGAGCGCCGCGTGCTGGAGATGGTCACCGACCCGGACTGCGACCTCGTGCTGGTCGCGATCCCCGGGGCCCGAGTGCTGGCGCCGACGCTGGCCGCCCTGGGCGCCGGCAAGCGGCTGGCCATCGCGACCAAGGAGGTGCTCGTGATGGCCGGCGACCTGGTGATGGCCGCCGCGGCCGGCCCGGACACGCTCCGACCGGTGGACTCCGAGCACTCGGCGATCTGGCAGTGCCTGTGGGGCGAGTCGCCTGACAGCGTCTCCCGCCTGCTGCTCACGGCCAGCGGCGGGCCGTTCTGGGGCCGGCCCGAGCTCGACCTGTCGACGGTGACGCCGGCGCAGGCGCTCAACCACCCGCGCTGGTCGATGGGCCCCAAGATCACCATCGACTCGGCCACGCTGATGAACAAGGGCCTGGAGCTGATCGAGGCGCGGTACCTCTTCGGGGTGCCCCAGGAGCGGATCGAGGTGATGATCCACCCGCAGAGCGTGATCCACTCCCTGGTCGAGTTCGTCGACGGCTCGACCAAGGCCCAGCTCGGCCACCCCGACATGCGGCTTCCGATCGCGCTCGGGCTCGCGTACCCGGAGCGGCTGCCCGGCGCCGTGCCCCCGACCCGCTTCCACGAGGAGGGCAGCCTGGAGCTGCACCAGCTCGACGAGGTCCGCTTCCCCAGCGTGCGCATGTGCCGGGAGGCGGTCGCCAGGGGCGCGCCGTACCCCGCCGTGCTGAACGCCGCCAACGAGGAGGCGGTGGCCGCGTTCCTGGACGGCGGCCTCGGCTTCGCCGACATCGTCGCCGTCGTCGCGTCCGCGCTCGGGGCGTTCTCGGGCGGGGGCACGTCGCTGGAGGAGATCCTGGAGGCGGACGGGCTGGCCAGGGCGCACGTGCGTGCCCGAATCGGTAAGGTCAAGGCGTGAACCAACCCCAGGACGTGGTGGGCGCGCTGGCCGCGGTGGGGCGGGCGGCCGCCATCGTGGCCCTGTTCCTCCTGCTGGTGGTGCCGCACGAGGGCGGCCACTTCGCGCTGGCCAAGCTGTTCGGCGTGCACGTCCGCGAGTACTCGATCGGCATGGGCAGCCGGCTGTGGTCCACGGTCCGTTCGGGCACCCTGTACGCGCTCCGCGTGTTCCCGCTGGGCGGCTACGTCCGTCTGGCCGGCATGGAGCCCGACGACTACGAGGACCCGAACGGGTTCCACGCCAAGCCGGCGTACCAGCGCCTGCTGATCCTCCTCGGCGGCCCCGCGGTGAACTTCCTCGTGGCCACTGTCCTGATGACGGGCGTCTACCTGACCCAGATCAACGAGGATCCGGGCAAGGTGATCGGCATGAACCAGAACAGCCCGGCCTACTCCCAGGGCATCCGGCCCGGGGACAGCATCCGGTCCGTCGACGGCACGCCGGTCAGGGCCGAGGACGACATCCGCAAGGCCGAGGCCGCCAAGCCGGGCCAGCCCCTGACGTTCGTGGTTCAGCGGGTCGACGGCAGCACGTTCACGACGCAGATCACGCCGCAGTACGACAAGGACAGCAAGCGCTACCTGATCGGCGTGAGCACGCAGGTCTTCACGACCGGCCAGGCGCTGACGTCGGGCGTGACGTTTCCATTCGTAGCCACCGCCGCCATCGGGCAGGGCGTCTGGCAGGTCGCCACCGGACAGGTGCCGGGCGGCTTCCTGGGTCCCTCCGGAGTGTCCGGCCCGATCGGCTTCAGCTACCTGGCGTACAACGCAGCGAGCCAGGGCGTGGTCAGCTACCTGATCATCGCGGCGCTGCTGTCGATGGCGCTGGGCCTGACCAACCTGCTGCCGCTGCCCGCGCTGGACGGCGGCCGCATCATCGTGGTGCTCCTGGAGAAGATCCGCGGGAGGCCCTTCGACCGGGAGCGCGAGATGGCCGTGCAGCGGGCCGGCCTCCTCGCCCTGATCGCGCTCATGGCGCTGATCGCCTTCTTCGACGTCCAGCGCATCGCAACCGGTCAGTTCCCAGGGACATGATGACGCAGATGCAGCAAGGAACCCCAGCCCGTCGCAGATCGATCCCGGTCCGCGTCGGGGACGTCGTGGTCGGCGGAGCGGCGCCGATCGCGGTCCAGACCATGACGAAGACGGACACCCGCGACGTCAGGGCGACGCTGAACCAGATCGCCGCCCTCGCGGACGCGGGCTGCGAGATCGTTCGGCCGGCCGTCCCCGACCACCACGCCGCCGAGGCGCTGAAGGAGATCGTGGCGGGCTCGAAGCTCCCGATCATCGCGGACATCCACTACGACCACCGCCTCGCGCTGATGGCGATCGATGCCGGGGTGCACGGCCTGCGCCTCAACCCGGGCAACATCCCGGACCGCGAGAAGGTGGAGCGCGTGGTCAAGGCGGCCAAGGAGCGGGACATCCCGTTCCGGATCGGCGTCAACGCCGGGTCGCTGCCGGAGGAGGTGCACCGCAACCTGCGCGAGCAGCACGCCATCGACCGCGACGACCGCGCCCGGACCGCGGAGCGGATGGTGGAGGTGGCGCTCGGCCACTGCAAGATCCTGGAGGACCTGGACTACGGGCCGGGCCACGTCAAGGTCAGCTTGAAGGCCACCGACGTGTGGACCAACGTGATGGCCAACCGGCTGTTCGCCGAACAGCGGGCGTACCCGATCCACCTGGGCGTGACGGAGTCGGGCCCTGTCCAGGCGGGCAGCATCCGGAGCGCGGTCGGCCTCGGCGTCCTGCTGGCGGAGGGCATCGGCGACACCATCCGCGTGTCGCTGGCGACCGACGACCCGACCGAGGAGATCCGGGCCGGGTACGAGATCCTGAAGGCGCTGAACTTCCGGACCGAGGGCGCGACGCTGGTGGCCTGCCCGACCTGCGGCCGGCTGGAGTACGACATGGTGCCGACCGTCAAGGCGGTGGAGGCGCACCTGGCGACGCTCCGCGTGCCGATCACCGTCGCGGTGATGGGCTGCGTCGTGAACGGCCCCGCGGAGGCGCGCCACGCCGACCTGGGCGTGACCGGCGGGCGCGGCAAGGGCGTGATCTTCCGGAAGGGCAAGCTCTACCGGACGGTCCCGCAGGAGGAGCTCCTCCCGGTCCTGCTAGCGGAGATCGACCAGCTGGCCGCCGAGCGCAGCGAGGAGCTGGGCCTGACGGCCAAGGTGTAGGCCCCGCGCGGCCCCCCCTCGCGGGGGAGGAGGCCGAAGGCCGGAGGGGCGGGCTCGACTGTCCGTTTTTTGTCCGCCTCCGCCGGCTACCGTGGGCGCATGGCGAAGGGGCGGCAGGTGAAGAAGGCCCTGCTGAAGGCCGGTTGGGTCAGGGTGCGACAATCCGGCTCGCACGTTCACCTTCGTCGTGACGGTCGGCTGGAGACGTTCAGCTACCACGATGGCGTCGAGCTGGGGACGACCCAGCTCCGCTTCGTGGCCAAGAAGTTCGACATGTCGTTGGAGGAACTGAAGCGGCTACCCGGAGGAGGGGTACAGGTGGAGGAAGTGGCGGCACAGACTCGGATCCCGGTCGAGTTCTTCTACGACGAGGAGGCCCAGAACTGGGGCTTCGTCGTCGACACGCCAAGCGTCGTGGGCGGCGGCGACGCCACGCTCGACGCGGCGATGCAGCATGCGGCCGAAGCGATCGCCTTCGCGCTGGAGGGCTCGCGACCGGCTGCGGTGACAGCGGCCGACCGCCGCGTCGAGTACCTGCCGGTCGTGGTTGGGTAGCGGCCGGTGAACCTCGGAAGGATCGGCGTCTGGAGCTGGCAGCTGCGTGAGGCCGCCGGCGTGGAGGCCGCGCCCGAGCTCGAGCAGCTCGGCTACGGCGCGCTCTGGTTCCCCAACAGTCCGGTCGCGTTCGAGCGCGCCGGGGCGCTCCTGGACGCGACGCAGCGGATCGCCGTCGCCACCGGCATCGTCAGCATCTGGGACCATCCGCCACAGGCCGCCGCGGCGGCGCACCATGCCCTGGTGGCGGCGCACCCGGGGCGCTTCGTCCTCGGGCTCGGCATCAGCCACGAGCACCTGGTCAACTCCGTGGAGCCGGGCCGGTACCGCCGGCCGCTGGCCCGCATGCGCGAGTACCTGGACGCGCTGGACGCCGCCGAGGCGCCCGTCCCCGCCGGCGAGCGGATGCTCGCCGCCCTCGGCCCGCGCATGCTGGAGCTGTCCCGGGACCGCACCGCCGGCGCCCATCCCTACCTGGTCACCGTGGAGCACACCCGCGACGCCCGCCAGCTGCTGGGCCCGGACGTCGTCCTCGCCCCCGAGCAGGCGGTCGTCCTGGAGACCGACCCCGACCGGGCCCGCGCCCTCGGCCGCCTGCACCTGACCCGCTACCTGCAGGCGCCCAACTACACGAACAGCTGGCTCCGCCTCGGCTTCACGCCCGGCGACCTGGAGAACGGCGGCAGCGACCGCCTGGTGGACGGCCTGGTCGCGTGGGGCGACATCGGGGCCATTCGGGACCGCGTCGCCCAGCACCACGACGCCGGCGCCGACCACGTCTGCCTGCAGGTCGTCACCGCCGACCCGGCCGCCCTGCCCCGCGAGGAGTGGCGGACCCTGGCGGCGGCCCTCATCGACTAGCGTCGGAGCACCGCGGGGGCTGGCCGTCCCGACCCGCGGTGCTATGCTTCGGCCACATTCCGCTATGCGGAACTCACTCACGTCCGTCGCCCACGCCGTCCGCATCCTCCTGCTCCTGCGCGAGCGCCAGGCACTGCGCGTGTCCGAGGTGGCCGACGCGCTCGGGGTGGCCCGGTCCACCGCCCACCGCCTGCTCGGGACGCTGGCCGAGCACGGCTTCGTCGCCCAGGCCGGCAGCCGGGGAGCGTACCGGGCCGGCCCCCAACTGGTCGAGGTCGGCCTCGCCGCCCTGCGCGGCGTCGACGTGCGGCGCGTGGCCCGGCCCCACCTGGAGGCGCTGAGCGCCGAGCTGCGGGAGACGGCCAGCCTGATCGTCGTCCAGGGCGACCAGAGCTGGTTCCTCGACTCGGTCGAGAGCATGGAGCCGCTGCGGGTCACGTCCCGCACCGGCCACTCGCTGCCCGCCCACTGCACGTCCGGGGGCAAGGTCCTGCTGGCCGAGCTGAGCTTCGAGTCGCTCCGCCGTCTCTACCCGGACGAGCGCCTGCCCACCGTCACCGCCCGCACGATCGCCAGCCGCCGCGAGCTGGAGGCGGAGCTCGCGGAGGTGCGCCGCCTCGGCTACGCGACCAACTTCGAGGGCGGCCAGGTCGGCCTCTCCGGCGTCGGCGTCCTGATCCGCGACCCCGAGCGCCGGCCGGTCGCCGCGGTGGCCGTCTCGGCGCCCAGCTCGCGGCTGACCGACGAGCACGTCGCCCGGTTCGCCCGGGCGGCCAGGGAGACGGCCGCCCGGATCGAGCGGGCACTGCGGGTCGAGGCGGCCGCTACGCCGTAGCCGCCGCCTCGGGCCGGCGCCGCGCCAGCACGCGGGGCGCGGTCTCGGGCAGGGTCAGGACCAGCAGCCCGGCGATCGCGACCGCGACCACGGCGATCAGGTACGCGTTGGCGAGCCCGAAGCGGTCGGCCACCACGCCCGCCGCCAGCGGCAGCAGCAGGGTGCCGATCACCACGCCCACGAAGTTGACCGACCCCATCGCGGTGGCCCGCGCCTCGTCGCCGACGGTCTCGGCCACGCACGTGGCGCTGCCCAGCGGGATGATCACGGCCTCGAAGAACGCGTTCGCGACCAGCAGGGCGGCCGAGATCCCGATCGGGAAGTGGCCCAGGATGTAGAGGCCGAGCAGCACGGCGCTGAGCACGCCGCCGCCCAGGATGGCGGGCCGGCGGCCGATGTAGTCGGAGAGCGCGGGCAGGACCAGCGTCCCCACGATGGCGGCGACGCCGGAGTACGCCACGATCTGCCCGGCCAGGACCGGGCTGGTGTGGAGCACGCGCGTCAGGAACAGGATGTTGAGCACGACGCCGACCTGCAGCCAGGCCAGGGCCCCGCTCTGGATCAGCATCAGCACGAGCACGCGGCGGTCGCGGGCGGCGGCGAACGCGTTGCGGATGTCGAGGCGCGCCGGCCGGTTCTCGCGCAGGGGCTCGTGCATCACGACCCACAGGCCGAGCACCACGAGCAGGAACACCGCGCCCAGGATGGGGAAGACCCATCGCCAGCCGATCGCCTGGGCCATGGGCGGGATGATGAACCCGCCGATCACGCTGCCGAACAGCGGATACCCGGCCGTGAACGCGCCGGCGACGACCGCCCGCCGCTCGGCGGGTACCTCCTCGGCCAGCGTCGACTGCGCGTTCGGCCAGCCGACCCCGTCGCCCAGCCCGACCAGGTCGCGGATCAGGAACATCGACAGGAAGCCGCCGGCCAGGCCCTGGGCCATGGTCGTCAGGCACGCGAACAGCGCGCCCGGCACCAGGATGCGCTTGCGCCCGTACCGGTCCGAGAGCCAGCCCGAGGCCCAGCTCGAGAACGCCCACGTGAACGACGTGCCGGTCACCAGCAGCGACACCTGGGTGACGCTCAGGTGGAACGCCGGGATGATGTAGGGAAACACGAACTGGATCCCCAGTCGGTTGATCCCCACGAGGCCCCAGAAGCCGGTCAGCAGGCCCAGCAGTGCCCAGTGATACCGCGACATGCTCCTCCTCCCCTCTCGGTCGGACGTCCCGACGGCGCGCGTCCAGCGTAGCATCCAATTCCGTCGGACGCGCCGTCGTAGCGGTGAGTTCTTCCATGCGGAACAACAGATCGGAACCGGAGGAGGACGCAAGCGGATGAGCCAGGCGCTGCTCACCACCCTGGTCGGCAGCTACCCGCAGCCGGACTGGCTGGTCGACCGCCGGCTGCTCGGCTCCCGCGGGCCGTCGCGCGTGCGGGCGGCCGACCTGTGGCGCGTCCCCGAGACGCTGCTGGCGCAGGCGCAGGACGACGCGACGGTCCTGGCCATGCGCGACATGGAGCGGGCGGGCATCGACGTCGTGACCGACGGCGAGGCGCGCCGCGAGAGCTACAGCAACCGGTTCGCGACCGCGCTGGGCGGCATGGACGTGGAGCACCCCGGCACCGCCCTCAGCAGGACCGGACGACCCACGACGGTGCCCCGCGTGACCGGGCCGATCCGGCGCGACGGCCCCATCCTGGTCCGCGACGTGCGCTTCGCGAGGGCGAACACGGATCGGCCCCTGCGCGTCACCATCCCCGGGCCGTTCACCATGGCCCACCAGTGCCAGGACGACTGGTACCGCGACGAGCGGGCGCTGGCGCTCGACCTCGCGGCCGCCGTCAACGCCGAGATCCGGGACCTGGAGGCGGCGGGCGCGGACGTCGTCCAGATCGACGAGCCCCACCTGCAGGCCCGCCCGGACGCGGCGCGCGCGTACGCGCTGGAGGCCATCGAGCGCGCGCTGGACGGGGTGCGCGGCCCGACCGCCCTGCACACGTGCTTCGGGTACGCCCACCTGGTCCACGACCGGCCCGACGGCTACCCGTTCCTGGACGAGCTCGCCGACTGCGCGGCCGACCAGGTCTCGATCGAGTCGGCCCAGCAGCGGCTGGACCCGTCCGTCGTCCGGCGCCTGGGCCGCAAGACGGTGGTCCTCGGCGTGCTCGACCTCGCCGACGAGAGCCCGGTCGAGACCCCCGAGGTCGTCGCCGAGCGCATCCGGGCCGCGCTGGCCCACATCGAGCCCGAGCGTCTGGCGCTGGCCCCCGACTGCGGCATGAAATACCTGCCCAGGGAGGTGGCGCTCGGCAAGCTGCGCGCGATGGTCGCCGGCCGCGACCACGTGCGGCGCGACCTGTCTGGAGGGAGGTGAGGCAGCGATGACGGACGTGCAGACCCGGCCGGCCGGCGCCGCCGCCGTCCGGCCCGTGCGGCTGGTGGACACCGACGTCCACTCGGCCATGACCCGGGCGATGATGATCGAGCGGGCGAGCACGCGGTGGCGGCCCCACTTCGAGCGGTTCGGCCTGCGCACGGCGCCGATCACCGAGTTCTATCCGCGGGCGCGCAACGCGGGCATGCGCGCCGACTCCTGGCCGGACGCTCCCGGCTCGATCCCGGGCAGCGACCGCGAGCTCCTGGTCCGCCAGCTGCTGGACGAGTACGACGTCGACTACGCGATCCTCAACACGCTCGGCCTCCAGGACCACAACGAGGTGCCGGCGTTCGCGGCCGAGCTGTCGCGCATCGTCAACGACTGGGTGGTCGAGGAGTGGATGGCCCACGACGACCGCCTGCGGGGCGCGATCAACGTGCCCCACGAGTACCCGGACCTGGCGGTCCGCGAGATCGAGCGGCGGCGCGGCGACCGGCGCTGGGTGCAGGTCCTGCTGCCCAGCGCCGCGCACGACGCGCTGGGCAGCAGCCGCTACTGGCCGATCTACGAGGCCGCCGCCGCCACCGGCCTGCCGGTCGCCATCCACACCGGCGGCCTCGGGACGCACCAGGGCACCGGCTGGCCGTCCTACTACCTGGAGGAGCACGTGTCCTACGCGCTCGTGATGCAGCACCAGCTGCAGAGCCTGGTGTGCGAGGGCGTGTTCGAGACGTTCCCCGACCTCCGGGTGGTGCTGACCGAGGGCGGCGCGACGTGGGCGGCGTCCGTGGGGTGGACGCTGGACGGCGCGTGGTCGCTGCTGCGCGACGAGGTGCCGCACCTGCGTCGGGCGCCCTCCGAGTACATCCGCGACCAGGTCTGGTTCACCACCCAGCCGCTCGAGGAGCCGGACGAGCCGGGGCAGTTCCTGCGCGCCGTCCAGCACGGGCGGCTGGCCGACCGGCTGCTGTTCGCCACGGACTACCCGCACTGGGACTTCGACTCGCCCGCGCAGTCGCTGCCCGGCGAGCTGTCGACGGAGGCGCGGGCGGCCATCCTGGCCGGCAACGCGTGCAATCTCTACGGGCTGCCCCGCGAGCGGGAGGTGGCGGCGCCGTGATCGACTGCGACGTCCACTGCGCCCCGGCGGCGCTCGGCGCGCTGGCGCCGCACCTCCCGGAGTACTGGCGCCTGTACATCGCCGACGCCGGCATCCGGCTGACCGGCCTCCCGATCGCCTACCCGCCCGGGGCGCCCACGACGGGCGGTCCCGCGCCAGCGGACTACGAGGAGCTGCGCGGCCGCGTCCTCGACGGCCCCGACGCCCCCCGCCTGGCGATCCTCAACTGCCTGACGCTCTTCGAGACGCACCGCAACCCGTACTACGCGGCCGCGATCGCCACCGCCGTCAACGACTGGCTGCGCGCCGAGTGGCTGGAGCGCGACGACCGCCTGCGCGCCAGCCTGGTCGTGTCCACGCTGGACGTCGAGACCGCCGTGGCCGAGATCGACCGGCTGGGGCCCGACCCGCGCTTCGTCCAGGTGCTGCTGCCGGTCAGGGCGGACGCGCCGTACGGCAACCGGCGCTACCACCCGATCCACGAGGCGGCGGTCCGGCACGACCTGACGGTGGGCATCCACGCCTGGGGCCGGGCCGGCACCGCGGCCACGCCGACCGGGTTCACCAGCACGTACCTCCAGGACCTGGCCTCCAACGCGCAGATGGCGCAGGCGCACGTCCTCAGCCTGGTCAGCGAGGGCGCGTTCGCCCGGTTCCCCGACCTCCGCGTGGCGCTGATCGAGTGCGGCTTCACGTGGCTGCCGCCGCTGCTCTGGCGGTTCGACAAGGACTGGAAGTCGGTCTGGCGCGAGGTGCCGTGGGTGAAGGAGCGGCCGTCCGCGTACGTCAGGCGCCACTTCCGGGCGACGACCCAGCCCGCCGCTCTGCCCGCCGACCCCGTGCAGGCGGCCGAGGTGGTGGACATGGTGGGCACGGGCTGGCTGCTGCACGCCAGCGACCACCCGCACGTCCACGGCCCGGGCGCCGAGCGGCTGTGGCAGGCGCTGGACGAGCCGGGCCGCGAAGCGGTGCTGGCCGGCAACGCGGGCGCGTTCTACCGGCTGGGCGGCTGACCGGAGCGCGGGCCCCGGTCAGCCGCCGCCCGCCTCAGCCCACCGTGTAGGCGTACGGGATGCTGACCACCTGGTCGCCCATCGAGGTCAGCGGGTCGAACGTGTCCAGCTCCAGCGCGCCGGTCACGACGGTGCCGGCGAGGCCGGACGGCGTGAACGTCACGGTGATGGTGCCGGTCTCCCCGGGCGCGAGCGTCAGCGGCGCGTAGGCGGCCGACGGGTCGACGGCCCGGCGCCACAGGTCGCCGGTCGACGCGGCGGCGGCGGCGTCGAACGGGCTCGTGTCGGCGACCGCCGTGACGCTGACCGGGACGGCCGGCGCCGGCCCGCCGCCGAACGGCCCGACCTCGGTCGGGAACGCCGTCCAGGGACCGGACGCCACCTCCGGCGCGCCGTGCATCGCGATCGAGACGTCGCCGATCGTCAGGCCCTCCGCCTGCGGCCCGTTGAGCACGTGGGCGACGTGCATCATCACCGGGGCCGTGGCGGCGGCCACGATCGTGAGCTGGTCGGTGTCGGTCGGGACCAGGACGGCCGGCGCCGCCTGGCCGGCCAGCATGGGCAGGGTGACCGTCATGGGCGTGGCGCCCGCCAGCCCGATCGGCGTGCGGCCGGCGAGCCGCGCGTCCACGAAGAAGTCCTTCCGCTTCGTCCCGGTGTTCTGGACCTGGATCGTCGCCGTGACCGGCTGTCCCGCCGCCAGCGTCGTGGCCGCCGAGGCGGGCACGCCCTGTGCCGCGACCGGGATCGAGCCGAAGCCGATCCGGCCCGTGAACGGCTCGCGCACCTGGGCGCCGCTGAGCGGCGCGTTCAGGGCCAGCACCAGTGTCCAGCGACCCGCCCTCGGCGCCCGCGTGAAGAACTGCATCGCGGCGCCGAACGTGGTGACGCCGGCGTTGACCAGGCCGGTCGACTCCTCGTTCACCGGCTCGCCGGCGGGGTCGATCAGGACGCCGGTCAGGTTGTAGTCGGGGTCGCGGAGCTGGAGCGAGAGGTCGAGCGACGGCCGTCCCGCCGGCACGTCGAACTGGAAGTCGAGCGTCTGGGCGCCGAAGACGGGCCGGCCGTTGCCCCCCGTCAGCGTCCCTGCGAACGCGCCCCCGGCGGCGCCCAGCCCGACCAGGGAGCGCACGGTGATCGGGATGCTGCCGTCGTCCGCGGCGCCGGCGCCGATCGCCAGGCGGGCGCTGACGTCGCCGGCGTTCGCGGGCACCGGCAGGCGCACCGTGAACGAGCCGCTGGCGCCGGGCGCCAGCCGGCGGGAGGCCGGCGAGACCTGGCCGGCCGGCACGAAGCGCCGGCTGGCGAACGAGAACTGGACTGTGCCGGTGTAGCCCGTGCCGGCCTTCTGGGACCAGATGACGGCCGTCCAGGTGCCGGGAGCCGGGTCGTGAACGTCGACGTGACCGAACCCGCCCGGGCCCTGCGGCAGCGAGTAGGCGGCCAGGCGGCCGAACGGGTCGAACAGCGTCTCCCGGGCGCGGCTGTTGCGCTGGTCCTTGCCGTCCCAGGCGATGTCGCCGTCGAGGCGCTGGGTGCCCTCCGGCACGGTGAACTGGTGCAGCACGTACGCGCTCGGGGTGCCGCCGCCGTCGATGAACGTGGGCGCGGTGGCCAGCGGCAGGTCCAGCGCGCCGGAGTCGTCGGCGAGCGGCGTGCTGTCCAGCATCTGGGGCGCGGGTCGCACGGTGCGGGCGGTCGCGCCGGTGTTCGTGACGGTCACGTGGAACGTCTGCGTGCTGCCCGGCGCCGCCGTGGCGGTCAGGCGCGTCGGGTTGACGAGCAGTCCGTCGCCCTGGGCGGCCGGCGCTCCGTTCGCGTCCTGGATGGACATCGCGGTCCGCACGGCCTTCAACGCGTTGACCAGGCCGGCGCCCTGCTGATCGGCGGGGACGTGGAGGTCGGTGGCGCTCCCCACCAGGACCTGGCGGACCAGGTCCGGGCTGGGCCGGACGCCCCCGTGCGTCCGCTCGTACGCCTGGATGACCAGGGCCGCGGTGCCGGCCGCCAGCGGCGACGACTCGCTGGTGCCGCCGAACTGCTGGATCACGCGGGGCGCCGCGACCGGTCCGCACGAGCGGTAGATGGCGGAGTTGGCGTCGCACTGGGCCCAGCCCAGGTCGCCAGGAGCCACCAGGTCGACGGTCTGCGGCCCGAACTGCGTGAAGCCGCCCGACGACAGCGACGAGATGTTGTCGCTGACCCAGCCGCCGGCCGAGAGCTGGCTGCCGAACGCGCTGGTCTGCCGGTAGAGGCGGAGCTGCGTCGTGCCGCCGACCGAGATCACGCCGGCGGCGTGCGAGGGCCGGCCGATCGTGCTGGTCAGGCCCGCGTCGCCGCTGCTGGCCAGGACGGTCACGCCGGCCTGGACCGCCGCGGCGTCGGCCAGCGAGACCGGGTCGCTGCCGGCGTCGGGGTAGATGTTCGTGCCGAACGACTCGTTGATCACGTCGACGTGGTCGACGTCGACCGCCCAGTCGATCGCCTGGATGAAGTGGGAGGCGAAGGTCGACGTCGCGTTGCCGAACACCTTGAGGCCGACCAGGCTGGCGCCGGGCGCCACGCCCTCGATCCGGATGTTGCACCCGGCGGGGAGGGGGTGGGCGGCATTGACGAAGCGGCTCAGGTCGTACACCTGGTTGCCCTGCGCCGCGATGGAGGCGGCGTCGCCGAACGCCTCGCCGCCGGCGGTGACCGCGTTGACGCCCTCGCCCGTAAGGTCCTGGTAGTCGGCGAAGATCGACGCGCCGCCGCGCTGGAAGTCGGGGTTGGCCGTGTCCACGCCGTCGGCGATGAACGCGACCTTGACCCCGGATCCGTCGGCCAGGTCGTGGGCCGCCGGGATGCCGGAGCCGGGCTGGAACTCGACGTTCATGAGCTGGAGCGCCTCCGGCTCCAGCAGCGGCACGGCGGGGTCGGGCGGGCAGAGCTGCTGCAGCTCCGCCGCCGAGGGCGCCGCGGCCGGGGCGGGGACCGCCGCCGCCGGCTCCTCCGCCGGGGCCGGCCGCTGGATCGCCAGGTCGGGCACGACCGCCTGGACCGCCGGGTTGCCGCGGAGCCGGTCCGACTCCGCCCGCGACATCGTCGCGGAGATCGCGTTGACCAGGTGGAACGCGCGCACGTCCTTCGCGTGGACGAGCGCCAGCTCGCTCCTCAGCGGCGCCTGCTCGCCGTCCAGGCTGCGGGCCCGCGACGCGGCCGTGGCGCCCCGGGCCGGCAGCTCGGGGTGCTGGTCGCGCAGGATGACGATCGACCGCTGGGTGGCGTCGGCGGAGAGCCGCGCCACGTCGGCCATGGTGAGCGGCGCCTGGGCGCCGGGCTGGGCGGGAGCCGGCGCGGCCAGCGCCGGGCCTCCGCTCGCGACCGCCAGCACCACGCCGGCGACGGCCGTCAGGACTCGTGAGCTCCAGCGCATGTTCCCCCCTCCGCTGCGCGAACGATCCTCCTCTTCGGGGGGTCATCGTAGCCCCCGGTCCCGAGCCGTCAACCTGGAACCTTCGCGGCCCTCTCCCGCCTTCGGCCTCCTCCCCCGCGAGGGGGGAGGGGGCTTGGACGCAGTGCCCCCTCCGGCCTTCGGCCTCCTCCCCCGCGAGGGGGGAGGGGGCTTGGACGCAGTGCCCCCTCCGGCCTCCGGCCTCCTCCCCCGCGAGGGGGGAGGGGGCTTGGACGCAGTGCCCCCTCCGGCCTCCGGCCTCCTCCCCCGCGAGGGGGGAGGGGTGTGGAGAGTGGCATAATCCACACTCAACATGGGGCTGGCGGTTCTCCACATCTACCCGATCGGGGCAGAGGTCGCCGCTCCGTGCCCTAGGTAGCCCGCCGCCGGCCGGGGCTGGCGCCGGGCGTTGGAACGGACGTATCCATCCACCAACCAACCTGGGGGAGATCCTCATGACCGAGAGCACCGTGATGACCGACACCAACCAGGGCGGCGAATTCGTCAAGGACATCACCCGGATGTCGGTCGATTTCGACCGCTGGTACACGGACGTCGTGCGCAAGGCCGAGCTGGCCGACTACACGCCGGTGCGCGGCTGTATGGTCATCCGCCCATACGGCTTCGCCATCTGGGAGCGCATCCAGCGCGCGTTCGACGACATGATCAAGGCCAGCGGCCACGAGAACGCCTACTTCCCGCTCCTGATCCCGGAGGAGCTGCTGGCGCGCGAGGCCGAGCACGTCGAGGGCTTCACGCCGGAGGTGGCCTGGGTCACCGAGGCCGGCAAGCACGGCAAGCTGGACCAGCGCCTGGCCATCCGGCCGACCAGCGAGACGATCATCGGCGAGGTGATGCGGCGGTACATCCACTCCCACCGCGACCTGCCGCAGCTGATCAACCAGTGGTGCAACGTGATGCGCTGGGAGATGCGGACCCGCATCTTCCTGCGCACGTCCGAGTTCCTCTGGCAGGAGGGCCACACGTTCCACGCGCACGCCGGCGAGGCGCAGGCCGAGGTCGACCTGATCCTCGAGTACTACCGCCAGCTCTCTGAGGACTGGATGGCGGTCCCGGTGCTGACGGGCCAGAAGAGCGAGAGCGAGAAGTTCGCCGGCGCCGTCTACAGCCGGAGCACCGAGGCGATGATGCGCGACGGGCTGGCCCTCCAGACCGGCACGTCGCACTACCTGGGCCAGAACTTCAGCGGCGCCTACGACATCTCGTTCACGAACCAGGCCAACCAGCGCGAGCTCTGTCACACGACGTCGTGGGGCATCTCGACCCGGCAGGTGGGCGCGGTGATCATGGCCCACGGCGACGACGCCGGACTGATCCTGCCCCCGAAGCTGGCCCCGATCCAGGTGATCGTCGTCCCGATCTTCCGGGACGCGGCCGGGCGGGAGCAAGTGGAGTCGTTCATCGACACGTGGCGGGAGCGGGTCGAGGGCGAGGCGATCCGGCTGCGGGTCGACTGGTCCGACGGCCGGCCGGGCGAGAAGTTCAACCGCTGGGAGCTGAAGGGCGTCCCGATCCGCGTCGAGGTCGGGCCGCGCGACGTGGAGGCCCGCCAGGTGACGGTCGTCGACCGGCTGACGCGCGAGAAGCGTCCGGTGCCGGCGGCGGCGCTGCACGAGGTGCTCCGCGACGAGCTGGTCCGGTTCCAGAAGGCGCTGTTCGAGCGCGCGCTGGAGTACATGCGGGCGAACACGTTCGAGGTGGCGAAGCTGGCCGAGCTGGTCGCGCACTTCCGCGAGCGCGCCGGCTTCGTCTGGGCCCCGTGGTGCGAGAGCGCCGAATGCGAGGCCAGGGTCAAGGAGGAGACGGGAGGCGTGACGATCAGGAACTTCGATCCCGCGGCCGAGGCGGGCGGCGACTGTCTCGTCTGCGGCCGGCCCGCCGTCAGGAAGGTCGCGTTCGCGAGAGCGTACTGACTAAAGAGGGCGCGACCACGGTAAGAACAGACGCAGAGTGAGCATCTCGGAGCTGCTGCGAATCGCCGATCACCTGGCTCCCCCCGACCGGGAGCTGGTGCAGAGAGCGTACGCGCGCGCCACCGAGGCGCACATCGGCCAGCACCGGGTGTCCGGCGAGGCGTACGTGGAGCATCCCATCCACGTGGCGCACATCCTCGCCGACCTCGGGCTGGACGCCCAGACGCTCTGCGCCGCCCTCCTCCACGACACGGTCGAGGACACCGACCTGACGCTGGACGAGGTGGAGGCGGAGTTCGGCCCGGGGGTCGCGCACCTCGTCGAGGGCGTGACCAAGCTGACCCGGATCGAGTTCCGCTCCGATCAGCAGCTGCACGCCGAGAACATCCGGCGGATGCTGCTGGCGATGGCGGACGACATCCGGGTCGTCCTCATCAAGCTGGCCGACCGGCTGCACAACATGCGCACGCTGGACGCGCTGCCCGAGCCGCGCAAGCGCCGCATCTCGCGGGAGACGCTGGACATCTACGCGCCGCTCGCCCACCGCCTGGGGATGGGGCAGATCAAGTGGGAGCTGGAGGACCTGGCCTTCCGCAGCCTGGATCCCGACCGGTACCACGAGATCGTGGGCCGGGTGAACCGCAAGCGGAAGGACCGCGAGCGGCTGGTGGTGGACCTGGGCGAGATCCTGGCCAGGGAGCTGGACAAGATCGACATCGAGGCCCTGATCACGGGCCGGCCCAAGCACATCTACTCGATCTGGCAGAAGATGCAGCGCGATCACAAGGACTTCACGCAGATCTACGACCTGCTGGCGATGCGGGTGCTCGTGGACTCGGTGAAGGACTGCTACGGCGTGCTGGGCGTGGTCCACTCGCTCTGGAAGCCGGTGCCGGGGCGGTTCAAGGACTACATCGCCATGCAGAAGTCCAACGGCTACCAGTCGCTGCACACGACCGTGATCTCGCACACCGGCGAGCCAATCGAGGTGCAGATCCGCACCAACGACATGCACAAGATCGCCGACTTCGGCGTCGCCGCCCACTGGACGTACAAGGAGGGCGTCGGGGACGCGAAGTTCGACCAGAAGCTGAGCTGGCTCCGGCTGCTGATGGAGTGGCAGAAGGAGGTGACGGACGCCGAATCGTTCGTCGACGCGGTCAAGGTCGACATCTTCCAGGACGAGGTGTTCGTGTTCTCGCCCAAGGGCGACGTGTACAACCTGCCCGCCGGGTCGACCCCCGTCGACTTCGCCTACCGGGTCCACACCGAGGTGGGGCACCGGTGCATCGGGGCCAAGGTCAACGGGCGGATGGTGCCGCTGGACTACGAGCTGAACAACGGCGAGATCGTCGAGATCCTGCCCACCAAGGGGCCGCACGGACCCAGCCGCGACTGGCTGCAGTTCGTCAAGAGCGCGTCGGCCAAGGAGCGGATCCGCAAGTGGTTCAAGAGCCAGCGCCGCGAGGAGAACGTGGCCAAGGGCCGGGACATGCTGGAGAAGGAGCTCCACCGGATGCACCGGCTGGCCCTGAACCAGCTCCCCGACGGCAAGCTCGACGAGATGGCGGCGCACTACAAGTACCCGAGCGCGGAGGACTTCCTGGCCGCGATCGGGTGGGGCGACGTCTCCCCGCACTCGGTGGTCATGCGGATGGCGCTGACCAGGGGCGACGACGGGGACGAGCTGCGCGCGATCCCGCTGATCCCGCAGGTGCGGCCCACGCCGCGCGTGCTGGTGCGCGGGGAGCGGGGGATCCTGACCCGGGTGGCGCCGTGCTGCCAGCCGGTGCCCGGCGACGCGATCACCGGGTTCACGACGCGCGGCAAGGGCGTCAGCGTGCATCGGATGGACTGCGTGAACGCGGTCAACAGCCCGGACGCCGACCGCCTGGTGCCGGTGGACTGGGACATGGAGGCGTCGCAGCTCTACCCGGTGTCGATCAAGATCGAGGCGTGGGACCGGACGGGCCTGCTCCGCGACATCGCCACGGTGGTGGCGGAGCAGCGGATCAACATGTCGGCGGCGTCGGTCCACGTGTACGACGACAAGACGGCGGTGGTGTCGGCCACCGTGGAGATCGACTCGCTGTCCCAGCTGTCCCGCCTGCTGGAGAAGCTGGAGCAGGTGCGCGACGTCCACACCGTCGCCCGCGAAGCGGCGAGCTGACGCATTCGCGGCCCCGGCCCCGCGTCGGGGCCATCCGCCGGCGGATCGCCCACTCGATCGCTCTCCAAAGGGCCATTCGCCAGCGAATGGCCCTTTGGCAGACCGCCCAGGCCCACATGCCGACGCCAGCCGGCCGGGTCCCCATCCTCCGGGTCGGTCACGACCTGGAGGATGGGTGCCGGGGTGCAACTCTCCTCCCTTCATGGCGAAGCGGGAGCTGTCCGTGAGCCGGAGGTGGGCCATCGCGGTCGGCGGATCGGCCGCCTCGCAATTTGCGTCTGGCGTCGCAAGGGGAGAGGTTGCCAGGAGCCCCCAGCTGAACGGCCCTCCACCGCG
>Ga0066903_100000554_pt1 | contig 24043 bp, 24 predicted proteins | sample PanSoiMetaGPlot1_FD_67491 | JGI IMG/M metagenome (GOLD analysis project Ga0066903, IMG submission 67491) | Tropical forest soil microbial communities from Panama analyzed to predict greenhouse gas emissions - Panama Soil - Plot 1 (version 2) | ecosystem: Environmental > Terrestrial > Soil >... | reverse complement strand
CTCGAGCACCTGCTGCTGGCGTTGCTCGCCGATGAGAAGACCGCCGATGTCGTGAAGCACTGCGGCGGGTCCGTGTCACGGCTGAGCGGCAAGCTGGAGGCCTTCCTCGAGACGGAGCTGAAGCCGCTGCCCGAGTCGGAGCGCGAGCGGGCCCAGCCGACGCTGGCGTTCGCGCGCGTCATCCAGCGGGCCGTCAACCACGTGCTCGGGGCGGGCAAGGAGAAGGCCGCCGGGCCGAACGTGCTGGTGGCGATGTTCTCCGAGCCGGATTCCCACGCGGTGACGTTCCTCAAGGAGGAGGGGATCACGCGGCTGGACGTGGTCAGCTACATCTCGCACGGCATCTCGAAGCTGCTGCCCGCCAAGACCAGCGGGATGCCGGGGCAGGGGGGGCCGCAGCCGGTCGGCGACGACGAGGACGAAGAGGGGCCGGTCGACCCGCTGGCGAAGTACGCGGTCAACCTGAACGAACGCGCGCGCGCCGGCGAGATCGACCCGCTGATCGGGCGCGGGCCGCAGATCGAGCGCGCGCTGCACGTGCTGGCGCGGCGCCGCAAGAACAACCCGCTGTTCATCGGCGACGCGGGGGTGGGCAAGACCGCGATCGTCGAGGGACTGGCGCGCCGGATCGAGCTGGGCGAGGCGCCGTCGGCGCTGGCGGGCGCGGTCATCTACGCGCTGGACATGGGATCGATGGTGGCGGGCACCCGCTACCGCGGCGACTTCGAGGAGCGCTTCAAGGCGGTGATCGCGGCGCTGCAGGAGAAGGAGAACGCGATCGTCTTCATCGACGAGCTGCACACGATCGTCGGCGCGGGGGCGGCGTCGGGCGGCGCGATGGACGCGTCGAACCTGATCAAGCCGGCGCTCGCGAACGGCAAGCTGCGCTGCATCGGCACCACCACGCACAAGGAATTCCGCAGCTACATCGAGAAGGACCGGGCGCTGGCGCGGCGGTTCCAGCCGATCGAGGTCGAGGAGCCGTCGATCGAGGAGACGATCAAGGTGCTGCACGGGCTGCGGGCCCGTTACGAGGAGTTCCACGGCGTCGGCTACACCGATGAGGCCTTGCAGGCGGCCGCGGACCTGTCCTCGCGCTACCTCAACGACCGGCGGCTGCCCGACAAGGCGATCGATCTGATCGACGAGGCGGGCGCGGCGGCGAAGCTGAAGGACCGGGCCGGCCGCAAGTCGGGGGCGGCGGCGCCCCGGCGTCGGGTCGGCGCCAAGGAGATCGAGGCGGTGGTCGCGACGATGGCGCGCATCCCGCCCAAGCGGGTCGCGGCCGACGATCGCAAGCGGCTGCACGACCTGGACGCCGAGCTGAAGGCCAAGATCTTCGGGCAGGACGCGGCCGTCGCGCGCGTCGCGCAGGCGATCAAGATGAACCGGGCCGGGCTCGGCCAGCCGGATCGGCCGATCGGCTGCTTCCTGTTCGCGGGACCGACCGGCGTCGGCAAGACCGAGCTGGCCAAGCAGCTGGCCGAGATCCTGGGGGTCGGGTTCATCCGCTTCGACATGTCGGAGTACATGGAGCGGCACACGGTGTCGCGCCTGATCGGCGCGCCGCCCGGCTACGTCGGCTTCGATCAGGGCGGGCTGCTGACGGACGCGATCCACCAGACGCCGCACGCGGTGCTGCTGCTCGACGAGATCGAGAAGGCGCACCAGGATCTGTTCAACCTGCTCTTGCAGGTGATGGATCACGGCGCGCTGACCGACAACAACGGGCGCAAGTCCGACTTCCGCCACGTCGTGCTGATCATGACCAGCAACGTCGGCGCGCGCGAGCTGTCGCGCCACATGCCCGGTTTTGGTGTGGGCGGCGCGGATCGGCTGGGCGACACCGACGAGGCCTACAAGCGGATGTTCTCGCCCGAGTTCCGCAACCGGCTGGACGCCAAGGTCGACTTCGCGCCGCTGGACCCGGCGGTGATGGGGCGGATCGTCGACAAGTTCGTGGCCGAGCTGGGGGCGCAGCTGGGCGAGCGCAAGGTGAAGATCGAGCTGACGGACGCGGCGCGCGCGATGCTGGCGAAGAAGGGCTACGACCCGATGAACGGCGCGCGGCCGCTGGCGCGGGTCCTCGCCGACGAGGTCAAGCGCCCGCTGACCGACGAGCTGCTGTTCGGCAAGCTGGCGAACGGCGGCAAGGTGCGCGTCGACGCCGACGGCGACAAGCTGACGTTCGGCTTCGACGACTGATCGCCGCGCCGGTGCGCGTTCACTGCACCCAGACGACGCCGTCCATCAGGGTGCCGCTGTCGTCGGAGTGCTCGGCGCAGTAGTAGGCGTAGAAGCCGGGCGTCGGGAACGTGAAGTCCTTGCTCATGCCGCCATCGGGCAGCGGGAGCCCGTTCGACGCCGTGATCGGATTGCCCGTCAGGGTGCCGCGCCTCGCGGACGGCTGCAGGGGGTGCGTGACGAAGTCGCCCGAGAACGTGACGGTCGTGCCGGCGGCCACCTTCAGGCAGGCGGGCTGGTAGGCGAGGGCGCCGTTGACGCCGAACTGGATCGTCGTCCCGGTCGTGGTGTAGCTGCCTTCCGTGAGGCACGGCGGGACGCCCATGAATGCGCCGCCGCCTGATCCACCGCTGCCGCCCGTACCGCCGCCGCCGCCCGTCCCCGGTGTACCGAGGCTGCCGCCGGCGCCGCTGCAGCCGATCGCGGCGATCGCGAGGAGGACGCCGATCGCTTTCATTGCACCCAGATGACGCCGTCCATGAAATTGCCCGTGTCGCCCGAGTCGTGCACCTGGCAGTAATAGGCGTAGAAGCCGGCTGTCGAAAACTTGAAGTCGGCAGTCGTGCCGCCGTCGACGCCGGCGCTCGTCACGGTGATTGGATTGTTGGTTTGATTGCCCCGGTTGGCGGACGGCGCGAGAGGATGTGTTCCAAAGTCGCCCGAGAAGGTCACGGTCGTTCCGACCGGCACTTTGAGGCACTTCGGATCGTACGCAAGTCCTCCGTTGATGAAGCCGAAGTTAACTGTCGGGGTGCCGCCGACGTATTGGCTCTCGGACGTGCAGGGGAGGACCGACATGAAGCCCGGCGTCGTGCCGCCGGTGCCGCCCGCTGACGTGCCGCCGGTGCCGCCGGCAGACGTACCGCCGCTTCCGCCCGCTGACGTGCCGCCTGTGCCGGCGGTGCCGGCGTTGCTGCCGCCGGTGCCGGTCGTGCCTGCGCTCCCGGTGCCGTTACCGTTGCCGCTGTTGTCGGTGCACGCGAAACCGGCGAGCCCGAGGCTGACGACGCACCATGCGAGAAGGAAGGTTCGTTTCACGGCGCTGACGATATCAGCCCGGGCGAGTCGCGCAAGCGGCGGCGGGCGGCGACGACGACGGCGAGTGGCGCCAGCTCGCCGATCGCGGCGAGGAGAAACAGGAGGCGGGACCCGTGCGCGTCGTAGACCCGGCCCGAGATGGCGTTGCCCACGGCGCTGCCGAGGTTCAGCGACATCACCAGCAGGGCCTGGCCGGTGGCGCGCAGCGAAAGCGGAACGGTCTCCGCGATCAGCGCGATGGCGGCGCTCCAGAACATGCCGAACGTCATCCCGTGCAGCGCCTGCAGCGCGATCAGCGCGCCCGGCGCGCGGCTGAGCGAGATCGCCAGCCAGCGCACCGCGCTGGCCGCGAACGCGGCGGCCAGCAGGGTGGGCAGCTGGAAGCGGACCTGCAGCCGGTGGAACGTCAGCAAGACCAGCACCTCCATGACGACGCCGGTCGAATAGGCGAGGGCGCAGGACAGCGGCCCGAGGCCGATGTCGCGCAGGAAGACGCCGAAGTAGACGTTGTACGGCGCGAGGCAGATCCAGTGCAGCGCCGCGATCGCGAGCAGCAGACGCAGGCGGGGATCGCGCAGCAGCGCGGCGACATCGGCGGCGCGCGGGCGGGTGCTGGCCTCGCCGGCCCCGCGCAGCCGCAGCGACGCGACGAACGCGCACCCGATCGCAAGCCACATCGCGATCGGCACCAGCCGATCCGTCGGCCGACCGCGCGCGGACAGCACCTCGCCGAGCGCCAGCGCTGCCACCACGTAACCGACCGAGCCCCACAGGCGCACCCGCCCGTAGATGGCGCCCGCGCGAACGCGCGCGACCGTGAAGGCGTCGGCCAGCCCGCCCACCGCGACCGAGAAAAGCGCGTACAGCGCCCAGCCCGCGAAGACGGCGGCGAAGCTTCGCGCGAAGAGGACCGGCACGAAGCCGGCGAACGCGCCGCCGACCACGACGCGCAGGACCCGATCGTGCCGCTGGGTCCGGTCGGCCAGGTAGGCCCAGCCGAGCGGCACGACCAGCGCGAACAGCGGCGTCACGGCGAACACCGTCGAGATTTCGGTGCCCGACAGCCCCAGCCCGCGCAGGTACGCAGGCAGGAACGTCATGTAGACGCCGATCGACTGGTAGTAGAAGAAGTAGAAGACTTCGATCAGGGCCTAGATGTCTTGCCTGAAATCGGGGCGCCGGTCGAGCATCCAGGCGAGCCAGGCGATCCCCAGCACCTGGCCGAGGCTCGGCCGTGACACGGGCGGCGCGGCGCGCAGCTTCGAGATCGGGTAGAGGCCGAAGGCGTTGCGCAGCCGCTGCAGGCGGCCCTCGTCGATGCCGCCGCCGGCGGTGAGGCGGGCGCCGTGCTCGCCGCGCACGGCGCGGATCGTGCCGTGCGTGACCTGCGGTTGCGAGCCGACGATCTCCCGGATCGCCCGCATCAGCGGGGGTGGGACGCGGCCGCGGATCACCAGCGCGCGGCCGTCACGCACGGAGACGCTGAAGATCTCGCCCGCCCGCCAGGCGAAGTAGATCGCCACCGCCACCCCGGCCAGAATCAGCCACTGCGTCACGCCCATGCCCAACGGATGATACATGTCCTTCCGGACGGCACGAAGCGCCCCGAGTCGCGCGATGCGGCGACCTAATCCTCGTCGCCCGGCGATCCCTCCGCGCGGAAGGGCGAATGCTGGTCATAAAAGCGCGCCTCCTCGGCGACGCCGACCGCCTCCCGCTCGATGAATGACGCGATCGCGCCGGACAGCTCCGGGTCGCGGATCCAGTGCGCGCTGTGCGTGAACGCCGGTCCGAGCCCGCGCTTCAGCTTGTGCTCGCCCTGCGCGCCGGCCTCGAAAAGCGTGCACCGGCGCTGGATCGCGCGCTCGATGAGCCGGTAGTAGCAGAGCTCGAAGTGCAGCATCTGATAGTCCGCCAGACAGCCCCAGTAGCGGCCGTAGAGGTGCGGCCCCTTTTCGAAGTTGATGGTGCCGGCGACCGGCTCGCCCTCGCGGTAGGCCAGCGTCGCCACCAGCCGGTGCGACAGCGTCGCGCGCGCGATCTCGAAGAAGCGTTCCGAGAGATACGTCATGCCGCCGTGGCGCTCGACGTTGGAGACGTAAAAGGCGCGCAGCGCCTTCCAGTCGCCCGCCTCCAGCTCGGCGCCGGTCGCGGTCCGGAAGGTCAGGCCGTGCGCCGCCGCGGTCTGGCGCTCCTTGCGCACCTGCTTGCGATTGCGCGACCGGAACGTCGTCAGGTAGTCGTCGAAGCTGTCGAAGGGGCGGCCGGCGCGGTTGTGCCAGTGAAACTGCATCGACAGCCGGGGCAGGTAGCCGGCCGCGGCGAGCGCGCCCTTCTCCGCGTCGGTGCAGAACAGGAAATGGACGGACGAGACGCGCTCGTCGTCGGCCAGGCGCCGCACCGCGCGCAACAGCTCCGCCGTCACGGCGGCCGTGTCGGCGTCGGGGTGCAAGGGCAGCCGGTAGCCGGTGACGGGCGTGAACGGGATCGCCGCGACCAGCTTGGGGTAGTACCGGATGCCGCTCCGGTGCGCGGCGTTCGCCCAACCCCAGTCGAAGATGAACTCGCCGTAGCTGTTGGTCTTCAGGTAAAGCGGCACGGCGCCCACCAGCCGCCCGCCGTCGCGCGCGATCACCAGGCGCGGCAGGCAGCCGGCGCGCGGGCCGACGCTGCCGGACGCCTCCAGAGCCGCCAGGAAGGCGTGCTCGAGGAAAGGGTCTCCGTCGCCCGCCAGCCGGTCCCATTCGGCCGCGGCGACGTCGGTGATCCGTTCGACGATTCGTAGGTCGATGGCTGAAGACTAGCCCGTCTCCGCCGAAGCGCTACAGTGTTGGGAGTGGGATGACAGATCTGCTCGCGCGGTTCTCGAGGCTGTTGGCGACGGGGGGGCTCTGGCTCGCGGTTGGCATCTCGGTGGTGCTGGCGATCGGCAGCATCGCGCTGGTCGCGGTCGTGGTCGTCAACTGGGCGCCCGGCCATTTCAAGCTGCGCGCGCCGGGCACACCGGATCCGGAGCCGCCCCACCCGGTCGCGCGGATCGCGAAGAACGTGGGCGGCGTCATCTTGATCTTGCTCGGGCTCGTCATGGCGCTGCCCGGCGTCCCCGGTCAGGGGATCCTGACGATGATCGTCGGCCTGACCATGGTCGAATTCCCCGGCAAGCGCGGGCTGGAACGCCGCCTGATCGGGCGGCCTCACATCCTGCACGCGATCAACCGGCTGCGCGCGCGCTTCAAGCGCGCGCCGCTCGAGATGACCTGACGGCCCGGTCAGGCCCCGCCCGCCCGGCCGGCGGTGCACTCGGCGCACGGGCATTTCGCGCGCAGGTCACGGAAGTTGTAGATGCCGCTCGTATGCCCGTCGCTCCATTCGATCGCGATTGCATACTGGCCGACCAGGTTGATCGCCTTGGCGCGCACGTTGTCGGGGACGGTGGTCGGTTCCAGGAGCGGCCGCCCGCTGGTCTCCTCGATGCACAGCGCGCACCGGCAAGCGAGGCGCAGATCGCGCGCCCGGTACTTCGTTTCGTGGCCGTCGCCCCACTTGATCGTGATCGTCGACCGCAGCAGGCCGACGATCTCGTCGGGCATCGGCATGCCGGTCAGCCCCCCGCGCGCCGGCGGCGCAGCAAGAGCTTCAGCAGCGGCGCCGCGTGCAACGACTGCAGGAAGCCGCCGCCGTCGATCAGCGCCTCGATCTCCGCGATCGGGACGAGGTGGACGCGGATGTCCTCGCTGGCGTCCGGAGACGCCGTTCCGGCGGTGACCCCCTCGGCCAGGAAGGTGTAGGTCAGGTTGTTCTGCAGCGCGGGATTCGCCGACAGGGTCATCAGCGGGGACCAGATGCCGCCGCCATAGCCGGTCTCTTCCAGCAGCTCGCGCCGCGCGGCCGACTCCAGCGAGGTGTCGGTGGCGTCGGTCGTTCCGGCGGGGATCTCGAAGTGCACGGCGCCGATCCCGTGCCGGTACTGGCGAATCAGCACGACGCGATCGTCGGCGGTCACCGCGACGACGTTGACCCAGGGCGGGTACTCGCTGATCCAGTACTTCGGGATGACGGTGCCGCTCGGGAGCTGGACGCGATCGACGCGCACCGTGTACCAGGGCTCGCGCGCCACGTATTCGCTCTGCAGCACGCGCCAGGCGCCCGGATCGTCGTCGAAGCTCACGACGGGGAATCTACCAGGGCCCGCGCGCGCATGAACACCCGGCGCATCATCGGTGGCGTCAGCTTGCCGGTGTTGGTGTTCTGGCGGCTCGGGTGATAGCAGCCGAGCAGGATCGGCAGCCCGCCGCCGAGGGGGGCCTCGCTGCCGTGGGCGAAGGCCGGGCGCGGGCGCGGCCGCACGCCGTGGGTCTCGGCCGCGTGGGCCAGGAACGCGTCATGGCCGATCTTGCCGAGCGCCACCACGACGCGCACGCGGGGCAGGGCGGCGACCTCGGCCGCCAGGTGGCGGCGGCAGCGGGCGATCTCGGCGGGCGTCGGCTTGTTGTCGGGCGGCGCGCAGCGTACGGCCGCCAGGATGTAGGCGTCGCGCAGCTCCAGGCCGTCGTCGGCGCGGCGCGAGGTCGGGATGTTGGCGAAGCCGGCGGCGTGCAGCGCCGCGAGCAGGAAGTCGCCCGAGCCGTCGCCGGTGAAGACGCGCCCGGTCCGGTTCGCGCCATGCGCCGCGGGCGCCAGGCCCACCAGCAAGAGGCGCGCGGCCGGATCGCCGAACCCCGGCACCGGACGGCCCCAGTAGGTCTCGTCGCGATGGGCGGCCTTCTTTTCGCGCGCGATGCGGGCGCAGTACCGGCGCAGGCGCGTGCAGTCGTTGCACGCGACGATGGCGTCGCGCACGGTTGCGAGGCTGACTGCAGCGCTCACTTCCGCTGTTCGGTCGTGTATCCGGCCTCGCGCCAGGCGCGGATGCCGCCGTCCATCGACACGACGTTGGTGTAGCCCATCTTCTGCAGGTTGTCGGCGGCGAGCGCCGATCGATAGCCGCCGCCGCAGTAGAGGACGATCGGGGCGTTCTTGTCGGGGATCAGGGTCTCGATGTCGCGCTCGAGCACGCCGCGGCCGATGTGGCGCGCGCCGGCCGCGCAGTCGCACGCGAACTCGTCGTCCTCGCGGACGTCGATGAAATGGAAGGACTCGCCGCGGTCGAGCCGGGCCTTGACGTCGGCGATGCCGCACTCCTTGATGCGCTGCTTGGCGTCGGCCACCAGCGCGAGGAAGCCGGGACTGTGCTTCATGCTCCGAACATAGTCTATATTTGACCGAACAGAGCCGAGCCGAGTCAGCAGTGTCCGACCGAAGAGATTATTACGAAGTGCTGGGCGTCGACCGAAACGTCGACGGCGCCGAGCTGAAGCGCGCCTACCGCAAGCTCGCGATGGAGCTGCACCCCGACCGCAACCCGGGCGACAAAGAATCGGAGTCGAAGTTCAAGGAGGCGTCGGAGGCGTACCAGGTGCTGTCCGATCCCGAGAAGCGGGCCCGCTACGACCGGTTCGGCCACGCCGGTCCGGCGGGCGGCTTCGGCGGCGGGTTTCACGACGTCGGCGACATCTTCTCGGCGTTCGGCGACATCTTCGGCGACATCTTCGGGGGCCGCATGGGCGGCGGCGCGCGCGGCCCGGCGCGCGGCTCGGACATCGAGGTGCGGCTGACGCTGACGCTGGCGGAGGCGTTCTCGGGCGTCGCGAAGGACGTCAGGGTGCAGCGGCGCGCGGCGTGCGGGACGTGCGGCGGCACCGGCGCGGCGGCGGGCACGTCGCCGGAGACCTGCCAGCACTGCGGCGGACGCGGCCAGGTGATGCACTCGCAGGGCTTCCTGATGATCTCGACCACGTGCCCGGTCTGCCGCGGCGAGGGGCGGGTCGTGCGAAAGCCGTGCACCAACTGCGACGGCAGCGGGCTCGAGCGGCAGGAAGAGACGCTGCAGGTCAGCGTTCCGGCGGGCGTGGAGGACGGCTCGACGTTGCGCCTGGTCGGCCGCGGCGAGGCCGCGCCGCAGGGTGGGCGGGCCGGCAATCTGTACGTCATCCTGCGCGTCCAGGCCGACGAGCGGTTCGAGCGCGACGGTGCCGACCTGCACACCGAGATCGCGGTCAGCTTTCCGCAGCTCGCGCTCGGCGACACGATCGGCGTCCCGACCCCCGACGGCGACGGCGAGATCGAGATTCCGCCCGGGACGCAGCCGGGCGAGACGCTGGGGTTGCGCGGCCGCGGCATGCCGCGCATCGACGGCCGGGGCCGGGGCGACGTCGTCGCCCACCTGAAGCTGGTGGTGCCGTCGTCGCTGTCCGCGGAGGAGGAGGCGCACCTGCGCGCCTACGCGGCGTCGGGCGGCCAGCGCGTCAGCCCGGAGCGCGGCGGCTTCTTCAAGCGCAAAAAGAAAAAGTAGCGCGTGCCCCTCTCCCGCCGCGCCTTCGGCGCGTCGACCTCTCCCCGCTTCGCGCGGCGAGGTGAAGAGTCGCTCTAGCGCCGCGAGGCAGAGGTACGGCCCGAGTGGCTCGGTTTGGCGTCGGCGCCGCCGCGATCGTCGCCCGACTTCTTCTTCTCGCTGGTCTTCGCGCGCGCGGCCAGCGGGACCGTCGGGACGGGCTGTTTTTCGTACAGCCACGAATAGGTGAAGTACGACGCGAGCACGCGCTTCGTGTAGTTGCGCGTCTCGTCGTACGGGATCGTCTCCATGAACTCGTCCATCGCCAGGTCGCCGCGCTCGCCGAGCCATTTGTCGACCGCCCCCTCGCCCGCGTTGTAGCCGGCGATCGCCAGCGGCGCCGCCGCGTCGAAGTGCTTCCAGAGGAAGCCGAGGAAGCGCGACCCGATCTCCAGGTTCTTGGCGGGGTCCTGCAGCAGCTCGCGCGTCACGGTCGCGCCGTTCGCGAACCGCCGGGCGGTCTTCACCAGCATCTGCGTCAGACCGATCGCGTTCGCGAACGATTCGATCCGCGGCGAGAACGCGCTCTCCTCGCGCATGATCGCGAGCTGCAGCGCCTCGGGCAGCTGGTTGGCCTTGGTGTTCTTCGAGACCAGGGCCGGGAACGCGCGCGGGTAGGCGAGCTTCCACTTCGCCTCGCCGATCCCTTTCGGGTACTCGAGCTTGTAGCTGGTGAGGGCGTGGCGCGGCAGCGAATGCGACGCGCTCCAGACGCCGCCGCGGTCCAGCAGCGTCGCCGTGATCCAGACGAGATCCTCCTCCTCGCCGCGCGCCGCCGCCGTCGAATGCTTTTCGGCCGACGTCGCCAGCCCCAGCTTGGCGAGCTCGCGGCGCGCGTCGCCGCCCTGGCCCATCCGCGCCAGCTCGACGGCGCGCAGGAAGCCGGGGTCGCCGTACAGCGGGCGGGCCGGGAACGTCCAGGGCGGCACGTCGTGCAGGCCCTTGCGCAGCGTCGCGATCAGCGTCTTCTCCGCGCCCGGGTCCAGCTTCTTGAGCCGGGTCAACGACAGCAGCGCGTAGACCGACAGCGGGTACTCGCGCACGGCGCGCTCGTACCAGACCTTCGCGTCGTCGGTCTTGTCCTGCTTTTCGTAGACGCGGCCCTTCCAGTACTGGACGCGCCCCTCCGCGTACCAGATCTCCTCGTGCGGAACCAGGCGCAGGTTCTCGTCCAGCCAGTGCAGCGCCTCGTCCTCGTGGCCGGCGCGCCAGGCGGAGAACGCCAGCCGCCACAGCGCCTCGTTCAGCAGATCGCCCTTCGGGTAGCGCGTCGGCACCTCGGCGAGGATCTTCGCGGCGGCCGCGTCGTCGCCGGCGTCGGTCGCCAGCTCGGCGGATCGCAAGCGCGCGTCGTCCGCGTAGGTGTGGTCGGGGTGTTCGGCCTCGACGCGCGCGTAGCGCGCCAGCGCGAGGTCGCGGCTTCCCGCGAACGCGTAGCAGCGCGCCCCCTGGTACAGGGCCTTGGCGTGCAGGTCGCGGTTCGCCGCGCGGGCGCAGGCGGCCTCCGCCTCGTCGAACAGCGGCGCGGCGCGCGGGCGCTGGCGCTGCTTCCAGACCGACTGGGCGCGGTGGAATCGCGCGCGACATTCCAGATCCGCGTCCAGCCCCGGCGCGGACAGCGCCGTGTTGAACGCCGCCTCCGATTCGATGTTGCGGTTCTCGTCGAAGAATCCCATTCCGCGCGACACCCATTCGCCGGCGGTGCGCGTGCGGACGACCGCGCCCTCGGCCGTCGGCAGCGAGGCCGCGATCTGGTCGAGGCGCGCGGCGGCGCGGTCACCCCAGGCCTGCAGCGGCGCCTCGGCCCAGACGCGCCGGTAGATCGTGATGACGTCCGGGGCCGTCTTGCGGGCGTCGCCCCCGCCGCCCGCCGCGGCGATCTTTTCCATCGCCTCCGCCTTCTTGAACAGCGACTCGGCGTGGCGCGGTCCGTTCGGCCACTGTTGCAGATAGGTCTCGAGCGCCGCCAGCGCGTCGCTCCAGCGGTTCAGAGTGCGGAGCGCGTCGATGCGAACCAGCTCCGCCTCCGCCTTCGGCACGCTGCCGTCGGGGACGCGGGCCACCCATTCCAGTGCGCCGGCGGCGTCACCTCGCCGCAGGCGGCAGCGGGCGGCGTTGTAGGCGTGGTAGGGCGCCAGGCTCGGATAGCTCGCGAACAGATCCTCGAACATCTGTCCGGCCTCGCCCCACTTCGATTGGTTGGCGCGCGCGAGCGCCAGCATGTACATCGCCGCGTGGCGCTCGGCGCTGTCGCGCGGCAGCGACTTCACCGCGCGCGCGAAGCCGGTCTCGGCCGCTTCCCACTCCTCGGCGCGAAATTGTTCGACCGCCTGCCGCGCGGGCCCGTGCTCGAAGAACGGTTTCAGCCAGCCGCGATCGAACGGGACGGGCTTGCCGGTGATCGGCGCGGGCGGAACGGCCGGCGCCGCGAGCGTCTGATCCTGATCGGGATCGTGATCGCCGGTGCTGGCGAGAACGGACGGCGCGGCCAGCAGCAGACAGGCGGCACCGGAGACGAGGCGTACGCGAAGCGACATCGACCCCTAAAGACTACGAACCGTTCCCCTCCGCTGCAAAAAACTCGTTGCGGCTGACCTTCGCGCCGCGCGGCGGCGGTCACTCGCCCGGCTTGTACAGGGTGACGCGATTCCGGCCGCCGTTCTTCGATTTGTAGAGCGCCTGGTCGGCGAGGGCGATCAAATCGCCCGCGTCCTTGACCGCCGGGTTGGGCAGCACCGCGATGCCGACGCTGATCGTCACGGGGATCGACTTCCCGTCGTAGACGAAGCGGTGGCCCTCGACGGCCTTGCGCAGCCGCTCCCCGACGATCGGCGCCTGGTTCATGTCGGAGCCGCGGCAGATGACCGCGAACTCCTCGCCGCCGTAGCGCGCGAACACGTCCTCGGCGCGCAGCGCCCCCGACAGCAGGGTCGAGACCTCGAGCAGCACGTAGTCGCCCGCCTGATGGCCGTAGGTGTCGTTCACCTTCTTGAAGTGGTCGAGGTCGAACAGCACCAGCGCCAGCGACGAGGCGTGCCGGGTGGAGAAGGTGAACTCGCTCTCGAGGCGATCGGTGAAATATTTTTTGTTGAACGCCTTCGTCAGGCCGTCCCGCAGCGCAGATTCGTACATCTGCTTCTGGAACATCTCGTCCAGATTGTCGTGGTAGGTGAACTTCAGGATGGTGGTCGAACCGACCAGGATCTTGTCGCCGTCGACCAGCTCGCGCTTGTCCACCTTGAGGCCGTTGCAGAACGTCCCGTTGGTCGAGCCGAGGTCCTCGAGGATGATGCGGTCGCCCTTGATGATGAGCTGCGCGTGCTCGCGCGAGATGCCGTCGTCGAACAGCCTTATCTGGGCCTTCTGGCCGCGGCCGATGACGGTCTTGTCGCCCTCGACCTTGTACATCTCGCCGACGCTGGCCCCCGCCAGCACCACCAGATAGGCGCGGTCCCGCTTGCCGCTCTGCGCGGCGACGGGCGTATCGAACATCTGGGTCCGCTCGTCGGCGGCCATGGGAGTCGTGATGGTAACACAACCACCGCGGAACGGACCGCGACGCGGCTTACACTTGGGCGGAGCTCGCAGCCGCGCCTGCCGAGAGGGCGCGCGCGAGCGCGATCAGGCGTTCCGCGCGGGCGCCCAGCGGCGCCACGGCCGCGCAGGCGTCCGTGAGCAGGGTCTCGCGGCGGGCGGCCGCCGCGGCCGCGTGGCCGGCATGTTCCCGATCGGCGGCGTCGTCTGCGTGCTGGAAGGCGATGCCGTAGGCGGTGCCGAAACGGGCCAGATCGGCGAGCTGGTCGGGCGCCGCGCCCGCCGCCGATCCGCCCACTTCCAGCGCCGCGCGGAACAGCGCGGCCGTCTTCTCGGCGTGCAGGGTCTCCAGCGCCGCCAGCGTGGCGGGCGGCGCCTCGCCCAGGTCGCGCGCCTGCCCGCGCACCATCCCGAACGCGCCCGCGGCGCGCGCGAGCGCCCGCGAGGCCGCGAGGAACGACCCCGGCCGCCCGGCGCGCTCGCCCGCCTCGCCGATCCAGTCGAACGCCAGCGTCAGCAGCGCGTCGCCCGCGAGGATGGCGGTCGCCTCGCCGAACGCCTTGTGGTTGCTCGGGCGTCCGCGACGGAAGTCGTCGTCGTCCATCGCGGGCAGATCGTCGTGAATCAGCGAATAACAATGCACCAGCTCGACGGCAGCGCAGGCGAGCCGCACGTCGTCGTCGACGGCGCCGACCGCCTCGGCCGCCGCCAGCGCGAGCAGCGGCCGGATCCGCTTGCCGGGCGCCAGCAGCGAGTAGCGCATCGCCTCGAGCAGACGTCCGGGATCGCCCTCGGCGGGCGGCGCGAGCCGCGCCTCGAACAACCGGTCCAGCTCCGCGCGCCGCTGGGCGGCCCAGTCGGAGAGCGAATTCATCGCTCTTCGATTTCGAACGGGGCGGTGCGGCCGGCCGCGAGCAGCGTCTCCACCTTCTTCTCGGCGCCGTCGAGGATCACGGTGCCGCGCCGGCACAGCTCCATCCCCTCTTCGAAGGCTTTCAGGCTCTCCTCGAGGGGAAGGTTTCCACCTTCCAGCCGCTCGACGATTCCGCGCAGCCGCCCGAGGATATCCTCGAATCGCTCGGGCGCCGCATCCGGCTTGCTCTCGCTGGCCATCGCCTCTGGGCTTTTTACCACGGGAACCCTCGAAGGGTTCCCGTACCCTCCCGCGATGGCCCGCGGCGAGCAAAGCTCGCCGGCTCGACCACGCGCGCGACGATCTGGGCTAGAATTCCACGCGCCATGGCCGTTGAGACGCCTCCGCCCGAGCTGGGTGCGCCCTGTCCGGACTTCCGCCTGCCCGCCGTCGACGGCAAGAGCTACGCGCGGGACGATTTCCGCGGCAAGCCGGTGCTGGTCGTGATGTTCATCTGCAACCACTGCCCGTACGTGAAGGCGGTCGAGGACCGGCTGATCCGGCTGGCGCGCGAGCTCGAGCCCCGGGGCGTTCAGTTCGTCGCGGTCTGCTCGAACGACGCCGACAACTACCCGGACGATGCGTTCGACAAGCTGGCGGCGCGCTGGCGCGAGCGCGGCTACGGGTTCCCCTACCTGCACGACGAGGAGCAGGACGTCGCGCACGCCTTCGGCGCGGTCTGCACGCCCGACATTTTCGTCTACGATTCCGACCGGCGGCTCGCTTACCGCGGGCGGATCGACGATTCGTGGAAGGACGAGAGCCGCGTCACCCGGCGCGAGCTGGCCGAAGCGATCGAGGCGCTGGTGGCCGGACAGCGGCCTTCGCGCGAGCAGCGGCCGTCGATGGGGTGCTCGATCAAATGGCGACAGGCGGCTTGACCAAGACCGTCGGCGGCGGATCGCGCGGCGGCCAAGGGAAAGACCCCAAGGGTCCGTGGCGCAGCTATCTGCAGCGCAAAGGTCTCAAGACGACGCAGCAGCGCGAGGCGATCGTCGACGCGTTCCTGCGCACGTCGGGCCACGTTGCGCTGGAAGATTTGCTGTCGTCCGCGCGGCGCAAGCACCCGGGCGTCGGGCTGGCGACCGTCTACCGGACCGTCAAGCTGCTGGAAGAGGCAGGCATCGCGGCGGCGCGCCACTTCGGCCCCGGGCAGACCCTGTACGAGGTCGCCGAGGGGCGGGCCCACCACGATCACCTGATCTGCGACAGCTGCGGCTTCATCATGGAGTTCGAGAACGACGAGATCGAGGCGCTGCAGGACGCCGCCGCGCGGAGGTTCGGTTTCAACGTGCTCCGCCATCGCCACGAGCTGTTCGGGCTGTGCGAGAAGGCGCGCGGGATGCCGGGCGGGCGCTGTCCCGGCGAGGCGAGCGGCCATCGCGGCCGCAGCTCTTGATCGCCTGTGGACAGCATCAGCTAACTGGCTGAAATCACGGACATACGTCCGGCGGAGCGGGGCCCCACGTATCCCTCGCATTGACAGCGTGGAAACGGATGCGCTATTTATATTAGTGAAATTGAGAACCGTTATCAAAATCACCTGCAGCGCGGTGGCGCTGGTGCTCGCGGTCGGGACCGCGGCGCCGTCCGCGCGCGCCGATAGCGGCGCCGCCTCGCGCACCGAGACCAGCTACTACACGACGCGCGACGTGCTGGCGCAGTTCTTCCCGCACAGCGAGCATGTCGGCTATCGAACGTTCGCGCTGGACAAGTCGATGCGGGCGCGGCTGGCGCAGCGGCTCGGGTACGCGCCGGCGCGTGACAAGTACACGATCTTCGTCGCCACGACGCACGGCCAGATCGACGGCTACGCCGTGGTCGACGACGAGCAGGGACTGCACCAGCCGATCACGTTCGCCACGCGGCTGTCGCCGCGCGGGATGGTGGAGCGCGTCGAGATCATGGTCTATCGCGAGCCGCGCGGCGACGAGGTTCGCGACCCGCGCTTCCGCAAGCAGTTCCAGGGCAAGACGTCCCAGGATCCGCTGCGTCTCAACCACGACATCGACGCCGTGAGCGGCGCGACCGTCTCGTCGGCCTCGCTGGCCGTCGGCGTGCGGCGGGCGACGATTCTGGTCGAGGAGCTCGCCCTCGGACTGTCCACGCTCGCGTCGGCGCCCGCGGCGCCGCCGGCCGGAGACCACGCGGCCCGTCCGGCGCCGGTCAGCCGGTGACGCGCCAACATCGGGGCGCGCGCGTGCGCACGCGCGTCGGGATCGGGGTCGCGGTCTACGTCCATCTGGCGGCCGCGCGCGGCGCCTGGGCGCAGGCGCACGCGCAGGACAAGTCGCCCGTCCCCTGGCCGACGCGGCCAGATGAGGTGACGCCGTACGAGGCGCCGACGCCGCGGCCGCGCGCGCCGGAGCCGGCGCCACAGGCGCCGCCCGCAACCCAGGTCGTGCCAGCGCCAGAGACGCCGAAGACGGAGGTGGCGCCGTCTGCGCCCACCTCCACCGCGACGTCAGCGAACAAGATCGAGACGCATCTGGGGGCGATCGGGGAAGGGGTGGTGTTCGTCGATCGGAACCACGATGCGGAGTGGGACCTGAGGCGGTTGATGGCGGCGTTGACGCACAGCCCGACGGCGTGGCTGCGCTTCCGGATCGAGGCGGGCATCGAGCACGCGGACACCTTCGCGGCGCAGCAGGCGGTGGTCGAGGCCGCGCCGGTGCCCGCGTTCGGCGTGCGCGCGGGCCTGCTGCTGCTGCCGCTCGGGATCATCAACCAGCGGAACGCGCCGCCCGCCTTCCTGACCGTCGATCGGCCGCTCACGGATCAGCTGATCATCCCGACGATCTGGCGCGAGCTGGGCGCGGGCATCTTCGGCGATCTGGGCGGCAACCTCCGCTACGAGATCGACGTCGTGGGCGGGCTGGACGGCACCGGCTTTTCGGCGCAGGCGCCGCTCGCCGGCGGGCGCGGCAACGGCCATCGCGTCGCCACGGGCGGCCTCGCGGTGACCGGGCGGGTCGAGCTCTACGGTCTGCCCGAGGGTTTCGCGATGGGCGGCGGCGGCTACTACGGATCGGCCACCGGGGGACAGGCGGCGCTCGACGGGGTCAGCGTCGGGATCGTCGAGGGCGATGCCCGTTTTCGGGGCGGTGGCTTCGAGCTCGCCGCGGAGTACGCGCAGATGTTCATCACCGACTCGTACCGCATCAACGACTACCTGGGGCTGCTCGGCCAGGACGCGATTCCGAAGGCCGGCCGCGGCAGCTACGTGAATGCAGGCGTCGACCTCTTGCGCATGGGCGGCGCGGCGACCAAGCAGGAGCTGATGCTGTTCGCCGGATACGAGAACGTGAACCCGCGCAGCGCGATGTCGGTCTACAACTACAATCCGCCGACGATCACGCCCCCGGGCGGGACGCCGCCCAACGCGCCGTCGGCCGCGAAGTCGTTCGTTCGCGGCGGCATCGTCTATCGCCCGCTGCCCGAGCTGGCGCTGAAGGCCGACATCCAGATCGCGCTGGACGGCGAGGGCCCGCCGCCGGCCGCGCCGGTCACGCTGCCGGGCGCGCCGGGGACGCCGAAGCCGCTGGAATCTCACCTGGCCGAGGCCGCCCGCGGCAAGACGCGCCTCGGCCTCGCCATCGGCTTCGCTTTCTGATCGCCATGCGTCAGTTCTCTTCATCCGGCTTCCGCCTCTGGAACCTCGGCATCGAGGCGAAGCTTCTCTATTCGACGTTCTGCCTGTTGACGTTGGCCGGGATCGTGTCGTCGGCCCTTTACTACGGCGATCTGGTCGGCACCGGGACGAGCGGCATCAAGAGCTACTACGCGGGCGAGGCGCGGGCCGTGCCGCCGGCGGCCGAGCCCGCCGCGGCGGGCGCGCCGACCGGGCCCGCCATCGACGTGCCCGACGACGAGGCGGCGCGGCGGCCGATCGTCGTGCCGATGAGCTACCGCAAGCTGCTCGAGGTGACGCACTTCCACCTGTTCACGATGCCCGTCGTCCTGTTGATCGTCGGCCACCTGTTCCTGGCGACGGGGCTCGGCGATCGCGCGAAGCTCGCCTGGTTGATCGCCGCGTCCGCCAGCGTCGCCGCGCACCTCGCGACGCCGTGGATCGTGCGCTACGGCGGCGGGGGGCTCGCGTTCCTTCACGCGATCACCGGCATCGGGCTGACGGTGACGATGTCCGTGCTGACGATCTACCCGGTCGTCGCAATGTGGCGCGGGAAGACGAAGACGGCTCAAGAATCGCGCCCGTAAATCCGCCCCCGGACGCCATCCGACCCGGACATACACGGGACGGATGCCCGCGCGGATCTCATTTTCGGTATTTGTGCCTTTCCTGCTGGCGGCTTGCGGCGGCGCGGCGATGCCGATGGACCCGCGCGGGAACCTGTTGCTGCGCGACGAGAACAACTACGTCACGCACGCCAGCCTCCAGATTCCGATCGTCCAGACGGCGCCCGCGACGGACATCGACATCTGCTGGTCGAACGTCGTCAACGATCTGCAATGTCACGCGGTCTCCGCGACGGCCGACCTCGACAACGTCGCGCTGCTCCGGATCTCGCATCTGACGAAGGGGCAGGTGCAGACCCGGCTGTCGGCGGGCACGCTGTCGCAGTCCGACGTCGCCGGCTACCTCGACTTCCACACCGACCACAGCACCACCTGCACGAAGCTGTCGCAGCTTTCTTTCTTCGGGACGCCGATCGACGTTCCGTCGGCGTACATCGAGAGCACCGATTACACGTACCTGCTTCTGTTCACGAAGGGGACGACGCCGGGGCTGGGCGCGCGGACGATGATGTTCCTCGAGCCGACGGCGTCGTCGACGAACACGATGGTCGACGGCCAGAGCGGGTGCGGCCTGCTGACATTCACGGCCGACCTGTCGTCGCTGACCAAGCTGCCGGTGCCGACGGGCGGGCCGTGGATCCTCGACTGGCGCGACATCACGCGCGACGGCCAGGGGAACGACGCGCCCTTCGAGAAGATCGACGGCGTCACGATCGGCTTCTACGCCGGGATGGCGGCGTCGGATCTGCAGGCGCGGATCTTCGACATCGAGATGATCGCCACGTCGCTGTGGGACATCACGCTGACGGGCGGCCGCACCGCGGATCTGGCGACGGCGACCGATCGCGCGAGCGGCGCGCCCTTCCCGGGCTTCGACCGCCCCGACGCCGGGACCTGGCTGCTCGGCCTGACCTGCAGCAAATGCCAGAGCCCGGCGCCCGTGCTGCTGACCATCCTGACGCCTGGAGGGAAATGAGGCCCGCGCTTCGCGCCGCGGCGGCGCCGATCGCGATCGCGCTGCTGGCGCCGGTCGGCGGCTGCGGCGATTCGCCGGACGCGCGGGGGCCGACCCACGTCGTCGCGACGGTGAGCGATCAGATCGCGACGGTCGTGATCGTGAAGTGGACGACGGCGGTGCCGACCACCGGCTACGTCGAGTTCGGTCCGACGGCGAAGCTCGGCGCGCGCACGCCCATCGACGCCTCGGCGGCGACGGACCACAGCGCGATCCTGCTCGGTCTGACCGCGGACACGCCGGCGTTCTATCGCGCCGTCTCGGCGGAGAACGGCGCGGTCGTCGCGGCGAGCGGTGTGGCCAGCATCCGCACCGGCAACCTGCCCGTCGGTCTGCCCGCCCTGACGCGGACCGGGGACGGCTACGACGGCTTCGTGGTGGTGCCGATCCTCGGCGCGACGACGGCCGTCGTCATCATCAACGCGAACGGCGACATCGTCTGGTACCACAGCGACGACCGCATGCTCGATTTCTACCGCGCGCGCCTGTCGGTAGACGGCAAGAGCCTGCTCTACAACGCGGCCCAGATCTCCGGCGAGCCGTCGGCGGCGTCCGAGCTGGTGCGCGTCTCGCTGGACGGGTTGCAGTCGACGTCGATTCCGATCCCGTTCCTCGCGCACGACTTCGTCGAGCACCCGGACGGCACGCTGGGGGCCATCGCGTTCGATGATCAAACGGACGCGAGCGGCAACCGTGTGCGCGGCAACAAGGTGGTCGAGGTCGCGCCCGACGGCAGCAACCAGCGCACCATCTGGACCAGCTGGAACTGCTTCGATCCGGTGGCGACGCCGGGCGACGACCCGCAGCAGGGGTGGACGTTCTCGAACGCGCTCGATTACGACCCGGTCGAGGACGTCTATTACGTCGGCATGCGCAACTTCAGCAGCATCGCGAAAGTGAACCGCTCGACCGGCGCGTGCGAATGGGTGCTCGGCCTTTACGGCGCCACTTTCACGATCGCGTCCGGCTCTGCGCGCTTCCTGCACGAGCACCAGTTCGACGTGGTCGGCAACCACATCCTCGTGATGGACAACGACGGCGCGCCCGGCGACGTGTCGCGCGTCCTCGAGTACGAGCTGGACTTCACGGCCATGACCGCGACGCAGGTCTGGAGCTACACCGCGAATCCCAGCGTCTACACGTTCGTCCTCGGTGAGCCGATCCGGCTCCCCGACGGCGGCACGTTCGTCAACTGGTCGACGGCGGGTCAGATGGAACGGCTCGATGCCAGCGGCACCCAGGTGTGGAAGCTGAACACCGACGCCGGCTTCGCGTTCGCGTTCCAGACGCTCGCCGCCAGCCTTTACGGCGGAGGCAACGGGCCATGAGGAACGCACGGACTGCAATGACTGTTGCGCAGCGGATCGGCTTCGTCACCGGTCTGGTGGCGCTGTTCGTGCTGGCGGGCTGCCTGCCGAAAGACAACGGCGGTTCGCCCGGAAGCGGGGGCGCCGCCGGAACGGGCACCGGGGGCGCGAGCGGCAGCGGCGCCACCGGCACGGGCGGATCCTCGACGGGAACGGGCGGCACCGCCACCGGCGCGACCGGCGGCAGCGGCGCGACCGGCACGGGCGGCAGTGTGGGCAGCGGTGGATCGACGAGCGGCGGCGCGACGGGCACGGGCGGAAGCGCCACCGGCGCCGCCGGGCGAGGCGGGACGACCGGCGCGGGCGGGACCGCGGGCGCGGCCGGCAGCGCGGGTAGCGGCGGCAGCACGGGCGCGGCGGGCGCGGGCGCGGGCGATTCGTTCGTCTCGGGCGTCACCGTCGCGGTGTCAAAGATGGTCAACACGATCCTGGTCGTGACCTGGACGCAGACCAAGGCAGCCGATTCGGCGTTCCTCGAGTTCAGCTTCGCCGGCAGCAGCGTCATGACGTCGCGCCTGCAGGCCGGCGCGACGGGCGCGCACCGCGACGTCGTGCTCGGCGTGCCGGGATCGACCGCGATCACCCTCCGCGTCGTCAGCCGTCTCGCGGGCACCGATTACAAGACCAAGGACTACATGGGGACGACCGGCGTGATCCCCAGCGGGATGCCGAAGCCGACGGTGTCGATGTACGACCCGACGCTGGCCACGCCGGAGCGCTACCTGCTGGGCGCCGTCGAGAACTCGCCCAACACGTGCGTTGACGACTCCTGCTACTTCTATTCGACCTGGTGGCTCTACATCCTGGACCGCCAGGGCCGCGTCGTCTGGTACTACGCCGACGGCACCAGCACCGACGTGAGGTCGTTTCCGCAGAAGGCGCGCGACGGCGAGTATCTCTTCGTCGAGAGCCGCGCGTTCAGCACCACGGGCACGCCGTCCGTCCTGAAGATGACGCTGGATCGCGAGACCTACAACACGTCGGTGATGGTCCCGCAACTGTCCGACGGCGTGGACATGACCAGCGATGGCTCGCTGCTCTACGACACCGAGGAGCGCACCCGGCCGAACTCCGAGCTGCGCCAGATGGCGCGCGACGGGACGGTCACCACCATCTGGAAGTGCCCCACCACGGGGATGTTCAACAACTGCTACTCCAACGTCGTCAGCTGGGACCCGGCGACGGACTCCGTCCTGCTGTCATTCCCGGAGTCGAACAACGTCGCGCAGATCGATCGCAAGACGGGGACGCTGGTCGCGGTGTACGGGTCGGGGACGGGCGCCTACGCGTTCTCGCCGTCGCCCTGGAACTTCGTCTGGCAGCACTTCTCGAACATCTCGCCGTCGGGGACGCTGCTGGTGTCGTCGCACTTGCCCCAGTACACGAAGAGCAGCGCGGCCGGGCCGAACCAGCACGCCTTCGAGGAGTTCATGATCGATCGCACCAACAAGCGCCTGGTTCGCACCTGGATCTACGGCGACAGCACCAGCGACGGGCCCGAATGGGCGGCCTCGCGCGGGATGGCGCTGCGCCTCTCGAACGGCAACACGCTGATCAACTACGGCACCGGCGGCGTGATTCGCGAGGTGACGCCCGACAAGAAGACCGTCTTCTACGTCAAATACGATCTCCCTTCGTCGAACGACTACTTCAACAAGCTCGTCGGCCACAACTTCTTCATCGACGATCTCTACAGCCTGAACGGCGGAGGGCCGAAGTGAGTCGCCGCGCGTGGGCCTTGCTCGTCGGCGTGCTGGCCGGCGCCGTGGGCTGCTCCAGCGGTGGGTCGTCGCCGGGCGGCAAGGGCGGCGGTGGTGGCGGCGCGAGCGGCGGCACGGCGGGCGGCGGCAGCGCCGGCAGCGGCGCGGGCGGGACGGCGACGGGCGGCACCAGCGCCGGTGGCACGGGCGCCGGTGGCACGGGCGCCGGTGGCACGGGCGGCGGCTTCCTCAACGCGGGCGCGTGCGGCGAGCGCGGGATGGGGACCGTCAGCACGACCGACTACAACGGCACCTCCGAGTTCTACATCATCAGCGATGCCGGCCTGGGCGTCGACGTCTGCGTCGTCCGGTTCGACGTCAAGCGGACCGGCGCCGCGCCGGCGGGCTGCGTGGATCCGACGACCGGTGCCGCCTGCAGCTGGTCGCATCTGGTCCAGTTCAGCAATCCGACGGTCACCACGAACACGAACGGTGCCTGCGACGCCAGCGACAGCGTGCCGCAGCTCGACGCTGCCGGCATCGCGCAGATCAACGGTTCTTCCGTCGGGCGCGGGTTCTCGAAGATCGCGGCCCACGGCGACTCGCTGATGAAGTACGACGGCTCGAAGTGGACCGTCGTCGGCCGCGCGAGCTGGGACGAGACGGCGAGCACTTTCGGCTACAACATTCTGACCGGCGCCTGCAACTACGGTCACTGAGTGCGCGCCGGAATGTCGCGGCCGGGAGCGTTGCTGATTGCCGCCACCCTTGCGGCGTCTGGCTGCATGCCCTCGGGCACCGGCACGACGGGCAAAGGCGGCGGCGGTGCCGGCGTGGGCGCCGGCGGCGCGGGAACCGGCGGCAGCGCCGGCACGACGGGCGCGGCCGGCGCGAGCGGCGCGGGTACCGGAGGCGCGGCCGCCGCGGGGGCAGGGGGCGCCGCGGGGACCGGCGGTGCGACGGCGGGCGGCAGCGGCGGCGCCACCACCGGCGCCGGCGGGGCGAGCAGCGGCGGAACCACGGGATCCGGCGGCGTTGCGGGGACCGGTGCGGGTGGGCGCGGCGGCGGCTCCGGCGCGGGCGGCACGGCGGCGGGCGGCCGCGGCGGCGCGGCGGGCACGGGCGGCGCGGCTGGATCGGGCGCGGGCGGCGCGGCCGGCGCCGGTGGCCAGACGGCGCCCGTCAACCAGACGTCGCAGGGATCGAAGGCGGCGCTCCCGTTGCTCGACCACTTCGACGGGATCGCCGGCAACGGCGATCCTTCCGACCTGAGCCTGGCGGTCGGGCCGAATCACATCGTCCAGGTCGTCAACTGGCAGATGGCCGTCTACACGAAGAAGGGCGCCATGTATTCGACGACCGGCATGTCGCTGGGCACCAAGTCGTCGAAGTCGATCTTCACGGGCGCCGGCGGGCGCTGCGAGAGCGGCACCGACTCCGACCACGGCGACACCGTCGTCCGTTATGACCAGCTCGCGGGCCGCTGGGTGTTCATCCAGCCGATCTTCGCGGCGCCGTACGCGATGTGCTACGCGGTCAGCACCT